>ENA-OSEO01001788-OSEO01001788.1-sediment-metagenome-genome-assembly--contig:-NODE-1788-length-35496-cov-4.759338_pt1 | contig 35496 bp, 32 predicted proteins | sample MGYA00237883_ERZ534232 | MGnify/ENA metagenome assembly ERZ534232 | reverse complement strand
CCTGAGCGCCTGAGCGCCTGAGCGCCTGAGCGCCTGAGCGCCTGAGCGCCTGAGCGCCTGAGCGCCTGAGCGCCTGAGCGCCTGAGCGCCTAAAATTGCTCCAAAAACCTCAAATCATTATCCCAGAAGTAGCGGATGTCGTTGATGCCGTAGCGCAGCATGGCGATACGCTGCGGACCGAGCCCGAAGGCGAAGCCGCTGTAGCGCTCGGGGTCGTAGCCGCCGTTGCGCAGCACGTTGGGGTTGACCATGCCGCAGCCGCCGATCTCAAGCCAGCCGCCGCCGCAAACCGCGCAGCCTTCTCCGCCGCACAGGAAGCACTCCACGTCGAATTCGGCGGATGGTTCCGTGAAGGGGAAGTAGGAGGCCCTGAAACGCGTGCGCACGTTCTGTCCGAACAGGCGGCGGGCCAGGTCGGAGAGGGTGGCCTTCAGGTTGCTGAAGGTGATGCCTTCGCCCACGGCGATGCCTTCGATCTGGTCGAACTGCGTCTCGTGGCGCGCGTCGGTCTGTTCGTAGCGGTAGCACATGCCGGGCAGCACCAGGCGTACGGGCGGGGGATTCTCGGGGTTCTTCGAGGAGAATTCGCGCATGGATCGCACCTGCCCGGGGGAGGTGTGCGTGCGCATCACCAGCGGATTGTCGCCGCGTTCGCCTGCCTCGACGAAGTAGGTATCCTGCATATCGCGGGCGGGGTGCCCGACGGGGAAGTTAAGCAGTTGGAAGTTATATTCGTCCGTCTCGACCTCGCGAGAGCGGAAGACCTGAAAGCCCATCTCGCCGAACACGCGGTAGAGCTCGCGCAGCATCTGTGTGTCGGGATGCAGCCTTCCGGGGTTCATCGGACGTCCCGGCAGGGTCACATCCAGCTTCTCGCGCGCGATGGACTCGGCCAGCGCGGCCTCTTTGAGCGCCTGCGTCTTCTCGGCCAGGGCGGTCTCGAGGGCCACCTTGACCTTGTTGGCCGTCTGCCCTACCTGCGGACGTAGTTCCGCCGCAAGTTTGCCGAGGCTTTGGAAGGCCTGCGTGATGGCCGTGTTCTTGCCTAAATAGTCGTTGCGCCAGGCCAGCAGCGCCTCCTCAGAGGCGATGGACTTAAGCTCGTCCAGTCCGCGCGCCAGTGCGGCTTCCAGTTCCTGCAATACATTCGTTTCTGTCATTTTTGCTCCTGCGCATTAAAAAATGAACCCGTCCCACACCCGGGACGGGAGAAATTTCCCGCGGTACCACCCGCTTTGGTCACTTGCGTGACCCGCTTGCTCCGACGCCGCCTTGCGGCTTGATCGGCTGACCCGCTAACGCTGGTCCTGCGTCTCCAACTACTTCCTGGCCATCTCAGCCTGATTCCTGATTACTTATTACTGAGCGCCTTGTTTCACTGGAGCGACTCGAGAGGGAACTTCAACCGGGGTCTTGCGTTTGGGCGTCTCAGCCATGCGCCCGTTTTCTGTCCGCTTCGTCCGGCCTACTTTCCTCTGTCACGGATTTATGGGGATATTATAACAGTGAAAAAGGCATGAAACTAAAAATTATTGCTTGAGATTTTGATTGATTTAGCTTATTTTTGCAATTTCAAAATGAATTCCTCGCAATAAAGCGTCAAGAACTCTTTGTTGTAAAGTGAAGAATAAGTCCTGTACTTGCGAAGGGACGTGATCTTCCAAATCAATCTTGCGAAAAGAAATGAATTGTTGATTAACAGAGTCATTCAGTTTTATATGATCACGTTCATTTCTGTAAACTCGAATTCTATGTAATGCGTCGAATAAATCATTGTAATTGTTCATTATCTCATTCCAAAAGTAACTATTCTTATTGATAAGCGTTCCATATGAATCAATTGGTTCAATAAAACATCTATAACAAGTATTAATAAAACTAGAAAAACTTTGTACTGATGTTACAACCTTAATGTTTAAGAATTCGTCAGCTTCTGGAAATGAAGTATCCCCAAAAATTTTGGGAAGGTTGTATAAATTAATAATTCTTTCCAACGCACGCATATCAATAATTATCTCTTCTCTTCTCCGATTAAGCCACGCCTCTCTTCTTTCTGGCTCGATTATTTTATATACTAATGAACGGCCTTCGCTTTTTGCCAATTCTAAACCGACATACTTGCTGATAACTGGAATTGAAATCACAAAATTATTTTTTGTTTTTTGTAGAATACCATAATCAAAAAGATGTTTAAAGTTTTTGTCACCAATTTCTTTTACATCCAATAGTTGGCCACTAGACAGTAACTCAAAAACATAATATTCAAATTCATAAAACTCTTTTAATTCAGAAACTACATGCCCACAATAAAAAACTAATTCTTCATCACAAGAATTTTTTTGTTTTTCAAAGATTTGATCTGTAATTTCTATGGGTTTTCCTCCAACCTCTGAGAGAATGGTATTTAACCAACTACAACACAGTCTAGTTAATAATGGATGACCTCCATACCATTCAAAGATTTTTTTTATAGCCGCATGACTAAACTGCATCCCCATTCTTTTACCAAGTGTTTTTAACATTATTTTGACTTCTTCTTCATTGAAACCAGTTAAATACTTATGAGGAACAATTCCAAATAGTGGATTTTGAACCCCATTCACAGTATCAGTTTCAATAACGGAAGGATTTACTCCAGCAATAATAAAAGAAAAATTCTTTAGTTGACTCTGACAGGACCATAGAGTCTGCCAAAAATCGATAAATTCGGAATGCCAATGTAAGTTTAATTTTGACACAAAGGATATAAATTCGATTTCATCAAAAAACAAACAAATATTGCCATTTTTGTTTTTAATTCTTTCGATTATTACAAAAAAAGATTTAGACGCTTTTTTATCTGAAAAATCGCCTTCCATAGGTATGTTGAAAGATTTACTAAGCTTTTCTGCGATTTCTTCCAGCAATTCATTCCAGTGTGATTTTCGTATGTCTGGCAGCTTACAATCGATGTAAACTGTTTTTGCTATATTTTCCTTTAAGATCAATCGTTCAAGCTTAAATAGAAATGATGTTTTGCCTGTTTTTCGGAGCCCAAATATGGCTTTATTTTCTTTTCGTTTGATAGTATCTAAGTATTCCATTATTAATTGTTGTCTTCCAAAAAAATATGTATCTTCAACTAATGGAAGGGAATAATTAAATAAATCTCTTCCGAAAAATTGTTCATGTAATCGATTTCGAATAAACCAAGCATCTCCTTTACTAGCAATAAGTTCATCTTTCGTAAATGAAACAATAATTCTAGATTCTTGTCGTGACGAAGTATATTCATTAAGCCAATCTCGTACGTTATGTGCGTCAGATATTAAAAAATAATTCAGTGTTTCAACACGACCTTTTGCGGGCGACTCTGCAAATATTTGTTCAATGGCTTGAATGGTCCTTGGTTCCATTCGAGGATATGGTGCATAAACTAGAAGTAATTCATTTTCAAATCCATAAGTTTCTTTCATGTGGGTCTCTGGCGATAGGAAAAACACTTTTATTTCCGTGTTATATGCATGTCTAATTGTTGCCCATGTTATATAAAAACCATTTAGAAATGGTTTAAGAATTGATTCATCTTCTGGATATTTTGATAAATACTCAAGACGAACATTTGATCGAATTTCTCCCATGATTACATTCTCCAATTATTCCAGTTTATTTGCTCGTAGGTTATATTGGGTCGTGGAGCCCATCTTCCATTAATTCGTTACGCCTTTTTACTTTGTTAATTAGGGCAACGATATTTTTCATTATTAATTATCTGTTTCAATAATAAAAATTGTTATATTCCTTTTTATTCCCTCGATTTAAATTTTTACTAGACTAACAACGCAAGAAGTAGCCTAGTAAAAAATCACCCGCGATACACATTGTTGTTATGCCAATTTACACAATCTAGTGAAGGTAAAAAAAGTGGGTTTGACGGAGTTTTTATTGAGGAACCCTGGTATTGATAATACTCATGCCCGTTATCAAATTCCTCTTTAATTCGGCGGCTTACTTCAAGTTTGTACTGGGGCGTGACGGTGATGTAGCCCCTGTCAAAGAGGGCGTGCAGGTCTCTTCGTAGAAGGATGCCGTTGTTGACGTTTAAGGGGCCGTCCTCAGAAAATGGCTTGATGTGCGCAGCTTCCAATGCCGGAAGGGTTCTTTCACTTGTGACGGCGCAGCGCCGTCCGTAGGCGTCCGTGACGAGGATGCGGAAGGAGCCTTGTCCGAGCCTGGGGAAGGTGAGCGTGGGGGTTCCGTACCTGGCTGGTTCTTCCCTCGCCATCATGGGGGTGTTCAAGGAGGTCTGAAGTTGTCTCCAGATGGATAGACCGGGTTCCACACGTAGATCATAGGTTTTTCCCTGTACGATATTTTTGCTCCAGTCAGCAGGAGTAGGGATCCATTTTTCTCTTGATAGAAAGAATGGTTGTTCGATTAATCTGCAGCCGATCAGGTAATCGTCATATACGCTGGTTTTCTCACTTCTGTATTTTGCAACGCGTTGGCGCATTTCGTATAAAGATATTGTCCCATTCGCCTGACCAAACGCTTCCCAAGCCAGAGAAATAGGCACGATGGATGCGTGTGCGAAAAAACCGCCGCCTACGATGAAGTTTTCAGGGTGATGTAATTTAAAGAGGAATAAATCTCCAGGGGCCAAAATATTAAATTCTCTTTTCCCTGAAGGTTGCCAAAAGTTTACTTCAGTAAGGTTTTGTGCCTTACTAAGCTGATTAAACCATTCCTTATCGGTAATCCCCACATATGCTTTCATTTATTTCCTTATTTCAAAACCTACTTGATTACATTATTATACAAAATATGTGTTGATAATGTTTCTATATTCATAAAACTTTTTGATGAGCAATCAATGAATCTCATTCCATCTCCGCGTCCAAAAATCCGCGCCGTGGGTCGTGTAGGGGCGCATTGCATGCGCCCTGATTACCAACATCAGATTTCGCGTCCATGAATCCGTGCGGTGGGTCGTGTAAGGGCGTACGACCGTACGCCCTCAGTATGGCGGTCAACCGAGTAAATCGTTACTGGGCACGTTTCAACGTGCCCCTACAAGCCCTTTTCTGTGTATTACGTGTTTTATTCCATCTCCGCATCCACAAATCCGCGCCGAGGGTCGTGTAGGGACACAGCGCGCTGTGTCCTCGGTATGGCGGTCGGGCACGTAATAACGTGCCACTACAAAGCCCTTTTTCCGTGGTTTGTGATCTGTATTGAAAGCGGATTGCTTGCCGGTTTTGCCCGGCTTCATCTATAATCTATTTGATCAATTTAATTCGTGGGGATAGAGATGGCAGAAGACCAACAGCGCGAGATCATGACAGGCGGGCAGCCGGATCGGGGTGTCGAGGATACCGATATGATCCGTGAAGACGAAGTTCCTGAAGAAGTTCAGGAGCCCTACGTTTTCACGGAAGAAGATAAGCAGCCGATCCTTCTAAGGATACATTGGATGAGTAAACTAATTGCAGGTTTAGACATTGCCATGTTTGGTTGGTTTATTTTCTTGGGGTTCTACGATATCGACAACCCGACTTTCACATCCCCGGTTATGATTTTGTATATGGGATTTGTGATCCTGGGTGTTTATTTATGGATCGATTCAAATTCCTTTGTGCGAATCGATGAACAAAAGATACAGTATTGCGTTCTAAAGGGAAGCTATCAGATGTTCTGGCGCGAAGTAAAGGGTATCGCAACGGACGGGTATAATCTGTTTTTTTATGGGTATGACAAACATATCTGGATACCGGGAAATTGGTGGGTAACCCCGAAGGGGAAGAAAAAAATCATTTTTGTTTATTACATGGCGGATCAAAAAAGGATCGATTTTTATCATGTAACGTCTGAAGAGATTCCTCATTCGCAGCATAACGCAAAATTCTAGTCGCGTTCGGTATGTGCCTCCGTCCCGCGTCCACAAATCCGCGTCGTGCGATGTGTGCATACCCGAGCCGGTTTATGGCGAGAGGTACGGGTCGTGTATGGGCGCATTGTCGTGAATTGCCTGCCCCAACAGGCGAAGCCTACGGGGCGCACACCCGAACGTAGTCGTAGGGTGGGCTCTGTTTTTGAGCCCACCATCCCTCAACGTGTTGAGCCTGTTTCACTTTATCATTTTTCGCGTCCACGCATCCGCACCGCGGGTCGTGTAAGGGCGTACGGTCGTACGCCCTCGGTATGGCGGTCAACGGGGTACATCGATTGGTGGGCACGTTTCAACGTGCCCCTACAAGAGCCCTTTTTCCGTGTATTTCGTGTTTTTCGTGGTTTCATGAATTATATTGTTCACAATACACACATCACTCGCGACAAGGTACGAATCGCATATCTGTTATAATGGCGGCATCCTTCCACGCGAGGTCCGCGGATGACGCGAAATTGGCTGCGATTCAGTTGTTTTGGCCTGATATTTGTTTTTCTCTTCACATGGATCAATCTGGCACTGCGGCAGCCCCTCCTGCGCTGGGATAATTTCCAACAACTCCCTGAAAATTCAATTGACGTGCTCTTCATGGGCAATTCTCACAGCCTGTACGCTTTTCAGCCTCAGATCGTCAACGACGTCATGCCGGTCAACTCTTATTCCATCGGCGTGGAAGGCGAGAACATCTATATATCCTACTACGAGCTGCGCGAGATCCTGAAAACCCAGAACCCCAAACTGATCGTGCTGGAGACGTTCACCCTGAACCTTGCCAGACCCTTGAAGCCGGCCATCCTTTTCGGATACACCGATACAGGCTTTTGGGACCTGAACAAACTGGCCGTGTTGACACGGTTTCTGCCGTACGACATTGCCTATTCGGCATTCCCGGCCCTGCACCGTCAGGTGGACTGGAACAACGCGCAGCCGTTTTTGACGCGTTTGCTGCATCCCATGCGGCCCATGGAAGGAGACGTCAGCCCCGCGCTGGGAGCCACCATCATCTCGGATACCATGTCGAAGCATGATTACCAGGCCGCCTTCTCCTTGCCGGAAGCGCTGACCGATTACTCGTCCGCGGAGAACGAGCGCTACCTCGAAAAGTTCGTGGATCTGTGCCGGCAGAATAACATTCAGCTAATACTTGTGACCACCCCGGTGGTCAAGGTCTCGGGGGACCTGCTGTTCAAGTACTACGTCCCCTTTGACGTGGCGTCTGCTGTTGAAAAAGACCAGCTTGACTGGATCGCCTACGACCCCTCGCGGTTCAATGAACTGCATTACTGCACCCCCGACCATGTCAGCTCATTTGGGTCCGCCATCGTCTCGCTTGAAGTGGCGCGGGAGATCTCCGAACGGATGGGCGTCCCGATGGACGAGGGGAAACTGGAGGAATACCGCGCGTTCTACTTCTCCGGGTATTCTCTGGACCAGGATGGCAACAATTACACCTTGACCCTCACGCCGCAGGACGCTTCCGCAGAAGTGAACTACAAATTCATGTTGATCCAGACGGACGTGTACAACGTGGCGGCGTCCACTGATTGGCAGACCGACAGCACCTTCCAGTTCAGCCTGCCGGACCGGTCAGAATACTACGTGCAGGTGCTTATCTCGCATCCCAACCTTGATTATGAGATGGGCGGCGTTTTTTATATTAACAAGGCCGCCAAACAGTGATTTTTCGTGTGTTTCGTGGGGAAAAAGATCTATCCACCCTTCAGCCAGCGTACGCCCTCGTCAAAATCATAAAACAGGCGCACGCGGCTGCTGCGGTTGGTCGAAAAAGTCTCAAAGAAACGGAACTTCTCGTTTTTGGCCTGTTCCATTGTGATCAGGATGACCCTTTTGGCTTCAAACGTGGACAGGTGGTTCTTTTTCAGGGTTTTGATCCAATAATCATACAGGTCGATCAGTTCCATAATATTGACCGGCAGGCTGGCTTCGCGGAAATCCCCCAACACGTCATTGCAGTTGTGTTCCAGGATGACCTGCCCGGTATCCACGATGGTTTGTTTCATGACAGGCACGCTGATTTGTCCTGTAATCTTGACCAGAATATACTCCGATGCGGGGATGAATGAGATGCTGTATTGCATGACCCTCTCCAATGGTTACTGAATTATATATCATGCCGGACTGCCAAGTTATTAAATTGTCTGATATGCACGCCGATATATAATTAACGCAGTTTTGCGATGGATTGCGATAAAAAAAGGAAGGGAAATCAATGAAAGATTTTCGGATCGCGGGGAATAAAACGCATTTTGTCATTCTTTGCGCTTTTTTAATATGCCTGGTTTGTTCAAGCTGCACGGCTGACGCGCGGCTGGTGGAAGATACGCCTGAAATTCAAAACACACCCACATTTGCTAATACGCCGACCCGAACTATTGAACCGGAGGTCGAGGCTACGGCCACCGCCGCGCCGGATGCGAAACTGGAACTGATCAAAAACGCGTCCGAGACGATCTCAAGCTTCGCGATTTATGACGATTTTGCGGGTCCATTTGATCAATCCAAATGGCTCATCACCGAGTCCAACTCGCCCAATTCGTTCAGTTATACCGTCGCGGATGGGATTCTCGCGGTTAATTTTGACGACCGCATCTATCAAAATGTCGAGAAAACTGTCCTCGAGGTAAACCCTGAAGCTTTTAACGAGGAGTTGAACGGCGTTTCGGTCGTTTTCGCTCCGACCGAGATTCGCGAGACATCTCATTACGGCGTCCAGATCGGTCTGACGGATGGTGAGACTCACTGGACCTACGCGTGCGACAGGCCGCTGGACTTTCCCGATATGACTTGTGAGTTGGATTTAGCTCCATTAAACAAAACGGTGAAAAGATCCGAGATGATGAACATTGACCCTTACAGTGACATTAAAATCGACCTGGAGTGGCTGCCTGAAGAAGGCTTGCTTTTGACTTTCGTCAATAACCAGCTTTACGATTACTATGAACTGCCTGTGAACGGCAGATTGTCCATCGAGGAAGCCGGCCTTTATGCCAAAAGAGGTACAAAAAGCGACGGCGGGGATCTTTTCTTCAAAGATTTCAGGCTCGGCGTCTATCAGCAGACTGACTTGGCCTTGCCGGATGACCTGCTTGCCAATCATGAAGAGGTGTACCAATATACCGATCACGGGATCGACTTTTTCCTCTGGGACGACTTCAACAGCCCACTTTTTGAGAATTCTATCGACCGGGTACACTGGGACCAGGGTTTTCATCATACTTATTTGAACCCTGATATTTTCAGATACAGGAATGGGACTCTCCATCAAGAGGATGGGCGGCTGGTCATTGAGGACGAATATAAGGGGACTTTAACGCCCCTGGCGAACGATCGATCCATTCGAGCCATCCAGTTGGATCTTGTTTCCGGAGAAGAAGGTTTGCCTGGAAGTAATTTACTCATGAACCTTTTTATTGCCCAACGTCCACTTCCGGGAAAGTTAACCGGAGAGGTGGTCATGCAATTCCGGTGTTCTCTCTGGACGAATGTGAATGGATACAAATCGGCTTTTTGTGAGTTGTCCCGGCAGGCGATAGAGGCCCCGATTGGAATCATCGAACCATTCACATTGCCGAAATTGGATGTGAATAACATCTCCATGTCTTTCAATGACAGCATTGCTGCATTCGAACTGCGGGTGAATGACGTGCTGGTCGGTCAAATCCCCATCCTGGCGCAGGATAGGTCCATCATAAACGATATGAATTTTTCGTCTGCAATATTTTTGGATCAAGGCAGCATGAATAACCGACTCGTCATCGATAACTTCATGGTTGGATACAAATCTGAAGAACCAGATGCCGAGCCTGAACCGGCGGCGCATGAAATTGTTGCTTTACTTCCGCACAGCGATCTTTACCTGTATGACGATTTTGAAGATGCCTCGTATGACGGTTTTTGGAATTTCGAAAAATGGCCGTTTTCCTATACGGATACAATAGGCGGGATAAGGCAGGAAAACGGGAAGCTCGTCTTTGGCAAACCTGCTGAACAAGGGCTGAACACCACCTTGTCGCTCGGCCTGATGCAGCCCATGATCACTCCGGATTATGATCTCAACGCCATCCGGTTGGAAATTGCCCCCTGTGAAGATCAGGCTGGTGAAAGGACGATACTTCGATTAAGTGTTTCTCAGCGTCTTGAGGATTATAAAATCACAGAAGTTAAAAAGGAATGTGAACACTGCAATTTTGTGGGGCTCACCTGTGGGGTGGAATTTCTTGAAGATCACGAGGAATTGTGGTGCCAGCGCCAGAGACAGCATCCTTTTATGTCCGAATTCCCTTCGGTACAAATAATTAACATCCCCGATCTGGATAATTCGCAAAGCCATTTTCTCTCACTGGAACTGGATCGTGAGGCCAGAACTTATTATGTCTATCTGGATGACCAGATGCTGGTCAGCTATCTGGTTCCTTATCAATATGATCTGGGCGCACAGGTATTTAGTATCGGCACCATGTATGACAGCAGCGCTCCATCTGTTGTGGCTCACGTGGAAAATGTATTTCTCGGAAAAGCAGCCGAACACCCCGAGTTGGCAGAGGTATATCAACTTGATCGCTATTCAGCGATAAACAATATTGCCGTTGGAGAGGAAGTCATTTCCCTGCCGTCCGGAACAGAAACGAACTATTCGATTGATGCGAACTTTCCGCATGCTTTCAAACTATCCGAGACTAATTCGATCAGTATGACACTGGCGCCGGTCGATACTCCCCCCCAGGGTTGGAATACTGCTCTGGTATTAACCAGTGAAAATAACAACAATTTTCGCTTCGGCTGTATGACGGATTATCAAACGGTTTCAGACGCGATGCTGCAATGTGACCTGTTTGATATGGAGGGACCCGATTCTCAGGCAACGCTTTTCTCTGATCAGATTTCTTTTGATCCAAACCAAGCGCATACGTTGTCAATGACCATTGACCAAGACAAGGGTGTTATCCACGTGCTTTTAGACAGGCAGGCGGTTTTTGATGTCGATGCTCAAAAGCCGGCCGGCTACTTAAACGAGACGCTTTTCAGCTTCAACTTTTATGTCACGCAAAACGATGTAAGCGATGATGATTTCGTGATGAAACTGACAGACCTGAGGTATTGACACCAGGGCGTATTTTCCGCAAAGTGATTTTCGGATTCCTTTGCTGCTGGCAGCTTGACTCTCTATACTATATATGTTATTAATAACATAAGTACATGATATACTATTGAGGATTAATCAATGGACCTGCGTGACACTCTGCTCGGACTGTTGGATCAAAAGCCCTCCTCGGGCTACGATCTTAAGCGCATCATCGCCGAATCGGACCTCTTCTACTGGTCGGGCAACAACAACCAGATCTACAAAGTGCTGCTGGAACTGCAGCAGGAGGGGTTGGTGACGTACGAGGTGCAGATACAGACCAGCCTGCCCGCCAGGAAGGTTTATACGATCACCGAGAAAGGCCGTCTGGTTCTGCGGGAGAGCCTGTTGAAGGAACCCGAAGCACCGGAACTGCACAAGAACTTCCTCATCCAGTTGGCCTGTGCGGAGGGGCTCACGGATGACGAACTGCTGGCATTGCTGGAGCGTTACGAATCCGAGGTGCAAGCCGGGCTTGACCTGGCGCGCGGACTGTCTGAACGCGCTGCAAAAGCGGGTGGCAAACCCCGTTCCCATTGGATCAACGAGAAGATCCGCGAGAACTTCGTGCTTTCCTGGCAGGCCGAACTGGATTGGGTGCGAAACACGCGCGAGGGACTTCAAAAGAAGCAATATCAAGACTGATAACAAAAGGAATAGAAATGAAAACGACATTGGAAATGATCAAATCATTGCGCGAGGAGACCGGCATGGGCGTCATGGACTGCCGCAAGGCACTCGAAGAAGCCGTCAATGACTACCAGATCGCCTTGTCTGACCTGCGCAAACAAGCGGCCGTCAGGGCCGAGAAGCAGTCCGGGCGGAAGGCTTGCGAGGGCATCATCGAACATTATTCGCACGGTGACGGGCGCATTGGCGTGATGGTGGAAGTCAACACCGAGACCGAGTTCGCCGCGCGTTCGGAAGCGCTGCGCCGATTCGCGCGCGAGGTAGCCCTGCAGGTCACTTCCAACGCGCCGCTCTACGTTTCAGATGACGAGATTCCGGCTCAAGCGCTGGAAGTGATGGCCGCCGAAGCGGCCACCACGGCGCGCGCCGCCGGCAAGCCGGAAGACATCATCGACAAGATCACCGCGGGCGTACTGGAGAAATACCGCAACACCAACGTACTGCTGCGCCAGCCTTACATCCGCGACGAGAGCCTCAACATGGCCCAACTGCTTGACTCTGTGGCCGGACAAATCCGTGAGAACATCGTCATTAAGCGCTTTGTGCGCTGGGAAATTGTCCCCGAGGAGTAACCAAGTAAGGGCTCGAGTACGCGAGCCCTATATTTTTCTTTGAAGTGTAGCAATATTCATATATATATTCTTGCCGCTACCTAATCTTATTTATTCTCCTCAAATAACCACCTTTTAACAAAACCTTAACGATTTCTTCGACGTTGGTTAACTTGGTCATGCTACGCTGATACCATAGCTTTTAGCCCCAATCAATAAATACTAAAGAGGTAGACATGAACATTCTCGTCACCAATGATGACGGCATTTTGGCACCCGGTTTGCTGGCTCTAGCCCAGTCCATGCGGCAATATGGAGACGTAACCGTTCTGGCGCCAGATCACAACTGGTCGGCATCCGGACACGTAAAAACGATCGATCGCCCTTTGCGGGTAAGGGAGGTTCGTCTGGCGGATGACAGCAGCGGTTTTGCCAGCGACGGCGCCCCGTCTGATTGTGTAGCCCTGGCCCTTTGCGGTTTTTTAAAAGACAAGATCGACCTGGTGGTCAGCGGCATCAATCCCTATGCCAATTTCGGACACGACGTTACCTACTCTGGCACTGTGACCGCTGCCATGGAAGCTGCCATCTGGGGCATCCCCTCCATTGCAGTTTCACTTGATTCACCGGTGCACCACGCGGGCAATACCGATTATTCCGCTGCCGCAGAGGTGGCCGGTCACGTGGTGGAGGCGTTTTCACGCTATGGCATTTCCGCCAATTCACTTCTGAACGTCAACGTTCCATTTTTACCCATTTCCGAGATCAAGGGACTGCGCATCACCCGGCTTGGACTGCGCGTCTATCACGATAAAGTAGATGAACGCGTCGATCCGCGCGGACAGCCATATTACTGGGTGATCGGAGATTCTCCCACAGGCATCAACGAACTGGGAACCGACATCGGCGCCTTATCAGAAGGCTACGTATCCGTTACGCCTTTGCAGCTTGATTTGACAGCCTATCACCTGATGTCAGAGATGAACAGTTGGGAATGGCAGATGAAAAAGAATGGTGACGCTCATCATAAATGAGAATTCAAGGATATTTATTCACCATATTTTTACCGGTCGTTAATAGAGAGTTCTTATTTCATTAACATCCTTATGGTAATTTTTAAGTAATACAAAAACTACCAACAGGAACAATCGTGATCACAGATAATCAAGAACTTAATTCACAAGTCTTTCTTCCGTTTAGTGTTAGCGTCCCATTCAAACAGGCATTGGATATGAAAGTAAAAGACCTGGCTTTAACCGATTGCAGCGTGGACATCAATACCTCCGTCAGGGATGTTGCCAGGATTTTTGAGCTCCATCTGGAATGGCCCGGCGTGACGGTGATTTCAGGCGATCGTTTTTTTGGAATGCTTTCCAGACAGATCTGTTTTGAGGTTTTGGGCAAGCCATTTGGGCTGGAAGTCTATTCGCGTAAAACGATGTTTGAATTCTGCAACGCCATAAGCATTCCGTCTCTGGTGATTGATGGAGAATGCAGCATCCCGGAGGCCGTAAAAATGGCTTTGACTCGTGACAAGCCAAATATTTTTGATCCGTTGGTGGTCAAACTGGATGAAAACAAATACCGATTGCTAAATATACACGTATTGCTGTTGGCTCAATGCGACGTGTTGGAGACTCTTTCAGAGGAGTTCAGACAGTTATCGGTGATCGACCCGCTGACGCAGCTCAACAACCGCAGAGGATTTTTTGAGTCTGCCCAGCCGGAGGTATCTCGCATCCGGGAGGATCAAAACAACCTCTCGGCTTTGATGATCGATATTGATAATTTCAAAAGGACAAATGACCTTTACGGTCACTTCATTGGCGATCACGTCTTGCGCGCCGTCGCCGATGAAATACGCTTGACGCTCAGACAAACCGACTTGTTGGGCAGATACGGCGGAGAGGAATTCATCGGGCTGCTCCCGAACACATCGGTAGAATCCGCCTGCATGATCGCGGAACGTCTGCGTGAAGCGGTTGAGAATAAAGTAGTTGATATCAACGGGAACATGGTGTCGGTCACCATCAGCATCGGCATCAGTGACCTCGGGGCGGCCAATGGTTCACTGGATGCGCTGCTCTCACAGGCAGACCAGGCCATGTATTGGGCAAAAGCCTCAGGCCGCAACCGGGTGATCGTTTGGGCTAAAGAACAACCGCACTCGGCAGCCATCGAGATGTTGCGCAAGGGATTGAAGATACGGGCTGCCAGACCCATAAATAATGATCTGGCCAAGGTATATGATGAAACGATTGAGGGGTGGGCCAGGGCAATTGAAATGCGCGACAAAGAAATGCAAGGGCATGCCCGCCGCGTGGTGGATATGACACTCGCGCTTGCCGAAAAATACGGTTTGGCAGAGAAACAGCTAGAAGATATCCGCCGGGGGGCGCTGCTGCATGACATCGGCAAGATCGCCGTTCCGGACCCCATCCTTTTCAAGCCGGGGAAACTGAGCGAAGCAGACTGGGATGTCATGCGCATGCATCCGGTTTATGCCTACGAATTTCTGAAGCCGATCGCTTTTCTGAAGAACAGTATAGACATCCCCTACTGCCACCACGAACACTGGGACGGTTCCGGTTATCCGCGCGGCCTAAAGGGGGAAGATATTCCGCTGGCTGCCAGGATCTTTACGGTTATTGACGTTTGGGATGCCCTTTGTTCAGATCGCTGTTATCGACCTGCCTGGTCACAGAGCGAGGCCAGAGACTATATCCAGTCACAGGCGGACAAGTTATTTGATCCAAAAATTGTTGAACTTTTTATCGAACTTCTTGATGAACCGCAAGGTTTTGAGGTTGAATCCGCAACAAAGTACCAGTTCACGTAAACAAGCCCCTTTTTTAAAATACAATTTAGAAGTTTAAATAGAAAAAACTCCTGACAGAAGAATAATGAAATAATAACTTCTGCCAGGAGTGGATAATGATGATTTCTTATCTATTCAAAACCTGATGGTAGCCAGGCTGGCGTCCAGGTGGGTTTGCGCACCGGTGCTGTCTTGCGGATCTCATCCAGTGAAGATCTCAGCAATCTGCGGCATTCTTCGGCGATCCGCAAAGCGGACGTTCCGCCATTCTGCAAGGGGGATAATTTAGTCAGTTCTTCATGGTTGTGATAAGAATAAACTTGTTTGCCAAGTGCGATACCTGTAAAAACAACCGATGATACCTGGGTGATCAGCATGTCACAGTTGGCGATCATATGGTTGGTGTTGCCCGTTCTGAAAATCTGCGCGTCCGGGAGGACGCGGATGATCTCCCTTTCGGCACGTTCCATATTCTCGTTGGGGTGCAGCCTGAACAGCACTTTCCTTCCGGCCGCCATTTTCTTTACCTGGCGCAGAAAGCCGACGCGGTCGTCCGGCTTGCCGGTCTCACGAATGCTGGAGGTCGCTACAAGCACATAGTTTCGGTATGGAAAATCATTGTTCAAGTATTTCCCGGCATCGTCGAAATTCGGGATGCCCGTCACCACAAGCTTGGACGGGTTGACTCCCTTATGGATGAACAGGTCGCGGTAGCCGGGCGAAGCCACGCAGAAACGATCATAGGCGTCTGAAAGGCCGGTGGCTGCGGTGTTTGCCAGAAAGCGGGGGAACCCCAGATTTTTGACTATTAGGTAGGATAGATCTTCAGGTTCGGTGATGCCTTCCTGAACCAGAATGAGACGTTTCTTGCGCAGGTTCGACTGCACGATCAGGTCTGTGCAGGTCACGGCCAGATCGTATTGACGCCGGCATCCGGCCGGATCAACGGGCAGATTATGTGAGAAAAGGTAATTGGTTGTTGCCTGAAAATGACTGCCTGCCAGAATGGTGTGTTCGAGCAGACCTTTTTTGACCATCTTTCCGAGCGTACCTTCAGCGTAGAAGGGGGTGAAATGACAATGATGTTCAGGGAGAGCCTGGGCGATCTTGTGCATCATTGTGGTTTGATTCAACGAACCGCAAACGAAGAGGATGGAAGCGCTCATTTGCTTGAGCCTATGATTGGCTGAATTGGGTCATATGGTTCACTGCCTGGATCTTGGACAGGCTGGCAAAACGGATCGATTCTTCGGGTGAGGCGTTCCAACTCACCCATCCCATTTTCCGCATTAAATAATTCGGGATGTAGGAAGTCAGCACCGCTGCGCCGGTCAAACCGTTACCATAACGCGGAGTGGTCTCGCGGTTAAGGATGGCTTTCCTCAGGTCATGGGCAGTCTTGCCCTCAAACCACGAGGAGCCTTGTCCGATCATGCGTAAAATATGAGAGTCACTGTTTCCCAATTGGGCCAGGGGAAGTTCCTCAGACTGTGACTGAACCATGTTGTTGCGACGGGTATAAACCAGGCCGCCGTTATAGGCTTCCACACCGACAAGGATCTTTGCAGCTTCTTCGTTTTCCAGCGTCTCGCGGATGGTTGTGAAGCGCAGGCTGTTGACGCCCTTGGCCATCGGGTGGGCGGCGATGCAGATGCCGCCTTGTTCTCCCGTCCGCAGTACGGTTTCGAGCAGGCTTAATCCGGCCGGGATGGGACGGCGGATGAACAGGCACAAGACGTGTCCGTCACGTGAGGCAACTTCACAACCGGGGATGACCTCAAGGTTGTATTTAGGCGCCAGATCCAGCGCCTCGGGGACGCCGGACATGGTATCGTGGTCTGTAATGGCAATTACATTTAGCTCCGCCACGTCGGAAGCATATTTCAGAATGGCGGGGATGGATGCAGTACCGTCGTAACTGTGCACACTATGTATGTGTAAATCAGAAAAACCCATTTTTCCTCCAATAAACTAATTCATCAACTCTAAAATACCCCGCAATGGTTAAGGATTCAGGTGATTCTGATTAACAGAAAGTAAAGAACGGGTAATTATTTATTAAAAGGAAAACCCGCCTGTGAAGCTTCAACAGACGGGATCCATCCGAATGGTTGTGATTGTTTACCAGTAATTTATCAGGCCTGTAACCCGGTTATCTTAGAGCGGTTCTTCGGGGATGACGATCATCATGATGATGTACGCCCAGAATGTGCCACCCACCAGGAGAAGCCCCAGCACGAAGAGCAATCTCACCAGACTGGGATCTACGTTGAAGTAGTTGGCTAAACCTCCGCAGACGCCGGAAATACGGCGTTCTGTTCGGGAGCGGTAAAGACGTTTGGCTTGTGGTTGATCCATTTTGATCTCCTTATGCAAATGGTGTTTCCGGCACGACGATCCACATGATCAGGTATGCCCAAAAAGCAAGTGTGCCTGAAAGAAAGAAGCCGGCAACGAAAGCGATGCGCATGATGGTCGGATCGACGTTAAGATACTCGCCCAAACCTCCGCAAACGCCTCCGATCATGCGCTGGCTGGTTGAACGATATAGTTTTTTTGGTTGTTGGTCCATTTTTATCTCCTATGTTCCTGTCTTGTTTAATTTACGCATAATAAAACCGAAAGTTGCGCCAGATCACTAAATTGGATTAAAATAGAAAGACATCTGCCCTTTTGGAAAATTGAATGGAGGTTTTATGACCGCAAACAAATATCCTGAAGCGCAAAAGATGATCTTGTTCATTAAACGCGCTCCCTTTTCCGAGGAGGAAAAGGCTCGATTCGAGGAACTACTGACTGCAAATGGCATGACCGATGAGACTACGGAGGCCGTCCATCAGGCGCTTGTAAACTTGCCAAAAGAGGCTTTTAACGATGACTGGCAGCGAGCCAAGTTCATGATGGATTTCGGGAACGTGCTTAAACAATGGCAGATGACGTTGGGAAGCAAGAAGTTCAGACATACCAGGTAAACCAAGAATGACCCCTAACCGCCCGTCATTCCTGCGGGCGGTTTTTTTATAAAAACTAATTGAAAGAAGATCACATCATGAAGGCAGCCAAACCCAATTTCTCCGTCAGGCTCAAGTCAGACCTAATTCTCTTATCCGCTGCAATTGTCTGGGGCGGCGGTTTCGTTGCCCAGCGTATTGCCTCTGCTCACATGGATTTCTTTGCTTTTAACGGCGTGCGATTCCTGTTGGGCGGACTGGCCATGCTGCCGTTTGTGATTAAACGCCTGCGCGGATCATCGGGCAACCTGTGGTGGATACTCCCCGGAGGAATTCTGCTTTACGGCGGCAGTTCACTACAGCAAGCCGGCATTGCCACTACCTCGGCAGGGACGGCGGGTTTCATCACCGGCGTATATGTGGTGCTGGTGCCTTTGCTGATGACGCTCTTCTGGAAACATAAAACCAAGGCAGTGGTCTGGCTGGCGGCTGTGGCTGCCCTGGGAGGCACATATTTGCTGAGTACCGGAGGGTCCGCACTAACGCCTTCCACCGGCAACCTGATCGTGCTGGCCGGTTCATTGGTGTGGGCTTTCCACGTGATCGTGGTCGGATTCGCGGTCCGCAAGGTGGATGTGTTCATTTTCTCTGCCGGACAGTTCCTCTTATGCGGCCTCATCCATTTGGTTTCCTCGCTGTTCCTCAATCCGCCCACCGTGGATTCAGTGCTGGCTTGCTGGCCGGCCATCCTCTACGCGGGGTTGGGTTCGGTGGTGATCGGGTTTACCCTGCAGGCTATCGGACAGCGCAAGGCGCCTGCAGCGGACGCAGCGCTTATATTGAGCCTTGAATCCGTTTTTGCAGCTATTTTTGGCGCGCTGTTCTTGAATGAGACCATGAATTTCATCCAGATCGTCGGCTGCACTATTATCCTTGTGGCTATTCTCGTGGCGCAGCTGCCCGCCTTTCAACCAAAATCACCGGAAACAACAGAAAAAGGGTAGCTTATTAAGAAAGAGTTGGTTTCTTGACACCCCTACATGGCTATGATAGAGTTGCCTTGTGATTGTTAATCCGCAGCAACATTGAGGTTTAATTTGACCCATCCACACCAACAGGCACTCGTTGAGCGAATGCGCGTGTTACAGCGTTCTTCACCCGAAATTGAAGCTGCCGCCCTCATCAGCCAGGATGGTTTGATCATTGCATCGGCACTGAAACCGGAGATCGACCCTGACCGTATTTCGGCCATGTCCGCCTCCATCCTGTCACTTGGTGAACAGATCGGCAAGGAAACCAATATAGGCGCGCTGGAGCAGGTCTATATCCAGGGAAAAAGCGGTCACGTTGTGCTGATGTCCGTTGGCGAAGGGGCGGTGTTGACCGCGCTGGTGACGGCACAGGCAAAAATGGGCGTATTATTGTTGGACATGCGTCATGCGGCAGAAGACCTGCAAAAAGTTCTTCTGTTTGCAGATCAATAAAAAAAATGAAATCATGTGATTTTCAGGAGTTTTAATGAAGATTGCGGTAGTAATCCCGACTTACAATGAAAAAGAGAATCTTCCAAAGATTACAGAACAGATCATGTCATTACCCCTTGATCTAAATTTAGTGGTAATTGATGACAACAGCCCGGACGGTACCGGCCAGGTTGCCGAGGATCTGGCAAAGCAGTATCCGGGGCGGGTAAGTGTCATGCACCGCACAGGTAAGCTGGGTCTTGGTACAGCCTATATTTCCGGTTTCAAACATCTTCTGACAACCGGTGTAGATGCCATCGGACAAATGGACGCGGATTTCTCGCATCCACCCGAAAAACTGGTTGAAATGGCCAAAGCTCTGGAAAACGCCGACGTGGCGGAAGGTTCGCGCTACGTGCCGGGCGGCAGTCTTGATGAAAAATGGCCGCTCTGGCGCAAGTGGTTGTCAGGTTTCGGCAATGACTACGCGCGTTTCATCCTGCGCGTTCCCATCCGGGACGTTACCGGAGGGTACCGTTTGTGGAAGCGCCAGGTTCTTGCAGCAATGCCGCTGGATGACGTGCGCGCGAACGGATACGTTTTTCAGGTTGAAATGGCATACATCGCCTACAAGATGGGTTTCAAATTCGTTGAGATTCCCATTCACTTCAGCGAGCGCATTTTCGGCCAATCCAAGATGAACTTGTCCATCCAGGTGGAGGCCGCCATTCGTGTCTGGCAGCTGATCGGCCGCTACCGGCACTTGAAGAAGATCAACTAAGAAATGAAATCCCGGTTCAGTCTGAACCGGGATTTTTATTTTTCAGCCAAGTTTCGTATTCTCCCACCAGTGTCTTCCATTCTACCAGGTCGAGGGTCTGCGCCCTGCGCATCGGATCGATGCCGGCAGCCTGTAACAGCCCGGCGGCTTCGTCACCGCTGCAGTGCAGCCCGGCTGACAGGGTGTTGCGCATGGTCTTGCGCTTTTGTGAAAATCCGATCTTAGCCAGGGTGAAGAAGTAGTCCAGTTGTTTGTCGCTGATGAGGGGCTGGTCGTGAATTTGCACATGCAGGGTGGCGGAATCCACTTTGGGCGGCGGAAAAAATGCAGAAGCCGGGATGGAGACACCGATTTGCGGCGTGCCGAATACCTGCACACTCAGGGCCAACAGTGAAAGATTGCCAGGTTCGGCGCAGATGCGTTCGGCCACTTCCTGCTGCATGGTGAGTACGATGCGGGAAGGTTTTTGCGAGGAAGTCAGCAAATGACGGATGATGGCAGAGGTGATGAAATAGGGAATATTGGCTACGACAATGAAATTCGCTCCGCCCATCAGTTCGGCGGGATTTAATTCAAGGATGTCTCCCTGGACAATATTAACGTTATAAAAAGGAGACATCACTTCTTGCAAGATGGGTACGAGGTGCCGGTCGATTTCGACAGCGGTCACACGTTTGGCGGAACGGGCCAGCAAGCGGGTAAGACTGCCCAATCCTGCGCCGATCTCAAGCACTTCTTCCTCAGCGGTAACGTCTGCGTAATCCACGATCTTTTTCAGCGCTTTTTGGTCCACGAGGAAGTTTTGCCCCAGGCCTTTGTGTGGATCAAGGTGGTGGCTGCGCAGTAACGCTTTAACGTTCAGGGGCGGCAGGTCTATGGCAGCACCAGCGAAGTCCCTTCGGCGAAAGGTCCCAACAGGTAAACTGTAATACTTGGATAAGTTGGTTTTGTCACAGAGGCGAATTCCTCGTCGGTATAGCCGAGATCGATCCAGTAACTTGAATAGGGATAGGAGCCGGTATCCTGTACAGTGCCGATGCCGTAACCGGGCACGTAAATCTTGGTTCCTTTCAAGATCTTATACCAGGATAAATTGACGGCCAGGACACCTTTTTGGACAGGCGTGCCCATGGCAGTTGAATAAGAACATCCATCAATACCTGAATTGCAGGGTGAATAAGAAGTGGCAGTGACGGTGATTGCTTTGTAATATGAGAGAGTGCCATAGGGTGTATCAATTGTGCTCAGTGAAAGGTTGGTGCCGATGGCTTTGACCTCGTTGAGAGGTTCCTGGATCACTACGGTTTCAAGGGTCTCGCGCGAAACCTCTTTGCCGTTCTCATAACGGACCTTCACGCGTACCAACTGTACACCATACTCACCGACGGTAACGACTTGCGTTTCACCTGATTCAAGTGTTTCGTCAGTGACCGTTTCGGTGGAATAAGATATGGTTTGCTGTTCGCTGATGACATCTTCTCTCACCCTCACAACTTGAATGCGCCCGTCGGCGGGCAGCGGTTCAGTCTCGGCCGGATTGCTGTAGTCAAGGTCTTGCAGGGCAACCCCGGCCATGGCCAGGGCTTCTCCGACGGTGGCGGCGGTTGCGAAAGTGGTGATATCCCTGTCATCCACACTGATGACCAACGAAATCGCGTTGGAAATATTAAGAGTGGTCGTTTCATCAGGTGCAGAAGTAAACGGCAGATTCAGCGCGTCTCCGCCGTGGACGGTAATGCCTTCATTCCAAAGGGCTTCGCCGATCGTGGCGGCGGTGGTGCGGATGACTGTCTGCTGTCCGCTTTGGTCGACGGTCATTCTGACTGAGGGGATGTATTGCAGTACGATCCTTCCGGCGGTGGGGAGGGGATCGTTCATTGAAACCGGCAAACCGTTGATGCGTACTTCATCTCCCGTAACAGGGGTGATACCGGCCGCAACCAACACCTCGGCGGGTGTGTTGAAAAGTGCCTCCACCGGGATCATTTTTTTGGTCGCATCATTCCATACCTGCAGGGGATAACCACGCCTGATGATTATCTCGCCGATGCCGGTCAACCAGGTGCTTTCAGACGGGTCGATCATATCCAATTCACCCGGCTCGTAGCCGGCTGAACGCAGCGCGCCGCGCACGGTCAGGGCGTGTGTGGTGATGTCACGCGGTTCACCATCCACGGTGACGGTGATCTGACGGCCCATGAGCAGGTATCCTGCCAGGATCCCAATCAACGGTAGACCAATAAGAAGAGCAAGTTTTAGATTTCGCTTCACATTGTGATTCTAACAGAAAAAATGGGGGTTAATTTATTGTCTGGAGAGTTCCTGTGTCAATCTTCGAGCGTTCTCAATAAATTAGCCTGCTTTTCTATTCGTGATGAAAATGATGTAAAATTTTATGATAAAGACATTCCAATAAAAGGCCGGGTTTTCTCAATGCAGTTATCCACTTTCATTTTTCTTATATTTCTATTGATTGTCTTTTTGATCCATTCTCTGCTTCCCAAAAAAGTCCGCTGGGTCTGGTTATTAATCGCAAGTTACCTTTTTTGTCTTTATGCAGACTGGCGATTTGGAATCGTCTTATTAATTGACACGATCATTTCATATTTCATGGGGATGCTGATCTTTAAGGCGGAACAACGCAAAAAAAAGAAAGCCTACCTGCTATCAGGGATCCTGCTGGCCCTCTCCTTCCTGTTTGCGTTCAAATACTTCAATTTTTCCATCAATGTCTTTGAAGATATTCTAAGGGTGATCGGAATTCAAAAAGATTTTCCGGCATTCAAGTGGCTGCTTCCCCTTGGGTTATCGTTCTACACATTCCAAATCATCAGCTATTTGCTGGATATTTATAACGGTGTCATTCAGGCGGAAAAGAATATTGGCAAGTACGCGCTTTATTTGGCTTTCTTTCCCAAACTTATTTCCGGCCCAATTGAACGGGCAGATCACCTGATCGAACAATTCAGCAATCCAAAACCTTTTGAGTACCAGCGTTTTGTGGCAGCCTTGCTGCGCATCTTTTGGGGCTTTTTCAAGAAACTGGTAATCGCTGACCGGCTGGGGGTCCTGGTTGGAACAGTTTTTAATAACCCAACTGATTTTTACGCACCCCAGACTATTGTGGCGGTGTTGTCTTTCAGCCTGCAGATCTATATTGATTTTTCAGCATATTGTGATATCGCGATCGGCGCAGCTTCACTCTTCGGGATTGACCTGGTGGAAAACTTCAATATGCCTTACCTTGCGCAAAGCGTGACAGAGTTTTGGCGCAGGTGGCACATTTCATTGACCAACTGGCTGCGAGATTATATTTTCATTCCTTTGAATTTTGCTGCACGCCGTAAAAATGCAAAGATCTGGTTGCCGATAAATATCGTCATTGTTTTTCTCGTCAGCGGCATTTGGCACGGAGCGAACTATACATTCATTATCTGGGGTTTGCTTCACGGTATCTATCAAGCCTTAGAGGGTATCACACAAAAATGGCGCAAAAAACTGGACAAGCGATTTTCACACGGAATTTCCGGATTTGTTCGTAAAACCATCGAGGTTCTGATCACTTTTCTGCTGGTTTGTTTTGCCTGGATATTCTTCCGCGCGAACAACATTCATGTAGCCGCGACTGTAATTGGACGAATTGTCACATTGTCTGGGTCATTACATGCAGTGGCGTGGGATATGTCCGTGCTCGGACTCACCCCTGCTGATTACGTGATCCTGATCGCAGCCATTATGATTTTTACAGTATTCGAAATTATCAATCAAAAGCACAATTTGTTCTTCCGGTCACAATCCTGGCTGTTGCCGGTTCGCTGGCTCGTCTATCTGATACTGATTTTCGCCGTGATCCTCTTCGGTTATTTTGGAACGTTCACGGCTTCCGATTTTATCTATGCAGGTTTTTGATCATTCCATATTTGGTGTAAAACGGATGACTTTTCGGGCCATATGATATGAAGAAAAAATGGATCCAATTTACAGTTTTTGCGATCATTGCCTGCTTTCTGTTTGGATTGTTGAATTCGGCAGCAAGTATGGCGAATCAAGGCTGGAAAGATTTTTACAAGCTTCCTCGGAATACTCTTGATATCGTCTATATGGGCAATTCGCATAACTACCAAACTTTCCAACCCCAAATTGTCGATGACCTGTTATCTACAAATTCATACGTGTTGGGCACAAGTGGTGAAAACATCGTCGTTTCATATTTTGAATTAAAAGAATTGCTGAAATATCAAAAACCAAAAGCTGTATTGCTAGAGACTTTTACGCTTGATTTTGCCGATGTCATTGTTCCGGTGTTTATTTATCAGTTTATCGATGCGAATCGATTAGATTTCAATCGCTTGAAACTTCAGCTTAAATACTATCCCTTGGATGAGTTGTATAACTACTTTCCGATCCTTCGATTAAGGATTGACTGGAATAATCCAAAGAGTTTTACAGAAGGATTTAAGAGTTACTTATTTCAATCAAATGATGAGATCGATCCCAAAAGGGGCTTTATTACGAATTATTTAGTCATCACGCCTGACAAATATCAAGAGGCTCAAATAAAACCTTCAACGGCATCAAATTACTCTAATGAGAAGAACCTGGTTTATCTTGATAAATTTGTAACGCTGTGTAAAGAAAATGATATCGAGTTATTTTTCAGTGTTGTTCCGCCCCTTTCAGTTTCAGGAGAAGCCTTCAAGTATTACGTACCCTTTGATTACCAATCATATGCGTCAGAGAAGAATATCGAAGTCTTGCGCGTGGATACGAGCAACTTTATCGATCTGGATTATTATGATGCCACCCATGTAAGCATTTTTGGATCAGTTCTGTCATCCGTCCAGATCGCTGAAAAAATATCCGAACAAATGGGTCTTGCTATTGATGAAAAGAAGCTAAAAGACTATCGGGCCTATACTTTTTCAGAATATTCCATATCAAACTCCGGGAACAGTTTTTCTTTTTCAATTCTTCCAATTGACCAGAAAGTACCGTTTGAATATCAGTATTTCATCAAAAGATCCACAGCAGACAATGAAGATTATTCATCAAATCAGGAAGGATCCAACAGAATTCTATTTGAAGTACCCAGTCCGGGAGAATATATAATTGAGGCAAAGATTCGAAATCTTGAGTCTGATTATGTCTTAACAGGAATATTCCCGTTCGCTTATATGGAAGAAGAGAATAAATGAATTACAACATCGGTGCCGTTTGTACAACCGTTCAATGCGCAGAAGGAAGAGCCAATAAAACCGCTTTACGTTTGATCAATCCAGATTTCTCGCGCGCGGATTATACTTTTTCGGATCTGGAGAAAGAGTCAAACCGGTTTGCCAATGGGCTGCAGTCCCTTGGCATTCAAAAAGGGGATATTGTATTTATTTTTCTGCCAAAACAACTTGAAGTTTTTATCTCCTTCCTGGGCATTTTAAAGTTGAGAGCTGTTGCGGGGGTACTATTCTCAAATTTCGGACGAGAAGCAGCCTTTGAACGCCTGTTGGATGCATCAGCCAGGGTCTTGATCACGAAATCAAGTTTGTTGAAAAAATTGGATGCCATCCTGCCGGACCTTCCGAAGCTGGAAAAAATTATCCTGACCGATATCCCTGAGCATCAAAGCGAAAACGTGTTGAGTTATAGCCAGTTGATGAAGGCCTCCGATGATCATTATGAGGTGGAACCGACCGAACCTGAATCGCCGGCACTGCTGCATTACACCTCCGGGTCCACGGGCAAGCCCAAAGGGGTTCTGCACGTCCATGGGGCGATCAACCACCACCTGCTCACCATGGACGAGGTGATGCAAGCTGAAGATGAGGATATCTATTGGTGTACGGCAGACCAGGCCTGGGTGACCGGGGTTACCTACGGCATTATCGGTCCGTGGGCCAAAGGGCTGACGCAAGTTCACTACACCGGTAATTTCGGTATCAGAGAGTGGTTTGAGATATTACGCCGTGAACACGTGACGATCTGGTATACAGCACCAACCGCCCTGCGCATGTTGATCCAGCAGGAAGCGCAGTGTGAGGATCTGCCGCAGGATTTCCCCGACCTCAAACGGGTTTACAGCGTTGGAGAACCTTTGAATCCCGAGATCATCTCCTGGGTGAAACGCAGGATGAACAAGGAAATTTACGATACCTGGTTTCAGACTGAGACCGGCGGGATCATGATATCCAACAGGCCCGGGATCGAGGTCAAACCTGGATCGATGGGCAAACCGGTCAGCGATATCGAGCCCGGCATCTTTTCTGACAAGGATGTCAGGCTGACAGCAGGAGAAATCGGCTGCCTTCGCATTAAAAAAGGCTGGCCCTCCATGTTCCGACAGTATCGGAATATGCAGCAGGCGTACATAGACAAGTTTCATGGTGACTTTTACGATACCGGTGACCTGGCGAAGGTGGATGAAGACGGCTATTATTGGTTTTTTGGACGCAACGATGATGTGATCAATACTTCCGGCCACCTGGTGGGACCTTTTGAAGTTGAAAGCTGCCTGCTCGAAATGGACGGCATCGTAGACGTTGCGGTCATTGGCGCGCCTGATGAAATGCTATATGAGAAAATTGTTGCCTTTGTCTCATTGTCACCGGGATTGGAATGGTCCAGGTCGTTTGAGGTAAAATGCAGGATCCACGTTTCAAACCGGCTTTCGCCGGTGGCAGTGCCTGTTGAGTTTTATGTGACAACCGCCATTCCAAAGAACCGCAGCGGCAAGATCATGCGCAGAGTGCTGCGCGCCCGCTACTTACATCAGGATGAAGGCGACGTTTCAACCATGGAGGAGTAAGATGAGCGTAATTGATGAATTAAGCGACGTTTTTAAGACAGTATTTGATGAAGAGTCGATCTCCATCAATCCGGAAACGACTTCCAATGATGTTGAAGGCTGGGATTCTATGTCGCACGTAACCTTGTTGATGGCTGTGGAAGATCATTTCGAGATCGAATTCCAACCTTTTGAGATCGCCAATCTAAAAAATGTCGGTGCTTTGGTTGCATTAATTGAGAAAAAGCTTGCTGCCAAAGGGTAAAGCTTGCAATCATCACTATCAGGGTGGAATAAGGGATTTGTCTTTTCAATCCACGTAATCTGAAACGTTCAAACAGTTGAAACTTTTTGCTGTTTTGCACGTAAACCTATTGGTTTTTGCGTTTAATTTAAATTTTTAAGGAAAAAGAATGAAAAAGTCGTTAAGCATCACCTCTGCCAATCTGCTGTACCTGATCACCATGCTGCTTGTTATTTTGGTGGGCTCGGTATTGCAGATGCTCAATCTCTCGCTCGGCTTGATCGCCACCGAAGTATTCCTGATCTTGTTGCCTGCGTTGATCTTTCTTTGGGCAAAAAAGATCCCGTTAAAAGAAGGCCTGCGTATAAAACGCATCAGTCTGCCGGTTGCAATTATTACATTCCTTCTGGGTGTATGTACCTATCTTTTCAGCGTGTTGATCGAACTGGCCATGGCAAACCTGACCGGTCTGCCCTCCGTGGATCTTTCGCAGAGCACACTGCCGGCGGGGATGTGGCAATCCGCGTTCTATTTCATCGGTATCGCCATTTGCGCGCCTATCTGTGAGGAGGTGCTCTTCCGCGGCGCCATTCAGGGGTCCTATGAGGAACGTAAATCCGCGGCTTTCGCGATCATTGTGCCCGCAGTGATGTTTGCCTTTTATCATTTCCGCCTTTCAGGACTGCCCGGCCTGCTGCCTGTGGCATTCCTGCTGGGGTACGTGGCCTGGCGTTCACGCTCCATTTTGGGCACCATGCTGATCCATTTCGGCATGAATGCCGCGGCTGCCACGATAAGCATCCTCTCTTTCAACGGCAGTGAACTGCCCGCTTTGCTTTTCAACAATATGTGGGTCTTATTGGCCGGTCTTGTGCTTGCCCTTGGACTGCTCTACTTGTTCATCCGCATTCAGCCCAAACCAGAAGCCCGAGAGGCGCTGGAAGAACCCAAAACAAGCTGGTTCAAGAAGTACTGGACCCTGATCGTCGCCGGCATTCTGTATGTGGTTATTGTTGGCGCGACTCTGTACGCGCAGTTGAGCGGACAAACCGCATCCACAACAATGACCTTCAGCGCCCCCGAGTTGGATCAGCAGGTTGAAAGCCGTTACCAGGCTTTTGATCCGGCAGGCAATGAAGCTGGTGAAATGGTGTGTGTCTTGACTCCAGACGCCGATACATTGACGCTGCACTGCAATGAGACCATTGACGCTTTCGAGGTACAGCTGACAGCAAGCTATTTTAAAGAAATCGGACATACCGCCGAACTGGATGTCGTGTGGCAAAAATCAACCTTTGACGTGATTAGTTATCACTACGAACGGGATTATGGCAACGAGATGAGCTACTCAAGCGACCTTGAAGACGGCTATTTATCCACCACCAGGGCGGATGGCTCGTCAGCCACCGAGGTCCCCGAAGGAGCTTTGCTGGAACATGAGTGGCTGTGGAGGGTGAACAACCTCGAGGTTAGCAACGGTCTCTTTTTCAAGCCGTCCTTTGTCAACCTGGCCCGTTGGGATGACGCCCTTAAGGATTCCGTCCCGGTTGTCACGTCAGAGGTCCTGCACGTACAGGGAGAAGAAAAACTCGATCTGCCGGCCGGTGCCTTCAAGGCCTGGAAGGTTACCATCTCGCCGCGGACGGTTTGGTACGCCATTGATGATGACATGGCTCCCCGTCCGGTCAAGTTCGATGACGGAATGGTGGTCTACTCATTGATGGAAGAGTAGACTCAACGGAAATAAAAAGGGATCATGTTCTTTTGGACATGATCCCTTTTTATTTATTAACTGGGAGCGGCTATTTTCCTTTGATGATACGTTTGGCCGTCTTAAAGGAACTGGGTAAGACGTTATTAACACCGCCGCCGCTCTCACTCTGCGCGCCGATAAACCATAACCCTTCAATAGGTGTTTTGTGGGGGATCTTCCAGGCGTTCATCACGGGCGCCAATCCGCCAAAGGCGTGATGATCAAGATAAGTCAGCTTACGGAATTCAACCGGGCTGAAAATGCGTTTGACGACAATGTGTTCGCGCAATCCGGGCATTTTCTGCTCGGCGTATTCCAGCAACTTGTCGGCATATTTCTCTTTTTCAGTCTCCCAATCGCCCGAAGCCAGTTGATCCGGGCAGATGGTGTAGATGGTCAGGGCGTGTTTGCCTTTGGGCGCCATGCCGGGCGAGCGCAGGCTGGGGAAGTGCACCACCAACCCGGCTTCCCCTTCGTGGTAAATGCCGGATTGGGCGCGTTTTACCTCGCCTTCGATATCGTAGGAACCGTAGAAGTAGGTGCACACGGTGTGCAGCACGTCCGAGGGATCGTAATCCACGCCGAGGTGGACCATGAAAACTGAGCCCATCAAGGGGATGGAAAGCACTTTTTCGGCAAAACCCTCAGGCAACACATCGGCGGGCAGCATCTGCGTGAAAGTCTTCTTCGCGCTGCCGGTGGCAATCATCTGGTCACAGGCATATTCTTTCCCGTTTTGATCCACCACACCGCAAGCCTTGCCGTCTTTGACCGTGATTTTTTCGATGGCACAGTTGGTATGGATCTTTCCGCCGCATTCTTCAATGGCTTCAGCCATGGCGTTCATCAGCATCTTCATGCCGCCGATGAGCGAATAAAAGCGGGTCATAACGGCGTTTTTAGCCAGTTTTACGGGCATGCGTTTTTCAAAAGTGACCTCACCGTTGAGGGTGAAGATTCCCAGACTGGGGAACTGAGAGGGGCGGGTGAAAAAGTCCGCCAAAATGGACATGAACACGCATTTGAGTTTTTCCGATTTGAAATAATGCGCCAGCAGTTTTTCGGCGTTCCATTTAAGTTTCGGCAGGAAGGGCAGCAGGGTCAGATAAAAGGCGAGCTTTGTTCCGAGACCTTCCTTCTCCATGCGGCCACCCAGGGTTAGCAGGCGGGTGAAGCGCACATAATCTTTCCAGTAGGCGTCAAGGCCGGCCGCGTCTTCCGGGAATTGCCTTTTCAAAAAGTCCATGCGCCATTTTTGTCCGCCGTATTCCTCGGGCACGCGGATGGTGAAATCCGGGAAAACGTATTCGCGTTCTTCATGGACCAAATCGAGTTTATCGAGCACGCCCAATTCATCCAGGATCGCGCCGATGAACTCCTCTTTACCAAAGGCTTCAACGACCAGTTGTCCGTAATCCCACTCGAAACCCTCGGCTTCCATGCCGCCGGTAACACCGCCAACACGGTTGAACTGCTCGAAGATCTCGACTTCGTGGCCGTTCCTGGCCAGGGTCAGACCTGCCGTTAATCCAGCAATGCCGGAACCGATAATATTGACCTTCATATTTCCTCCTTAGGATGCTTTTTCGGATTCCATTTTTTGGATCTTTTCCAGTACCTGTTCGTAGCGTTTTTGGGTTAATGGGTAGACTGCCAGAACGATGTTGCCAATCAGGATGAAGATGCCCGGAAGGATGCCGATCAGCAGACGGATGCCCAGGATTGACCTGGCTGTTTGCACTGCGTCAGGGACGTAACCGAAGAGATCAAGCCCCTGTCCGACCAGGAAGCCCGCCAATGCGCCGCCCAGGGCGATCACAAATGTCCAGACGCTGTAATAGACGCCTTCGCTGCGACGACCGGTTTCGGAATATCCGAATTCGATGGTGTCGGGAACGATGGCCCAGGGGGCCACGTAGTGCGAGGAAAAACCGACTCCCGCCAGCACCATCAGGATCAGCGCGGGCAGGTTGCCCATTTTATCCGCGAAGAAGGCAAACACCAACACGGCACACAGGGTCAGCGTCATGCCGGCAATATAAGCCAGCTTCTTGCCCAGTTTCTTGCACAACCAGACCCACAGCGGGATGGTGACCATGGTGGCGACCAACAGGGCGATCATGGCCATGGTTACAGCATTTTCATCACGGATGAGATATTTATAGTAATAGATCAGCATGCTCTGCATGATGGCGACCGCCGTGGAATTAACGAACCATGTGATCAGAATGAGCATGTAAGGGCGGTTGACAAACAGATCCTTCAAGGATTTGAGGACGCTGCCGCTGACCTTTTCCTGAACCACAGGCGGCTCTTTGACGCTAAAAAAGGTGACGATCAGCGAGAGCGCGGCCAGAAAGCCAAAAATGGCGGACATGCCGACAAAGCCTGCCGTACGCCCTGAAAACAGTGCCATGAGTGGCATTGCGGCCCCTGCGCCCAGCAGGGTGCCGATGACTGCGAAGAGCTGTTTGAAGCCTGATATGTTGGTGCGTTCGTTATAATCGCTGGTCATTTCAGGCAGCAGCGCGTTATAGGGGATGTTGGTGAAGGAATAGACTGTACAGAAGAAGACGTAGGTCAGCATGGCCCAAATGAACTTGCCTGTTTGTCCGTCAATGCCCGGATTGCGGAACATCAGCACAAAAGCCGCGCCAAATGGGATGGCGAAGAAGAGCAGGTAGGGTCTGCGACGTCCCCAGCGTGATTTGGTGTGGTCAGAGATCGATCCGATAAAGGGATCGATGATGGCGTCCCAGATCTTGCCCACCAACAGGGCCGAGCCGGCGATGCCCGCGCTGATGCGCACCTCGTCGGTAAGGAAGTTCATCAGCCAGAAGGAGGTCAGGGTGAAGAAGATGCTGCTGCTGAACTCTCCGGCGCCAAAACCGAGCTTGGATTTCAATGAAAGTTTTTTGTTCATGTCGGTCTCCGGTTCAGAGGATGAAGTAGGCGCAGCTCAATGCGATGAGAAGCTGTCCGCCGGCATAGCAGATCGGGCCGACGGTGAACTTGCCGGGTTTATAGAAGCGCTGCATACCGTATTCCACATCGCCCAGAAAGACCATCATGCTGCCGGCCATGACCAAAATGGCGGCAGTGAGCGGGAAGACTCCGCTGGTAACGGTGGAGATGGCGCGCGTGACCATGAAGGGTAAAACCAGGCCATAGATCATGATCGGCAGTTTATATTTGCCCATGTTTTTCCAGTAAAGTAGCATGAGCAGAATGTAGATGAACACGAACAGGATACCGACCAAAATATCCTGGCGGTGGAAGCCCTGGTTGAATACTGTAAAGACGATGGCGTATTCAAGATATGCCACGATGAAACAGAGGATACCGGCAATGAAAATCTTGTCATTGTTCATGTCGATATTGAAGATGTCTGCCGCAAAGCACAACGCAAGTCCGATCAATATCCAGATCGTATAGGAGGAATTCGTATCCGGGTTAAACAAACTGAGGCCCGCTATCACAATGGATAAAAATGTCGTCAGAGGTTGAACGATGGCGGTACGCTTTAAATCTTCACGGTTGCGCGCAATGAGGTAAATCACGATCAATATGATACTTACCGGCACTGGAATGAGGTGCAGATTCATGTTTGTTTCCTCTCTATGAATTTGGGATATACGCTGATTAAGTATATATCGTGGAGTTAAAAAAACAAAGTTACAGGAATCCAAAACTGTCAGGATTCCTGTAACTTCAAAAAGGAGAAGGAATAAAAAAGGGAGCTATTTGCTCCCTTGATTACCTTTCATTTGTATTCCTGGATGATGAGGCTTCCGATTGCCAGTTCCACGTCCAGATTGATCTCATTGGCGCCCGGATCGGCTTCAGGAGAACGGATCATGCCTTCACTGCGGGTGTATCCCGCCGGCAGACTCGAGCTGACAATGGCATTGTCGGTCTTGATCACCACTTCAGCGTTCTCAGGCACGCGGATGACGAGCTGTCCGATGGCGCCGCTGACGTGAGCGTCAACAACGTCAACATCTTCGGGCAGGGTCAGCACCGTCAAACCGATGCCCATTTCGCTGTTGAATTCGGCTACCTTTGTGTCGATCAGGTTGATGCGCATTTCACCGATGCCAACCTCTGCATTCAGGTTGATGGGAATTTCGGAGTTTACGTCGAATTCCCACGGACTGGTGGTGGAGTGCACGGGCAGGATCACCACGTCGTTGCCTTCTATGGTCAATTCGCTCTTGCCGTTTTTCGGGGCGACATAATCGGTGTTTAGGTCCATTTCCTTTGGCAGGCCTGCGTTGCCTGAGATCAACACGTCTTCATCGGCGCCGCCGCTGAGGTAAAGTTCCCCGACGGCAATGGCAAAGCGGACGTCAGACTCTTTGGCCTTGTCGAGCGACTGCTCAAATGGAACGGATTTCATACCCATGCTGAAATAGGGTGAAACGGTTGCCAGCCAGACGATGCCGCCGATCAGGGCGATGCCGAGTCCCACGCGGATCAGGTTGCTCCAGATCGACGCGCGGTGGCCGAAGATCACGTCCAAGCCGATGGCGACCAGCAGGATGGGCCATAATTTCAACAACAGTGAAAAGCCGCTGTACGCGATGTAATGCAGGTTGCCGAGCAGCAGTACGGTGCCCAATCCGAGCAGCACCAGCGGACCCACCCAGCCGTCGCGTTTGTAAAGTCCGTCCAGGCCGGCAATGATGAGAATGACCGGCCAGTACTGCACCAGGTTCTCCCAGACCGTGCCGGGCAGTGAGCCGACGTTGATCAACAAGATCAACACACCGGCCGCAACCAGTAAAAGAGGAAAGAATAAACTTTTTGGTTTCTGAAACTCGTTCATAATTATTCCTTACGCGTGGCTTTCATCAACAGCGCGATCCCTGCCAGCAAGATCAAGGAAGCCCAGATCACACCGCTGTCGAGCCAGTTCAGCCAGGGCAGGTTTAACTGTCGAACAAGGAAGAATCCGCCTGCCAGCACCAGGGCGATGCCGATGAAGCGGGCCGTGTTCTGGTTGGGCTGTTTGACGGCGGAGATGAAGTCGTCGCGCACCATTCCGGCGCGTTCCTTGATATCTTCTCCGTCAAAGCGTTCGGGATGAGTGTCGGTGTAGGTGTAACCTTCCAGGGGCACGACAATCCACATGATGAAGTAGATCAGGGGGCCGAAACCGCCCAAAAGGGTGAGCACGACAAAGAAGAGCCGCACAATGGTCAGGTCCACGTTTAGATATTTGGCGAGGCCGCCGCATACGCCACCCAGCATCCGATCGGTTTGACTGCGATAGAGTTTGTTGGTCATGTCTCAGTCCTCTAATCTTTCTTGATAAATGAGCGGGTCACCAGATAGATGCCCACACCGATAAAAGCAAGAGCCCAAACCCATCCGAGGATGCTGTTCACCAGCGCACCGGATCCGACCAGAATGAGGGAACCGATCAGGAAGCAGATGCCGGCGGGGATCCAGGGCCATTTTTCTTTCTTGCTGACGGGCAGCAGGCCGACCGCGGCAAAGGTGGCGGCGATGCCCAGGAAGAACACTCCACCCTGCAGCATGCCGTGATCTCCGTGGATACCCGCGATCAGAGCAATGGTGGCAACCGCACCGGCCGGGATGACCGCCCACCAATTGGTAGGTTTGAGCAGGAAAACACCGAGGAAGCCCAGGGCGATGGAGCCTAAAAAGATGGTGCCGCCGTAAAGGTCGGTAAAACGGGGGGCAAGGTCGCTGCAGGCGATCAGCGCGGCCAGACCAACCAGCGTGCTGCCCGGGATCAAGGCCCACCAACGTTCTTTATCCACCAGGACAAGGTAGAGGAAGATGAGACCGCCGGCCAGGAAGAACATGGCCACAAACAACCCGCCAATGGGCAGGTGGAAAAGCTGCTGGATCAGGAAAATGATGCCTGCCAGAATGAGCAATCCGCCGAAGAAAGCCTGTTTGGATATTTTTTTCATAATACTCTCCGATCAATCGATATCGACGGAACCCACTCCGCCTTCGTAGAAAATTTCAACTTTGTTGGCCGCGGTGCTGAAGTCGGCAGACTGGTACGTGTGACCGTTCTGCATGAAACGGGTGGTATCGACTTTAATACCGGAAAGGCCGCTTGATTCGCTGATACTGGCAGCCACACCCTGCGGTACGTGCAGTTTCACTTCGGCTGCCCCGGATTTTACCACTACGCGGGTGAAGCCGGCGTTGGCAGGAAGCTGTACATCGGTGGAGCTTGCGCCGGTCTCGATATTCAGCTCAGAGACTTTCAGGTCGGCAAGGTTCAGGTGTGCTTCACACGCGCCGGTGTGGAAGCGCAGCTGCAGGGGGATGTCGCGGTTGAGGCGTACGTCCCATTCGATGCCCTGGTGACCGTACATCCAGTTGCCGGGGAAGAAATCGGCGGGCGGGTTGAT
>ENA-OSEO01001783-OSEO01001783.1-sediment-metagenome-genome-assembly--contig:-NODE-1783-length-35556-cov-4.223484_pt1 | contig 35556 bp, 34 predicted proteins | sample MGYA00237883_ERZ534232 | MGnify/ENA metagenome assembly ERZ534232 | reverse complement strand
CTATTCGGCTGTTCCTTTCCGCAAGATCCCTGTTCAGGGTATCTACCTGGGTACTGAGGCTTTTTACCCTGGTTTCTAGTTCGGGAATCCTCTGATTAAGAGTCTGTACCCTTTCCCTAAGCACTGGAATCTCCTGATTCTGGGTTTTCAGATCAGAAACCTGCGTGTTAAGGGATGTAACCTGGCTTTGAAGCCGGGTGATTTGAGCAGATTGATCCGGGGCTGGGGTTTCTGGAACTTTTCCTTCATACCGGAAACCTTCCGATACCAGCACCTTTCCCTGGGATCCTATCTGCAGGTTTCCTGACCACAACATATTGTCTAGGATCAGGTTTGTAACTCTTATTTTGCCCTCGGGGGAGACCACAATCTTAATAGAAGACAGATCTATTGCCTGAGGAATCTCGGCAGGAGAAAAAGCCGGAGCACTAATGGAAAAATTCCCTGCGCCGTCGTGTCTCAAAACAGCGACATATTCCTTATTTCCATATTTAAGCCCCTCCACATAGATATCCATGGGCCCGAGAAAGAAAAACCGGGCATCTTTAAGATCAACAAGAGAGGTATTAATGTTTTCCAAGGGGATATCGCGGGAAACGGCTTGGCCAAAGACTGAAAGAAGGACAAAAAAAGACCATACAAAAAATAATAGATACTTTTTCATAGTTCACCTCTCAAATAGTATTGTATACTTTCACCATAGGATGTAAAGCAAAAAAATGAAGTTATTAAACAGGTTTTCTATTTTTCTGCTTCTCTTTATCTTTGGAATTACCGGATGCGGGACAGCTCCCTCCCAGATCCAGGAGAAAGAGGGTACTTCTCCAACTCTTCTGAAGGTTCAAGGACCCAGAAATTCCAAGGTGTATCTTAATGGTCTCTTTCAAGGGTTGTGTAATGAAGAGGGTGTCCTTGAGATCACCCTCCCCAGGGGCTCCTATGTGATCAGCCTGGAGTATCCAGATGGTACCGAAACTTTTAAAAGAATTCAGATAGGGGAAGTATCTCGGATTGTAGATTTTAATCCAGAGGTGGCAGCCCCATCAAGTTTACCGGAGGAAACTAATCCTCAAAAGGGGGATGAAGCCGGAAAAGAAAGATCGGAGGAGTTTGAAGACCTTCTGTTCTTCGATCCTCAGGAGATTACTCCCGGCACCAAGGTCTCCATACTTTTACCGGAAGGGGTATATACCGGGGATGTACAGGGAGGAGTAAGCCATGGTTACGGCACCTTCCGAAGTCCCGACGGAACAACGTACACGGGAACCTGGAGGAATGGAAAACGGGAGGGGTTTGGGAAAATTGAATGGCCCGACGGAAGCTGGTACGAAGGAGCCTGGAAGGATAATCAGATCTCCGGGGAAGGAACCCTTGTAAAGGCCTCCGGGGACAATTACAAAGGAAGCTTCTCTCAAGGTACTTTTAACGGCCAGGGTACCTATACCTGGTCTAATGGAGATGTTTATTCAGGGAACTGGCTTTCCGGTAAACCCCAGGGCTTAGGTGTTTTTTTTAGTTCGCAGGAGACCTACAGCGGAGAATGGTTTGAGGGGATGCGCCATGGGGTCGGTATTGCAGAATGGACAAACGGGGACTCCTACGAGGGGCAATGGCAGTGGGATAAACCCTCCGGCGAAGGGCTTTTCAGATCCGCTTCGGGCGAGGAGTACGAAGGCCAATGGCAAGAGGGGATAATGCAGGGCGTGGGAATCTATAAATATTCCGATGGCTCAATCTATCAAGGGCTTTTTGAGAAGGGAACTCCTGCCGGGGGATGGTTCACAGACCCTTCGGGTAATACTTTTGAAGTGTCCCGAAGATTGTAAAAAGTTTACCCTTTTTCTACAGCTGGAGTGCCTATTTTTTTCCTTCCTCCACTAGTTTTCTTAAAAATTCCAGAACCATTCCCGGAGAGGTGAATCTGTACATTGCCCTTGTATCCTCTTTGCCCACCTTTACACTGAGGAATCTTTTATCACCCTGAAAGAACATTGTTTCATCCGTCTGGTCGTCACCAAGACAGACAACCTTATCATATCCTTCCTGGTTAGCTATCTGCTCTACTGCTCTGCCCTTGCTGATATGAATTGAACTGACTTCCACGATCTTCTTTCCGTGATGAACCTGTACGGGGAGGTTGGCAGCCACTTCCAGTAGCTCACTAATCAGGGTTCTGGCCTTCCAGTTCCCGAATTCGGGATCTGATTTCCGGTAATGCCAGACAAGGGAGTACTGCTTTTCTTCTATAAAACTACCTGGTGTGGAACCTTCGTATAGGGCAAGGATCTCTCTTACATACTCCTTCCAGCTAAGATCCATGGAAAAATTGAGAGCCTCCCAGAGACCGGTTTCCGGATTGAAAAGAGAATTCCCGTGTTCCGATAAAAGGGGTATTCCTGTCTCCTTAAGCCATCTTTCCAGATCCTCTCTTTTCCTACCACTGATTATGTAGGGGTGAACTCCTTTAAGCTTTCTTATCTCTTTAAGGAGAGTTAAAAGCTCCCCGGAGGGGAAGCTATCCTCGGGTTGGGGGGTAAAATCAACCAAAGTCCCGTCATAGTCAAGGAACAGGGCAAAATCCTTGATTCCGGAAAGATCCTTCATAAGGGATTCCACTGCAATTCTGTTTTGCGGGATCTCTTCCTTTGCCAGAGATATCTTCTGTAGATCTTTAAGAAAACTGTCTGCCCAGTAAGTAGAGTCGAATTTCAAAACCCGACTGCGCATCTTTTCCATTCTCTTAATCTTTTCCTCTTCGGACATGGAAAAGGCCCGTTCCAGGGCTTTGGCCACCGAGACAGTATCATAAGGATTCACTACTACGGCATTAAAGAGCTCCATGGCTGCACCAGCGAATTCACTTAAAATAAGTACTCCGCTTCCCTTCTCCTGGCAGACCACATACTCCTTGGCAACTAGATTCATCCCATCCATTAGGGGGGTTACCAGTGCTACCTCCGCCAGGGAATACAGGGCACAGAGCTCCTCAAATTTTACTGAATTATGCAGGAAATGGATCGGCGTATTACCTAGGGTGGAATATAATCCATTTATACGCCCCACCTGCCGTTCCACCTGTTCCAAGAGAATCTTATACTCCTTCACCTCCTCCCTGCTGGGAACAGCAATAAAGAGAAATATAAAGGAATCCCTGTCCTTGGAAGAGATAAGAAATTCCTCTATACTCTGCAGTTTATGGAGAAGCCCCTTGGTGTAATCCAGTCTTTCCACATTCAGAACAAGCCTTTTACCCCTGTAAGCTTCTGCAAGCTCTCTCCTCTTTTTAACGGCCTCTCTTCCTGGCAGAGTTTGAATGAACCTCTGGGCATCCACACCTATGGGATAAACCCCGAGCTGACAAAGGTGTCCCTTATAATAAAGCTGGTTCTCCTCTGTATCCATGGAAAGAAGTCTCATGGCAGAGGAACGGAAATGTCTTAAATAGCCAAAGGTATGAAAACCGATTAAATCCGATTCTACCACCCCTGCGAGTAGTTCATTCCTTCTTGGGTGACAACGGAAGATCTCATAGGAGGGAAAGGAGGTGTGGAGAAAGAATCCTACCTTTATTTCCGGATTGCTCCTTTTTATTAGGGAGGGCAAAAGCATCAGATGATAATCATGAACCCAGACTGTATCTCCAGAAGAACTGTTTTCCAGTACAACCTGGGCGAAGATCTCATTAACCCTCTTGTAAGCCTCCCACCACTCCTCCCGGTATTCCATAAGATTATGCATATAGTGAAGCACCGGCCAGAGGCTGGAGTTGGAAAAACCTTCATAGTAATCCCTTACTTCCTGCCTGCTTAAAAACACCGGAACACAGGAATATTCTTCCTTAAGCTTTTTGTTTAGCTGGTTCTGCTTCTCCTCACTGAAACCGCTCCCTCCAGACCAGCCAAGCCAGAGGAAATTGTCGTAACTCTTTGTTACACCCTCCAAAGCGCTTACAAGCCCCCCGGAAGACTTCTTTATCTGCTTCCCAAGGGTAACCGGCAAGCGATTGGATACATTTATCAATGCCATTTTTTACTCCCTATCTGTTGTTATACCCTTCTATTGTAACTTTTTTGTCCAAGGGTTCCTACCCCCCCGGGATTTCTCATAGAAGGGTTAATAAAAAGGGTAATACGGATCTCTGTATGTGAGGGAGAAGCGGGAAATTACTAGTTTTTAACCGATGGATCGACTTGCAACAAGCTTTATAGAACTATGGGGGATAACTACAAAGAAGAACTACAAGGCGGAATCTTCCACCTTGGCACAGATATAGTGATAAAGAATCTGGTGATACTCCTGGGTTTCTGCCGTATCCCGGGAAGGAACAGTAATACAGGGATCTGCAAGTTCTGAAAGCCTTCCTCCTCCCTCCCCGGTAAAACCAAGTACGGCAAGCCCCAGAGCTCTTGCGGTTATGGCAGCCCAAAGAATGTTTCTGGATCTGCCGGAGGTGCTTATAGCCCAAAGGAGATCCCCCGGCCGGCCATAGGCTGCGAGCTGCTGAGCAAAAACCGCCTCTCCGCTTTGGTCATTGGTAATGGCAGAAAGGGCGGAAACCTGGGAACACAAGGAGAAGGCGGGAAATCCTCTCTGAAGTGTTAAAACAATTGCTGATCCTACCTCGGGGTCCTCCTTCTGAATCCTGTCTCTCAACGCCTGGTCAACGGGCCTCGGCTTTCTGAAACCCTTGATCAATTCTCCGACTATATGCTCCGCGTCGGCACAGCTTCCGCCATTGCCGCAGATAAAGAGGCTTCCCCCCCGAAGGAAGCAGTCCCTAATCAGCTCTACAGCTCTTTCTGTTTTAAACCTCTGGGATTCAAGCTGTGGAAATCTTTCAAAAATATCTATCGGTTTATTATTCAAAGAGCACATGGGCAGCCTTGGAATTGTAGTCAATAAAAACCTCTTCTCCGGATTGGAAGAATCCCTCCTCTACGGGATTATGGGTTACTGCTAAAATCGGTTTCTCCAGCTCTGCACAGGTGATCTCATATTCCACCACTGCCCCGAGGTATACGATCTTGGAGATTTTACCCTTCAGGGGAAAGGAGCTCTTGTCGCCGGTATGATGCAGCCTTAGGGATTCCGGCCGTACTGTTACTACAACATTGCTTTTTTCCTTTGCCAAACCACTCCAACTTTCAAAGGTCTTGGAGAAGACTCCAAAATCCACCTCAACCCTATCCCCGACCAGGGAAGCGGCCTGGCCGGAAAAGAAATTGACCCTGCCAATAAAATCCGCCACAAAACGGTTGACCGGCCGGGAATAGATCTCAAAGGGGGTCCCGATCTGTATAATATTCCCCTCGTTCATCACCACGATTCTGTCCGATACAGTCATTGCCTCTGCCTGATCATGGGTCACATAGATGCTGGTGATACCGAAAGTCTGCTGGATTCTCCGAATCTCAAGACGCATCTGCTCCCGGAGTTTTGCATCCAGATTGGAGAGGGGTTCATCAAAAAGGAGAACGCTAGGCTGATTGATTATCGCTCTGGCAAGAGCCACCCTCTGCTGCTGCCCACCGGAAAGTTGGTCCGGTCTTCTGGCGGCGTATCCCTTCAGGTTCATAACCTCCATGATTTTACCCACCGCTTCCTTAATCTCCTTCTTGGGCTTTCCTCGAAGCTCTAGTCCAAAACCTATATTCTGTTCCACCGAAAGATGGGGAAAGATGGCATAGCTTTGAAAAACCATGGAGGTATCCCTGCGGTTGGGAGGATCATCGTTTACCATCCTTCCCGAAATCCAGATCTCGCCTGTGGTAGGGTTTTCAAAGCCAGAAATTATTCTTAGGGTTGTGGTCTTTCCGCACCCCGAAGGCCCAAGAAAGGTAACAAACTCTCCGTCCTTAACCTCAATATTTGCATCCTTTACAGCTGTTACCTGTTTGTCTGGATGATACGGATCTGCGAAGATCTTAGATATATTTACAAGCCTGACTCCCATATTCTACTCCTTCCTTTATTAGCTTTGCCAGTTTTCAGATTTTAAGCATCGTGCCTCCGAATCTCCCGTACCGCAGAGAGAGGAGGGTCCGGATTAAAAACATGGCCGCAAGGATTATCAGCACCAGAATCACACTGAAAGCCGCAGCGGCGCCCAACCTTCCCGACTCTACCTGGGACATGATCTGCACGGTCATAAGGTTCCACCGGGAGGAAACAAGGAATATGGCGGCGCTTATGGCTGTCATGGCCCTTACAAAGGAAAAGATCAATCCGGAAAAGAAAGCCGGCACCATGAGCGGCAGGGTGATCCTGAAAAAGGTCTTTTTAGAGTCTGCCCCAAGGTCTATGGCCGCCTCCTCGATAGAGGCATCCACCTGCCGGAGAATCGCCACCCCGGATTGTATACCCACGGGTATATAACGGAAGATGAAATTCAAAAGCAGGATCAGCAGTGTTCCTGTAAGGATCAACGGCGGCCTGTTAAAAGCCAGGATATACCCTATACCTATAACTGTACCTGGTACCGCAAAACTGAGCATGGAGGTAAACTCCATAAAGCGTTTTCCGGGGAATTTTTTCCTGACCACCAGAAAGGCAATTATCATACCCAAAAGCCCAGCCAAGGGAGTGGAGATCCCGGCAATTACCAGGGTGTCCTTTACCGCCTTGAATCCTACACCGAAGACATACCGGAAATGGTTGAAGGTAAGGGAATTATCGCTTCCCCAGACCTTGGCAAAGGCTCCCCACAGGATTGTTATGTAGATTAGGAGGATCAGGGCTGCAACAATTACACAGAAGGTAAAGAGCAGCCACTTTGCCAGGGGACTTACCGATTTTATACTGCTGGAGGTTGGTTTACCCGTTATGGTGACATACTGTTTCCGGGAAACCCAATACTTCTGCAGAAAATAGGCGGTTATGGAGGGGGCAAGCAGGAAAAGAGCTATGGCAGAACCCTTTGGAAGATCGTACATTCCTGTTATTTGGAGATACGCCTGAACCGAAAGTATGGGGAACCGGCTTCCTGCCAGGATTAGAGGATTACCAAAATCCGCCAGGGTTTCTATAAAAAGCACGAGCATGGCGCTGGCTATTCCCGGAATTGTCAGGGGAAGGGTGACCCTGGAAAAGACCTTCCATCTTGATCCTCCCAGATCCAGGGCAGCATCCTCCAAGGTTGGGCTTATAGATTCAATCACCCCCCGGAGGGTTATGTATGCCACAGGGAAAAAGGTAATAACCTGGGCAAAAAGCAAACCTCGGAACCCATAAATTGGATAGTTGTTTATTTTAAAGAGATGATAAGTAATCAACCCGTTATTTCCAAAGAGCATGATAATTGATAGGGCACCAATAAAGGGAGGCGAGACAACGGGGATGATCGCGATTATGTGAAAGAATTTCTTAAACGGGATATCGGTCCTTGCAATGGCATAGGCAAAGAGAAAACCTACCAAAGCTCCTAAAAGAGCAGTGAGTCCTCCCATCATTATACTGTTACGGAATCCGGTTCTAAGATAATTAGAGGCAATAACCTCTCTCATTATCCCCAGGGTGTAGCCGTCCCTGCCCCTTACACTGGTAAGAATCACACTTATAAGAGGGTATAAGATAAAGATAATGAGAGATGCAAGAATCAGGATTATTGCCACTAGGAGCAAGGGATCGCCGGAAATCATCCTCATCTGCTGAATCGGGTTTGCATAGCTCCTTCTTTTCATGACCTTCCTCATCTGGTTAGGCTTTTAAAGCAGTCTATCCTGCCAGAGGCAGGATAGACTCTAATTAATAACAGGGATCTACTTGGCAGGAAGAACTTCCTCCACCCACCGTTCCACAAGACGTTTCTTCTCCGCCCCGGCCCAGAGGGGATCAACATTGATGGTTTTTAATGATTCAAAGTCAGGCATTCCCTGGGCAAGCTTGGCTCCTGGAATTACAGGATAAAAGAAGGTTTTAGCCTCTGTCAGTACATCCTGGCCCCTTTTAGAGGTTAACCAAGAAACCAGCTCCTGGGCAGCTTCCAGATTTTTTGCTCCCTTGAGAATCGAGACGGCGGGAGCCTCAAGCCATACCCCTTCGCTGGGGAAGATTACTTCCAGGGGATAGCCGTTTTCTATGAACTCGAAGAATGCCGGAGTAAACTGAATACCTATGGCACACTGGCCTACCGCTACACCCTTGGAAGGTCCCGTACCGGAGGAGGTGTAAGTCTGAACTAGAGGGTTAAGCCTCTTCATGTAACTATAAGCCCCTTCCTCTCCCTTAAGAACCACCAGGCTCGCTACAATATTGTAAGCTGTTCCGGAGGCCTGGGGAGTGGGCATCTGGATCTGGCCTTGGTAAACAGGATTCAACAGATCCTCCCAGGAGGTCGGTTTGGGGGCATTCAGCCGCCTTAGAACCTCGGTATTTACGGCAAAGGCCATGGGGTTCATGTAAAAGCTTCTCCAATATCCCTGGGGATCCTTAAATCCTTCCTGCAGGGCGCCAAAATTACCGCCGGTAAAGGGAATACTCAACCCCTCGTCCTTGGCAATAATGTGATTCTCGCTGGGAGCTCCAAGCCATACATCCGCCTGGGGGTTGTTGGATTCCGCCCTTATTCTTGCCAAAGCTGGTCCGGAAGAAAGGTGTACAAAGGCGACCTGAATTCCTGTGTCCGCGGTAAAGGCATCCAGAATCTTTTTTGCATTAGCCTCGTCAACACTGGAGTAGACAACCACCTGTTTCTGCTCTTGTTCCTGACTCCCCGTGGCGAACAGGATGCCTGTAAAAGACACGAGCAAGAGGAGAAGCAACAGGACTTTAATACTTTTCATAAACTGCACCTCCATTGATATTCTTTTCAGCTTTAATATTAGCAATAAACAGGCCAATCGGGCCTTATCGATAGAGGATACTAAAACTATATTCTGCAGCAGCCTCAAACCAGGGTTACCAAGGTTAAGTGATTATAAAACAAGAACTTACCCTCGCTTAAAATCTCAATAATAATAAAAACCACGGTTCGATTAATTGTTGCATCAAGGACCTTAAAAGGCCAATCCCTGTGGAATATACAGTTGATAGGATGGAAGTGTATGAACACTGTGCAAAAGGTTGTGTAAAAGCCAAGATTCTCTGCACACTTTGGCACACCTAGGCCAGAAGACTCGTCCAGGCCGCAGCTCCTTAGATATTACTGAAATCAATCCCATATCGCTTTATCTTGTAATAAAGGGTTCTCCTGGGCATGCCTAAAAGCCTTGCGGCCTCGGTTTTATTCCCCCGGGTTACGACCAGGGCTTCCTGAATTCTTTTTTTTTCATTTCCCGGAAAACTCTGGATCTCTCCACCCGCGGAGGGCACCTCCCGCAGGAAATGATCCTCTAAAAAAACCTCAGGCCTGTAGAGAACTAGAATCCTCTCCACCAGGTTTTCCAGTTCCCTTACATTTCCAGGCCAGGAATATTCAGAAAGGGATCTTAGGAAATCCCCGGATATCCCAGGAAGCGCCAGCCCCTCTCTTTCACAGATTCTCTTGGAAAAAAAGGCCACCAATTCCGGAATATCCTCCCGTCTCTCCCGAAGGGGAGGGACATTGATTGGAATTACATTCAGCCTGTAGAAGAGATCCTGTCTAAAGCCTCCCTGGGAGACCAGTTTTTCCAGATCCTTGTTGCCGGCGGAGAGAAGACGGAAATCGGAATGAATAAGGCTTGTCCCTCCAACCCTGTGAAAAGCCTTTTCCTGAAGGACCCGCAATAGTTTTACCTGAAGATCCGGCACCAATTCAGATATTTCATCCAAAAAGAGGGTACCGTCGGAGGCAGTTTCCAAAAAACCGATCTTCCTTTTTACTGCCCCGGTAAAAGCCCCAGCCTCGTAACCGAACAACTCCGATTCCAATAGATTTGGATTAAAAGAGGCACAATGCACAGGAATGAAAGGCCCGTCCCTTTTTCTGCTTTTTCTATGGATAGCCCAGGCCACAAGCTCTTTGCCTGTACCATTCTCTCCGTAAATCAACACCGAAGAGCTTGTTCCAGCCACGGCATCTATGCGGTTATACAAGGCCTGCATTACCAGGCTGGAACCAATCAGGTACCGTTCCTGAGATGAGACACCCTGAGACCCTGATCTTTTTCTGCGGAGTACCTGGGCTATAGTCTTTTTAAGGACTTCGTAATTAACCGGTTTTGTCATATAATCCGCCGCTCCCTCCTTAACCGCGGAAACCGCTTCAGGGATGGTTGCATAGGCGGTAATGAAGATTATCGGGATCTCCATTCCCCGAGCAGACAGATCATGAAACAATTCCAGACCGCTTTTCCTTGCCATCTGAATATCAGAGATTATAAGATCCGGGATCTCCTGACTCGCCCTTTTCAAGGCCTCCTCTCCCGATTCTTCAATCAGAATTCTGTAACCCTCCCGTTCCAGGATCGCCTTCATTACCTTCAGGATATTTAGCTTGTCATCCACAATAAGGATTGTGGCAGGGTTAAGCTCAGGATTCATGCTTCCCTCCTAAAGGAAGTATAACCTTAACAATGGTTCCTTCTCCAATCCGGCTTTCAACGCCTATTTTCCCGCGGTGGAATTCTATTATCTTTTTACATAGAGCAAGACCGATGCCAGTTCCATTCCTCTTGGTGGTAAAAAAGGGTTCAAACACTTTATCAAGCACCTCTCCCGGGATTCCCTCACCATTATCGGCAATGGAACATCCAGCCTCCTCTTTCAGGATCTCCACCTTCAGGGTAATGGATCCTCCCTCCGGGGTTGCTTCCAGGCTGTTTAAAAGCAGGTTTATAAGGACCCTCTTAATTTGATTCTTATCCAGATAACAGACCACTTGATCCGACGGGATATCTATTCTGGCATCTATCCTTTTATGTCTGAAAAGTGGATTTATAAGCAGGAAAACATCCTTTGCAAGATCCCGCAGATCAACCTCTCCAAGAATGGTTGGTTCCTCTCTGGAAAACTCCAGGAATTCTCCCAGATAATCATCCAGATATGTAATCTCTTCCTTTATTACCGCAAGGAACTCCTCCGCCGATGAATCCTTCGGGATCTCCGAGGAGATCAGCTCCACCGCACCGGAGATTGCCTCCAGAGGATTACGGATCTCGTGAGTTATATTAGCAGCTATCTTTCCCACAGTGGCCAGCCTTGCCTTGGATACCATCTCCCCCTGCAGGGCAGATAGATTCTGCCTCATCTCTTCTATGGCCCTTACAACCAGATGGATCTCCTTTGAACTATGCTTGGGAAGGAGAATAAAAGGAGAAGGAGTATCCTGAGATATTTTTACAACCTGCCCGGCCACCTGTCTTAAGGGTCTTATCATCTGGAAATTCAAAAGCAAAAGAAAGATCCCCCCCACAGCAAGCTGGAAAATAAAAAACTCTGTGAAGATTATTCTGTTCCTTCTGATTTTCTCCCAGATATGCTCCAATTGAAAGGCAATTTCTGTTCCCCCAGCAACCTCCCCAAGCACATGAATCGGATAGCTGGAAATGAGAAGATCCTGCTGTATCACAATCTTCGGGACACTCGTTATGCTCCCCGATAGAGTCCAGCCTATATACTCCTCCCGGGTGTCGGCTACCACCCGGTTCCTGTGGTCTACAATCCTGGCGTAGGCAAAATCCCGTTCCTCCTGGATGGACCTAATCTGTTCCTCTAGCCGGCTGAATTGGGAACTTACCAGGGGATCCCTGGAAAGCTGCACCAGCATCCGGGAAAGAAGATTCGCCCGTTCCTCCAGTTCGGTGAACAAAACCTGCTTCTCATGACCAATAAAAAACAACCATTGCAGGGTTACAATGACAACAAGAAGCAGGAGAAACAATAAAAATTTACTCTGAAGACTCATCCTTATTCCCCTTCCTGGAAAGATATAGCCCTAAATACAATTCCAGGCTGGAAAAATCTACCTCCTCCGGGGTAGTAAAACCGGAAAACTCCAGCTGTGAAAGGAGCTCTCTTCCCCGGTCGGTTTGAGAAAGGGTCAGGAGAGCCCCGGACAGATCGGACAAAAGTGTTTCATCCAGGAATTCCCTGGCCACGATAAGATTATTAGGAATGGAGAGGGATACATCGATCACCCTAACAAATCCCAGGTAATTATGGTTTTCTTTCCTTGATATAATCTCCTCCGTAACCATCCCTGCATCCACACTGCCTAGGACCACTGCACGGAAAACACTTTCATAGTCCCCCGCATAAACGATTTTTAAAAAGAGTGTTTCCGGATTTAATCCCCGATTCAGTAGCATGGCTTTAGAAACAAGACTTCCTGCCACGCTCTCCTCCTGACTTGTATAGGCAAAAACAGCTCCCTCTAGATGCTCTGGTGTATAGATTACCGATCCGAGACTGGCAAGGATATATCTTCTTTCCTCTGCCCGGCCCTGTTTTTCTGCTACTGCCAGGGCTCGCAATGGAGTCCGCTTCCGCTCAAGCAAGTATAGAGCAGGATCCAAAAAAGCAAGATCAATAAAATTTCCCCTAAGCTGTTTTACCAAAGTCTCATTATCACTGAAAATCTGAACAATAAATTCACCCCCCGTCTTCTCCTCCAGATATGAAAAGAGATTATCCCAGGCAGTAAGAACCGAAGCCCCCTCTCTAGGTGCTACGGCTGCAAAGGTTAATGGAATTGCTTTTATACTCTGCACGGGGAAAAAAAGAAAACTGGAAACGAGTATCAAAGAAAAAAGCCTACCCTTATTCTGAAACCGCTGGAACACCTCTAGATCCTCCCCGGAACGATTCTCTGCGGTTCTGTTCTTTTTCATATTATGATTGTAATAGCATGCCTCCTTTAGAACAAGGAAATTTGCACCCGGGCGCAGGTTAAAGGGAGTGCAATAATCATCCTTATCCAATAATATAGATAGGTATGAAAATCTATATTGGCACGAGTGGTTATTCCTATCAGGACTGGATAGGCCCTGTCTATCCCCCAAGGATCGAGAAGGGGGAAATGCTTAGGTATTATTCCACTCTTTTTCCCTATGTGGAATTAAATTTCTCCTATTACCAACAGCCTACCGAGAGGATCCTAAAACCTATGGTCTTTAAAACCCCGGAGTATTTCCGTTTTGGCATCAAGGTACACCAGAGCCTTACCCACGAAAGGAGCGGTACCTGGGAAAAGGAGCTTTCTATCTTTCTTGAAGGTCTTTCGGTTCTTAAGGATTCAGGAAGATTGTCCGCGGTTCTGGCACAGTTTCCCTTCAGCTTTCACTACACCCCGGAGAATAGAAGGTATCTTGCAGAACTCTGCGATGCCCTGTCTTCCCTACCCTTAGTGATAGAGTTCCGGAACAGAGATTGGCAGGCGGAACAGGTTTACAAGGAATTTCAGCGCCGGGAATTGGGAATTGTCATAACCGATTCCCCGGATATAAAGGGTTTGCCAAAACCACTTTTAATCGATTCGGGAGCGATAATCTATGTCAGATTTCATGGAAGGAATGCGGAGAACTGGTGGAAGGGGGATTCCACAAGCCGCTACGATTATCTTTATACCCAGAAGGAACTACAGGAGTGGTTGCCCAGGATAAGCCTTTTGGCAGAAAAAGGAAAAATCCTCTATCTTGTCTTTAACAACCACTACAAGGGGCAGGCAGTAAAAAATGCCAGCCAAATCCGGGAGCTTCTCCTGGCAGAGAATCTGATGTAACAGGAGAAACACCCTTGATAAAGTCCAATGCTTTTATTAGTCTTTGGACAACATGGAAAAATACTACTTCACCTACGATCATATTCACAACACAATTAGAAGAATGGCGCTCCAGATTGAAGAATCGGGTTTTCAAACGGACCTGATTGTCGCCATCGGTTCTGGTGGATTTATTCCAGCCCGGATTCTCAGAACCTTTTTAGGTAAACCGATTTTAACCGTTGGAATTGCTTACTATGACATGGAAAACAAACCTACAACCATGCCCAGAAAAATCCAATGGATCGACGAGGTTGAACAGAAGCTTTCAGGAAAGCGCATCCTGTTGGTAGATGAGGTAGATGACTCCAGGGCAACCCTGGCCTACTGCCTCTCCGAACTTATTCGTCATAAACCCAGGGAGATTGCCGTGGCAGTACTGCACAATAAGATTAAAGAAAAGACAGGATCTCTTCCACCGGAGGTAGAGCACTATTTTACAGGAGAAACCCTGGAGGACCGCTGGATCTGTTACCCCTGGGATGCCCTAGAGATCGAAGAACATAATAAAAAGGCGGAAATACTATGATCCCTCAGATAGAAGCGGGGAGTCTTTTTTTTTATATCCTTTTAGGATTGGGGATTATAATCTCCCTCGGCATACTCCTAATCCTGGGTTTTGCTCTTCTTCAACATACGGTTACAAGAAGGATAAACCTTGCCTTGAAAGCCGGAAAGAAGGAGAGGATTCTCTTTTTTCCTCCCCTTTTAACCGCCCTTTTTTCTAAACCTCTGGAAAAACTGGAAAAAAAACTAGGTCCCAGAGTCATATCCCTATCCGGTCTGAACTCTCTTTGGATCGAGGGTTTTTCTTCAAAATCGAAACCACTTTTTATGAAAAAAGCACTTTCCTACATTCCGGGAGAGGCCTTGTATCCTGCCCTTCTGGCCACATCTAAGAAACCGGTTTATCTAAATATCTTTAAGGATTATCTTAAGGAAGCAAGGGATACCAATCTTATAAGAAGAATTGCCCTGGCTGCGGAGGGTAATCTGATTCCTGCCCGGGAGATCTTCTCCCTGCTATCAGATTACCGGGAAGAATTGGAGCTTATGATCAGGGAAAACGACTGGAAACTCCGATTCTTCGCCTTCCAGATTCTTATTCAGGATACTTTAGGGTTGAATCAAGAGATTCTGGAAAAGGCTTATTCCGATCCTGACTTTAGGATAAGGAAATACGCCAGCGGAAGTTCCTGCCCTGAAGGCAAGAAAGAAAGGATCTATTCCCTGCTTTTTACCTTGCTCTCTGAAGACCCTGTGGCAGAGGTGCGGCAAAAGGCAAAGGATCGGATTGTAAAGGATTTTTCCTCCCTTTATAAGATAACCAGTACCGATATAGGTCCTGAACAAAGCCAGAGAATTCTCTGCCATCTAACCCCGGGAATAAAAGAGGACGAGGAATTCTCCCTTACCCACCTTACCTCAGAAAATCTGGAATTACGTCTTCCCGCTGCCAGGTATCTTGATAACAGCGGCTACCTGGTTTCACTTTTGTACAAAGTCAATTTCATTGATCGGGAGGAGATGAAAAGGGCAGTGAAACTGCTCTCTGCTGCCTGCGAGGTTAAGGCTAACGGTTTTCTTAAAAATATCGCCTCCTGCACAAACCCTGGGGCCCTGCTCGTAGCAGTAAAACTTGCTTTTGATTTTCCCTGGTGTCTCGATGTAAAGGATCTTGCAGAAGCAGTTTTCGGTTTCTTTAAAACACGCTCTCTTCAGGGTGAATACAAGGATCTCTATAAGGATACCTTAAATCTGCTTTATGAATATGGGGACTCCAAGGCTCTGGAGTTATTGAAGCAGGAGATTCTTGAAAGAAAACAGGATCAGGAGGAATTAGCCCTGCTTTTAAAAGCTGTTCCCCCAAAATATCCCAGACTTCTTGTTCCCTTCCTGCTAGGTTTTTTAAAGGACCCTGCCTTTCTTTGTTTTTCCGAATTAAGGGCGACCCTGGTTAAATTCCCAGACAATACCTTTCTGGTGGATCTTCTGCTCGTTCTAGAGGAAGGTTCCGGTAAAATCCACAGAAAAAGCAGAATCGAGGCCTTAAGACTCCTATCCCAGTTATCCGGTACTTATTGCATCCAAATAATTCTGGAAAATCTTTATCTTTTACCCCAGGACGAGGCGAAACAGGTGCTTCTCCTTCTTTCAAAAAAGAACAGCCCCCTCCTGGAAAAACATATCCAGGAACTGCTAAACTGTCTTGATTCTCATGTTAAGGCAGGAATCGTCTCCTCTCTACCTGTCCTGGGGAAAAAGGGATTTATCCCCAGCATACGTAAGGCCTTAAATGATCCAGAACCCAGGGTAAGAATAGCTTCCGCCAGGGCCCTATCGGATTTCGAGGAACCAAAGCTGGTTTCCCTTCTTCTACCTCTGTTGCGGGATCCCTGCGAAGAGGTTAGAGCGGAGGCAGCTCTTGTGCTTGCCAGCCGCGGAGGGGAAGAGGGAGCTTCAGGCCTAAGAGGGACTCTTAAAGACCCCAATGAGATCGAACCTGTAAAATTATCTCTACTGCAGGGGTTGGCTCAATCCAGGCAGATCTCTGCCTTGGAGATCCTTATGGAAAACCTGGGAAAAGAGGAGCTTCAGGAGGCTGTTATAAAGGCCTTGGCTGTAAAGACAGACAAAGCGGAACTATCCAGAATCCTGGAACTCTCCAAAGGTTTATCCGCACCGGAGAAAAAGGTTCTTCTTAAACTTCTTAAACCAATGCCTAGAGAGACGGAGATCAATCTTCTTGCTCTTCTAACCGAGAGAGACTCTCCTCTGCGAGAGGCAATAATCTATCTCATGGAAACCAGTGGATATGTGGAAAAACAGATCTCCCGTCTTAGGGACCGGGAACCGGAAGTACGGCAAGAAGCAGCGAAGACCCTTGCACTTCTTGCCACAAAGGATTCCTACCGGGGGATTGTGCTCGCTGCAAGAGATCCTGCAGGTTCTGTGCGAATCGAAGCAATGAAAGCCCTGGATAACCTTGGGGAGGATGAAAAAATATCTCTCCTGGAAAAACTTTCCAATGACCCCGATAAACGAGTCAGAAACTATGCCCGCTGGGTATTAGAACATCCTACAACAAAAGATTAGAGGTACTTGATATGGAAGAGCTTATTACCCACTGGGTGGAAGGCTTACCCCTAGTGGTGTTGTTCATTATAATTGCCTTGACCATGGCAACCCTGAGCAAGGGAGCAGACCTTCTTGTAGATGAGGCAGTAGCCCTTTCCCGGCGAGCAGGAATCAGCAAACTCCTCATTGGAGCAACCATAGTTAGTCTTGGAACAACTCTTCCCGAGGCCTCAGTATCTGTCATGTCTGCCTTAGCCGGAGATCCCGAACTCTCTCTGGGTAATGCCGTGGGGTCAATTATCTGTGATACAGGCCTGATCCTGGGACTTGCAGCCCTAATTGGAAGGATCCCTCTGGATCCTGCAATCGTAAAACGACAAGGCTGGATTCAATTCGGAAGCGGCCTGCTTCTGGTGGCCGCCTCCATCCCCTACAGCAGAATAGGAACTGTTTTTACCCAGGGAGGAAGGCTGCCCCAGTTTATGGGGATAATCTTTGTTGTACTTCTAATAATCTATTTCCTACAATCGGTCCGCTGGGCTAGGGAGGACAGAAACTCCACCTCTCTTTCGGGAGTGAAAGAAGAGGCTGTAGAGAAGGCCGGAAGTATATTGATAATTCTTTTCAAGCTGATCCTAGGAATAACCCTGGTTATCCTCTCCTCCAAGGTGCTCATACCTACAGTCCAGGAAACAGCCTTACGCCTTAGAGTGCCAAGGGGAATAATTGCCGCTACCTTGGTAGCCTTTGGGACATCCCTGCCGGAACTTATAACAGCCCTAACCGCAGTAAGAAAAGGCCACGGCGAGATAGCTTTAGGGAATATTATCGGAGCAGATATACTTAACGTCCTGTTTGTTTCCGGTCTCTCTGCCGCAGTAACCCCTGGAGGACTTACCGCTTCCAGTGATTTTTTTGTAATCCTTTTTCCTTCCATGATGGGTATCCTTATTATATTCCGAGTTGGAATTGCCCTTTCCAAGGGGCATCTTAAAAAGCCCTTTGCTGGGATACTCCTTGGAATTTACCTGGCCATTACTATTTTAAGTTATGGAAGGATTTAAACCGAATTGAAATGAAGAACTTGTTGCTTCTTGCGTTTGGAGTCCTCTGCACCTCCACCTCTGTCCTTTTTATAAAAGCCTCCTACCTTCCTTCCATCACCCTGGCAGGGGTAAGACTTTTCCTGGCAGCCCTTGCCCTACTGCCTTTATATCTAAAAGACCTCCGAGGGAGGGATAGGGGGACAGGAGCAAGGTGTTTTAAAACCTCCCTTTTACCAGGCCTTGTTCTTGGTCTCCACTTTATAACCTGGATTGCCGGCGCCAGGCTGACCATGGCTGCGAATGCAACCCTTATTGTTAATATGGTACCCGTGGTCATGCCCTTTTTAACCCTACTCTTCTTCAGGGAGAAAATCTCTAAGGGGGAAATTTTTGGAACAGCAATCTCCCTTTGCGGAGTCTTTATCCTTGCGGGTTCCGGCCTGTCCCTTTCCAACTCTACCCTTTCTGGTGATTTAACCTGTTTTATCTCCATGCTCTTTTTTTCCCTGTATCTTATCCTTGCAAGAAAGAAGAATCTCTCCGGAACCTTATGGCTCTATGTGGTTCCCCTCTATTTTACCGGGGGCGTTTTCTGTCTTATTACCGGCTCACTTTTTGAAAATCCCCTCCCCTTTCTAAAAGTCCGGGAAATCTTCCCTGTTCTTGGTCTGGCAATCCTTCCCACAGTGGTGGGACACAGTATCTACAATTATTCCATGAAACATATGAAAAGTCAGATCGTATCCTTAATGGGGCAGGGAGAATCCCTCTGGGCAACCCTTTTGGCTTTTCTTTTTTTTTCCGAAATACCTGCGAAGTCTTTTTACCTGGCAGCTATTCTGGTAATTACAGGGATAGTAGTCATAGTCTCTCCCTGGCGAAGGGCGAAAACTGGAGTGTCCCGAAGATTGTAAAAAAATAGCTAAAATAATTAGTTTATGCCGAGATTGGCATAAATTTTTACTTTCCTGCTTGTTCTTTTTTATTTATTTTTGCAAGATTAGGGACACTTAATAAATAGGGAGGTATTCCCAAGTGAAATTGGTGTGTTTGGATCTTGAAGGAGTCCTTGTCCCGGAAATTTGGATCTCCTTCTCAAAAACTACAGGAATAAAGGAACTCAGCCTAACTACCCGGGATATCTCCGACTATAACGAGCTCATGCAAAGAAGGCTCAGAATACTTAAAGACAAGGGATTAAAACTGGGGGACATCCAGAAGGTGATAGGCAGAATGGAACTGCTTCCCGGAGCACTGGATTTTCTTGACTCCCTAAGAAAGGAGTACCAGGTCATAATTCTTTCCGATACCTTTACGCAATTTGCAAAGCCTTTGATGGAAAAGCTTGCCTGGCCTACACTTTTCTGTAACACCCTCCAGGTTAACCAAAGTGACGAAATTACCGGTTACACCCTCCGCCAGGAAAATGGCAAAAAGGAGGCTTTAAAGGCTCTCAAAGGTCTCAATATGAGAATTGTGGCCGCCGGTGACTCCTACAATGATGTGGAGATGCTCAAGGAGGCACACCAGGGGATCCTTTTCCGTGCTCCCGACTCTATAAAGAAAGAATTCCCTGATCTGCCTGCAGTAGAAACCTATATGGAACTGACAGAAAAGATCCGAAACACCCTGGACTAATCCTGCCTGGACTATTCCTAAAAGGCCTTTGGCAGGAAAAATTTGACAGATTCCCGGTGGAATGGCAAAATAAGCTCATGAAAAAAAATCTATTCCCTTTTCTGCTATTATCGTTTTTCTTATCCCTTTTTTGGCTGATTCCTTCCTGTACCAAGAAATCAACCCTTACAGAGGAGGAGATAACCAAAAAGGTAAAAAACATACTCCAACTTCCGACTCACGAAATGGTTTATAGAGATATTATCTATCTGGACGAATCAAAAACTGTCTTGATGATTAAAACCGTAGATCGCCGTCTCCTTTTCAGTGTCCGGATAAGGGTAGAAGCAGGGTTTGATCTAAAGGAGGGGCTGGAGGTCATGGTGATCTCCTCCAGCGAGGTACTGGTTCGACTACCCTCTCCAAAAATACTCCTCGCCGATGCGGATGAATCTACCCTGGAACAGTTTTTCTCTCGTGAGACGGGAGGCGCAATCTCCCTCCTAACATACTATGAGGAGATAGACAGGAAAAAACCTGCCCTTGTGGAGGATTCTATCTCCCGAGGCATACTCTTTAAGGCCCAAAATAATGGCGAGGCTTTAATCCGGGGAGTCCTGGAATCCCTGGGTTTTACAACCATTCGGTTTGAGCGGCTTGGAGTTACCGGATGAGCAGAAAGATATCCCTACGTTTTATTCTGGTTTTAATATTGATTCTCCTGATCCTCTCTCTGGGCTTTTATCTTGTTACACAGCTAACAGATCTGGATTTGGGGATTTCTCTGGTTAAGGAGGAGAGCACTGCCCATTCTCTGATTGTTCTTGAGGAAGCAAGGGATCTATTCAAACTGAATACCCTAGAGGTGGTTTACAAAACAGTCTTCCCCTACGACTTCATTCCCCAGAACTACAACTGGTACCTTCTTCTTGCCCGTTCGAGGGATAAAAGACCTCTTTCGCCGGAAGACTCCCGCTACCTGGAGATTTTCAATCTGGCAAGAAGCTTGGGAATAAATTTAGCCGTCAGGGATTATTCCTTTATTGTTATAACCTGTTATGTAAGGATCGGTTTTCCGATTTCCGACGCCCAGTCGGCAGGGACTATATTTAACACAGACCCTGAAACCGGGAGAGTGGAGGTTTACCTCCCCGAACCGGAAATAACAGATTTTATCCTGGAAGATCCAAAACGTGACACCTATGGATATCCGGATATAGCAATCAATCCGGAAAAATGGCGTCTTTTATCCGATTATCTTAGGGAGACAATAAAGGAGATGGTTTTTACCCAGGACCTGATAGAGCAAGCAAAGACCAATGCGAAGGATTTTCTTACCAGATTCCTGGAGGATGCAGGGTTTACCCAGGTTGATTTTCCTTCAGCACCCTTGCAGCTTCCTCTTTAAACCTTAAGAACTCCCTTTCCAGTTCTGCAAAGGCTTTTCCGCACCCCTTTGCATCCTGATTCTTCGCGCTCTCCTCCATAAGCTTAGCCGAATTCCCCAGGAGAACTGCTCCCAGGTTCCAAGCTCCTCCCTTTATGGAATGGGCTTCTCCCTGCAGAAAGGAGAAATCCCCGGCAACCAGATGACTTTGCATACTCGAAATCTGGCTCTCCACCTTATCTTTAAAGGAGGAGGTAAGATTAAGAACTATATCCTTTTTTCCGAGAAAGGTTTCCACAGCCTCTTCAAAATTGAAGATCTCCTCGGCAGGAGGGATCTCTTCTAAAAGTGGAGAAACAGCTTCCATAGATTCTTTCACCACCTGATTCTTTCCATACCACTCGGTGATAAGGGGAATTACTTCCCTTTTTTTAAAAGGTTTTGTAAGAAATCCATTCATTCCAACGGAAAGACACTTTTCCTGCTCCCCTTTTATTGCACTGGCGGTAACGGCAATAATAGGTGTTGTATCTTCCAGAAATCTTATACCCTCCGTGGCTTCGTAGCCGTTCATCTCCGGCATCTGTACATCCATGAAGATTAGACCGTACCTTTTCTTTTTAACCGCTTCCACGGCCTCTAATCCATTGGAGGCGATATCTACGGAATATCCAAGACTTTCCAAAATGGTTTTAAAAAGTTGTTGATTTACCTGATGATCCTCCGCTACCAAAATTGGTAATAGCGGCTCCTGGTCCCAGCCTTCCCTGTTAGGCATTGCCTCCTCCCCTGGGAGGAAGCCTTTTTCCTGTTGCTCCCCCGTTTTAAGTGCTTCAGTACTTGTATCGGAAGAGAGCTCCTCGACCCAGGAAGCCCCATCCTTATACTCATCCACAGCTTCCAGATCTACCCTCTCCTCTAGGGATAGGGACAGCGTGTTGAAAAGAGCCTGCTTCTTCACCGGTTTGGAGATGTAGCCGTCAAACCATTTTAATAGTTTCATTTTTGCTTCATCACCGCTTTTTCCAGTGGGGCTTAAAAGGAAGAGTTTTGTTGAATTGATAGACCGGTCTGCATTTATTTCACTGGCAAGATGCCATCCATCCATCCCAGGAAGTAAAAGATCTATCAGACAGAGATGGAAGGGGACTCCCTTTCCCGCAGTGCTGCGCAGAGCCATAAGAGCCTTCTCCCCATTCTCCGCAGTAGCAACGGAAAATCCCCAGCTTGTCAGATACCTCTGCAGAACCCTTCGGGAGGTATTGTTATCGTCGATCACCAGAATCCTGACATCGGCAAAATTTTTATTGAAACATTCAGTTATCTCATGCCCTTTGGTTGAAAAAGCAAAATGTGGAGTAAACCAGAAAACAGATCCCCTACCTTCCTCACTCTCTACTCCTATCTCTCCACCCATAAGAGAGGAGAGCCTTTGGGAAATGGAGAGACCAAGACCGGTTCCTCCGTACTTCCGGGTAGTAGAAGAGTCAACCTGGGAAAATTCCTTAAAGAGTTTTTCCATCTTCTCCTTGGGAATTCCTATACCTGTATCCCGTACGGAAATCTTTACCCCGGCGATACCATCCTCCACAATATCTCTCTTTACCTCCACAACGATCTCACCCCGAGAGGTGAATTTCACAGCATTGTTAAAAAGATTAACCACTATCTGGCGCAACCTTACCGGGTCTCCCTTGAGATATCTTGGAACCTCTTCTGCTATCTCCACAACGACTTCGAGGCCCTTTTTGTGAGCTTCTAGAGTAACCAGGTCAACCGCATCCTCGATTGTTTCGTAAAGATCAAAATCAATTGATTCCAGGGTAAGTTTTCCAGCCTCTATTTTAGAGAAATCCAGGATATCATTGATCAGGCTTAAAAGCACATCCGCGGAAAAGGCTACCTGCTGGGCATACTCCTGCTGTTCCGGGTCCAGCGAGGTTTCCAGGAGCAATTCCGTCATTCCAGTAATTGTGTGTATCGGGGTCCTGATTTCATGACTCATGTTGGCTAAAAAATCGGATTTTATGCGTGTAGCCTTTTCCGCCTCCTCCTTAGCTAAAGTCAGCTGTTCTTCGAGAAGCTTCTGCGGGCTTATATCCTCCACCATGGCAAAAACGAATTTAGTACTTCTTCCGGGATAGGTTACATAGGAGATGTTCATCCTGCACCAGAAGGATTTGTCATCCCCCCGTACAATCCTTATCTCCATTACTATGTGGCCCCTCTGGCCCTTAATCAGTTTATTGAATTCTGCCTGGAACTCCTCCCTGTCCTCGGAGGATACAAGCTCTGTGAATTCCAGACTGTCCAATTCAGAGGCTTTTCTGTTGATCATCATCTGAAAGGTATGGTTGCAGGAGAGAATCTTGCCACTTTTCCCCAGCACAATCATTCCAAGGGAGAATTCAGAGAATACAGATTTAAATATTTCCGCTTTAAGATCCACACCCGGCTCCTGGGTAAGTATAATCACAGACTAGGTGTTCCTGCAAAAAATAATTTTACAGGATTCTCAATTAAAAATTTGCATTTAAGACTTCCACTGCTTTTCTCATGATCTTTTCCGGTTTGAGGGGTTTGATCATATAGCTGTTTATTCCGTAACTGACAGCCTTAATAACTGTCTCTTTCTTGGACAAGGCACTGAAGACAATTACAGGCAGATCCTTTCCGTTCTGCTTCAGATACTGTAGCACCTGAAAACCGTTCATCTCCGGCATCATAAGATCCAAAAAAACCACATCAAAAGAATGTTGCCCCAGGGCTTGGACAAACTCCCTTCCATTATTAAAGAGGCTGATCTCCCACTTTGTTTCTCCAAAGACGGTTTTAAGAAGTTCCTGGATTACTATGTCATCATCCACCACAGCCACTTGAGCTCCTGGGAACAGTTCATCCATCTTTAACCCTTCTTCCTTTTCCCTTTCTCCATCGAAACGGAACTGGAAAGATTCCCTTACCTCCTTCTTGGGTTTAGCTGTGGTAAGAATCTTTTCCAGGGCTTCTCCACTTTGGGGTTTAAGATCCTGTTTTAATCCCATAAGATCATCCATGGCAGACTCAAGGCTTGGATAGATATCTAGTTTTGCAAGCTCCTTATCCTTACCTAAAGTATCCTTAACAAAGCCATTGGTGGTTAGGATCTTTATATACTTGTAGTCCGTAGCAGTGGCATCAAGAATTGTATTAAAAAGGCTTTTGAGCTTGACGGAATCCTTCTGGCTGAGATCCAGGCTTGACATGAGGACTAAAATCTTTGGAGCTTTAACCTGGTAAAGTTCAAGAAGCTCCAGGATCTTGTACCGTAAAAGATCGATCTTTTCCATATTTAATCCCTGGGCTATCTCCAGGAAAAGTATGTCCTCATTAAAGTGAGCCTCAATTATACAAGGCGTGGGATCGATTTCCAGTTTAACCGAAAGGACTCCTGATACAGTATTCAACAGGGAATCCAGCTTAATGGGTTTCGTGAAGCATTTTTTTACATTGTATTTAGCTACCTGCAGGATGATATTTCTGTCCAATTTTGAGGATACAATGATGATGGGAATTGCGGAGATGTTCGGGTTTTGGGTTTTCTCCTTAAGGACCTGCTGACTGCTCTTTCTGGACAGGTAGTAGTCCATGATTATCAGGTCCGGCATCTCGCTGCGCATTTTGGCACTGCCATCCAATCCATTCATTGCCTGAATTACCTCGAAATTGAATCTTGCCAGGGTTTTTGCAAGATACTCACGGAAAAGAGAAGATTCATCGATTACTAAAACTTTTTTCATAGAATGCTCCAAAAATACTTTAAAATTTATATCCGAAGTTCCTTAACATCTCCTTTCTGTCTCTTTTTTCCTTATCCCCCTCCACTCCCTTGGGAGAAAAACCATCTACTACCCCCACAATTCCCCGGCCCTGCTCTGTGGAGGCAACAAGAACCTGAAGAGGGTTCGCGGTAGCAGCAAAGATCCTTGCCACTTCGGGACAGTTCTTTATCTGATTGAGGATGTTTATCGGGAAAGCCTTTTTTATTACCAGGAAAAAGGTATGTCCTGCGGCTACCTCCTGGGCGCACAACAGGGCATCGGAAACAAGTTTTTCATTGTTACCTTCCGTACGGATAAGGCAGGGACCAGAAGCCTCGCAGAAGGCAAGCCCGTATTCTATTCCTGGTACCGAGGAGACCAGAATCTCCGCAATATCCTCTACAGTTTTTATAAAATGGGATTGTCCAATAATTATATTACAGTCCTTTTCCCATACAAGTTGTACAGCCTCTATCCTTACCTCCATCCCTTTCCTCCTGGTATTAATTTTCTGCTAAAAGGGTATCCAAATCAATTTCACAGACCACCACAGGGACGGTTATACCCCAGTTTGTAAGTATCTGGGGATGCACCTCCCCCATAAATCCTGCCTGCCTGTTATTATACCTTATTCCTGCGCAACGTCCATCTAAAAATCTTGGATCCTGCAATTCAAAAACCTTGTGCTCTCTGGAAAGGTAATAGAAAAGAGCCGAAACCAGAGTCCTTACCAGGGTGTATCCTGCCTCTTTATCCGCCACCAAAGCGCCAAGATAGTTTCTGGTAACACATCCCTGATTGTCGGAGGGCTCCCGGTAGGTAACATTTCCCAGCTCAAATATCCTGTGGGGATAAGCTGCCTTTCCCGAAATGCTTTCCGAGGCAAGGAGGGCTGGAAGAATCGAATTCCTTACAAATTCATAGTTCTCGGTCATGGGATTAGAGATCTGAATCAAGGAATCCGCAGGGATTCCCATCTTTTCTATAAAGTCCTTTCTTGAACCGAGATAATTATAGATCATCTCCTGGAAACCCTGACCTATCATGATATCCCTTACCCTTCGGGAAAACTCCTCCTCCGGCGTCAGCCTGCCTACGGTAAAATCGGAAGGCATAACAGGCTTAAAGGAATCCATACCCCGGCCCATCATGATATCTTCAACGCCATCTACAGGATGGAGGTAATCATTCCGATATTCAGGAATCCTGGCAACAATCCTTTCACCCTCTGTTCCATTCTTTACCCCCATGCGGGATAGGCAACGGCTTGCTTCCTCAACCGAGAGGAGATCCCCCAGGAGCTTGTTTGCATAGGGGATCTCTATCTCTACCGGTTCCTGAAAATAATAGGGACAGATTACTTCCCTGCCCAGGGGTGTTTCGTAAGGATAACTAACCTTGACAGGCAGCACTGTATACCCGGCATCGGCAGCGTCGCAGGCTACTATGGAAGCTGTAAGCATCAGAGAGGGAAGATCCGTTCCCGTCATCTCAATAAAGAGGTTGCGGTCGCCCACCTCTACGGCTCCGATCCTGGCGCTGTTTATAACAGGAGGATTGCTTAAAGTATCGCCGTTTGCGTCGGTAAGATAGGGAAAGAGGGGAAAATCCGCCACAATAGGCCCGAACTCCTTGCCCTTGGGATGTTCCTGATTTATCTCCCGCAGAGAGAGCTCACGGCCCATCCCGAGGGGTACAAACCTGGTTTTATCCGGATCTGCAGCCTGATACTTTACAGGGAAGACGATAAGGTCGCTTCTATAGATTCCCATGGCAATCGATTTTCTTTTTCTACCGTAATTCCAGCAGAGCTTTTCCTGGGTTTGGATAAGATCCTTTAAGAAGGCGTCGTCCACCTCCGGACCAGTGATACAGAAAGCAGCGATATAGGGCCTTATCTCCTTAAGATTGGGATCCACCAGAACCTGACGGTTTCCGGAATCCATGATTTTTCCAGGTCTCGAGAAAAAACTGTACTCCGGAATCTTCCCTCCCAGGTATAATCGGATCTGCCTGCCCAATCCTGCAGTGGACCATAGGTCAGGCCTGTTTGTGTCATTCAGTTCTATCTTAAAAATACCCTCTTCTTCCCCGTCAAGCTCAGCCTTACAGTAGGGGAGCAGTTCTTCAAGTTCCTGTATGGAAAGCTCTCTTCCACAGTATTTCCAGAGAGCATCGGCATAAACTTCAATTTTTGGCATTATTAGCTCCTTCTCCTCATTCTTACCTTTTCTATATCATTGGTGAACAACTCCCTGAGATCATTCAAGCCCAAGTGCATAAGAGCCATACGGTCTATTCCCAGCCCCCAGGCCAGGACAGGAACTTCAATTCCTAATGCTTTGGTAAGCTCCGGCCGGAAGATTCCGCTTCCTCCAAGCTCAAACCAGCCCAGAACAGGATGCTTGATATGCACCTCTATGGAGGGTTCGGTAAAAGGGAAATAGGCAGGGGCGTACTTTACCTCCGTTGCTCCTGCCACCTCTTCGGCAAACATCTTTAAAAGACCCAGTAGTGTTCTAAGATTTACATTCTCCCCAAGAACAATCCCCTCTGTCTGGTAAAAATCCGCCCCATGGGTGGCATCCACCTGATCATACCGGAAACAACGGACAATTCCGAAATACTTTCCAGGAATTTTCGCCTTGGGCAGGGTTTTTGCAGAGAGGACTGTTCCATGACTGCGGAGAATCAGTCTGCGGGTAAAATCCCGGTCAAAGGGATACTGCCAGCCCCTGCTTCCTGTATCCCCACCGTTTTCGTGGGCCTTTGCCACATTATCCAGGTAGGGCTGCTCAATCTCCCTGGCATACATAGGGTCCTTGATATAGTAAACATCGTGAATATCCCGGGCAGAATGGAACTGGGGCATGTAGAGGGCATCGGAATTCCAGAACTCCGTCTCCACCAGGGGTCCATCAAACTCCTCAAAACCCAGGGAGACAAGCTTATCCTTCGTCTGCTGGAGAAACTCTACATAGGGATTCTTACGGCCTATATATACCTTGGCGGGAGGGGTATCAATATTATACTGCCGAAAAACCAGATTCTTCCAGTTCCCCGAGACAAGCATTTCGGGGGTAAGGCTTCCCGCCTCTTCTCCGGTTATGCCCTGGCTCCTTAGTTCTTTACCCAAGGAGATCCCGGTCTTTGTAAAGGCATAAACAACCCTTTCCCTCTCACCTATCTTAAAAAGGGCAGAGGAAGCTCCTCTCTTTTTACTTACCCCGGAGAGAGCCTCCTGTTCTTCGGAAAGCAGATCCGTCTCTCTAAGAGGAGAATCAAGGGCTCTGTCCATAAGAGTCCGAAGAATTGAAAGTCTTTTAGGAGCCTTTTCATCCCTGTTAACCAGCTCCACCCTTTTCTCAGAGTCCATTCTGACAAAACCCTCTTTTGAAAGTATACCATAGGCGGAACCGGCATCCTTATTGTCCAATTCCAGAGCCTTGGCAATCTCCGGGAGAGATAATGCTCCAGCAGTAGAAAGCAGGGATAGGATCCTCTCCTCCGGCATACCGGTTTTTTGGCAGGCTTTTCCTAGATCCGTAAGCTCATACTCCAGGGTCACACTACGCTCTTTTTCCTCGATATAACCTTTTGAATTCAGCCAGCTGAAGGCTTGGTTGCACTGTCCTATATTAAAATGCAGATCCTCCACCACCCGCTCTACCGTAAGGGGAGCCACTGGCAGAAGAAGCACCTGAATTTCCAAAGGATGAAGACTCTTAAGATCTGTGTTCATAATTTTCTCTTAACTCCATTATAATATTGTTAAACACCCAGACGGAGAGCCAGGGCACGAAGGAAAAGACCCACATCGCTTACAATTCCGATGGTCTGGCTGGAACCCCGGTCGGAAAGTTTTGTTACCACAGCGGGATTTATATCCACACAAACCGTTTTTACCCAGGAGGGAAGCATGTTCCCCGTTCCAATGGAATGGAGCATAGAGGAGAGCATAAGAGCCATGTTAGACCCCTTTATTATCTCCGCATACCTTTCCTGAGCCCGGATCATGTCTGTTTCCGTTTCCGGCAGGGGACCGTCATCCCGGATGGAACCGGCAAGACAAAAAGGTATCCCCTTTTTAATGATTTCGTACATCACTCCGGCCTTAAATACCCCGGCTTCCACTGCAGCGGCAATAGAACCATAGAAATTAACCTTATTAATAGTCCGCATATGGTTCCTGTGTCCCTCATTAGTTGGTCTTCCGGTGGAAAGATCAACCCCAAGAGAGGTACCGTAAAGCTGGGACTCCAGATCGTGAACAGCAATGGCATTCCCGGAAAGAAGGCCATGGATATATCCGGCTCGTATCAGCCCAGCCAGTGCTGGGCCCCCACCAGTATGAATAACCACGGGACCCGCAACAGCCACCACCTTTCCCCCCTGCTCCCTGGTGGCCCTTAGCTCCTCGGCAATCTTTGCCACAGCTACGTCCACACTCCTTTCGGAGGACACATCCCCCGACATGAAACCGAACAGGTCCGTATGCCTTTCTCTTTGCGGGGGAAACACCCGGACAGATTCGGCTGTGCAGACTATTAGATCGCCCTTTTTAACATCCCTTAGCTTCTTACAAACAGGACCGTCCGGACCGGAGATTATTACTCCATCCATCCTCTGTTTTACCACCTCCCGCCATTCCCCCTTAAGGAAAACCTCGGTTCTGTGGTTCGTGGTGGAATAAAAATCATCCGGCACACAGGCATCCTTTGGTGCCGGAATGCAGTGGGCTTCCTTTACACCTTTTTCGTAACAGCCCATCTGCACAAGCTTCTGGGTAACTCCCTCGAGGACCCTATCCTCCGGAGCATGAATCTCTATATCCAGATGAGAAGGATTTAAATTTGTCTTTCCGATTTTAAACTCATGAATTGTATAGTCAGCACCCTCTTCGATTATAAGGGTCAGTATTTTTGCAAGAATTCCGGAATCTATGAGATGTCCATCCGCTACAAATTTTCTGTTTACCATACTGTTGCTCCCGCCCTTGTTTAGGTTAAGGTTTGGGCCATTCTATACTAAATTGTAAACTAGGAAAAGATGAGTGCTGGGTTTAATAGAAACAGGTCTCGGAGTGTGGAGATAGCATACTCAATAACTATTTTCCCTATCCGGGCAGCACCTCGAGGAAAGAAGATCCGGTAAAATCAAAACCGCCTCCCCCAGGGAATCACAGATTCTGTGAACCCTTTCTTTTATTTCCGGGGCTACCAGGGATAGATCAGGGATATGCACAACCCTCATACCTGCGGAAAGACCTGCCTTTATGCCGTTTTCCGAATCTTCGAAAACCATGCAGGAGGAAGGGGTAACCCCCAGCAGGGAGGCAGCCCTTAAAAAGATATCCGGCTCCGGCTTACCCCTGCTTACATCATCCCCTCCCACTACTACGGCGAAGTAGGACAAAAACCCCGCCTCGGTAAGGTAATACCGGGCGGTTTCCTGTCTGGAGGATGTAGCAAGTGCACAGGGCATGTTCATCTTTTGTAAAGCCTGGAGGATCTCCCCGGCACCCCCTTTTGTTGGGATTCCCCGAGTCTTGAAGTGAAGATCTCTGTGTTTTCGCCAGGACTCCACATACTTCTGAAAGGGGAAATCCTTCCCAAGCATCTTTTTAAGAAGCTCTTCTATATCCCTATGGTTCTTACCCATGGAAAGGTAAAGGATTTCGTCGGAGATCTTCCAGCCGATCTCCTTTCCTATCTCTTTACTCAAATCAAAAAAGAGCCTCTCCGTATCGAACAAAAGGCCGTCCATATCAAAGATTACTGCCTGTATGTTTCTATCCTGCTGCATAGTTCTGAAAGGTAACTAATTATCCTGCTTTTTTCAATTGCCTTAAGAGCGCGGAAGAAGAAATACCGTTAAACCCAGGAAAATGAAACCCGCTAGAAGAAAAAGCAAAGTCCAATCCAGGGAGAGCCGGAGACTCCGGATCTTACCTTGAAAAACCTCTCCCCTGCGGCTTGTGACAAGGAAGTAAGAAAATACCCCAAGGAAGACCACAATGATAGTCTCCCAAAGATTCTCCATGGTCCAGGGGTTGAATACCCTGGAAGGAGATTGACGGAAGATAAGGACATGGATCATTTCAAAAATCTGCCTGCCAAACACTCCTGTAATAAGACAGAAAATAGAAAGAACCACCAGGGGAAAAAAGGCAGCTACCCTGTTCAGCCCAGTCTTCTCCATGCCAGAATTTTGAGACACCTCTTCCGCAGAGTTTTCTTGTAGATCTGCCTCTTCCAAAGGAGCGAGGTGGGATAAGGACATTTTTTCCTGCTTCTTCCAGAAAAGAGCTGAAAGCTTGGTAAAAGAGGCCAGGGTACCAATGGAAGTAATCCATAAAGACCAGTATGCTACAGGATGTTCCTTTAGTCCCACCATTATAAGCTTTTTACTGACAAAACCGTTTAAGGGGGGAATACCCGCGATACTCAAAGCTCCAAAGGCGAAAACAAGAGCGAGCAATGGATGCTTTCTCCCCAATCCTCTTATCCTTTTAAGGGAATATTCACCAGTCAGGATAATCACCATCCCAAGGGAGAGGAAGAGGAGGCTTTTAAAAAGTGCATGATTCAGCATGTGAAAAAGGGATCCGCTTATAGAAAGAAGGGTTCCTGCCCCGAATCCGGCAATTATATATCCCATTTGAGATACGGAATGCCAGGCAAGAAGAACCTTGATCTCCTTCTGCATGAGAGCCCAGAAAACACCTACTAAAGCAGTTATTGTTCCCGACCATAGAAGAAATACCCTTACCTCCATAGACCCAGAAGTCACCGCAAGTCTCCAGACAGCAATAAAGGTAACCTTTATCACCACCCCGGAAAGGAGGGCGGAAACAGGATGCGGAGCCTGGGAATGAGCCTCGGGCAGCCAGGTGTGAAAAGGAATAAAGGCGGTTCTTACCCCCAGCCCTGCAATAAGGGCAGCCAGGATCATGGGTGTTTCTCTGGCGGAACCTGCGGGAGAGGAGAAATATTCTGCCATCCCGGAAAAAAGAAGAGAACCGGTATTTCTATAAATCCCAAAGATCCCGAGAAGAAAAACAGAAATTCCCAAAGAGCTTAAAAGCAGATATTTAAAACTGGCAAGAATCGCCCGTTCCTTTTTTGCATAGGCAATTAGGATATAGGCAGAGATCCCCACAATCTCCAAACAAACAAAAAGATTGAATAGATCCGCAGCGAGGATTACTCCAGCCATCCCAGAGGTAAGGATAAGACTGAAAAAATAGAAACTGCTATCATAGGTTTTATCGGAAAAGGCAAAGATCAGAGCAAAAAAGGTAACTACATACACGAAAAGCAGACCCACCCAGGCCAGTCCGTCCATAGCCTGGATTATTCCGATGGGGCCACCCCAGTTTCCCAGAACAATCCGGTATTCCTCCCCTTGGAAGATCGGTTTTGCATAGAATAAAAGAAACAATAGACATGAAAAAAACACCAACACAACAGCAGGTTTTGTTATTCTTCTATCAGGCCAGATCTTCTCCAGCAAGGTGAAAAAAGAGCCAGCTAAAGGAACAATGACAAAAAGAACAATACTCCCTTCAGGCATGTTCCCTGGCCTTTTTTTCGATCTCCTGAATATCCAGGGTTCCATAGGCCTTATATAATTTATATACCAGGGAAAGTGCCAAAGCTGTTACACAGATTCCCACAACAATGGCAGTTAACATTAAGGCTTGGGGAACAGGATCAACTATGATTCCTGTCTGATCCAGAAGAATAGGAGCATCCTTCCCAGACAGGGAACCCAGATAGATGAAAAGTATTATCAGAGCAGAATTGATGATATTAAGGGCGATAACCTTCTTTATCAGGTTTCTGCAAAGAACTATACCAAAAACTCCGAGCAGGAAGAGTATCAGAATTAGATAGATCCTGATCATTAATCCTCCTCCTTTAAAAGATAGAAACAGATAAGAGTGATCCCGGCTCCTACCTTTAAGCCTATTACAATATTTAGAATCAAAATAAACCCTGCACTGGGAACTTCACCTGGGGTACCTATAGGAAGAAAATTGGAAAGAAACCCGCGTCCCAGAAGAATCCCAAAAAAACCCATTAAAAGAAAGGCAAGAAATCCCACGGCTTCTGTAAAGGAGACAGCTGTTAAGGGAAACAGCTTTTGAACCCTTTCCGTTCCCTGGCATAAAAGAAGAAGAACTATTCCTGAGGCAATTACCACCCCACCCTGGAATCCCCCTCCAGGAGAAAGATGCCCATAGGTTACAAGATAGAAACCGAAGAGAAGAATAAAGGGGGAGAGTTTTCGGGAAATTACATCCAGGATACTCGTTTTCTTCATTGCTTTTTCCCGATAAAATAGACTACACCGGAGACGGAAACCAAGAGAACTATAGTTTCCCCCAAGGTATCAAAGGCTCTGTAACCCAGATAGATTGATGTAACCAGATTGATTGCCCCTGTCTCCTCCGGCCCCTTATGAAGGAGATAATCCCTTGCCTTCTGGGGGGCAGGGGAATTCACCTGCAGGGAATAAAAAAGAAAAGCAGAAAAGATTACAAGAACAGCAATCTGAGGAATTCTCTTCATAACCCCACCTTTGCCTTCGTTTTCCGAATCACCCAGATATATAGAAAAGTAGATATTCCCGCACCTACAGCAGCCTCGGTAAGGGCAACATCGGGAGCATGAAGATAAAAAAAGAGCAATGAACTTAACAGACTAAAAACTGCAAGAAAGATTACTGCTGCAAGAAGATCTTTGGCAAAGATCGCCAATGCGCCTAGTATGATATGAAGAACAAGCAGGATCTCTATCATTCCGTATCATCCCCGTCTAATTTGAACCTTCTTCCTATCCTCCGCCAGGGTAGCATCTCCTTGTCCCAGGCATACAGGGCTATTATATGCGCGGAAACAGGGCTGGAGATAAAGAAAAAGAGAGTAATAACGAAGATCTTTCCTGTCATTGGAGAAAACCCAGCCCAAATCATAGCAGCAATAAAAATGGAGATTACCGCGGTGGTACTGCAGGTGGAGGAAGCCTGCAATCTGGTATAAACATCGGGAAAAATCAAAACCCCAAGGTTACCCATAATGTTAAAAATAACCCCCAGAAGGAGAAAAAGATACACAAGCAAATCCTTTAATAGATCCATCAGTTGTGCCTCCTTTTCCCAAAATACCTAACAATTGCCAGGGTTCCCACAAAACCAAAAATATCGTAAACCAAGGCAACATCCAGATAAACATGGAGATTTTCTCTTACAGCAATAAGAACAAGAATTGCCAGGATCTGAGCTGCCACCATATTCAAACCGATTAAACGGTCAGCAGAGGAGGGCCCAAGAATCACCCTTATTAAACTCAGGATATTGGTACCCAGGAAAATATAAAGCACCAGATTAAACGCCAGGGTTGGAGTCATATGAAAACCTTTTTCAGGATTTTCTCCATCTTCCCCTTAATCAGATCCCCTGCATATCTTGAGTGTATTGTCTTTGCATCCAGCCAGTGAACAATCAGATGGTCGTCATCGATACTCAGCGTAATGGTTCCAGGTGTCAAAGTTATGGAATTAGTCAGAATGACCCTCGCCATATCTGATTTTAACTTAGTCCTGAAGTGAACAACCCTGGGATTTATATTTCCTCTTATAACCTTAAAAAGAACATTAAAACTGGCTATATACATCTGAAAAATTAGAAAGAGTAGATAGATAAGAAGAATATCTAACCTGGGAAGAAGACCTCGTTTTTCCGCTTCCTTTTCATCGATAAAAAGTTCATAAGTAAGGAGGGCTACTAAAAAGGAGAAGATTATCCCCGCCACCAGGGAAGAGAGGGCAAAATTTCCGGAAAAAAGGATCCAACCGCAGAAGAGATAAAGGAAAGTCAACAGGATTCTTACAATCTTCCATTTTGTAAAAACTGTCATTCCTTTTCCTGTTTTCTAAAGGCATTAATAATATCTTTGGGCTTAGAAACACTGTTTAGCTCATCCCTGAATTTCGGATCATGTAGTAATCTTGCCAGTTTGCTTAACAGTCGGAGATGATCGTTGTTATGGCCCTCCGGCCCTAGAATTAGAAAAAATAAGGTAACAGGCTTATTATCGATAGAATCGTAATTTATGCCATCCCTCTTTCTCCCAAAGGCTATAAGGGTTTCCGGTAGGCCGGGGATTAGTTTGTGGGGTATTGCAATCCCTTCCCCTATCCCTGTAGAGGCCATCTTCTCTCTGGCTAGAAGCTCCTTTAGAAGTGTTTTTACATCCTTTATCTTACCTCCACTTTGAAGAAGGATTAATAGTTCCTCTACTGCGTCCTTTTTTTTGGATGCTGTTAGGGAAAGCTTTATGTAATTTTCATCAAAAAGTTCGTACAGGTTTACCACATCAATCCTCCTCTTCTTGTACCACAATGCCGCGGACATAATCCACAGGTAGAGTAAAAAGTATCCCTGTACCTGGCTCGTCCAATCCGCCGCAAATGGAATCCAGAAGCTTTTCCAGTCTTGGAATACTCTTTTCATTCCTAATTACAGAAAAGATTGTTTTATTATACGGCTTGTTTCCCTTCATGAAATCCTTAAAATCGGCAAAAAGCGGGACTTCGTAGGTAAGAAATCGGCCCATCCCTTCAGAATCAATGATTGTCGCGCCAGGGATGCCTGCCTCAACATAGGCTGCTAAAACTTCATCCAGGAGTTCTTCCTTATTGAGGACAAAAATTAAAAGCTTCATGAATTGTTATTGTACCGACATTCTGTTTTCAGTCAAGTTTTCTAGAGTGTCCCTAAGCTTGTAAAAAAAATAAAAATATTTCAAGCAGGAGGAAACAAAGGTAGTTCTTTATTGGTATGAACACACTATTATCAATAAAAACAAAATCCTTCATTCCCCCCTTCTGCCCCAACCCAAACTGCAGCCACCATCAAAAGCCAAGGCAGGAGAACTGGTGGAAT
>ENA-OSEO01001782-OSEO01001782.1-sediment-metagenome-genome-assembly--contig:-NODE-1782-length-35652-cov-5.676121_pt1 | contig 35652 bp, 30 predicted proteins | sample MGYA00237883_ERZ534232 | MGnify/ENA metagenome assembly ERZ534232 | reverse complement strand
TGCTCGAATTCGCCTTAGCCACCTTGATCATTGCCGGACCTTGGATATTCAAGAAAATATGGGAGAAGCATCTTAGAGAGCGAAATCAGAGGCAAATCCAGGCGCGAATTGATAGCCACTCAGAAGCACGTAGAAGATAGGCACAGTTTAGGCACAGAGCATTTTAATTATCCGATTTCAATTAGAAAAAAGTGTTGCTTTGGATATAGAAACCAAGGTGAAAATAATCATTTTGAAAATTTAATTAATGACAAATCATTAAAAAAATGCTATCTACATTTTAATGATTATCTAATCATTAAAAAAATATAGCATAAATTTTAACCAAGCATTCTTGATTAAAGTCTCTTTAAGGGTTGGAAATGGACAAATCACTTTTTACAGACAAGGCAATCGGTAAACTGGTCAAAATTCATGTGCACGGCCAGGAAGATTGGGCTTTTATTCCAGCTCCCCTACCTGAGAATTGGCGAATTCCAGATAGCATCTGGCCGCTATTGATGCAAGCGCGTGAGGAAATGGCGAGACTCGACGGGATTGGCCGTCATATGCCAAACTATGAGCTTCTCCTAAAACCACTACAGCACAGAGAAGCATTGAAATCATCGAGTCTTGAGGGCACATATGCAACCCCTGAGCAACTGCTATTATTCGAGATAGATCAAAGACAGCCCAAATCACAACGGGACCCCGTGAATGCGTGGAGAGAGGTGTTGAACTACAATGATGCCTTGAGACTAGGCCAGAAATTACTTAATGACATACCAGTCTCGCTCAGATTGATTAAGGAGTTGCACAGAGAATTACTGAGTGGAGTGCGAGGGCATGAAAGAAGCCCTGGTAACTTTAGGAAATCTCAGGTTCACATTGGATCTGATCGAAGATTCATCCCACCCCCATTTCAAGAGGCCCTTAAGTGCTTAAATGAACTTGAGAAGTATATACATGGAACTAGGGATATGGACCCATTGGTTTTTTGTTTTATGGTTCATTACCAATTTGAGACAATTCATCCGTTTCTTGATGGCAATGGTAGAGTGGGCCGACTATTGCTCTCACTTATGATTTACAAATGGTGCAAGCTCACCAACCCGTGGCTATACTTAAGCGCTTTCTTTGATAGATACAAAGACGAATATATCCAAAATTTGTTTGATGTTAGCACAAAAGGAACTTGGGAAAAATGGATAACCTACTGCCTTCGCGCGACGATCAATCAAGCCAAAGATGCGGTAAGAAGATTCGATAGGCTGGTTAATTTAAAAGAAAAGTATCAGCAATCTGTAACTGATCATGGTGGGAATATTCGTCTACATAGAATAATAGATAAACTGTTTGAAGTCCCAATAATTACGATACCACAGACAAAAGAACTGCTCAAAGTTTCTTATCCGACAGCCAGAAATGATATTCAAAAACTTATAAGTTCCGACATGCTGGTTACAGCTTCCGAAATTGACAAACTGCCTAAAGTCTTTGTTGCTCCCGAAATCATGGAAGCTGCATACAGTGACTTTCAAGACGACGACGAATTATAGTGTGTGCCTAAACTGTGCCCTTTAAGGAGGGCAAATTCATGGGAACGATTTACAAGAGAGGAAACCTTTACTGGATTCAGTATTCCCGGAGAGGCAAGGTCTACCGGGAGAGCAGCGGGAGTGACAAGCGCATGGTCGCAAAGGGGCTGCTCGCAAAAAGAGAGGGGGAGATAGCCAAAGGAAAAACACCAGGTATTCATTTTGAGAAGGTGAAGTTTGACGAACTGGCAGAGGACCTTTTGACGGATTACCGGATTAACCAGAAGAAAAGCACTTGGCGGGCAGAGATCAGCGTGGAGAATTTGAAAAAGCATTTCAAGGGCTTTCGAGTTGTGGAAATCAGCACAGCAGCAATTAAGAGCTACATCGAAAAGCGACTTGAGGAAGGCGCAGCAAACGCCACCATTAACCGGGAACTCTCAGCACTAAAGCGAATGCTGTCTCTTGGGGCGCAATGTACGCCACCAAAGGTTGACCGAGTGCCTCATATCTCAATGTTGAAGGAAAACAATGCGCGGAAGGGATTCTTCGAGCACCATGAATTTTTGGCATTGCGCGATAGCTTACCGCCTTATGTCAAAGGTGTGGCAACCTTCGCATACCGAACAGGATGGAGACTTGCAGAGATCCTCGACCTCGAATGGTCGCAGGTGGACCGGCAAAACGGCATTGTCTATCTGAATCCAGGAGAAACAAAAAACGATGATGCCAGAACCGTTTATCTCGATGATGAACTGAGAGGCCTGCTTCGTTATCTGTGGGAGAAGCGCATAGCCACCGGGACAATCCTTCCCTATGTTTTCCTCAACAAGAGTGGCACTGGCAAGGTAAGCGACTTCAGAGGCGCTTGGAAGAGGGCTTGCAAAAATGCGGGCATAGGGCAAAGGCTGTTTCATGATTTCAGAAGAACAGCCGTTCGAAATTTGGTTCGAGCATCGATACCTGAACGAGTCGCGATGCAAATCAGTGGGCACAAGACGAGATCTGTTTTTGAAAGATACAACATTGTGAGCGATGAGGATCTAAGAATGGCCGCGGGCAAGCAGCAAGCCTATCTGGAAACGCAAACTGACACAATTTCTAGCACAGTCGTCAATTTTCCAACAAAAAAAGGAGCTGACCAAAATAGCCAGCTCCTTGATTTTCATGGTGCCGGAGGAGAGACTCGAACTCTCACGGGCGCAAGGCCCACTGGATTTTGAGTCCAGCGCGTCTACCGGTTTCACCACTCCGGCTGAAGGATAGATAAATAAACAGAAGGACTCCGGAGTGTCAAGCAAAAACAAAGACGGCTGCGTTGCTGCTTGATTCTCAGGACCATTGAATCGGCCGCAGAGTACTTTGTCTCCTTGTTGCCCTCTGACTCCAAAAGCTCGCCAGCAAGCTTGCTCCTGCCTTTTGTACTCCTTGCCGGCGCCGCAGAGACGCGACCCCCTGCGGTGAGAAATGCGCCTGCGCCCGTCCGAAGGCAGGAGCTATGGCATAATCAAGGTGCGCCAGATGCTGCGGCCGAAGGTGGCCGCCGACAAATAGCCGGTTCTCGGGTTGAAGTCCAGGCTCATCACGGCCACAATGGGCATGTTGCCTCTAAATGATGTCCACCTGAAGCCTCCATCCCTGGTTTGAAAAACGCCGATATCGGTGCCGATCCAGATGTGGTTTTCGTTGAAGGAATCGACGGCCAATCCGGAGACCGGAAGGTCCAGATTGTTTTTCACGGTCAAATTGCCGCTGATGTTTTGCCACCTGCGGCCGAAATCCATAGTGCGAAACACTCGCCCGATGTTGCCGTTGCCGCCGTTGGCGACATCCCGTGAGGCGGCGTCGTAGCCGCTGAAAGTGATGATTGCGCCTCCCGCATCTCTTTGAGAAGCTTCAATGCGAGTGATCCAGCGGTTCGGAAGGTTAAAGCCGGTTGTATCGAGCCGTTCGAACAACCGTCCCTGCCTAATGCGCAGTCGGTAGATCCTGCCGGTGCTGGTGCCCACCCATACCAGGTTATGGTCCACCGGCGAAACCGAAATTGCGGTCACTTCGCCATCCGTTGCAACCGCATTCAGGCGCGGCTGCCAGCGGTCGCCTCTGCTCGCGGAGCGATAGATGCCCGTATTGCTGCCCACGTAGACGATGTTGGTGAAAACCGGGTCGATTTCGAAGATCGTTACAAACGGCAGGGTGTCGTTTCGGCCGATGGAAGAATCGAACAGCGTTTTCCAGTCATCGGGGTTATTATTGCCGCCTTTGTCGTTCCGCGCCAGGGCAAATTGCCAGCCCGCATAGACATGCCGGGGATCGACCGGATCGAAGACCGCCACCGTGCCGTCGCCGCCGTACCAGTCCCAGGCATCCCAGAAGGTGCCGTTCCAGGCGCCGGTGGCGTTGTCCTGCATCGATCCGATGATGAAGTCCGGATTGAACGGGTGCGAGCCGAAGTTGAAAAATTGCATGGTGCCGAGGTTATTGTTGAGCGATTCCCATGAATAAGTATCGCCGGCCGCCGAATCGACGCCGACGCTGCAGCGCGAAAGCCCGCCGTCGGTGGTCGCATAAAACTGCTGATTGGGCCAGTCATAGGCGGCGCTGTGAACATCCGGATGAATCACCAGATGCGATGGATTGGCGACACATTTATATACCGGCAGTCCATTGACCGGTGGAGCGCTCCCGTCGAGAACATAGTCCAGGCAGGCCGGGGTGGTATCCGTCCAGCTTTTGCCGCCGTCTACTGAGCGGTAGACCATACCGCGCCAGGGAATCGCCAGCATCCGCCAGGGCTGATCGATCGGATCGGGCCAATATTCGTTGTAGTTGGCATTGCCGCCGATAATCACATCGTCCGCATTCGAGGGATTCACTTCGACGGTGTTGTCGTAAACCCCGTCGACAAAGACATGGTCTCCGACTATGGACTGGAAGGTATCGCAATAGTTCGGAATCCCGTTGAGCCAGTCGCCCAGCCACTCCCAGGTATCGCCGCCGTCTGTGGATTTGAAAAGCAGGCCGACTGCCGACTGCAGGTCGTCCTCCTTGACAAAGCTTCCGTTTTGGCTGCTGTCAAGGTTCAATACCGCCGCAATGCCGGCATAAATGACGGCGGTGCGATAATCGGAGGTGACGCCGGCGCCGGCTTGTCCCAGTCCGATCTCGATGCGGCTGAATTCGGGAACTTGCCGGCTGTGTGCGATAACATCATAGGTGGTGAATTGAAAGGCGTTGGGATCATAGTAGGCGAAGCGGGGAACGGGAGCCGGAAAATCAGGTCCTGCCGCCGCACCGCCGCCCGGATTCTTGACCGGTGTGACTCGCTGCCAGCTTTCTCCGAAATCGGTGGAACGGTAGATCCCGCCTGAAAATTCGGTGGCAAAAAGCACCGCCGGGTTGGGCTGAAACAATTCAAGATCCATGAAACCAAGCCCATCCACAAGATACGGATCATATTCCGGGTACATGTAGCTGCGGTAGTCCACCGCCTGTTGTTTGCAGCTCCAGGTGCGGCCGCCGTCGGTGGATTTGAAAATGCCGGTCGCCGGCACCGAAGGCGGCGGCAGAAAGGCATTGACCCGGTCCGCCAGAACATTTGCCGTGGTGACATAGACCACATCGGGATTGGATGGGTCTATTTGCAGTCCGCTGACCGCCACATAACGGAAATCCCAACCGGGTCCGTGAGCAGGAAGAGCCCTCCAGGTCTGCCCGCCATCTGTTGATTTGAAAACCCCCATGCCGAAGATGCTGGTCTTTGAATGCGGCTCCCCCGAGCCCGCATAAAGAATGTTCGCATTACCGGGTGCATAGCGGATCACCTTGATGGCAAGGGAAGGCATGTTGTCCGAGACCGGCAGGAAATTTCTGCCTCCGTTGGTGGAGCGCCATATGCCTCCCTGCGCCGCACCCAGCAAAAGAATTTCCGGCTGGGAGGGGTGAATGACAATAGAGAGAGCTCGTCCGCTGGCCGTCAGGTCGCCCGCTCCATACATGGTCATATTGTCCAGGGGCGCCGGTCCGATGGGGCTCCATCCGACCGGTCCGTTGACGGCGGCAAGGGATTCCGCTGTCTGTTCCGCCAACAGGCTTCGTTCTGCTTGCGGCAGGTTGCTCTGAGCCGGGTAGATCCTCTGGGTCCAAAACCATTTTTCGAAAGCGCCGTCGTTTTTTTTCGGCCTTTTTCTTTGCATTGGCCCGGCGGTGGAAGCCGTCGCCGTGCTCGAATCTGTCCGCTCCGTTGCGGAAAGGAGTGCAAGCTTCTCCACCGGCTCGGCCGCCAGAGCACGACCGGCTGGAGCGGAAACCGTGCAGAATATGACGAGCAAAATGGATAATACCAGTTTGTTCGGAACATTGAGATACTTCTTCATGGTGGCAGCTCCTTTTTTATTGGGGATTGTCCGACCTGGTGCCAAAGATGCGCATGCCTTCCGGCAGCTCATCTACAAACATGTGTTGCAGGCTTTAGCGAGGAGATCTTGGACAGAGCAGGAGAAGACGGGCCGATGCCGTCTGCAATGCATGCGAATACCGGTTGTGTCGGCGCAGAGCTCGCTGAGAGAGTATGCTCGGGATTAAGAAGTGGCCTCCTGGAACGTTAACTTATCCTTGCTTTAGCCGGTTTCGGGGATGAGAGGTTTGAGGAAGTCGTAGGCGCGCTGTGCTGCTGAGACGCCGTCGTGGCTGTGGCGGCTCAGCTCGACATGCAGGCCGCCCCGGTAGCCGACCTCGGCCAAGGCTTCAAGGATCGGCGGGAAATCCATTTCGCCCTCACCGAACATCAAATGCTCATGGATACCCTGGCGCATATCTTCGATGTGGACATTGACGATCCGGTGCCCCCAGCGCAAGATCCGCTCAGTTACGGGCGTTTCCCCGGAACAGTGCAAATGCCCTGCATCCAGGGTGAGCTGAAAGAATGGGGAGTCAAGGCGGCCAAGCAGTCTTTCGAAGCGCTCCATGGTGTCGATAAACATTCCCGGCTCCGGTTCGAATCCCACCACCACACCGCGACGAACGGCATAGTCCAATACTCGCCCGAGCTCTTCTGCAAGCCTGGCAAACGCTTTCTCCTCGGGGATGGCCTCACGCAAAGTGCCGGACCAGATCGATACGCAGTCACTGCCGAGCCGGTCGGCAAGGTCGATGCATCGGCAGTAAAAATCGACGCGCCGGTCTCTGCCGTCGGGATCGGGACTCATCAAGGTCGGTTCGTGCTTGATGCGGGGATCGAGCAAAAACCTGGCCCCCGTTTCGACAACAGAGCGCATGCCGTGGCTCTGCAGCTTTGTTTCGAGCCGTGCGAGCTGCTCCTCAAGCCGATCTTCGTAAGGGTTCAAGGCATGGTGGTCGATCGTAACGGCGACGCTCGCGTAGCCGATTTCGGCAAGAATTTCGACCGCATCCAACAAGTCATGATGCGCCAGACCGTTTGTGTTGTATCCCAGCAGCATGATATCTTCAGCACCTTGGCGGCGGTTCATTTGCCCGCGGCTTCGCTCACCGATTCGATCAGCCCCGCCGCCTGTGGATTCTTAACGGCATGGTGCACCAAAATATCCGTGGAGTTGGCCTGCTTGCCGTAATAGGCTTCGTTCAAACTGTCGCGCGTGGCGACCACCGCGCCATCAACCGAGACACCACCGTAGAGTCCTTTGGATCTGGAAAAGCTGATGATGTCGGCACTCAGATTGGCGGTGGCCGCCGCAGCACCGGCGCCAACCGGGCCCACCGCCACCCCGGCGTCGGCCCCGAGTTTAAGGCTGTTGGACAAAAAGGCCGTAACACCGCGATCGGTCATCGCCAGCAACACGACTTCGGAAGCGGTTCCGCCCGCCTGAAGGCCGAAGCTTGCCTCGCCTATGGTGTAGAAGGCCGGGCCATGCCAGCTGCGGGTTTTGGCATCGCGCGCCAACAGCACGCCGCTTCCGCCGGATGCTCCCACAATGAAAGCCCCTTTGAGCACCTGGGGTGCGATAAACACTCCCTTGGCTTTCTTCAGCAGGTCGCGAAAGCCATCCATTTCTTTGGCGCTTTGGAAATTATCAAAGCTCATTCTCGCCTTCTCCACCAGCTGCCTGGATTCACTGGCCTCATCCGCCAAAACGGGCGTCACCGCGACGAGAACGACCACACTTGCGAACAGAATGGTCATGAGAGCGACAATCTTGCCGGGGAATCTTTTCATCTTCTTATCCTCCTTTTGGGGTTTCGAGTGTTGCTCGATGGATCACGTTTTGTTCATCTTGTTCTAAGCTAATCTGCGTACTTTCCACTTCCAAGGCAATCTACTCTTGAATCTACAGATGCAATTTGCAGGTTCCGCAAGAAACCGTGCTATTCCCGCTTTGAAGTCGGTTGCCCGGAAAGGTGAAGCTTGAACCGACTCTTTTCAGGGTCATTGGTGTACACAGTGAATGCCTTTTTGAACTTGCCCCGACAGGCCGCCGGATCCACCAATACCTTTATCGTGCCCTCTCCGCCTGGAGGGATAGCCCGATCATACAGGGCGACGATCCCTCAGACCGACTGCACTTTTTTGATTTCCAAAGAAGCCGTCCCGCTGTTTTGAATCTTGAAATCGTGACTGAGTATATTTTGTCTGCCGATTTTTCCGAAATCATAACTTGTTTCCCGGATTTCTACCGACGGCACCCGCCCGGACTTCACAGCGGTGGAAGACGGCTCCTGTGAGGAATCGAGGACTACATTGGCGGGGGCGCAATTCATCAACCAAACTAAAGCCCCGAGGATCAATACATATCTCCATTTTCTCACGACTTATTCTCCTCTGATGCAATCTTGCATGCTCTCTGCCGCCGACGGTCTACCATCCATCCGATATTTCGCAGTGTGCCCGAGTTTTGGCAAATTCTGAAGCAAAAAACGGCTTCTTCGATCAGACGAATGAAAATAGCGCCGCCCACCTTTTACTTGAATATGCGGCGTACAAAGGGTAAAAGCGGAGGGTGGTGCGGCATCAACCAACGCTTCTAAACGGAGGAATTCGGCGGAGCCGAGAGGGAGTAAATCAGCAATGGTCACCAGACGAATGAGAATAATATTGTTGTTTTCCGTGCTTGCCTTATTTGGCGGTTTTCTTGCGGCGGGGAATGCAGCGGCCGCTGGAGTGCCGGCAGTTGATGGTTGGGAGAAGGGGGCGCCTTACCACAAGCTTTACGATCCCCAAAAATACACCTCTTTCAAGGGAACCGTTGAGGACATCATTGACGTCGTCCCAATGCGAGGCATGGCTCCGGGCACTGGACTCCTGGTGCGCACCGGCAAGGGTCGGGAGATCGAGGTGCACCTTGGCCCCAAATCATTTGTCGACGTGACTCCGATAGGCCTGAAAAAAGGCGACAAGGTCAAGATCATGGGCGTCTATGCCAGCGCCGATAAAAAGAAATTTTTCATCGCTTCGAAAGTCAAGAAAGGCGAATTTGTCCAGGTCAAGCTGCGTAGGACCAGCGATGGGGTCCCCTTTTGGGTCATGACTGTGGATGAATTAGCGGAGTTTACAGCAGAATTCGGTCCTCCGACGGCTGCAGATCAGGCCAGGGGCGGGTTGAGATATTTTACCACGGAACCCGCAACGCAAGTACCGCAGAAGCGCGGGCCGGAATTCCTCAATGACAAGATACGCTGATTGGCTTGCGGCCTCTCTTTTCTCATAATATCCGGGGCACGATCTGGCCGGATTTGCCCAATATGCTCAAATCGTAAGCCCCCGTATAAGGAGTGGCTTCGAGATTTATCTCCACCACAAAAGCGCCCGCCCTCCGGGCAAGAATTCCCATTGAAGCCGCAGGCTGCACCATCGCAGAAGTGCCGATGATCAGCATCATCTGACAGGTTTGGACCGCCTCGAAGGCTCTTTCCAGGATTGCGGCATCCAGCGATTCACCGAACCACACCACATGGGGCCTGAGCATAGCCCCGCAGGAAGCGCAAAGAGGCGGCTCGAGCAGCGGCACCGTGCGATTTTCAACCACCTTTCGACAATGCGTGCAGCGCACAAACCAGATATTGCCATGCAGTTCCAAAACATTGCCGCTGCCGGCCGCTTGATGCAAGCCGTCAATGTTTTGGGTAACCAGCAGCAGCTCAGGCCTACGTTTTTCAAGGTCGGCAAGAGCCCGATGGGCTGCATTGGGGTGCAGCGGGGCAAGCAGATGCCGTCGCCAGTTATAAAATTCCCAAACCAGCTGCGGGTCTCGCATGAAAGCTTGCGGTGTTGCCAGATCAGTGACCCGGTATTGTCTCCACAAGCCGTCCTTGCCCCTGAAAGTGGGAACACCCGATTCGGCGGAAACTCCGGCGCCCGTCAATACAACCACCCGCTCGCATGCGGCCAGCTTGCTTTTCACGATGCTGATTTTTTCTACCGCGGTTTTCTCTCCCATTCGAACCTCGCAAAGCTCGTGAATCGATGTCTATGAGATCTCTCGCCCCGGCCGTTGGTACCACCCGGCGGAAGTCACTACCTGGATCGAAAAGCTACCGGATGCTAGATGCCAGCTGCCTGATAAGAACTTGCTTTGCACTGAAGCGACCTTCTCGTTATCTGATATCCGGATTCCGGGATCGTTACCAACCGGCAGGGACTTTCGCCCGGCTGAGCTAGTTGGAAAGATGACCCAGTTGCGCGGCTTTTGCCCTGAGATGGTTGAGATATTGAATATCCGCAGTGGATGCCTTTCGGCCTTTCACTTCGATATGTTTAATCAGGTTAAGAATTTTTGCCAGTCTTGGATGGGGCATCGACCGTGCCGAACGTCCAACCACGTTGGGAGCAGCACGATCTCCCCGGTAATTGAACAACCCGCGGCGGTACGCCAGAAACTCCTCGCCGGATCGGAATGTTTCGCCGCTCCAAAAATCGCGATAAACTCTTGCCGGACCTTTATCCATTCCGCGCGCCGAGGTAAAATCATCCAGCCGCCTCTGCTCCTCCACGGTGCGAAACAAAAATCCGCTGATCTCCCGGTTTCCCAAAAAACCGGCAGGATTGAGCAGATCGTCTTCAAAGCAATACACTCGCCTGTTGCTCCAGGTGAATATGGGGACGCCCGGGTGCGGTATTCCGTCCATTCCCACCTGAGCGACCAGTTCCGGAAACGGCTGCACGGATTCCCATACTCTGTAGGCGCTTTTTATGGCTCGATCCACCACTTCCTGAACGTCTTGGGAGAGCGCGTTGGTCGCTACCAACTGGAGAATATAGACGGTTTCCCTGTCGCCATCCGGTTTAAGAACCATAAAACCTTTCTTTTTCAGCGTATAGAGACCAAGCCCCATGATTCACCTCCTCGAAATGTAAAAATCATCAATTTCCATTTGAGGTGAATATTAGGTGAAAGTAACAGCAGTGTCAAGTCCATTTTGGCTCTGGCGAAAAAGCTCGAATCGACCCGCGTCGAGCAAAAAAAGCCGTGGGAATTACCCACGGCCGGTCTCACATCAAAAAAAAACTTACTTTCTTGTTTCCTGCAGCAAGGGATTCCTGCCGCGGTTTTTGGATTTTTTCAGAGCTCTACGAATATCCGGTCTAATTCTCCAAAAACTTCGCCAGAGCCTGGTAGTCGATGGCGTTGGCATATGCCAGCAGGTCATCCGTATTGTCAATAGCCTGGCCCTTGACAGAAACCAGCATGCGGGAGCCTATCACTATATCGATCTCACCTTCTCGATCCTGTCGGGAAAATTTCTGGACGGCTTTTTGGCCTTGAATCTTGACCAGCTTGGCGCCTGGCTGCGAGGCAAAAAACGCCGGGTTGGTAAAAAACATCATCAACGACTGAAGGAGCGGCGAATCGGTCACGATTTCGATGTCGACGGACTTGTCCTGATTTTCGACGTAGTAGTGACGCGAGGCGCTGATGCCGCCCCCCATAAAGGCTGCAGGGGCGGATTCCCCGCTGGATTCTTCGGCCTGCCAGCCGGCGAGCGGCTCCGGGAAAACATTTTTGAGTCCCGCCGCCTGCTTCTGCTGAATCTGACCCACCGCGAAATTCAGGGCGGTTACCGCTTCCGAATAGCTGCCCTTTTCATACAATTGCAGGCCTTCTTTGATCTGATCGATGATTTCGTCCGCCTGAGCCGCGGCGTGAAAAAATGTAACAAAAGTCAAAACCAGCCCCAATTTCACCAGTACACGCATAAGCTTCCCCTCCTCAAAGTGTTCCGTTATTTCTAGTCAATCTGCTTTAAAATCAGGCACTTTAAGCATTTCCTTTATACCGGGACAACCGGGCCTGCAAGCCTGATCTCCCCTTTTTGTTCCCCTTTGCTCGTAAATGTCATGCTCCCATCGTTGTTCGGTCTTCCGACTCATCGGGGTGCATGGCCATGAACCGTTGTGCAACCAGCTGTGCGATCTGCGGCGCATTGCCGCCGGCTCGGTTGTTGATGATGAGGTTCATTTCCACCCCTGCCTCGATTGCCGCACTCATCAGTCTACAGGTCTCGTTGACCATGGCCGGCTGCAGCATACCGTCGATCAGTTTATCAAAAGGATGGGCCTTGGCATATGCCTCCTCATAGCGGGTGCCAATGGGCGTCATCAGGCGGACGACGGCCTGTTTGCCGGCATTCAAGAATCTGCAGCCGGCTCCGGCGAATTGTTTGCTAAGGGGGGGCAGCCATGTCCAGTGGGACAGCACCTGGCCAATGCCGTGTTTTTCCAGCACGTTGAACATGGGTGCACTGAGGTACATCTCTGTGCGCAATTCGATATGATACCGGTGGTCCTTCGGGAGCGCGGTGAAGAAATCGTCGAGAGCTCCGGCAAGATCTTCAACCGGCGTACGTTCCTTGCTACGCTGGTACTCCTGTTCAAAAACAAAACCTCTGAGGTTTGCGCCGAGAACTTCCCGGGCGGGCTGGTAGAACTGCCTTATGAATGCTTCGGAGCTCAGATATCGAGGATTTTCCAGGTAAGTGCCGCCGCGTCTGAGCTTCTGCGCAAAGAACATCTGCGGGACTTTAAGGAGCAGAAAATCATTCTCCTGCAAATGGTCCCGGTAACTCCTGAGCACATGAAAGCAATGAGTCGCCTCTCCTTTTTCATCCAGCAAAGGACTGTAGAAAGTGTAGTCTATCTCAAGGATTCTGAAATGCTGAAAATATTCGGCCACGCTCGCGACCGGAAGCACCTGCTCCTGAAAAGATTTCCCGCCCACCTTGTTGGTTCTTTTGGTGATTCTACCGTGATAGAGATTTTCAGAGTAGATCTGCCCGATCCATCCGGCATAACGGTCACTGGCTGTTCCCAAATATATCGCCGGATGCAGCCCGCGAAACCTGAAATTCTCCAAATCGAATTCGTTGCGCCCGGGCACGACATGCTCCTTTCTCTTTCATTATAAACATACTCCGTCCGGCCGGCCGATCGGGAACGGCGATGAAGATCCCGGGCTATTTCGCAATTGGACAAAAGCGAAGGCAAGGGTGATAAGGGGAGTGTCGGACAGGAGTACCTGAATAAAGCGATCTGCAGAATCGCTTCCCTCATTTACAGACGGTAATACCGTATCTTTGAGCCAATTAAACAGGATTTACCAGCCGCCAATCCTATTTGATTGCCTCATAAATACGCATTGGCGGAATGTTGAATAATTCAAATTTGCACCGTACCGCGGGGAACAGTCTATCCAGGTGAACCTTGAGATGCTGGTCTGTTTGGAAACAGGTCTGATAGACTAAAAATTTGCCGCCCGGTTTCAGTGCATTGTAAGTGTTGTAGAGGATATTGTCGCGCAGGCCGTTGCGCAGCCAGAAAAAAGGAATTCCCGAAAGGATGTAATCCGCTTGAGATTCCTGGCACTTGCGCAATGCTTCCAGCACATTTTCAGCGCTGTCATTGACTATGACTACCCGCGGATCGGTGATGCTCTTCCTCAGAATCGAGCTGAAATTCTTGTTGAGCTCAATGAGAATGAGCCGAGCGTCCAACCGCATATTCTTCAACAGGTGGCTGGTGAATACTCCGGTGCCGGGGCCGTATTCGATGATCAAATTGCTACTCGGGAAATCTATTTTGCTGCAAACCCGCTTCACCCCGACAGAAGAAGTGGGCGTGATGGAAGCAACATTTCGGTCTCTTACAAAAGTCTTCAAATAGGTAATGGTATCGATCATGTGGGACTCCTGTTATCGAACTTCATCCTCATAGGCCGGGCACGGCTTGATTGCTCTCACGCCCCCGCATAGCCAATAAAGAAACACTAGCGCATGAAAACACCACCTTTCTCGATTGGCCTCGCAGTCCCTGAGCCGGCAGAAGATTTTCCGCAGCATGTGATTATCAAGATGTGAATTCAGATCGAGCTCTTCAAACCGGCCTTCTGTGTTATTAATACTTTCTCCTCCGGTTTGCATCTGATAATTGCTGTTATTCTAAAAGTCACAAGAATGCGCTAAGTTGCAAAATTATACAATACAGCCAAAATCTGCCGCAATAACAAAACGAGGCACCTTATATCAAACTTTTTCTAAGATGAAAACCGAAGGATCATGGTTTTATCAGTAGGCCAAAACTGGAATTGCCGAGCAGGCGTTTTTCGGATAGGAACAACGTACCGGATCAAGACCGATAGCCTATCAATGCGCAGGGAATAGAATGATACAGATTAGATGGCAGCTCTTGGACGACCGACAACCCGGCTCCGTGGAAGAGATCGTGGAAATCCTGCTGCAAAACAGGGGCGTAGGACCGGCTTTTCTTACCGGCTCACTCAAAGATTTGGAGCCGCATTTGGCCATCCGCGGCATCAGCGAAGGTGCAGAGCTAATGGCATGGCACCTGTCGAAGGGTCACAAAGTCGTGCTGGTGGGGGATTATGATTGCGACGGCGTTACTTCCGCAGCCCAGTTATCGCTTTTTCTGCGAGACATTGGCTACTGCAACCACGCGGTAGTCATTCCGCATCGCTCGGAGGGTTACGGAGTGCCGGGGCGGGCGATTTCCGAACATCCCGATGCGAAGCTTCTGGTGGCGCTGGATTGTGGAACCCACGACATCGAACCGATTGCCCTGGCTCGGTCTGCGGGAGTCGATGCGATTGTGGTCGATCACCACGAAGTGACGGAAAAAAATGTGGCACCGGCAAACGTGCTCATCAACCCGAAGCAACAGACCTGTCCATCTTCCTTCAAAGAGTTTGCATCCGCCGGGCTCACCCTTCTTTTCCTGGCAGGGCTGAGGCGCGCTCTCGACGGGAGGTTTCCCCGCCCCTGCCTGGGCTCAAAATTTCTCGCGCTGGCAGCGATAGGGACGGTGTCCGATATTGTACCGCTGGTCGATGCCAATCGCATTCTCACCAAAGTCGGCCTTTCTCATCTGGGCAAAGATGATTTCCTGCCGTTGAAGCAACTGATCGACGCTGCCGGGTTATCCGGAAAGACCCTCACCGCAGGACATATAGCATATTACCTGGGACCTCGCCTCAATGTGGCGGGACGACTGGCCAGTGCCCATCTTGCCTTCGATTTGCTGACCGGAGATGATCCGCAAACAATCGGCCAACTGGCTCAGGAACTGAACCGTTTAAATGCACGCAGACAGTATGAGGAAGAGCTGGCGCTGAGCGAGATCAGACGCAGATGCTCGGATCGGCCGGCAGCCGGCAGAACTCTTGTGATGGGAGATTCCAACTGGTCCGCAGGCATTATCGGAATCGTTGCGTCACGAATTCAGCAGCAAATTCATTACGGTCCGACCATCATTTTCTCGCTGGATGAAGAGCAGGGCCTTGCCCGGGGATCGGCAAGGAGTGTACCGGGGTTTGACGTTCATGCCGCCCTGCAGAAGTGCCATCGGCATTTGCTGCGCTGGGGAGGCCACAAGATGGCAGCCGGACTCACCGTTTCCCTGGACAAGCTGGAAGCATTCGCCGAAGCATTCGAGCAAACGGCCGGTGGATATCCGCAAGAGATTTTTGCTCCCCGGGGGAAAGTCGATATGGCGCTGGGTCTGGATGCGGTCTCCATGCAGCTTCTGGACGCGCTGAAAGACCTGGAGCCACACGGACAGGGGAACCCCAGCCCCACATTTGCCGCAAGGAGGGTGAAAGTTAGAGTCCGGAAAGCCTTTGGAAAAGATCAGAGCCACCTGCGAGTTCTCCTGGGCGAGTGTGCCGAGGGGGTGTTTTGGCGGGGGAGCGGACGTTATTGCGGGCAAGACGGCGAGTGCGTGGATGTCGTCTTCCAACTCGACTGGGATGACTTCCTCAAAAAACCGAGCCTCAACATAAAAGACATGGGACACTTCTTTTAGGCTTTTCGATCCTCGATTTTTAGAGCGGTGAGTGTCAGGCCGTCTGCACCGATTTATACCCGGCCCCTTGTCACTCGGCGCATCTCAAGCTTTTTCCTTGTCGGGCATGAGGGTCGAGAGCACATCTTCCTTGCCCACTACACCGACAAGTTTTCCCTCGTGCACAACAGGCAGAGTGTGCAAGTTTTTTTCCACCATTAAAGTTGCAATCTCTTCCAAGCCGGTTTCGGGACCGATCACAGTCGGATTTTCCGTCATCGCCTGAGCCACGGTGGCGGCGGCAATTTTTTCCAGCTCTTTGTCGATCGCCTTGGGGGACCTGACCGGGATGAACGTGTCCAGGAGAGTGAATACCGAGGGAAGACGCACCCTTTTCTGCAAAGTGATCAAATCGCTCTGACAGATAATTCCCACTACTTGCTTCTTATCATCAACTACCGGCAGACCGTTGATATGATGGTCGAGCAATAATCTTGCCGCCTGGGTTATATCCGTTTGCGGAGAGACGGTGATCGGTGTCGCCGTCATAATGTCTTTCGCTTTAACCATTGGCCAAGCTCCTTCGAAGTGAGGCGTTCTGTCCGGCAAAGAACCTGATCGGGTTTGCTTGCAGCCGAGCCGGCGGATTCTATTGCCTGGATCAGTATAGGCTAAAGCTTGCGACTATAGAAGGGTTGATTGTCGACAAAATTGATTGGACGATCCATTTCCTTCTTATTCTTCCAATTCGACGGCTTCCAACGATTTGACCGCGTTTGATTCTCGGTTGATGTAAAAGGATATAGAATTAAAATATGAATTGAAGCCATATCGGAAGAGAGGTGGATGAAATGACGAGGAGATTTCGGGTCATCCAAGGAGGCAAGCGGGATAAAGGGCAAGTCCCGACCAGTTCGGTTCGACTGTTTCGAGCTCACTCGATCGGCAACATCACCCAAAGGGGACAAGTCTATCACGACGTGAAATTCAACTGGTACTGCCTGGAAAGATCGGCGCCGGTCGCTCCCTGCGAAATCCTTATAGCCGACTGCCACAGGTTGGACGAACGCCAGTTGAATGGGTTGATAAAAGCCGCCGGCCGGTATTTCACCGAAGAGGAAATCGACAGCCTGGGCAAGTACCTGGAACAGAGGTACGGGTTGGGGTTAACCCCGGAGGAAGTGGCAGTCCCGATCAAACAAAGAGGGAAATTTTTCCAAGAAGGAAATGAAGTCGTATACGATTTCATCGAGCTGTCCGAAAAAGAGAATTACCCATTACCCTTTAAGGTGTGGGGCTATTACACCATCCTTGGTTGTCTTTCCACACCGGAGCTGGAAAATGGTGTTTTGTTTCTGCGCAAGTCATTGAAGCTTTTAGGATTATCCCGGGACTGGAGTCATCAGGAGCTGGAAAGCGTGGCGAAAACGATCTATGAACGAGATAAGTTGCTGGTGAAGAGTCAAGAAGAAAGCTAATGGATTTTCCTGGAAGCCGCCCCTCATGAATGCCTGGTTTTGTCTTCGCAGCATCCATCAAGTCTGCCAAGCCGGCACACCGGTGCACTTGTAAAATGGCCAAATTGAGGCTATAAGGTAGCCTCGTAAGAGTATACTCAGAAGTTTACTCAGTGCTGTTCCGGCGTGGAAATCAAAGGGTTCGGACATCACCGGCCGGTGCCAGCCTCGTTTAGCTCCCTTCACTGAATCAGATCTCTAAGAGGGATATCATGCAAAGGAAACTCGTTCGGTTATTCGCAACACTCTTTTTGGTGAACTGTCTGGTGTGGCATTCGGGAATCGGTCTGGCTCAACAACCGCCGCCATTGGAAATAAACGCCGAATCGGCGGTTTTGATGGAAGTCGGAAGCGGTACCATCCTGTTCGAATCCCATGCCGACAAGATTATTGAACCTGCCTCGTTCACTAAAGTTCTCACGCTCTACCTGGTCTTTGAAAGCCTGCAAAAAAACCTGATCGGTCTTACCGACGATATTTTTATCAGTGAAAAAGCGTGGCGCACCGGGGGGTCCAAAATGTTTGTGGAGGTGAACGCTAAAGTGCGTCTCGATGAGCTCATTAGAGGCATCGCCGTGGTTTCCGGTAACGACGCCTGCGTGGCTGTGGCAGAGCAACTCTACGGCAGCGTGGAGGCTTTTGTGAACGCTATGAACCGGAAGGCGAAGGAACTGGGCATGAACAACAGCCAATTTCAAAACCCCCACGGTCTACCCGCTGAGGGGCAGGTGACAACGGCCCGCGATATGGCCACCCTGGACGCGTCCTATTTGAAGCGCTTTCCCGAATCTCTCCAATATCACTCCATGCGCGAATACACCTACAATAACATCACTCAGCACAATCGCAACCGGTTGCTCGTCAAAGATCCGAGCGTGGACGGGCTGAAAACCGGATACGTCGCGGCGGCGGGCTATCACCTGTCGGCCACGGGTGAACGGGACGGCATGCGCCTTTTGGCTGTTGTGATGGGAGCCAAGACTCCGGGCATAAGAGAGCGCGAAGCCTTGAAGCTGCTCAATTACGGGTTCAGAAACTATGCTCTCATTCAGCCCTTTCCCAAAGAGCAGGCGGTCACCACGCTCAAGGTCTGGAAAGGCTTGAAAGACAGCCTCGACCTTTATCCTGCAGAAGAAGCGAGTTTGCTGGTGACACAACAGGAGAAAAGCGCCGTTCGCTCGGAAATTGAAGCGCCCCCTGATGTTACGGCACCCGTCAGCGACCAGCAGGCGATCGGAAAATTGATATTCTACATCAACAACCAGCCCAGGAAGACCGTTGCTCTGGTAAGCCATGAAGAGATTGCCCGCGCCGGCTGGTTCAAACGATCCTGGCAGACCATAGCTAAAATCCGCTTGCCCGACATAAGCTGGAAATGGCTATCGATCATATCCGGCGGCATTTTTGTCGGGGCACTGCTTTTCATGTTCGTTTTGAACCGGCGCTCCTCTAAACGTTCCCGAGACTTCCGGCGGTAGCAGTCAGATCCTGTTTCAATTCAGGAAGCCTTTTCATGCAGCGCAATACCCGTTTGCGCGAAGGGGGCGCTGCATGAGGCGGCCGTTGCGGGGTTTTCCAATGCGGGGGCAGCAAGCTGTAATTGTTTTATCGCTCGGTAGGTGTCTTCTTTTTTGCGGAATCTCCGATCCCGCAGGAGGAAGACATTCAAGTTCTGATCCCGAGTTTTGGAAGAATCCAGCGATTCAAAACAATCCAGCCTGCAAGCACAACGATCAATATCAGCACATCGGTGGACATTTTCTCGCTCCTTCCTCTGGTGGAGGATTGGGTAGGGGTAGCGGCGACTCAATTCAAAATGAGATTGGAGAGTGTCTCCGGGTGTTCCCGGCAGCCTGCCGGGATCGATCAAGCTCAGCTGAATTTACTCGAGCTCGGCCCGCAGGCGGAGCTGGATAGACCCGACCCGGCGGATGCGGGAGAGGTGGAAAAAGGTGACAATATACGTCCTAACTCCTTGCATCCACATTTGGGACAACAAACAGCGTGCTCGTCGCGTTGCGACCAGATGAGAGCTTCAAAATCATGGCAACATTGTTTACATTGATACTCATAAATCGGCATTTTTCGTAACCTCCAGCGTAGATAGCTTTCAACACCAGCAAACTTCATGTTCATAATTCAGTTAATACTATTAACTATTATTTGAAAAACAAGCAAGATCTAAAAGCGTAACGAATCATTTTTCAAGGTGTATTTGCACGGCCGCTGTTTGAGCGAGATGTTTTCGGCGGCCATTCACCGCGGCTGATCAACACTTCTTTGAGAGCTGCCAGGGCCGCATTTACAGCCGGGAATCCGGCATAAACACCCACCTGAAAAATCGTTTCCGCGACTTGTTCTGCGGAAACGCCGACATTCAGTGCTCCGTGCACATGTATTTTCAGCTCGTCGGTTTTTTGCAGAGCAGCCAGAGCAGCCACGGCAGCCATCTGTCTTTGCGGCAAGGACAAAACCTTGCGGGAATACAGGTTGCCGGTGATAAAGAGCGAAAGCTGCTTCGCCAATTCCGGATCGAACTCTTTCCACAGCTGGTAAGGGACTTCCAGTGCAACGGGTCCGGAAAAGAGCAATTTCGCGGTCTGCTTGGTTTGCTCGACCAGATCATTTTCCATGCTGAGCTCCTTTATCTGCTCACGGTTATAATATAACGTAAATCAACATCGCGGATTTTCTCGAAGTTGACAAGTGAGAAGATAGCTTTTAAGTTAGCTCGATTTGATTTTTGAGTGAGTCTATTTAGACAAGGAGCAACACAGATATGAAAGAGTGCGATCCGAAATCATGCGACACCTGCCCGAGCAAAGGCAAGGGCTCCAAAGAGGAAGTGATTCGCTGCAAGCTAATGCGGATCAGAAACAAGATTCTGGTTATGAGCGGAAAAGGGGGCGTGGGAAAGAGCAGCGTTGCCACCTACCTCTCCCTGGCTCTGGCTCATAAAGGTTATCAAGTGGGACTCATGGATATCGACCTCCACGGGCCGAGCATTCCCAAGATGTTCGGCCTGCACGGGGTGCTCAATATCACGAAGGAGCAAGAAATCCTTCCTCATCAGTATTCTCCGAACTTGAAGGTCGTCTCCATCGAGTCGATGATGGAAGATGTGGATTCAGCAATCATCTGGCGCGGTCCTTTGAAGCACGGGGTGATTCAGCAGTTCATCGCCGACTGCAAATGGGACGACCTGGATTTTCTGGTCATTGACTGCCCTCCGGGGACCGGGGATGAGCCTTTGAGCGTTGCTCGCATCATTCCTGAAATCAAAGCGGTCATTGTGACCACTCCGCAGGAGGTGGCGCTGGCGGACGTGCGAAAATCCATCAATTTCTGCCGCAAGATGAATGTGGAAATGCTCGGTTTGGTCGAGAATATGTCGGGATTGTACTGCCCGCACTGCGACGGGTTTATCCCGATTTTCGGAACAGGCGGCGGCGAAAGAACATCTGCACGAATGAAAATTCCATTTTTGGGGCCGCTTCCCTTCGACCCTGCAGTGGTTGCAGGAGGAGACCGCGGCCGGCCGGTTTTGGAAGAAGCTCAGGAATCCGCCTTCAAAGACGCGGTGCACAAGTTTGCATCTGCGGTGCTGGAAAGATTGGGTGAGGCGGAACTGCAAACCGGGGTGACGGAGCACACTGTTCATTGACAGGTAGCACAAGAAAGGGAGGCCATGTTCAGCATTTCTATCGACCAGACAGCTTTGACCGAACAACAGCTCAATCAACTGCGGGAGATGTGGCTGCGCTGCATGCGGCGCATCATTGTGAGCACAACTCTGGCGGGAAGCGGTCATCCCGGCGGTTCCATGTCCTCCCTGCACCTGCTGTTGCTCCTCTACAGCACGCTTCGGCATCGCCCCGAAGACCCCTGCTGGCAGGAACGCGATCGGTTGCTGGTGAGCATGGGCCATATCAGCCCCGGTGTTTACAGCGTGCTGTGCGAATTCGGCTACGTCAAGGAAGAAAACATGCTGCTTGAATTCAGACACTCCGGTTCTTCGTTCGCGGGACATGTGGAGTGCTGCGTGCCCGGCGTCGAATGGAACACCGGCAATCTCGGCCAGGGTCTTTCGGTTGGGACCGGAGCGGCTCTGGCGTTGAAGCTCAAACGAAGCCCTGCTCGTGTGGCGGTGTTGATGGGTGACGGCGAACAGCAGAAAGGCCAAATTGCAGAAGCGCGCCGATTTGCGGTGAAATATGAGTTGAACAACCTGTTTGGCATTGTCGATCGCAACCATATGCAGATCGGCGGAAGCACCAACCAGGTCATGCCGCAAATGGTCAGAGCCGAGTATGTGGCGTGCCAGTGGAACGTTTTGTATGTTGAAGACGGGCATGATTATGAGGAAATTTTTCAAGGCTTGAAGCGAATCTACCGCGGTGATGTCGATGATCCGAGATATCCGTCTGTGCTTGTCGCCCGAACGACCATGGGCAAAGGCGTGTCGTTTATGGAAAACAAGGCCAAATATCACGGCAGCACCCTCAACGACGAGGAAGCCGCCAGGGCGCTGGCAGAACTGGGTCTCGACAATCCCATCCCGCAATATCGAAAAAAACGCTCCACCCTGGTCACTTTTGCGGAGGAATTTTGCGCCCCCACACCCTACCCCGACATCGATACGGGGACCCCTGTGACCTATTCCGCCGATACCCGAACCGACAATCGTTCCGCATACGGGGCTGCTTTGGAAGACCTTGCCCGCCTCAACAACAATGGGCCCGTGCCCAAGGTTGTCGGGTTCAGCTGCGATCTGGAGGGGTCGGTCAAAATGGGAGGATTTCACCGGGTGTGTGAATCGGCTTTCTTCGAAGCGGGCATTCAGGAACATCACACTGCAACCATGGCCGGAGCCGTCAGTAGGGAAGATTTGGTCGCATTTTTCAGCACCTTCGGCGTATTCGGCGTGGATGAAGTTTATAACCAGCAGCGACTGAACGACATCAATCGCACCCAGCTCAAGGTGGTCTGCACCCATCTGGGACTGGATGTGGGTGAGGACGGGCAGACTCACCAGTGCATCGACTACATCGGTCTGCTGCAGAATCTCTTCGGCTTTTCGGTTTTCGTCTCGGCAGATCCCAATCAGACAGACCGGATCACTCGATACATTGCGGCCCGCCCGGGTAATTTCTTTCTGGGAATGGGGCGGTCCAAAGTTCCCGTCATAACGAACGAAGCCGGCATCCCGTTGTTTGCAGGGGATTATCGGTTCGAGCCCGGCAAAGCCGATTGGGTGAGACAAGGTCGGCAGGGAGCCATTTTGAGCTACGGGTCGATCCTGCAATTTGCCTTGCAGGCGAGAAACGAGCTGGCCGAAAAACACGACCTGCAATTGGCTCTGCTCAATTTTGCTTCCATCAAGCCGCTCGACATCGAAGCCGTATTGGCGGCAGCCCGCAGCGGGTTTGTGCTGACCGCGGAAGATCATCACGCGGAGACCGGCTTGGGAGCCAGGGTGGCAAATGTTATTGCATCTGCAGGCATTCCATGCCGGCTGGTCAGGCTGGGAGTGAGGCATTACGGTGTGTCGGGTGCACCCGGTGTGCTTTATCGCATGGAAGAAATCGACTCCGCAGGGATCGTCAAAAATGTCTTAGCAGCTCAAGCAAACGGGTGGTTAGGCGGGAAATAGTCTCTGCCATATAATCCGGCTCGCAGATTTTCTTGATCGCCATTAACCAGGGCTCGTCCATCGGGCCGGACCCGTTCGCCGAACGAGCTCCGGCCGCTCCACTCGGGAGATGGCCCTTGATTCCACGGGAATAGTCTTGTCGGTGCTGCTCCGTGTTATTTCCTGGCAGAGAGACAACCGCCCCTTGCGGCACGAAAAGCACTCCTAAGGATTTACTGAAGCGGGCCCGCAGCAGCCACGGTCTTAGTATTCTCCATTTGGGTCCGGCAAAGAGCCGCAGCAGGCGAGTCTGCCATGCCAGGCAGTGGCGTATTCGAGCCTCGGAAGGAATGTCAGCCAATTCCGCGCGCATTAGAAATGTTCTGAAACAGCGAAGATATTTGTCCTTTTTTCCATCGCGCCGGGTAAAACGTTTGAGCAGCGGCAGGTAACCGTCGGCCGGACCGGTCACGGCCAGCCAGTGCGATTCCAATTCGCTTTCCAGCCAATGATGGCAATCCCTGGCGGTCAAATTCAGCTCTGCACTGAATCGCCGGCAGAAACCGTTGATGGCCGGGTGCAGCAGCCCGTCTGCCAGCAGGTGGCCGACAAAGCCGAGCATCCAGCTCTTTGTATCCGGTTCGATGGTCCCGCCTTTTTCCTGCAGCCATGAGCCGAAAAAATCGACAGCCGCTTCTCCTTCAAATCGATGCAGCCCTCGTCCGACGCTTCCCAGGCGAAAGAAGGGCAGGTCGTAGAAGAACACATCCGGGCAGATGGCGCCCAACAGGTACGCCTCCCTGTGCAAATGGACGCAGGCATTCGATTCTTTCAGCAGGCGCAGGCTTTCATCCGCCAACAACAGGTGGAGTCGCTCTTTGGGCATTTTCTAATGCTCCGTGGCGAGATCATTCATCTTTTAGCTTCTCTTTGAAAATTTCCAGCGCCTCGGGAATCAATCGCCGGATGAAGCCGGCACGGTCGCCTTCAAACGTTGCTTGATATTGTTCATACCGTGGATGGGCTCGGGAGATGCTCGGGGTGCGATGCTTATCGGGAGAAAAACGGGTCGGAAACTCAATCACCAGGTCCACCAGCGGGATGCGGGAAGTCGCAGATTCTTCAACCCATCCCAAACGCCTCATGGCTTCGAAGCGAAGTTGATCGAGGAAAAAGAGGGTAACATCCATTAAGGCCATCTTGTCGAGATTTTCCAGAAAATGGAACCGAGTGCCGGTTCCGAGCCCCTGTACTCCCATTATGAACTCGTAGATAGCCATGGAGGCCTCTTCCCCCGGCTGGATCAATTTGGCCAGAGTGACATCGCTGAGATCCTGCAGAGATGTGTTTTCGTCAAAGGACTCTGAAAAGCGTCGGTTCCAACCTTCAAAGCCCCTTTTGGCGGTAAGATATTGGCGCTTGCCTTTCATCTCCAGGATCTTTGCCACTTTTCACTCCAATCAGAATACATCCGCCGAAAAAATATACAGTTCGACATTGGGAGATTTCCATTCATTTTTAGCCAGGCCCGCTTTCTTGCAGGTCCATTGCAGGAACTGCTCACGATCCCAGCCGTTGTCTGTGGCCACTTGTGGAAGGAGCAATCCGGACTGGTAACCTTTGCGAATATAAAGGCCGTGAGTGCCGATTTCAATCTGCTCGATATCGCGAATGCGCTGCATCGGCGTCAATACGGATATCTCCAATTCGATCTCATTCAATTCCGAAGGCTCCAGAGCACAAAAGCGGGGATCTGAAAATGCAGCCTGAACGGCCATGTTTTTGATGGTCTCATGGAGCGGTGTCTTGGCTTCAATCATACCGATGCACCCCCTCAATTCTCCCGCTTTTTTTACGCAAACAAAAGCCGCTCTGGGCTCTTGCAGTTTCGGGGTTTGCGGGGACAATTCCGGCAGAGGCTCGCCAAGGCAGCGGCTGCGAATGGTCTGATAGGCCAGCTCCCGCAAAGTCTTCTTTTCTTCTTCGGAAAGTCCGAGATCCACTCCAACTTTCCGTTTTGGAGACTTCGGTTGATCTCTTTTTTGGCCAGGGTTGTCATACAATACCGCCGACATGTAACCCACCACGCTGCGATTGTCGCCCGTTACGTCTCCCGAGTTGGCATAGCTCAAGACTTTGGACTTGCCGGCCCCCAGTTTTTGCGCTGCCAGCATGACCGTCATCATGGGGCCGCCGCCGCAAGCTTCACCGCTGCCTTTCCCCAGACTGGCGGAAAGCCCTGCCGCATCAAAGGCGGCGACTTGATCGACCACCGCCCGGTCCAACTGTTTGGCCTCATTGTAAGGGTGGAAATGGGAGAGATCGCTGCTGGCCACAAACAGAACCCGTTTGCCCCGACAAACGGCGGCAATCGCTTCAGCCAACCGGCGGCAATTCTCAAAAGCCTGATCGCCCATCACTATGGGTGTTAGCTTGAATTCTTTCAGCACCACCTGCAGGAAGGGCAGCTGAATTTCGAGGGAATGTTCCTGTGTATGGGCTTGGGGAACGTAATCGATCGGCACCGGCTGCTTTAGCAGAGACTCCACCAATTCCCGATCCAGCGGAACAACACCCAACGGGGTTCGATAGCCGCCCAGCTTGTACACGCTGGCGCCCTGAAAGTAAGCCCGGTGACTCGGGGCCACAATGAGCACCCGCTCGAAAGGTTGATCGAGCAGAAGTTTATAGGCGTGGGCAGCCACTCCACCGGAATAGACGTAGCCCGCGTGGGGGACAATCAAGCCCGCAATGTCACCTTTTAGTGGAGAAACATTTGCCTGATCCAGATACTTTCGGATTTCCTTTTTCAGGGTACCCGCATTTCCGGGATACCAGGAGCCTGCAATGACCGACTCCCGAATCTTTTCTGAATCCATAATTTCCCCTTTGTTTCAGGTCAACATCATCACTGACCCCGGCCTCTTAATATGTTCCTCCGCAGTGAAAAGGTTGAAAGTGCACGAGTGCCGGAAATCGGCTGGTTTACTTTTGAGAAGTAAAACACTACTCCTGACACGTGTCAACGCGCTTTTCCCGCAGCAATTGGCATCTTGTTCGGATGCCGCCGGAGGGGAAGGATTCCTGATTCATGCAGCAATCTTGGGAAATAACTGCCTCACGCCGGTTTTCTAAGCATCTGCAGCTGCTTTAATTTCTGCCATACCGACTGCACCTGTTTTCTCGCGTTATCATAGTCCTGTTCGTTGTTGATGACATGCTCGGCGAAGGCTTTTTTGTCGGCAATGGGGAGCTGGGCCTTGAGAATGTTGGCGGCTTCGTCGGTGCTGATGCCGTCGCGCCCGGAAAGCCGTCTGATCTGCTCCTCGGGAGAGACGTAGACGACCACGATGGTATCGAACAAGTATTGGAGGTTCAATTCAATCAGGAGCGGTATCACTACCTGAATTATGGCATTCGGGTCTTCTGCGGTAATTTTGTTCACCTGGTTGAAGAATTCATCATAGATGGGTGGATGGGTAAAGCTCTCCAACTTCTTTCGTTTTTCCATGTCTCCGAAGACTATTTTTGAAAGCGTCTTGCGGTCCAGATGACCGTCCTCCTGCAGCACTTGCCTGCCGAAATAATCGACAACCCTTGCCAGTGCAGGAGTACCCGGTTCCACAACCTGCCGGGCGATAAGGTCGAAGTCGATGATCGGGGCGCCCAGCTCTTCGAACATTCTAGACACAGTTGTCTTGCCGCTGGCAATTCCTCCGGTCAACCCCACCAGCACTGGATTGCCTTTGCCCCTGACCTTTTCCATCATCTCGTCCAGCCCTTTGTAGGTCACCGGGAACTGGGGAGCGATATCGGTCTCGGCGCCTGCAAAGCTGATTGGATAGCGGACTCCACGCCGGTAAAGAGCTTCCATCCCCTGCAGGGCTTTTTCCATCAGGCCGGCCGGCACTGCCATCACCAAATCTTCGTCCTGGGCATGGCCATAGCGGCGTTCGCCATAGCAGGGAATGCTGAGCGATGGCTTGCCGGTATTGAAGGAGCGGGCGATGGCGTCCGAGCAAGACGATTCGCCCACGCAAAAAAACTGCATAACCTCATAGCGGCTGAACTGGAGTGAATTGATGAGGAGCATCATTTGGGCCGGATTCGCATAGATAAGGACAATGTCCGGCTCAAAAGGATTATACACCAGTGGTGCCATGGCCACCGCCTGGTATTCTCCCAAGGGTAGCCTCGGTATGGATGCTTCATAGTTTAGGCCGTCGTTTTTGGTGGCTACCCAAACAATACTGCGAAACGTACCGTCCTTGTGGCTCTGTGGAACATCTGTCAGTCCAATTATGGAGGGGCAGGTCGCAAATAGAAAATCGTCGGCATCGGCGCCCACGGTCCAATCGAAATTACGCGCCAGATTAATAAGCTGGCAGAGAGTGACCTTGTGGTCGGGTCTGCGGATGAAGGGAATGGTGTCGAGGTCCGCTTTTTTTCTCAGCATCTTGAAGGCTACGGGAAAACTCTTTAGACGCATCAGCCGTTCTATCCGCCGGGTTAACTTTTCCCAGTCACATGTGTTCTGCATGGTGTGATCTCCTTATTGTCGGCCGGTTGCGAGAGAGGCATGGCTTTGGTCCTGTTCGTTCTCCTTGCGGAAAATCACCGGCGTGTACTCGCCACTCCTGAGGGCGGCCAACAGTTCGACTTCATTTTGAATTTTTACGGAAAAGCGTGTCGCATAACGCCCTACTTCGGCTGCCTCGTGGGCGTCACTGCCGCCGGTGCCGGGGAGCCCCAGGCCGGCTGCCACATCGGCAGCGAGCCGATTTTCGTTCTCGGTGACCTTCCCGTTCAGTACCTCGATGGCGTCAACCCACTGAAACAGAGTCCGCTGTCGGGCCCGTTCGGGGGTGAGTCCGAGCTGCCCTGCACCGAACGTTAGAAATCCGCGGAAAGGATGAGCGGCGATGATGAATCCCTCCACCCGATCAACCTCTGCTTTCAGGTCTTGAAGTTTGATGATTCCCTTGATGTCTTTTTCCAAACCGAACACGAGCATATCTCCCTGATCGGTGGTGATTTCATTGCCCCGCAATATGAGAAACCCGTGCTTCTGGCTGAGATCCTTCACTTCGGCGGCACTCCAGACGTGGTTGTGGTCGGTGAGACAGATACCGTTTAAACCGATGCGTTTGGCTTCCCGGACCAATTGGTCTTCAGAAACGGAGCTACAGGGTGAAGCCGGAAAGGAATGGACATGGAGGTCGAGCACAAAGCCTTCAGCCGGAGACTGCCGCCTGCCCTGGTCCGGCTGCGAATCATTCTGCTTTGCATGGACCATCGCCGCCGGTCCGACTTGCTGCGACAACCCCGCTTTCGGCTGCGCAGGAATATCTCGCTGTGCAGTCTCGGTCTCACCGCCCGTCTCTGCGGCCAGGAAAGCTTGAAAAGTGAGCTGCGGGTCGGCGAGCTTTGCATCCTCCCAACGAGCGATTTTGGCACCCTCGGTGGCGGCGTAGCAGCATTCGATCAAAAGGTTTGCGAAATGGCGGCAGGCTTTTCTTCCGACGATCTTATGAATTTTGCTGTCGATTTCTGCATCGATGGAAAACCCCTTGGCTTCCTGCAGAAATAAAAGAGCCCGAGGGCACTCGGGAGTGGTCCAACGGTTCCATTTTCCTTCAATGGATAAGAATTGCAGGTCCCTGATCCGCACCCTGAGATCCAGCTCCACGCTGTAAATATCATCATCGAGAATCCCGTGGATCGATAGAGTGTCCGTATCTTTTCTGGCGACATTAACGAGCTTGTTGCGTGCAAATCTCAACATGGTTGACCTTTCTTTTCGCTTTGAGGGCCGAACATATTTGCGTCTCCGCATCTTTGTCCACCCGGGAGAGGACAAGAGTGGGTAACTGCCAGCTTTTCGCTGGGCGCCTCACTTGGGCGCTTCCATGCCCTCGGTGAGTCTGGTTCCCGGAGCGAAAGCGGCACAGCGATTGTAGAGCCTGATGTTGTCCCTGACCATATTGGAAAAGAATTCCAGCTTGCCTTGTTCATCTCTGGGGGCCTTGATAAGAATGTCCTTGGTGAGGGCGAGGATGATGCCGTGGCAGCATTCTTCAACCATGTAAGTGAGCTGCGCCAGATTCTCGCCTTCTCCCACCAGGCCCTTGATGATTTTCAGCATACCCGATCCGACCCGCACCCCCAGGAGCTTTCGCAGGACGTCATCGGGATTTGAAAGCTCATGCCGGTCGTGTCGGAACCGACCCGTAATGTCGATGATCTCAAGGTCCGGCAGGCGGACCAGCATCTCGACTGATGCAGAGGAAAAAGTATCGTCAAGCCGGCATGTTGACCTCAGTGTATCCTCATCCACCGGCTCCACTTTGGTGCAACGATTCATAGAGAACTTCAAAATGTTGTCAGACATGCTGTAACGCTCCTCTTTTACCTTTTGGGTTGCATATGGGTTGCCGATCATTCCAACGCGTATAATTGTTGCCCGCAACGGAATCCGCTACAACACCAAATAATTCGGGGGCAAATACCAGGTCAAAACTGGGATTGAGCTTGGCCGGATCGAAGCCCAAAAATTCCAGTCGAGCCCGTTCCAGAGGTTCTTCGCGGATCAGCGCGATGTGTCGCCCACGCCGTTCGCCCCGGGGCAACGAAGCCGGTCCTGAGTGCCGAAGGGGGAGAAGGATGCGTTCGTGCTTCGATACCTCAGCACAGCACGTATGGAAAGGGAGGTTATTTCAAGGAGAGCAGATGCGTTCTTAAGTTGGCTTTATTCTGCTTAAGTCCCAGCTTTTTTCGAAGGTTTTCGCGATGGAATTCGATAGTCCTGAGGGAGACGTTAAGAATCCGTGCAATATCCTTGTTTGTGTGTCCGCCTTTGATGAAGTCGGCGATCTGAATCTCACGCGGCGTAAGGCTCAGATATTTGGAATAAAGACGCCGGGAGAAAGGGGACATGACATTATCGAGTTTGGCGCAAACGATATCGAGTAAAGCGGATTGCTCGACACTCAGATGACTGCTCTTGACTTTGTGCAAATAAGGAAAGACGAGCTCCTTGATATTGGAGATGACTATATCTTCGAGATCTCTCTTATCTTCCTCGCGAGCTTTTAGCATGACTCGCAGGGCGATGTTGGCTTCTTCAAGAGTTCGGGACTTGGCATCCAGTTTTTCGGTTTGCTTAACCAGAAGGGCTTCGGTATGTTTTCTTTCAGCAATTTCTTCCCGCAGGCGATTGTTGGCCTGAAGAAGCTCGACAGTACGTTCGGCAACCCGCATCTCGAGTTTATCGTAAGCGTCCATTAGCGCTTCTTCGGCTCGCTTGCGATCAGAGATGTCACGGGTCACATAAACCATCCCGACCAATGACCCATCATCGCTCAAGATGGGCGAAGCGGAAACGAGAAAGGTTTTGTCTAAAAGCCGGTTCTTGAATTCAGCCCTGTGCGTCTGGCGATCCTTTAGGACCAGCGAAGCCGGACATCGCCTGCAAGGGGATTGCCTTCCCCAGAAGAGCTCGTAACAGTGTACATTGGTTGCCCTGGCACGATCGAGTTGGAAAAAATCGGCAATGGCACGATTCATCCTGATAATCAGTAAATTTGGATCCAAAATGGTGACGAAATCATCAATGGCATCGAAAGTTCGTTCCCATTCCTTTTTGGCATGGATGTGGCGGCTTTCAGCTTTTTCCTTCCGCCTGTTCTGCTCTGGTAGCTGAGCGGGAGGCTGTGCAGTTTCCCCATTCTGTTTCATCGAGCTCCTTTGCCTGAAATCCGGCAGAGCGATGGTTTTCCAATCTGCAATCCAATCTGGTGACTCTGTGGCACTGATAATAAACAGTCCACTGACTCAAGTAAACATGGATAATAACCGTGTACGGCACAAGGTATTGATTCACCCGCTGGTTTCTTATAAGTTACAATCCCCGTTTGGATTATTTTACATTCGATGTCGAACGACAGTCGTGCGGCGGAGTCTTACGTGCAAGAAAGAATGGGTATGAAAGCCAGACTGGAAAATATCGCCATCGTGCTTCACCGCCCTCATTTTCCGGAAAACATCGGAGCCTCAGCCAGGGCGGCTAAGAACATGGGCATCAGCCGTTTAGTGGTGGTCGACCCTTTTGATTGCGACCTCACCCGCATACTCAAAATGGCTACTCACAATGTCGAAGATGTGGTGGCCGCCATGGAAGTCTATGATCGTCTGGAAGAGGCCCTGGCTCCTTTCGCATATGTTGTGGGGACTACTGCGCGCACGGGTTCTCACCGGCGGACATTGAGGAACCCGCGCCTGTTGGCCGGCGAATTAATCCCCGTCAGTCAGAACAATCAGATAGCCCTTCTGTTTGGTCCGGAAAACTGCGGGCTTACCGGTGGTGAATTGAAATACTGCCACAGCTTGGTCACCATTCCCACCGCGGGTTTTGCTTCCATCAATCTGGCTCAAGCCGTGATGATTATAGTTTACGAGCTATTCCTGGCAAGCATTGACAAGCCCGGAAGCTTTGTGCCCCGGCTCGCCAACACCTGGGAAGTCGAGGATATGTACCAGCACCTCGGGGAGACGTTAACCAAAATCAGCTTTGTCAACCCGGAAAATCCCGAATATTGGATGATGAGCGTCAGGAGGTTTTTCGGCCGGGTGGGTCTTCGAGCGCGCGAGGTCAAAATGATCCGCGGGATTTGCAGGCAAATAGACTGGTATTGCAATAAGCGCCTGCGGTCTGATCCCTCGCCGCCACCGGAAAGCTAGCTTGGAAGGTGGAAGCTTTTTTGATCGCGCGATGCGAGCCGTCTCTGAGCGGCCTTGTCTACGGAATCTCGATGAGCGATAATTGGAGAGCCTCTAAGGCCGTGCAAGTAATGGAAAACGTTAGAGATGAGCGATATGTGCTTTGATTTCCCCGAGCCCCGCCTGGTAAAAGGGGTGACGATCATCGGTCCGGATTTGTTTGCCGCCGACGAGAGCGGAAAACCGCTCAGCCCCATTGCGTCCGCTTTTCCCGAGAACCAGGTCATAGTAACGGGACGGGGCATTCATGCCATGCAAACCCAGACCATGCTGGATTTTCTCAGAAATCAAATCCATAAGGAGGAGCGGAGGGAGTTAACCAAAGAGGAAGAAGAAGAAGTCTATGAGAATTCGGTCGCCCTTCTCATTCGCGATCCTGTCATTTTGATTCGCTCAGACCCTGCTGCCATGGAAAGGATCTTTGCCGTAGACGAGCTGCTTCAACGCTTTTTGACAAAAGATTGCATCCAGTTCACTGGAATTCAGCAGGCAGAGGTGAGGAGAAAGCTGCGGCGCCGCGGGGAAAGCTGGCGGATTTCACCTCCGCCCCATTCAATGCCGGATATTCGGCGCTTTATCGAATCCAGCCGAGTTCAAGTCAATACGGGCGCGACTTACTATTACAATGCTTCCACCGGCGGACGCTACATCACTTATCAGGAATTCATGAGGATCCGGCCGTTGCTGCGCACAGACCGACATGAGGCTCTGGCCAGGCTCGAAGAGATTTTCAGTCTGACTAAGCTCACCAACAATTTGGGTGTCCGCGAGCTCAGTTTTTTTCTTCCGCCTGAAAGGGCCCTCGAGACCGATGAGCTTGAGAACCTGATTGAGGTCTTGGCGACTGCGACTGCCGGCCCGGATTTCGATGAAGCAGAATATCTATTTGCTCGCTTTTCGATGAAGTTCGCAGCCGCAGCGGGTTTTGAGCTATCGGTTGACAGTTCGAAGGAAGCGGCATGGGCTACGACCATGTTTTGCCGTCTTTATGACATCAACGAAAAAGAGGTGGAGGAATGGGCTCTCGGGCTGAGTCCGGAGTTCCGCCTGAACATCAGATGGCTGCCCGGAGCCCGCATATCCGGCGAGCTTTTATTTGAGCCGAATACCGAACAGAGGATTCGGGAATTGATGCGTCACTACTGGCAGGTACAGCCCGGGATAGTCTCCATCAACGTGGGGAGGGTCGAATCCTCACAAACCGTTCGAGACCGCACCGGAGAGCAGCGGGATGTCTACCTGGTTGTGTTGGGACTCGCTGACGGCAGCGAAGATATCCGGATCGTGCGAATCATGAAGTGGGATGTGATGCACCGGGTCAAGCGAGGAACCCCTCTGCACCAGGCAATCGCCGAGACAATCCAATATCGGGATTATATCTTTGATCGCTTGCGGGCGGCAACTGAGCTCGGTGTACCCAAGCTCTCCTACACGGAAATTCGGCTGGAAGAAGACATCGCCCAGCTGGGCCGAATTCCGGTTTTCTTCTTCGACCGGCGCTACGTTGTCGGTATAGTAACCGACAAGATTCCTTTCGGGAGCTATGCCAAGTCAGGTTTCATAGTGGAGCTTGCCAGACTGTTGGGGATCTCTGCAGCCACGAGCCTGATTCTAGGCAGAGCGTGTCCTCGAAGTGGGCATGTCTTCTTCGACGACGGCGATGAGGTGGTCCAGCTCGGCCCCGATAACCTGCCGGAGCGCCTGACCATTGCCGATACGACCGGTTCCTTTACCGACTGGAGTACTCCGGTAAAAGACTTGCTGCCGCATTGCCTCTGGCATCTGGCGATGCACCTGGAGAGAGCAGAACAAAACGGCATTGGGAAGGTGGAACTGAAAGCCGCGCTGAATGCATTCGCTGCCAGCCTTGGCACGGAAATTCAGCGCATGCAGCGGTTATTGAATCGGCCGGATAAAAATCTGCGGTCGCTTTTTGCCGATCGTACCAACGAGCCCGGCGGAATTCGCCACCGTTGGGAATCTATCCTGCGTCGACTGCAAACAACCGACACTCGGCAACTGCTGGACGTCATCCTGGATAGTCCTCATTTGAATTCTTTCCGATAAAAAAGAGGTGATGCACTATTCTTCCAGAATAATGTTGTGCTCGACGAGCGACATACTGCGAATCCTGGCTTTGAGAATTTTTTGCTCGCCAAAGATATTCGCGACCGTTAGCTTATCCCCTTCGCTTTCAACAACATCAACTGCTTCAAGAATCAGTTCTTCTTTTCCGTTTTTAAGCAAATACGCATTGGCTTCACACATTATGCAATTCTCCGGTTTGTTTGTTTTACAACGATCACTGATTGGTATAAAAACATCCCAACCTTCAAGGAGAATACAGCCAAGCAATGGGAGCTCATAATGCAGTTTATCGACCTGCGACGGCAACAGCAAAGGATCAGGCAATCAGTTGAAAAACGGATTCAGACCGTTCTCGATCACGGCCGTTATATCATGGGACCTGAAATTGGCGAGCTGGAAGAAAGTCTCGCATCCTATGTGGGAGTGACACACGCCATTGGCTGTGCATCGGGAACGGATGCTCTGCTTTTAGCTCTTATGGCTCACGGTGTGAAAAGCGGCGACGCAGTTTTCACTACGCCTTTTTCTTTCATAGCGACAGCCGAAGCAATAGCCATGCTGGGTGCAACTCCCGTTTTTGCCGACATTGCCCCTGACACTTTCAACATCGACCCTGCACAGTTGCAGAAGGCAATTGAAGCATTTCTTTCATCCGACTCGGCAATATACCCGTTGCCTGCTGCGGCGGGAATCTCCGAATTGCGCCCGCGCGGCATCATCTGCGTGGATCTTTTCGGCTTGTCGGCAGATTATAACACGATCAATGAAATCGCGAAAAAACACGATCTGTTCGTGATTGAAGACGCCGCCCAGTCCTTCGGTGCGGATTACCTCGGGAAGAAAGCCTGTGGCTTGGCCCAGATAGGGTGCACCTCCTTTTTTCCGGCTAAGCCCCTTGGCGGCTATGGCGACGGCGGGATGTGCTTCACAGATGACGAACAACTGGCTGACACGATGCGTTCTCTGCGCCTGCACGGGCAGGGCTCGCATAAATACGACCATACCCATATCGGTATCAACGGCCGGTTGGATACACTCCAGGCAGCCATTCTCATGGCCAAGTTTGAAATCTTTCCCGAAGAGGTCGAGCTTCGCCAACAAGTGGCACAAACCTACTCCCAGCTTTTGACATCCGACTCGTCGCCTCTTATTCCGCCGATAATACCTAGGAGCTACCTTTCGGTTTGGGCCCAGTACTCGGTGCTCGCCAAACAAGATGAAGCTCGACCGCCGCTGCTGAACAAGTTGAAACAGTCGGGCATCCCGACGGCAATTTACTACCCCAGGCCCCTTCATTTGCAGCCCGCCCTAAGCTATCTCGGCTACAAAGAGGGAGATTTCCCCGTCAGCGAAGACTGCGCCCGGCGCATTTTCAGCCTGCCGATGCACCCCTATTTGCAGAAAGAGGACCAGGAAAGAATCGCCGCCGTTTTACTGGACCAAAATGTCTAGGCGCACTGGATTGCCCTGATCGCCTCACACCGGAGCTTCGAACCAAGACGCTTAAAAGAACAGGCGGTGATCCAGCCGGTTTTCGATTTTAGAGCTGCTTGATTGGGTCGCCTTCATCCATCTCTGAACTGATGGATCTCGTGACAAAGTCGGAAAGCTTTGCATGGCTGGATGCTGATGAAGAGAGCCTTTATTCGGCCGAAGACGGTGAGGCGGTGCAATGGCCCGGGCACAGTGAAGCTAGGCAGCGTTGTCCTTGTGCGCTATCCTTTCACGGATTCGACATCCACAAAGGAGCGTCCTGCTATCGTGTTTAGAAACTGGGGATATCATTACCCGCAGCCTTTTTCATGCTTCGTTGTGACCTACCTGGTCATGGCGGTTGGAGAGGATGAGACCACGCTC
>ENA-OSEO01001781-OSEO01001781.1-sediment-metagenome-genome-assembly--contig:-NODE-1781-length-35688-cov-6.728174_pt1 | contig 35688 bp, 25 predicted proteins | sample MGYA00237883_ERZ534232 | MGnify/ENA metagenome assembly ERZ534232 | reverse complement strand
GGCAATGCATACGCCGATCCCCAGCGCAGCCCTCCTTTTGGGTTCGGGAATCATTGGATTGGCGGGATTCGGTCTGAGACGCCGGCGGAGTGGCAAATAGGGGCGGGCGCTTATTGATTGCAAGACGCCGGAATGAAATGGAATGAGACAGGACGAAGATACCTGGTCATTAAGAACAATGGATACATTTTAACGGGAGTAATAGAGAGAGAAAGGAGATAGATGATGAAAAAGCGGGTAACGGTAGGGACAATATTCACTGCATTAGTTTTAATGGCGTTGGTATTTTGTTCATCCGCCAGCGCATCTTCCATATGGGGAAGTGATGCGACTGGCTATTTGACAGGAAGTCGTGGGATAGGGAACGGCGTTGATACTTACAACCCTTGGAGTGGCTTTCAGATTTCTTGGGACATAACCAAAGACAATGGCACCGGCTTATGGACATATCAGTATACGGTTACGGGTAACCAACCAGCGGTTTCTCATTTTATACTGGAAGTGACAGAGACCCCTGCATTCACTTATACATATGTTTCAGGTAAGATCGAAGGCCCTGACCAGTGGAATGGATCCGGACCGGGGGCGTCCAATACTGGGTTGCCGAATGAATTTTATGGTATTAAGTTCGATTACGGCAATGAGGGCAGTGTTGTCTACACCATCACAACGGACAGGGCACCCGTCTGGGGCGTCTTCTATGCAAAGGGCGGTCAAAATGGGGCATGGAGTACTGCACTGAACTTCGGGGACTACAAAACCAACACAAACCTGACAACAACAGATTTTATTGTTCGTCCGGATGGTGGTGGTCAGGTACCCATCCCCGCTGCCGCATGGCTCCTCGGTTCAGGGCTTGTGGGTTTGATGGGCATCCGGATGAGGCGGAAACAGCGATAAAGGCAGAGATCACCCCCGTGGAATGCGCCCCAGAGAAACCCCAATGAAACAGAAGCAATAAGGGTTTCATGGGGCAGGCAAGAACCACCCAACAAAGCCGCTTTCACGGGGTGAAGATGCTGGAGGATAGGAATACTCGTAGCTCCTCGCTCCAAGCTCCCTGCTCGTAGCTGACCCATCGAGACAAACAAAAAAGGCGATGCGCATCTGCTGCGTATCGCCTTTTTTCAATTTACGTTGTATCTAGAGAGATTTCAGTTGGTTTGATTCGGGGCGTGATTGGATAATCGATAGTTGTCGTCTATGCCGACGTCTATGTTCTCATCAATCCCCTGGGCCTCAAACTTGGTCTGGAGATAGCTTCTGAGGTTGCGGCTGGAGTTGTCCAGGTTTAATTTTTTTCTGATATTCCTGCGATGCGATTTTACCGTGCAGGGAGACACATACATGTGGTCCGCGATTTCATCGGTCGTCAGGCCGTTTTTGATGAGGGCCGCGACCCGAAGTTCAGTGCCGGAGAGCAATTGGGCAATTTGAGATTCCGCGCGCAAACCATTGAGGAGATCATCCATATAATCCATTAGTACTTCCAGATCTACCCGGAACTCACTGAGGTGTCTGCTTTTTCGGAATTTCTCCATGAGCGGGAGAATGGCGGACTTGATTTTCTGGGAGATCTGAAACTCAGTTTCACTGCGCGTCCGGTCAATGTTTTGGGCCAGCACGGATAAGGCATTATTGGTATCCATCAGTTGTCGGTTGGCCTCTTTGAGTCTGACCTCGTTCAAAAGGAGTTCCTCTCTGCTCCGTTTGAGCTCCTCGTATGCCCTTCGAGATTCAAGTTCAGTCCTTTGCAGGTACAGGGCGCGCTTCAGCGCATGAAATAGAAATTCCTTATCAATGGGTTTTTCAAGAAAATCTGCGGCCCCCAGCCTGAGTGCCTGGATGACAGTGTCCTTTTCCGCGTAGCCCGTTATTATAATAACCTTCGTGTCCGGACTTCGCCTTCTAATATCAGGAATCAGCTCAATCCCTGATTTTCCGGAAAGAATAATATCGAGGATGACGACGTTATAAAACCGCCGATCCAGTTCTCCGATCACCTCCAGAGGATTTGTCGTCGAATTCGCCTTAAAATCCCACATCAGGATGAATTCCTTCAGGACCTCGCACACATCCGGTTCGTCGTCGACAACGAGGACCTGCGGAACCTGCTCAACAATAGCGGAGATGTCTGTTTCTCGCATTCTTCGACGCCCCCCTTTTTCGTCGGAAATATACTAACGCGGATACCCGCAACCCAAGAAGTGCCTAAAGTTAAGGTTGAAAGGCCCAGGGTTCATAGGGCTAAAGCCCATCATTCCAATATGCCACCATTCCAACATTCCGGTTTTCAATCCATCATTCCATATTTCCATTATTCCACATTAAAGACGTCACCCTCTCACAATCATCTTCTTGTTTTTTGTGACAGAAAACTTGGCGATAAGGTACTAAATCCCTCAATTCCTCAATCCCGCCCTTCAAAAAGGCTTTACAAAATAGTGCCCCAGGGCCATGCCCGCAGCGATGCCGGCCAATACTATGGCGGACCAAATGAGCCATCGCCCTGCACCGCTGAAAAGGCCGGCTCGACGGTCTTCGGCGGCTTCCGGTTCAAACAAAGACAATCCAGCTTTTCGCTTGAGTTTCAGATAGCCAATAATCAGTCTTTTTCGGCTTTCCATGCTCTCTTTCAGCATCTTGAGGAGTTCGAGGGTCACCGCGTCCCGAACGTCCATTGCTGCCGTCAGAAGATCTATTTTTGTTTCAATGCCTTTAACCAGGATCTCCAGGGATTCGAACCGGTGCTCGAAAACCCCCGGTCCCGGTCCGGCAGCGGGAAGGAGCGCTGAAACCGACCGCCCTGTTGCATCCGGGGATATTTCAGACGCCTCTTCACCCCTGGTTTCACCAAACAGGCCGCCCGCCCTTCTCGACTCCACCACGGCCTCGATCAAGGCCTTATCCACATGGGTGAGGGAGTCGGCATAGCCGAATACCAGGGCTGCATCGCAGAGGATATTGATGAGTCGGGGAATGCCTCCGGAGTACCGGTACACTGCCTCGATGGCATCCTCACGGAAAATATCATCGTGATTCGCCCCGGCCACTCTTAACCGGTATTGGATATAGTTTTTCACTTCCTGTTGACTCAGACCCTCCAGGTGGCAGTGTACGGTGACCCTCTGGGCAAACTGCTCAAGATTCTTGGCCTGCAGTTTGGTCTTCAACTCCGGCTGCCCCACCAGTATGGTCTGCATCAGATGATGCTTTTCGGCCTCGAGATTGGAGAGGAGCCGGATCTCCTCCAGGGTCTCGATGCTCAGGTTCTGGGCCTCATCGATAATCAGAATAACGCGTTTGGCCTTTGCAAACTGGTCCAGTAAAAATTCGTGAAACCGGGCTATTAATTTTGATTTGTCCTTGTCCGAACGGGAGAGGGGTACCTCGAACTCCTCGCACATCACCGTGATGAATTGCTCCGGCGAAAGGGACGTGTTGGAAATGAGGCCTACTTCCATGTCCTGTGTGATCCTGGTAAGGAGGAAATTGATCAGGGTCGTCTTGCCGGAGCCGATCTCTCCGGTAACGACCACGAATCCCTTGTTCTCCCGAATGGCATATTCCAGGTGGGTATAGGCGTTTTCATGGATCTGACTCATATAGAGGTATTCAGGATCCGGGTGGAGATCAAACGGCTTTTCTTTCAGACCGTAAAAGGATTCGTACATATGCGTTTACTTTCTCAGTTCAAGCCTGGGAGCAGGGAGCAAGGAGCTTGGAGCTTAGAGCAACGAGTCCCTCTGAAGATGGGATTTCCGCTACGCTCCAACCAGCATCCAGTATCCGGCACCCCAGCATTCGCTTTTCTGACCTCTGTCCTCATTTCGCCTTATTCAACACGGCGCCGATAATGGTACACCCCTGGAGCAGCTCCTTGCATCGCTTCAGGTCGGCCGGCGTGGTCCTTTCCGCCTCAACCACCAGCAAAACAGCATCCATGCTCCGTGCCAGGACCAGGGGGTCCGCGAAGCTGAGCAGGGCCGGGCCGTCAACGATCACAATCCGGTCCTGGGCATATCGCTCCCGCATCTCCATGATAAGCGCCTCCATCCTGGGAGAACCGAGATGCTCGGCGCAATTGGAAATGCGCCCTCCGGCCGGGAGGAGGGTCAGTTTGTCAATACCCGGATTCAAGAGGAGGTCCTGGATATCAGCCGAGCCCATCAGGTAATCCGAAAGCCCGCGCTCTGAATGGATGCCGAAAAAATCCTCTAAGAAATTGCGGTGCGGTTTGGGTTGCTGTCTCAAATCTGCATCCACGATCAACACGGTGCGGTCCATTTCCTTGGCGATGCTGATGCCGAGGTTAATGGCCATAAATGTTTTCCCCTCCCCGGGGTTTGCGCTGGTAATGAGGAGGCTGTTTCCCCCCATCTGCTCAAGGTTGTTCAATATCTGCGTTCCAAGCGTCTTCAAATGGTTGGTCAGCTGGTGTTCGTGAAAAAGAGAAAAGACCTTGTTCCGCTTAAGCACATCGGGATCCACAGACTGGACCCTGGTTTTGGAATAGGACACGGAAAGCTTTTCAGCGGGGGCGCTCCTTTTAGCCGCCGGCGGCCCCTTGTCCTCGACAGGGGAGAACGTCGGCGCCAACACCTGCGGGGAAAAAGGCGCGGTCTGCTCACCCCTTTCAGCCTTTGCTCTTTCCAAGGCTTTTTTTAATTTGCTCATATCCTGCTCCATCCTTTAAAACACCAGAGGTCAGAAATCAGAGATCAGCGTATCGAATTCCGCCTTGTGGCCATCTTCAGCCCCCGCCTCCATCTCTCACCTCTCCCCTCTGATGCCTGACGTCTGCACTCTGCCATCCGCCCCTAACCTACGGCACCACCACCACATCCCCCCGTTTCAGGGCGATATTCTGTTCCAGGTTGTCGCCGTCTTCCACATCGCCGTAATCAAACGGGATCTGGACGGTCTTCCCCCCCTCCTGTCGAAGGATGCGGATATTCCCCTTGGAGGCAAAGGGATTGAGTCCGCCCGCCATGGCAAGTATCTTCATGACATGGGTATCCATGGAGATGGGAAATTCCCCCGGTTTGTTCACCTTGCCGATGACATAGGCCTTCAGGCTGTTCATGGCCAGGAGCATCACGGTGACCGTGGCATCGGGCACATATTCGGACAGCCGCGCTTTGATCGTTTCCCTGAGGCCTGTGGTCGTCAAATCGGTCGCGTCGATATCCCCGATCAGGGGAAAAGAAATAATCCCGTCTGGCGGCACCACCACTTCCCGGCTCAGACTTTCATCTTTCCATACCGAAATCTCAAGAATATCCCCCGGGCCGATGAAATACCGAGCTTCCTCTGCCAAGGCTGTCCCCACCGCCCCCATGAGCATTATCCAAAGACAAACCACGCACGCCAGTTTCGCTTTCATATACACCTCCATTAGATTCAGAGATCAGAACATTACTGCCCTAACGCAGCATCGGGACCGCCATCATGAGGCGGCGCTCAATCTTTACCCACAGAATATCCAGGGGCATGACAAACCGATCCACCAAAAAGAGGGCCACGCCCATGACGACCAGTGCACTCACCATCCAGATCACCCGTTTCAGCCAGCGGCGCCGGCGTTCCTGATTCGTTTCCATGAGGGGAATCACCGAATAGAGGGGGACATCCATGACCCTCTGGAGTTCGTTGCGCGTTTTTATGGATGTGTCGAGGCTTTCACCGATGGCCCCGATGCCAACGCCCGCGCCCAGTGCCAGGACAAATCCGATCAGGATAATGGCAATTCGGTTGGGCTTATACGGCTTCTCAGGAAATGGGGCCGGTTCTGTGATGGTAAAGCGCTCCCCTTTCTGGGCCTGCTCCATCCCCTCTGAAACACGGGCCTCCATCAGTTTTTGCGATATGTCTGCGTGCATGGTCCTGGCGCTTTGAAGATTGTTCGTTAGATCGAGGTATTGACTTTCCAATGCCGGGGCGTTTTCCAGCCGTTTCTGATAGAGGGCGACCTTGCCCTTAAGCTCCTCTCTTTCCTGCATGAGGCTCTTGAGTTCCATATCGGTGGTGGCGATCTGAGTCATCAAATTGATGTAGGCGGGGTTGTCCGGCCGGCGGGACCCCTCTGTTGAAGCCTGACCCTGACTGGGGGGGGCGTCTGCTCCCTGCCTAAGGGCCGCGACCTGTTTTGAGAGATTCATCACATCCGGGTGTTTGGGTCCTAGACTGGCCTTTTTTTCGGCCAGTTCCTTTTCCATGGCCTCAATGGAGCGGGCCCGGATCTCGGGGTCCCCTTCCTGGCCCACCTGGGCCTCCAGCTCCTGGATCTCCTGTTCGAGCCGTTTAGTGTCCGGGTGCTTATCGGAGAGGACGGTCTTGAGCCGGATCAATTCCAGCCTGCGGGCTTCCAGATGCATCCGTTTTTGGGCCTTGGGATCTTCCTTCGGATCCCCTATGGCAAAGGGCTCCACCACCGCAAGCTGGCCTTTGAGATAAATCCTCCGTTCCTCAAGGGACCGAAACTGGGTGTTGATCTGGTCCAGATCCCGCTCCATGCGGGTGATGGCCTGTATATTGAGTGTGCTGTGATCGGGCAGTTCGCCCAAGTGCGCCTGTTTAAACCGGCTCAGCCGGGCTTCCAGGTCATGGATCCGCCCCTGGACGTCACTCAACTCGTTTTCCAGAAATTCCGTCGTATTGGTGGCCCGTTGTTCCCGGGCCTTGAGGTTTTCCTCCAGATACAATGAGGTGAGCACATTGGCCACCTTTTGGGTGGTGGCAGGGTCCTTTCCCTGATAAGAAAGGGAAAAAGCGATGGTGGCGGCAGAGGGTCGACCGGTCCGTTTGTCGATCACATCCGCGCTGATGGTTTCCAGGCGAATATCCTCCCGCATTTTTGCCAGGATTTCTTCGGTGGTGTAGCGGTCGCGCAGATCAGGGTAGAGACGGAACTGATCCATGATCTCCAGGAGCCTGGTGCGGCTCATGATCCGCTGAGTGATCCCCTGAAGGCGCTCCTCAACATAACTCGTGATGGTAGAGCGCACATAGTCCTCCGGGATCTGCTGTTCTTCGATCAGGATAGTGGACTTGGACATATATACGGGCGGGAGCACAAAGGCCACCACTGTGGCGGCTACAAAAATGGAGAAAAAGGTGATAAAAAAGCCTTTCCTCCTTCTCCGGATAATCCCGCGGATATCTTCAATATTGATGTTTTCAGCCATTCAATGCTCCAAGGTTCAGAGGTTCAAGCAAAGAGCAGGGAGCAAGGAGTATCCAGCATCCAGCATTCCAGCATTTATCCATCATGTTGCCCCTAATTATTTTGCCATTCTCACCACATCATCGGCCATCTGCCGGTAAACGTCAGCCATACACGGTTTCTGTCCCGGGTCGAATCGGTATCGAGCCGCTCGTCGATGGACCAGGAATAGGCGTAGGTGAGGCGCAAGGCAAGGTCCCGGGTGAGGTCATAGTTTATGGACGGGGTCACCGTAAGATAGCGCTGGTCCTCACGGTCGCCCAGGGACGTGGCCGATTCCGAGATGTAAAAAGACCCCGACAGGCCCACCCTCACCCGGCTCGTTACGCTGTGGGAGGCGGTGAAAAAAAGGCGGTCCACCTCAATGGGCTCCGAATCGCCGCCGGCGCTGGAAGAATAGGTCAGGTCATGACTGTACCCAAGCGTGGCCGATGTGCTCACCCAGTTCTTTTTGAGTTGAATGCTCCCTGTGCCGCCCCAGTTGCTGTCCGAGAGCTTGATCTCTTTATCCGTCAGCCTAAACGAACCGGTGTTGGGGTCGTAGACAAAGGTGCGGATGGTGTATCTCTGCTCGGTCTGCGTGTAGCGCGGCCCCAGATACGCCTCCAGGGAAAGGGTCTCACTGAACATGTGAGAAAGACCAAAGGAGAGGCCGTAATTGTTCACATCCGAGATGTCCGATTTCCAGTGGCCGTAATAGGGCATCACGGTAAAAAGGTCGAGGCCGTCGTTAAACTTGTAATTGTAAAAGGCCTGGGCCGATTCATAATCATAATCCTCATACACATTCGATCCGTATCGCGTGCTCTGGTGGTTGAAGGCCACGCCCGCGCCTGAAAGCGTGCTGAGGGCGTAGCTTAACTCCCCTCCCCCATTATATCGCTTCCGGTCCGTGCGAAGGGTAACGATGCCGGTTTCATCGAGCTGGGAGTCGAGGGTGGTGTCGTTCACAAAGGAGAAATTCCCCCGAAGGTTCAATCGCTCGGTGAGGTTCACGGCCCCATCAAAGAGGACGTCGTAGTTTTCCCGGTTGAGGCTCGAATTGTCCAGATACCTGAGGAATTCCACCGAGCCGCGGGAGCGGATGTTGAACAACTCACTCGTATAATCCAGGGTAAATCCCGGCTTTGCCGTGGCCAGATAATCAGACTCCTGCTGAGTGTAGAGGTAGTAAACATTGTCGTCATACCCGGCGCTCACGTCGGCATAGGGCACCAGCGTGATCTTTGCGGCCATGACCCCCGACGGGATGCAAAGAAACCCTGCCGCACACAGCAAAGCGATCCATCTATAGATTCGAACGTGTCTCATGTATTACCCATCAGTTCCGGCGGAATCTGTTTTCACACAGAGACAGGAGCAAGGAGCAGGGAGCTACGAGCATCCCAGCATTCCAGCATTCCAGCATCTCTCCTATTTCAGCTTTGCCAACGTCTTCTCCGCCTCGTCCTTGCCCGGGAACTTACTGCCGTTCCCCAGGGCCAGTTCCAGGTATTTTTTGGCCTGTTCCCTGTCGCCCAGGGCCTCATATATCATCCCCAGGTGGTAGCTGACCACCGGGACCTGCCGGTCCTCTTCATCCATCTCCAGGAGGACGGCCTTTCCCTTTTCAAATTCACCCTGGCGGTAATACAACCAGGCGGCCGTATCCATGATCTGCGGGCTGTCCTTGTATTTTTGCAGGAGCGGCTTGATAATGCGCTCCGCCTCTTTAAGTCCCTCCTCGGTAGGCACATGCGCCACATAGTAAAAAGCCAGGTTGTTGCCGGCCACCGGAGACTCCGAATTTTTGGCCAGAACATTCTTATACATGGCCACGGCCTTATTCAGGTCTCCCTTTTCCTCGTACAAGACCCCGGCAATGGTGGCAAAGAGGAGATTGTCGCGGTTCTTTTCCACCAGTTGTTCATATTTGGCAATGGCCCCGTCAATGGAACCCATGGATTGTTCCACCCGGGCCAGGCCGAAGAGGGCATCCTGACTGTCCGGATTGAGGGCCAGGGCCTTTTCAAAACTTTCGGTGGCCTTGGGATACGCCTTTTGCGTGGAATAGAGCCGGCCCAGGAGGACATAATACCGGTAGTTCTCGGGCCGCTTCTGGATCTGGCCCAGACACCGCTCCACAGCCGCATCCAAACCGCTTTTCTGCGCCGTGATGGTCAATATCTGAAAGAGGGCCGGTTCGAAATCAGGATTCAGGTTCAATGCCTTTTCAAAGAGCGCTGCCGCGGCCTCCGGATCCTTTTCCGCCCGTTTGACAAGCCCCTTCTGATAGTAGGTATTGGCCGCATCCGGCTCCTTGGCCGAGAGTTGGTCCACATAGGCCTGGGCCACGGCAACGTCCCCCTGCCTCAGGGCCAGATTGCCCAGGGCCGAGAGGGCCTTGGGGTCGTCCGGCACGATTTTCAAGACCTCTTTCAGCATGTCCCTGGCAAGGGCCGGATTCCCTTTTTGCGCATAAATGTCGGCCAGGGCAAACCGGGCCTCGATGAAGGACGGTTTCTGCTCCAGGATCCGTTTAAAGGTCTGCTCCGCCAGAAGGGGTTCGTGGTTCTTGAGGTGGGCCCTGGCCAAGTTCATGGAGGCAGACAAATTTTCCGGCTCCTGATTGAGCACATATCGATAATCGGCGATGGCTGCGGCGTAATCGCCCCGGGTCGCCTCCAGATCGGCCTTGAGGGCGTGGGCCTTTACGTCCGCGGGATTTTCATCCAGGATCTCCTTGACCAACCGGAGGGCCCCATCCATATCCTTCTCCCCAAAAAAGATGGTGGCCTTGAGCAGCTTTGCCCTCAGAAAATCAGGGCCTGTTTTGACCCGATCCATGAACCGGTCCACCTCCTCCAAAGCCAGACCGGGCCGGTTGTCTTGAAGGTGCTGCAATGCCAGCATTTCATAGGCATGGAAGGCCTCAGGGGCCTCCTCGATGGATTGCTCCAGCACCTGAATCATGCCGTTGGTATTGCCGATGCTTTTAAAGAAACGGGCCAGTTCCGTGCGGTAGGTCGGGTTGTCGGGATGGTCTGCGATGAGCATTTTGAGGATGTTTTCGGCCTCCTGGTCCCGTTTGTTCCGGGCATAGAACCGGGCCACCAATATCTTGAGCTGTTCATCCTGGGGCGCCTGGGCGATCAGCGCCTTGTACTGGGCTTCAGCCCCTGCCAGGTCCTTTTGCTGTTCCCTCACGGCTGCCAGCATGACCCGGGCCTGGGTGTGCTTGGAGTCTTGCTCCAGGAGGCTCTCCAGCATGCGGCCGGCAGGGTCCAGCTCGTTGCGCTCTGCATACGATCTGGCCATAATGAGGTAGGGATCAGGGAAATCAGGGTGGTTCCGGATCAGGGATGTGAGGATTGCCTCGCCCTCGGCCCGTTTGTCGGTCTTCAGGAGGCAGACGGCCTTGAGGATAAGGCCGTCCCTGTTTTCCGGCTCCTTGGTCAATATGATGTCGGCCTGTTCCTGTGCCTTGTCTGTCTCATTGGCCGCGGCCAGGAGCTGACCCAGGGCGACCCGGGCCTTCAAGAAATCGGGATCCAGCTCCACGGCCTTGGAAAAGGCCTGAAACGCCCTCCTGGGGTTCTGCGTCTTGATTTCCGCCTGGCCTAACATATAATACCCCTCGGCAAACTTGGAATCGATCTGAAGGGCGTTTTTAAACTCCAACCCGGCCTTGACATACTCGCCCTGCTCAAACAGGGCCTTTCCCTTGTTGAAGAACTTCATCTTCTTCTCTTCAACACTCCCGCAGGCCCCGATGCCGAACGCCAGAAAAATAGCGAAGTAAGTTATCATAATTTTAGATGAATTTGCAAGCATTTTTTCTCCTTTCGCCCCTAAATTATTTTGCCCAAAATTATTTTGCATGCCTTTTTAGACATCTGACGCCTGACACCTGACGGGTGGTTCCCCTCACAACCCGCAAAATCCCTTGATGCTGACCACCACGAATGCGCCGATGGTATTGAGGCACAGCCATTTATGGTTGCCCCGCTGTTCGCCCATGAGCACATCATAGCTGAAAAAGAGGACAATGATTTTTGCGGCCATCATTCCCATGTGATACCGTTGGATGCCGAAATCCGGGATGTTGGGGACGATCAGTGCAAAGATAAGGATCAATACGTCCATGGGCGTCGCCTTAAAACCGGTGGTCCTGCGGGTAAACTTGAGGGTGAGGATAGCCAAGAGGACGATGGCGCCGAATGAGATATTGTAAATCTGTTCCACTGCAAGGCCTGTCCAATCGATGCGGTTTTCGGAACTGAAGAAAACCACAAAGGGGATCACCAGATAAAGGACCACGCGCAGCACCGATCCTAACCAGCTGTCGAAAAAAATCAGGGTGAAAAGGAGAATGACGGCCGCTGCCAGGGTAAAAAACGGGAGATACGCCGGCAAGTCACTTGCGAGAAAACAGCTTGCAAACATCAAGGCGGGGAGGGCTATCTGCAGCAACCTGAAACTAAAGACAATCAGAAGATTCTTTTCTTTGAGAAACCGGAGCCTCCCCTTGACGGCCGTATCGATTAAAGACACCCGCTTTAACTGCCAACCCTCTCTTTCTGTCAGATAAAATCCCAGCAGAATCAAGCCGCTGAAGATCAGATATCCCACCAGCAGCATCCATTCCGGGTAAAATCGAAAAATAAAGGCCGAGATCACCACGGCCCCCTGAAGGAGATAAATGGCAATGACCGCCTCGGTATGATAGAAGCCCAGGCGCATAAGTTTGTGGTGAAAGTGGTTTTTGTCCGCCACAAAGGGGGATCGTCCCTGGGCAATCCGTTCCATTGTCACCGTGAGGGTGTCCAGGATGGGAAACCCCAGGAGGATCAGCGGAAGGAGCCGGGACAGGGGGGTGTTCCCCTGGGAAAGCTGGATCGAGAGGGCCGCGGCGATCAACCCGAGGAACTGGCTTCCCGCATCTCCCATAAAGAGGGTGGCCGGATAAGTGTTGAACCTGAGAAACCCGAGGATGCAGCCCACCATGCCAAAGGCCGCTAAGGCAATAAGCATGGCCTCGGATTGATATGCCAGGTACCCGATGCAGGCAAAGGTAAGCAGGCAGATGCCGCCGGCCAGCCCGTCAAGGCCGTCAGAGAGATTAATGGCATTGATCACCCCTACCATCACAATGAGGGTCAGAGGAATGGACAGATAGGCGGGTAAGAGCATATCGTGCGGCAGGAGGGCGCCCAGGCTGGTGATCTTGACATTCCCGTACAGGATGACGATCAGGGCCGCGACGGTCTGAGAGGCTAGCTTCTGCTTGAAATTGAGGCCCTTCACGTCATCCAGGAGGCCGAAAACGACAATCACCACACTGGCCAGGAACAAGGACCTCATAAATGGATCCCCATAGGCCTGGAAGAGAACCGGGACAAAGGCCCCGATGGCCATGGCCACGCCGCCGATCCTGGGGATAGGCTCGGTATGGACCTTCCGCTCGTCCGGCATGTCCACAATGTTCATCCGAACGGCGACCCATCGGCACATGGGGATCAGCGAAATGGTGATCAGCGTTGAGAGCAGCAGCGTAGAAAGAAGATTCATCGTCACCTGTAATCGCTAAATTCGAAGCAAGGAGCAAGGAGCAGGGAGACACGGGTATCCAGTATTCCAGTATTCCAGTATCCCAGTATCCCAGTATTTTTGTTTATCCCAGCATTCCAGTATTTCATTATCCATCAACGAGTTCGTCACTTCTCCGGCAGGAACCCATCCAGTACCGGGACAATCTCGCGCATAAAGCCCTTCAGCCGCTGCTCTGCCTGGTCCGGTTTCTCGATGTCATACAGGGGGGTAATCAAGCGCACGAGTGCCCCGTCTGTCCGTTGCCGGGTCAGGGCATCCCAGAAGGCATACAGCTTTAACTCATAGGCATTGGTCAGGATCCGGCCTCGCTGGGGAAACCAGTAGTACACCAATTGCTTCTGTCCCCCCTTATGCATCAACGCCCGATTGACCGACATCATCCCTTTGGGTGTCACATCCGGCATGGGAATATCAACCCGCCCTGCCTTTGTAAAGAGCCACCCGCTTCCGGGGAGGCAGGTTTCAGGGGTGTGGATGGATTCCCCTTTGCGCTGACTCTCATAATAGGCCACATAGAAATTGACGTGCTGACCCGCGGGATTTTTATAGCTGATCATCACATAATCGCTTAGATCCAGTGCATCGATGATCCGCTTTTCCATCAACTCCCGGCTCCCTTTCCATTCTCCCACCTGCATGGGGAACTGTCCAAAGGGCCTGGCAATGGGGATTTTCTCCCGAAATTCAATCCCATGGGAGAAGGCCAGGGTCGCGGCCAGGAGGAGTGCCGCCACCCAGAACTGCGGCCCCACCCTCCACTTCTCCCGCCCTTTGACGACTCCATTTCGCTCATTCGTCGTTCGATGTTCGATGTCCGATGTTCGACGTCTAACTTCTCCCCGATCTCCGTCCTCTGCCCTCTGACCCCTGACCTCTGACCCCTTGAACCCATTCAATGCCCACATGAGCAGCAGGAGCACGGCAAGGGACACCAGAAAGATAAACCACCCGGAAAATCCATGGAAGAAGCCCTCGGCCACCGCAGCGCCCCATCGTTCATAAAGGAACCCGGTCATGGCGATGCGAAGGCTGTTGGTGATAATGGAAAGGGGCACGGTGGCGGCCACCACCACGGCCCGTTTCCAAAAGGGGGCTTTGAAGAAATAGGCCAGCAGGAGCCCCAGCACGATCAAGGGGATCAGGTACCTCAGTCCACTGCATGCGTCCACCACCTGGAGCTGGGTAAACCCCAGATCGATCACATTTCCTTCCCGAAAGGCGGACATGCCGGCCGCCTGCATCATGGCCACGCCCAACTGGGAAGAAAGGAGCTTGAGCTGCCAGGATACCTTGGTATACAGAAAATTGGGAAGGGGAAACATGGTGGCCAGCATAATGAGGGCAAAGGCCAGTTCCTTGAGCTTGCCCCATCCCAGATGGAGCCACAGGAGCCCTGTGATCATAAGCCATAAGGATATATAAAGGCTCAGATACTCCCCTCCCAACTCCCCTATCGAGAAGAGGCAGCAGGCCACGGCCACCAACACAAACCCGGCCCAGCCGGGACAGGAGGGGAGAGTGGACACGCGCTCCCGCTTGTCCCAGATCAGATACAGCACCACAAAGGGGATGAGATACCCGTAGGAGTAGTCCTCCCGGAGCCAGTCGCGCTGGATCAGGTTCATGATCGCGTCAAAGTAGACTGCAAAGAGGAGGAGGGCATAGATCGTCCCCTGTATCCAGGCCCGTGGTGTTATAGTGTTTAACCAGTTCATGTCACACAGCCCTCCTATGGCCCCGTTTTATTATACAGGATTGCCATCCTCATCGTATCTTCCCTTGCCCTTAGGCAATCATCTTCACCCCGTTGAATTCCGTAGGACAGCGCAGCGTATTCAACCGGGGCCAGCATCCCAGCATTCCAACATTTATCCATCATTTTGCCCCTTATTATTTTGCCATTCTCACGCAGAGCCCCATAGAAGGAGCAGGGAGCATCCAGTAACCAGCATTATCTTGTCACAATCTCCCATATCCGCTCCGCGGCCCTCCCGTCCCACTTGGGGGGCACCCGATATCCCTTTTTGGCACCGTTGAGCGCCTCCCGGTAGCCGGCAAGGATGCTCTCGGCCCGGGTCCCCCCCAGCACATTGGACCCCATCTCAATGGTAATGGGCCGTTCGGTGTTGTCCCGCAAGGTCACGCAGGGGACGCCCAGGGCCGTGGTCTCCTCCTGGAGCCCGCCGCTGTCGGTCAGGACCACGGCCGCATCCTTCCACAAAAAAAGGGATTCCCTGAATCCCAATGGCGGGAGCCGTTTGATGGTGGCGGACAGGTGGATATCATGGATCTTGAGCATCTTGTCGGTGCGGGGATGGACCGGAAACAGGATCATCCGCTCCAGGGCAATCCGATTCAAGGCCCCGGCAATCTCCTCGAAATTTTCTTTCCGGTCCACATTGGCAGGCCGGTGGAGGGTCAAAAAGGCATAGGCGCCGGGGGCTTGTTTCATGGCGGCTGAGGGAAAGGCATCGGATCCACAGGTCTTGAGCTTCTCCACCTGGTGAAACAGGTTGTCCACCATGACGTTCCCCACAAAATGGATCCGCGCTTGGGGTTTGCCTTCCTTGAGGAGGTTGGCCATGCCGCTCTGTTCCGTGACAAAAAAATAATCGGCCAACACATCGGTCACCATCCGGTTGATCTCCTCGGGCATGGTCAGATCGAAGCTCCGCAATCCGGCCTCTACGTGGGCCACCTGAATCAAGGCCTTTTTGGCCACGATGGTGCAGGCCAGGGTGGAGTTGACATCGCCCACCACCATGACCAGATCAGGCTTTTCAGCCTCGCACAAGGCTTCAAAGGCCACCATGATCCGGCCTGTTTGGACGGCATGGGACCCGGAACCGGCCTCTAAGAAGAAGTCCGGCCTGGGGAGGTCCAGATCGTCGAAAAAGGCCTGGCTCATCTCATAATCATAGTGCTGACCCGTGTGCACAATCCGGCAATTGACCTCCGGATGCTGGAGGGCCTGCCGGTATACCGGGGCAATCTTCATAAAGTTGGGCCGTGCCCCGGCCACCAGAAACACCTTCTGTTTAGTATTCATTTTACCCACATCCCATCTCCCAATATCCAATACCAAGTACCCGAGAAATCTCTCACAGAGCCCACAGACTCACAGAGATCGTACAGGTTCAAGGGTTCAAAGGTTCAGAGGTTCAGAGGTTCAAGCAGGGAGCAGGGAGCTCGGAGCTCGGAGCTTTCAGGTTTCAGCCCTCATCCTCAATTCCAGCATCCCAGCATCAAGTATCCAATATTTTCCCCAGGGCCTCACGTGCCTTTGTTTCCCCATGCACCAGCCGGATCTCCGCTGGCCTCTCTCCCATGGCCCTGACCCAGTCCGCCAGTCCCTGCGCGTCTGCATGGGCCGAATATCCGGTCATCTGGTGGACCCGGGCCCGAATCTCCAGCATTTCGCCATCCAGCGTCACATACCCGCCCGGTCGTCCCGCATAGGTGATGATCGCACGGCCCGGGGTCCCCTCGGCCTGGTACCCCACAAAGAGCATATCATTTTTCGGGTCACCGATCCCCATCCGGATATGATCCACGATCCGGCCGCCGGTGCACATGCTGCTCCCGGCCAGGATCACCATGGGGCCATCCGCCTCGCACAGGGTCAGGTGGTCCGCATGGCTTCGGACCGCGACCAGTCCCTTGAAATCAATGGGATGATCCCCACCGGCCGCCAAGTCACGCGCCTCCTGGTCCCAAAACTCGGAAAGCCGGGAATAGATCTCCGTAATCTCCAGACCCAGCGGCGTATCCACAAACACGGGGGCACGCAACCCGCCTCCCCCCACCAGCCCCGGTCCATTTCATAGATCAGCTCCTGAGTACGGCCGTGTCGCTCCCCTGACACGCGCCGCAGTCCACCAGGATATTCACTCCCCTGGCCTGCAGCAGGTGGCACGACCCGGTGACCGTCCGCTCACCGCCCAGATGGATCAGTTGCATAACAGGTTCAAAAGTTCAAAGGTTCAGAGGTCCAATTCCAGCATTTCGCCATCTCCGCATCGCGGCATTTCCCCATTTGTTGATTTGGCGTCTTTGCGCGAGGACCCTAAACAAGTTTACAAGTTGACTACGTCCCCCATTTTACACACTTGACGCCTGCCCATTGACAGGCTACATTCTTTTCATAAACTTAGATAAATCGTCTTTCGACCTTGACTTAGTCTTGAAGCCATATGATAAAAACTTTTAGCCGTTCACGGGGTTCAAAGGTTCAAGGGTTCAGGGTTGCGTTTTTCGCCACTGGTTGATAGTTTTCAGATGCACCCTCCCTCAACCCCCGCCGTGCCAGCCATTCCAACCCCAAAGACCGTGGGCCATTGGAGGTTATTTGTTAAAACCAGCATGCGTTTCCAACTCCCCGGGTCATCAATTCTGTTTTTCTTCCCAACCTTGAACGGTGAACCGGGAACCTGTGAACTTACAAAAACTTTCAGGCACAAAGGGCTCAGAAATCTTTATGAAACCGGGAGCCAAAAAGGCATCCGCCCTGAACATTTAAAATGCTTGACATTAGTCATGGCAAGACTGGATGCAAGCAAGAATCCCCAGGATATGAACTTGCCAGGACTTGGTTTACATCCACTAAAAGTGCTATTTGAGGGTTTCTGGGCTGTGTCGGTTTCCGGCAACTGGCGAGTTATCTTCCGTTTTGAAGGCGACAACGCCGTGGATGTTGATTATATCGACTATCATTGAAGGAGAAACAACATGGTTATGCACAATCCACCTCACCCGGGAGAAGTCATTCGAGAATTCTGTATCGAACCTTTGGGCTTGACCATAACTGAAGCAGCAAAAGGGCTCGGCGTTTCCAGAAAGACGTTGTCAGAGCTCTTGAACGGTCGTTTTGGAATCTCTCCGGGAATGGCTATCAGGCTTTCCAAAGCTTTTGGAGGGAGCGCGGAAAGCTGGATCACACAACAGGCCCAATATGACCTATGGCAGGCTTCGCAGAAGACCGATGTCACAAAAGTAAAGGCTTTCGCATGATTCCCAGTGGATCAGAGCCAGAGATCGGACGTTAAAAATCAGAAGGCTGACTTCCGACTTCTGTCCGTTTGCCCTCCGACCTCCGTCTTTTCCAGCATCCCAGCATACGCTTTTTATCCACCCACCCAATCATCCCTTTTTTGTCATCCTACTCATCCTTGCCCTTAGGAATTCATCCATTCGCGCAGCGATTCATCCCCGCATTTCCACATTTCAGAGCAAGGAGCAGGGAGCCAGGAGCGGGGAGTGCCCAGGTTCAATGATTGCGGTACCTGACTTTCTCAAGCAAGACCATGGCCGCAAACAACGGCAACACCTTCTGCCGCTTGATCCGCTTCGGTTCTGATATCAGTCTATAAAACCATTCCAGCGACAGTCGCTGCCAGAATTCAGGGGCCCGCTTCACCGTTTCTGCAATGGTGTCCAATGTTCCTCCTACCCCCTGGCACACCCTCACTGTCTTGAGCGCTGCTTTGTGCGTGGCAAACCATTTCTCCTGCTTTGGTGATCCAAGGGCCAGGAAAAGGATCTGAGCTCTTGACCGATTGATCTTGTCGATCAGTTCATCCATGTCCGCTTCCTTGACATACCCATTGGACCGTCCCGCAATATTCATGTTCGGATACCGCTTTTGGAGCTTTTCCGCAGAGTCCCTGTTCACCTCTTCCTTTGCACCATAGATAAAAATCCCATATCCCTTTTGAGCGGCCAGTTGACAGATGTCATAAATAAACTCGGACCCGGGGACACGAGTCAGCCTGGCTCCGTGAAGGACCCTCGCGGCTAACACGATCCCAATTCCGTCCGGCAGCAGCAGGTCGGCCTCCTTATAGGTTTTGTAAAGAACAGGATCTTTTGGTACGGAAAAATTCTTCTCCGGGTTGGCAGCGAACACAGAATGGGGCCGGTCACCCGTTTCCAGAAAAGATTCCACCCTCGCCAAGGCCTTCTCCCTGTTGAGAGGATCTACCCAGATATTGAGGATATTGAGTCGGTCCTTCAAATCAGCTCCGCTTTTCGTTTTATAATGTCCATTTCAATGGGCGACTCGGTGCCGATGACTGTCAGGAAGGAAACATCCGGGGGAGGTCCTTCCATTTGACAGCTCAATACCGTGGTTTCTGTATTTATTCCGTATGCGGAAGAATACCAGCCAAAAGGCGGATTCAACTCACCCCGGTGAAGACTGAAAGTCTCGTTCCCCAAAAGCCTCACAAAGATTTTTTCACCTTGATGGTCAATGACCACCCACCTCTCTTTCTCGTAACAAGTGGCTTCCGGATGGAGATGGAAATTCAACTCAAAGAGATGAAATCCTCGTCCCGAAAAGCTATCCTTTATTAATATGGTGTTTTGGTCGGAATACAGAATAGCCCTTCTATGATGGACAGGGTCGCTCAGTCTCGAATATCCATTGTGGGATGCTTGAACAAAAACATTTCCACCCCTTTGTTCTGCATTTTCAAGTGTACACTTGTAGGGCCTACTCCAGATGAAGCTCGTTTCCTGAACGGCCTGATCTATTCGGTCAATAGTCACGGTGTTGTGTGCACGCGTCCCTTTGAAGTATTTTCTGAACTCAGGCGCCCCGTTGTAACGATAGGTGCCAGGGTCTACCAGGAATTCCTTGCCATTTTTGGTCAAGGTAACCGACAAGGAATCCGCATGGCCATGGTTGTAAAAAGGGGCCATGCCGAGGGGGCCGTGGTCAAAGGTAACTATAGCCCCATTTCCTGTCCGGATAACGCTGTATCCAGACGCTTCAAAAACAGAGATCCGCTTGCTGCCAATTTGGACGATCGGTCGTCTTGGAGAGATACCGGGACCTACCGCATGGCCGTCATCACTGTCGCCAATAGCGGGCAGGTGCCCGGTGCTGTCCCTAAAGGCAGCCAGGAACTCCTCTCCTTTTAACAGTCGTTGTTTGATAAGACCGCAATCCTTGATCCGATTCTCTTCCAGAAAGTTGACAGTCAACCAATACAAGTCGAGCACAAGCCGGTGATAGCTGAAAGAATGTTCAACAGGGCCGCCGTCCTCCAGAATTTGATGAGTGGACTCCTGCTCAAGGAGCCGTATCCCCTTTCTCAACCACCTTTTTCCTTCGGGCAGCTGTTGAAACACCGCGCCCGCAAAGACAAGGCCTACGGATTCGGCAATAGTATGATTTCCGAGGGAGGAATAAAGGGACAGGCGGTTGGCAACCAAAAAAGCATGCTGATAAATGGCGACAAGGATCGTTCGTGCTTCCGTGTCCTCAATGGGCACAGCCTTGAGGCAAGAGACAAAACCCGGTATGCGAAGGGCGCATTCCATGGTGGAAAGGTAATGAACGCCCCTTGGAAACGGGTTCGATTTCAACCATTCCAGAATCGATTTCTTCGCAACCTCTGCCGCCCTGCAGGAACGAGCGCCCTGCACCCGGGCGTTCGTCAGAACCGCCACATGCTGAAGTCTCGCAGGTTCCCATCTGGCGCGAATGTCCTCTCGTTCCAGATCGCTGTCGCCCAAAGCAAATTTCTTCCCATGAAGAATGGCTTCAATGTCTTCTTCTGCGACAGTCGATTCAAGAGCCGGCAATTCCAGGTCCCTCAGACGACTGAGATCGAGATCCTTGACACGATTTTCGGCATGTCTGAGCTTAAAAACCCGAATGCGCAGAACTTGGATGGCCTGCCGCAGCCTGTAACCCCATTCCGCAGTCGATGCATGCTGTACCCGAAGCGCGAGGAAACGTATTCGATTTTCTATGGAAGCGAGCAATGGAAAAATATCAGGAGGGGGTTATGACCGAACCCAAAACCTGGCTGGTGCGCGGTGTGTTGGTCAAGCGATCAGAAAGGGTTTAGCCGTTACAGCATGGCAGTATGCCAGTCCCCAAACCGCATGGGGATCGTGGACATCCCAGCATACCAGTGTCCCAGCATTCCAGAATTTTCCGTGATCATCTTTCCACGAACGGCACATATATCAGGAACCACGCGATCTTAACGTATTCGCTGATTACCTGCTTCGAGCCGTCCCTATCAGTCCACCAAAGATACCCCCATGGCTTTTCATACCTTGTGGGAACAAACGAAAGTCTATATGCCTTACGATCGAAAACGCGATCTGCGATAATCTTGATCCGTCTCATGTGGACTGGTGAACTGACAAAAATGGCAGATGTAAGCTTGTATCGGTCCATCATGTCCTTGGCATACAATGCCTCAAGATGTGTATCTTCGTAAAGATTACGACATCTTGAAGGCCTTTTTGCTGTGACGGCTTTTTGCTTTAAAATTTCGAGCTTTTCATCTTTTCCAGGGGTCAGCACTTTACTGTGTGCGGGAATCATAAGATAATCCGCGAACCCCTCTTGAATCAGACGGTGGGCTTCCTTTTTTCGCGCCTCATAATCAGGTCCAAGAAAAAGGATAACGGCATCGCACCTCTCTGCGTCGTCGGAATAGGCGAGATAGTGGGGTGCATAGAATACGAGCACTATGAAGCCGCCCAAGATAAAAAACACAAAGAGGAGACTGGCTCGCTTCAAACGGGAGGCGGGAAACCTTTCTTGTCAGAAAATGGATACGCGTGAACCAGAGATTACATGGGCCTGACAGAGTCCTTTGCTTCATCCTAAGGAGCGGTTTCAAATACCTTTACAACCTGACCGGTCCGAAGGGACTCCAACATCTTAAAAGTGATCAAAGAGGCGCCATAAATTTCTTCAAAGGGAATGGGTGTTTTTTTCCCGTGCAAAACAGCATCGACAAAGGCCTCCACCTCTGCTTTCTGGCCCTTGTCCTGAGTCATCAGCTTGGTCACTTTTTCTTTACCGCCGGCATGCATGGACAGCCGCTTAAAATCATCTAATAGGGCCGAACATCCGTTCGCATAAATTTCCACCCGCTCCTTAGATACACTTCTATCGCCGTTGGCAAAGTAGGAAATATTTCCGATAGAACCGTTTTCAAAGGTCAGATTAACTGTAAGTGTGTCTTCAAGGTACCCCGGATCGGGCATGGCACATGCATGAAGGGAAGAGGGAAGAGCGCCGGCCATGAAGGTCAGGAAATCCACGAAATGGCATACTTCCCCAATAATCCGGCCACCTCCCAGTTCCTTGTCCTGAATCCAAGAATCCGCCGGAATCGCCCCCGCATTGACCCGGTAGGTCATAGCCATCGGTCCATTTCCCAGATGTTCCTTCATCTTCAGTGCCAACGGCGAAAACCGACGATTATATCCAACCATCAAAAGCCGGAGGTCAGAGGTCGGAGGTCGGAGGTCAGGATAGACTTTGGCAATTTCATCGAGTTGTTCGAGGGTGAGGGAGAGAGGTTTTTCAACAAATACGTGCTTTCCCGATTTCAGGGCTTTGAGGACATATTCTGCATGGGAATCGTGGCGCGTGGTAACAAAAACCGTGTTGATTTCCTCGTTGTCAAAGATGTCCGCTTCGGATGCTGCGCAGAACTCAAAGCCGAATTTTTCTCCCACAGATCTTGAACTCGTCCCACTGGAAGTCAGCACTCCTTTCAGAGATACATCGGCACTCTTTGGTATGTTTGGCAACAGATGGCTCTGAGCATAACTCCCGGCACCGATAAATCCTATCCCCACCTGCTGGGTGCCCCTCCCTGACCTCTGACCTCTGACCTCTGACCTCTGCAAAGAAATTCGATCTCTTACAATTTCTTTGCTTGTATCGTACTTGATGAGGATGCCGATAAAAGGCTCGGATCTGGCCATCATCATGTCGTAGGCCTTCGGAGCATCCTCCAGTTTAAAAGTATGAGTGGTCAGGTAGCTGACATCTATCTTCTTATTGTAGATCAGTTCCTGAAAGGCCTCCATGTTGCGTTTTTCGGTCCAGCGTACATAGGCAGGGGGATAATCGACCCCCCTTTCCTCATAAACCGGATCGTACCGACCAGGGCCATATGAGCAGGACATGCGGACCTGCAATTCCTTCTTATAGAAATGCGGCTCGCGGTCGAAACCAGTCGGAACCGCTCCAACCACAACAATCGTTCCACGCTTTCGAGCAATCGCGCCGGCAAAGTTGATGGGATCCAGAGAACTGGAAGCAGCCGTGATGATGACCGCGTCGCATCCAAAACCACTGGTGAAATAATGGATTTTGGATTCGATACCAGGGGTATCTCGCACAAAGGTCTCATCCGCGCAATTCAGTTTGGCTATCTCGACCATATCTGGGTTAATATCTACCCCTAAGACGCGAATGCCAGAGGCCCGAAGCAGCAGGCATGTCAGCTGACCGAGCAGGCCTAATCCGAGCACCAGGCAGGTTTCGCCCAGACGCAAATCCGCCTGCCTGACACCCTGCAGGGCGATTGCGCCGAGAGTGTTGTAGGTCCCTTGACGAAGATCCGTATCTGGATTGAGCCTGACACACAGATTGGCAGGGACAGAGATCACCTCAGCATGGGAGGCAGTTAGACCGCCACAGGCCACCAAGTCACCAATTTGGAATCCAGCAACATCTTGCGCCATATGGATCACCTCTCCGACAGCTGAGTATCCCAAAGGTGAATAGGCATCGAGCTTTTTCATGACCGCACGATAGGTTTGAACAGGCCCTTGGGTCTTAAGAGTGTCGAGAACCTGCTTCAGTTGTTGGGGCCGTTCCTTAGCTTTACCGAGCAATCCCTTGCGGGCTGCTTTAACAGTGCTGCCTTCAGTACCAGCGCTTACCAGGGTATAATAAGGGCGGACAAGAAGTTGGCAGGCTGAAACCTGAGGAAGTGCTACCTCCAAAACCTGCATGGCCCCATCTTTAAGCTTTTGGGTGAGTTGTTTCATGGTCAAATTGCAAAAATTCGGGATTTATCCAAAAGCCTATTGATATCGAGTCCTTGTTTAACAAGCTTTGCCTTTCCTAACGGCGATCTTGGGAGACTGTCAACAAAATGATAGATAACAGAAAACCTATCCCCGAGAAGGGCCTGTATTTTTGTCTTCATCATTGAGAAATCCTCGTCCTTAAGGGAGCCAAATTTTTTTAAGTATATTACTATTTCTCCAAGTTTTCTTTGCTCGATAAAGAGACCAGCAAGGTTTGCAAATGCAGGGTAGTGTTGTCCAAAAATAAGACTTGTGGCGCTGATGATATCTCCCTGATAATCCACGACAAACTCCTGCTCCCTACCGATCACTTCGTCCAAGAGAAGAAAGTTCCGACAACAGTCACAGGTCTGTTTCTCTGCAACTGTTGCATAGTCACCAGTCCGAAATCTAATTAAGGGCATCACAAGATTATTAAACCCAGTTGCAATAATTTCATATATCTCCTGACCGGATGGACTCTTTGCACCTGTAGGATGCAATTCCAGATAACCGTACTGAGGATACACATGAAGAAGATGAGAATCTTCACATTCCCCACCGAGTATCAAGCATTCGCTATGTCCATACCACGAGAAAACTCGGCTTTGAAATATCCTTTCAATAAGTTCTCGCTGAAAGGGAAAAAGCTTCTCAGATCCACAGAATACAGCCTTTGGTACAAAATCCAGCTTGAGATCCTTAAGATTCATAAGCGCCGCAAGTTGATACATAGTGGATGGGTAACCGTGAAGAAAGCGTGGTTTGATTTTATTGATGGCATTTATGTAATGGCGAACTGTATTTCTCTTTAGGTTAAACGATGAGGCGTAATAAATATTAAAGATTCTATCATGATGGAGGAATTTGCTCTTCTTGGGGGTGCGGCCTCGCAAATTGAAAATAGAATCTCCAAATTTGAACCCTACTCGAGCCCACTGATCGAAAATGAAAGCCTTTTCAATTTGCCGAGTTTTGAAACGATCTATGAAAAAGGCAAATGGATCACCAGTGGAACCTCCGGTTGTTACCTTGAGACGGCGATATTTTGCCCCGTGAACAAATTGAGTGAGGTGTTGTCTGACGACGTTCTTGTCAATAATTGGAAAATTCTCTATTCGTTCTAAGGGATCATTAGATCGTTTTGGGCTGCGAGGTACTATTGATCGGTAATAAGGAACATTCTTGGTGGCATGTTCTAAAACTTGCTGCAGAAAGTTCTTCTGGATTACTCGCAAAGCCTCGCTGGGCAAAAATTCTGATCTCTTTAGGAGAAGTTTCGTATCCGAGTAAGGTTTCCAAAGCAAGGCTTCGCGCAGCATCTATTCCCTCGCTTGATGGTAATAACGGAATCTTTCATCGATAATCGCGATCAAATTTCGACAGAAACGCTGGATGGTATATTGCTGTTCGAACTTGGCACGCCCTGCTTGTCCCATTCTCTTTCCCTCCTCCGGGTGCAAGATGAGATATTCAATCTTGTCCGCAAGACTTTCAACAGATTGGCAGTCTACGATGAGCCCAGTTCGGCCATGTTCTATGATTTCAGGGATCGCCCCTTGGCTGGTTGAGATTACAGGTAGACCTGCTGCCATTGCTTCCAATAAAACAAGAGGAAAAGTATCCCTAAAAGTAGGAAAGACCAAAACATCGGATTGCAAAAGTAGATAGTATTTATCCTCACCATATCGGGGTCCGAGGTATTCGACATGATGTTGTAAGCCTCTTCGTTTGATGGCGTCGGAGAATACTTCTGCGGAAATTGCCGCCGTTGGGTTTCCTACAAAATATGTTTTGAACTTTAACCCCCTATCCCGTAATACCTTACACGCATCTAGAAGGAGGATCGGACCCTTTGTCGGGACTAGATTTGACAGAAAAAGGATCATCGGTTCTCTTCCCTCAGTCATTTTCCTGTCTTTGAATTCCAGATTTGGGTAGCTTAGCCCGTTAGGAACATACCTGCAGTGCGCAGAAGGAACAACATCTTTAACGTCTTCGTACAATAGGCGGGATAGAAGGATTACAGTCGATCCTTTAAAAAACCATCTATAAATCCACATCGACATAGGTTTTTCAAGCTCATCTCTCACTCCTTTTCCGTGCAAATGGTACAGCACGTGACAATTGAAAGATTTAAGAACCATGCCAAAAAGGCAATCGCGATAAAAGGACAGGCCGGTCACTGCGGGAACAAAATATACAACCTTAGGCCGAAAAAGAATCATCAAAGTTATAAGCTGACAAAGATACCATGCCAAAACAGCGAATTTAGCAAGGCGAAGTGAACCGATGTCAGCGATTGTGGATGCATAATGCAAAGGCAGGACTTTAACCAGAAAATGTTTGTGTAATTCACGGCAGCCAACCACATGTTGATTCATTAGATTGGAGCCATGCATGGGTGGAGGTAAGGGGACTACCAGAAGCAACTTGTTCTCCATCTTTTAAACTCGTGCCAAATATTTAGCGGGAGATAGCGAATTCATCCTAACTTCGTTTGATATGGTCGAAGCCTTATGCCAACCGACTAAAAATGGCCGACAGAGACTTCGATACATTAATTGAGCCCCAATGACTGACCGTGGTCGAGACAATATCTCTACGCAAGTTTAGATCTTTTAAAGAGATTATGGCATCCGCAATCTTTTCTTCGTCGGCCATCTTAACCAGTATACCATTTTTGCCTGTCTGAACAAGTTCCGGAATACCACCTACCGATGATGCCACTACCGGAGTCCCGCAAGCAAGTGACTCGAGAATAACCATTGGTACTCCCTCCATTTTCGATGGTAAAACCAAGGCGTCAGCCATATTATACCATCTATGCAAAATGTCATGAGATACTTTCCCTAAAAAGTGAACAGCAGAAGAAATACCAAGGCGCTGAGTCAACGTTTTCAATGATTCCTTTTTTGTTCCGTCACCAATAATAAACAAATGGAGTGGGAATTTTGGTACAATGTGGAGAAGACTTTTGATAAGTAAATTGACTTGTTTTATTTCCTCTAACCTGCCAACGAACAGAAGTGCCAATTGGTCGTTAGAAATAGACAATTCGGCCCTCATCTTTTGTCGAATATTGTAATCCGGGCGGAATCGGCTTGTATCGACAGCGTTCATTATCAATGTAGTCTTCCAGGCCGCACCAGCTTTTTTGACTTGATCAAGGCATAGTTGATCAATAGAGATTATCCAATTAGCCCGACGGTAGATCGCCTGGTGAATCTGATCGAAAAGCCAAAGTATAAGTTTGTTACGTGCCCAAACGAATTTAGCCGCACTTACTGGATTCCCAGAGCCATGTTGATGAAATACAATTGGCTTTCTACATTTTCCATAAAGGAACGGTATTGCGCACTCTGGGGAATGTACATAAAGGATATCAATATCGCTCAACAAAATTTGTCTTCTATTCTTCATGTATCCTAACAGGGCTTTTAGACGCAGAGGGAAATTATTCGGTATATTAATTGAGTAGGTAGCGACAAAAAATACATTACGACAAATATGTTTGGGTTTCCAAAGTGGTGTGCCATTAACGCCAGCGCCAAAGATCGTTATCTTATTGTCCATGGCATTGATCAAATTAAGGATGAAGCCGCTGGCTCCTCCAAAGGGTAGCCGTTGGACAAAATCATTTGGAGTAATGATTCCAATTGATGGCAGCTTCATTATGAATAGATGCTCTTGGAAAGAAGGGCGTCAGGGCCTTCGGAAATTCTCTGTAAGTGCGTTCGAAATACCGGGCTGTATAGCAAGCCAAATATAAACCAGAAGAGCTGTGCCATTTGGAAGCGCACAATATAACTGTTGCTTACAAAATTCATAATTAGAATGGAAAGAAGAACGGAAATTCCGAAAAATCGAAATTTGGATTCCACGTTATCTCGCAAAAGAAACCTAAAAATTGATGCGTAGATCAACACATAGAGCGTCAGTCCAATGTACCCAGTTGTAATTAACAGGGACATATAATCGTTGTGGGACCCTGACCATCTTTTCTGTGCTTCATCGGGCAACTCTGCTAATTCTTTTCCTAAGCCGACTCCTGCCAGCTGATAATAGAGAGGTAGATGAAAAAATAGCTGCATATTGTGCTTCCAAATCGATATCCTTCCACTGCTCGCGGAATTTAGATCGGGCGATTTGCGTTCAAGGCTGATTGCATTTTTCTGTGTTACAATACTCTTTATATCATTAATAAATATTGAAGAAAGAATGAATGATGCAACCACGAGATACCAAAAGAGATTTCGCTTCCAAAAAAAAGTATGACAAAGCCAGAAAACAACCGCGCCGAGCAGGACGGTACGTGTATATGTTTTATACGCACAAAATAGGCTGCCAAAGAGCAAGGCAAGCATGAACCACCTACTCAGTTTTGTTTGCTGGTCCGACAAAAAGTGTAACGCAAATAGAAATGAAAAAAAAAGCATCAGGTGCCCTTGAGTATGAACTCCTGAAGACAGTCCGGCTTGGCGATCGACCATGCTGCCTGTTACGATAGTGTTAGATATCCCGGAAATTATCATAATAGTGCTAACGACAATAGGAACAAAATAGCCGCAGGCTAGAACTTTAAGCAAAAGTGCGGTGGTGGTTTCGTCACGAACAACGGTTTTGGTAAGAAAGAATGGCAAAAATGGAACTACAGTCCTAACAACATCACGAAATTCGGCACCAAGGGCTAATCCAGTTAGGCAATGTAGAGAGAATAGGATTATCAGAACTGAGGTTATATCTAAGCGCAGTTTTTTAAAATTTATAAGCAACCCAAAAATGAACAAATAGGAGGATACCAACCCAAAAATATCGAGAATGCTAATGTTGCCAATATGGGTAAATGAGACTGTAATAGGTCTCAGAAACAGAAATAAGATCAAAATACTTAAGGCAAGCCAGATTGGGAGCGGACGCTTTGATTGATCAAAATTGTCTATATCTGGTAAGTTCATATGACTTAGAATCAACCAGGTTATAGCTGCGGACTATGGTCGCGAGGGTACACTGACAGATCGCTGGCCCAAAATACGATGGGTAATCAGAGAGGTTAGTGTAAACTCAACCAAGTATGCACACACCATTGCCATCATCGCCCCGGCAAGTGAGAAAGCATCATAAAAAGGTATAAATAAGGAAATATTTGTCAATAATGTCGCGATTGAAGCGAATGCAACAATCTTGGGTTGTCCTATCCCCTGAAGAATGCTTTTATTGGCTACCGAAAATAATCTAAAAGGAAAAGCAATCAATAAAATCGCAAGAAACTCAAAAGCATTAACATAGTCTTGTTTATTAAAAAGAAAAAGTAAAATGTCATGGCGCCAGGGGAACCAGGCCAGTGCAAAAATCAAAAGGGTTGTTAAAACAGCAACAAAAGAAAACTCTCGGATACCAAGCGCACGAACATTCTGCTTATTGGCATTCTGTCTGGAAACCTGAGGAATTAAAACCGTTGTGATTGCCCCAAAGCCTATCTGAAAAATGCTGTATATCAAAATCACCACGTTGAACAAAGCGAGGTCCCTGGGGCTTTTTTGAGATAAAATAAGATTTCCAGTAAGCAGAATCCCTGCGTTCATAAGGTCGGTAAGACAAACCCATTTGGAATAGTTAAAGAGCGCCTTTGCTGTTGAGAAATTCAATTGTATCGTCCCAAGAATAATATGTGGCTTGGAAGTAAGGATACAGATGCTGGAGACTATAAACATTAGAAATGCGGCGATTGTAAAAAGGAACAAAACAACGGAAAGATCGATAGGTTGTATAATTAACAGAGCAAGTGACAGGACTAGGAGTTTTGAAAATCCGCCACTAACTTCCACTAAAGCGGACAGCCTGAATTTCTCCAATCCTTTTAGATAGCCGTCATTGACTGTTACCAGGGACATTGGCAATAAACTCAACATGAAAATGGCTAAAAAATAAATAGAGTAGGCTTCTTGACTGTTTGCAATCAAGAGGGCGACAATGATGCCAAATATGGAAAATAAACCTGCCATAATGAAGGCATGCCCATAGGAACTCCAGGCTTCGGAAATCTGGTGGAATGCCTTGAATCTACTGATGCTACAGGAAACCGCCGCATAAAGATCTAAATGAGAAAAGACAAGCACCCAGTTAAAAACAGACAAGGCGAATGCAAACAATGCATAATCAGAAACACTTAGTTCGCGGATGACTATCGTATTGTAAAGAAATACGAACAACCTGGATAAGATAACCCCTGCCAGCACTATTGAAGAATTTTTAACCGTTTCTTTCCACATAGTAAGTTGTCTGTATAAGTAACGAGTCCGAAAAAAGCTGAAATGGGGCTAATGATTGAGGCGAGAAACGCATAAAATAATATGGAAACAACAGTATGAGGCGAGGGTTATGGTGAACTTGCACCGCAAAAAGGAAGAGAAACTACTGTGTTCTTTTGTGGGAAACGCAGGTAGAGTACTGGCAGTGGTGATAGCTGAATTGTGCTAATTTGTTTTAGGATTTGGACAGATAGGGCTAGCGATGGGATAGTGACATTTCAGTATATCAGCGTCACTCAGAAGATCTTAAAATGCTATCTGCGAACGCCCTGGTCAAATTTGGTCATCTGAGACTTGATCAAAGACCCACATGGTTTAGGAGTTCCTGGATCGCTTCTGAGGACCAGTAAAATATGGGTTGCCATCAAGTTGCCATGATTTAGCTCGGGGCCTTATTGATGGTTTACAAATTTTCTTGAACCTTAAGGTTACCGGGAGGAGTAAGCTTTTTAATAGTGACTGATAGGTAGGCGCCCTTCTCCCAGGAACCATAGCTATTTTGGTCAGCAGTTACGACTACCGGAGGCGTTGTTGACCATTTTGTATTTGCCGGATCGAGCACGTCGGAAAATTTAAAAGTGTATTGTTTCCCTTGAATGGCTATTAAAGGAAGAATAGAATTGTCAGTAGTGAGATTGTCCCCTGAGTTTATGCATGGCGAACTGGCGAGTAAGGTGAAATCGCCACTGGTAGTATCATTGAAGTTTGGTTCACCGGCAGTATCATTCACTCCATAGCCGCTGGGTAGATTTGGGCTATTCCAGGCACATGGCGCACAAGCAGTGCCATCAAAATGTACTAACGGTGTATGTCCTAAAAACTGATGATGATTATACCCTATAGTCATCCCACTTAAGTAACTCATGGATATATTTATGTATTTATCTCCAGAAGGTCTTGAATCAACTACTATATTATTTTTAATATTAATATGTTGAAGAATCGTTGCTGTGCTGTCGAATGATGTACTAATTCCGTAAAAATAATTACCGCTGTCGTAATTCTGAACTGCACGATAAATGGTATTGTTATAAATGTAAAAATTTGTAAATAAATCCTTGTTCAAAGAGGTCCCATTTATTGATATGCCGCCGCCCTTTGTTGTCCCGTTGATTATGTTTGCCCAAACATAGTAGCCGCTGCCTCCAATACCATCATTGTCTGCAACCCAGTTCCAATTCAAATTTATACCAGCCCTTTCGCAATAGTTCCCGTAAATTACACGGTTCTTCCCTTCGCCACTTATCCTGATAGCGTCCCCGGGAGAGGCGTACTGATTTGGCCCATCATAAACATCATAGATTTTATTAAATCTAATTATAATGTCCTGGGTAAAAAACCATTCATCATTTTTAAAGGTAATGTATGATCTATGACTCTCAGATTCCAGACTATGAATTGTATTATATTCAACCAGGATCCTTTTCGCACCGTTCATGTAAATTCCCGAACCTACATCCCTCATGGTAGCGTATACATGATTATAACTGAAAACAAGATCAGTTGCTAAAGTTCCTAATGTATAACCTGGGACAGCACCACCTTTGTAACCTGCTTCATAATTCACCCATTCTTCTGGGGCAAGTTTTCCAATATTCATAAAAGTGTTTCCGTTGTTTCGAGAGCCACCAATTACAATATAGGAGGGGCAATCGTCATACCAATCTTTATTATCGCCATCATAATTATCAGCTACTATGGAAACACCATTATTAGACATATTGGAAAAGGTATTCCGATAAATATATACGTGGGAGACATCTCCCTGCACTATAACTCCGGAAGCTGATGCTTGAATTGAGGAGTCCTGTATGGTTATGTGCCCTGTGGGCGCACCGAATTCTCTAATTCGGATTCCCGAGCCTTCGTCAGCGCCGGGTGAAGTCATAGCGGTATCTTGTCCATTGATGGTCAAGTTTTGAAGAATAAGGTATTGGATATTTTTAATGTCGAAGATTCTAGAAAATTCATTCACATCTGTAAGAATCTGCGCGTTACGACCATCTATAATAATCGGGCTATTCGCTGTTCCACTTCCTCTTGGAATAAAGTTCTTTGTGAAGGTACCGGAAAGATAGATAGTGTCGCCGGGATCAATCAGTGAAGGATTGTCATCCTGAGACCAACGCAAGGAATTATTGAAATCATCTACGCTCCACGCATTCTCAACTGAAGAGCCGTTCTTCAAACCGGCACCATTTTGAGTTACATAATAAGTATCCGTACCCGCTTCCGCTAATTGAGGAAGGATAATTAAAAATAGGGCAAATATTGCTTTGTACATACCGATGTTAAACCTCCACCCCAACATTCATCGCCCAAAGCTTAACAGGGGACGAAGCGAATTTCTGAGCTTGTGACACCCGCAGCACGGCGATCCTTGCGCTTAGTCAGCTATTGCCTGTTCGGCTCTTCTACGGCTTTTAAATGATTGCAAATAATATGCCAGCGGTGGAGGCAGGAGTCGGAAACGGGCAAGTCAGCGTTGAAAGCAGGATTCAGAAGTCAGGGAGCATAGCTCAGATGTCGGACGTTGAATGTCCTTTGTCAGAAGTGGGATGACCCGGATGTCATGACGCAGGCTTGGTTCATAGTTTGGGGGCATTTGTCTACTTTCAAATGCCAGGATTGTAATTCCAGGGTTGTTTCTGAAATAACTTTTGGCAGGATTGCCAGGATGTCCTTGTCATTTCTTCATTCGCCCTGTCTGAACCGGGTGGAAGAATGGTACGCCAAAAGATTTTATCTCCGAGCTGTGTGCGAGGCAAAGACCGCGGATTTGGAGCCCCTAGCGCCCTTTATTTTACGGTAACTGTTACAATGTCAAACCAGCTGGGATCTGGAACGCCGTTCGCATTACTGTCTATCGCAAAATAGAAATTATAAACCCCGGGATACGGAAGGGGGATGTTCAGAACTTCCACCGGTTGTAGCAGATTGAAAATAGGGGTCTGTATACACAGGTTGATGCCGGCCTCCCAGGATGATGGATATACGTAGGAAAACCATCCGAAAGGAGTTGAGGCGGCTATCCACCAATCGGCGTTTACACCCGCTTTGTCGTCCGCATCAAGCGTGACGGTAATGGAGACCGCATCATTGGAACTTACGACCAAAGGACCATCCTGGCCGTTGGCCTTTATGTCCGGCCTCGGTGTTACAACATACCCATACGCCCCTATCTCCACACCATCGCCCCAAGGTCCTACAGGTGCTTGGGCATCGTCAGACCAGACCAGCAAACCACCCATGTCGTATTGATCCCCATCTCCATCGCCGAATGGATTTATTCCGGCGTTGATGCAGGGAGAACCCTGATCGAGTGAAAAATTGAGTGGCTCATATGTCCTACTATATGTTCCATCTCCGTCATCAGACCAATTTCCTCCTGTTGATATAGTTGACGCCATAAGCTGGTGGCTTGTAACGGTTAAGCCATCTATTTTACTCCATTCATCAAAACAATAGCCCCATTTAGCTATTGACAGCTCTTGACCGTAATGGGCTAAAACTGGCAAAATCATCCCGCTGTATACAACCGCTAAACCAAACGCTCTTGCATTTAGCCTGACAATTTCTTCGGTTGGACCGTCAAGCCACCCAGCACTTACGCATGTAAGTGCAAACATATTTATGTCAGTACCGTATACAACATTGGTCGGAAATGATGTGCTGTCTAAACTGCCACGGCCAGATGTAAATCCAGAGTTCATGATGGATGCTCGTGAATCTGCGTCTAAGCTGTTATAAGGAGCTCCAAATGAATTACAGACATAGACAAGGCCTGTCTGTCCATCAGTGGTAGTTCCACCACCGTTAATGATGGTGTCTGCTAACCATGATTTAGGATCGGCAATTTCAGCCTTAAAATATCCACTGTTAGCAGAAGTGTCTATCAATAGGCTAACTTGGTTCGTTGCTGTCCCGTCAGCAATTACTTCTCCCAAGGCATTCCCTTTAACATGGCCTGGTGTCGTAGCATCCTCTTCATAAATAGCTGATGGTGCAACAGTTGCACCAAGTGCCTCCAATTCGCCTTTAATAACTGATAAGCTCTTGCTTCTGAAGCCACTAACACTGCCACCACCTGATAGCGTGATAGTCCCTTCTGAACGATTAATGGAAAAGGTTTCTGCGCCTTTTGTTACATTCCATATTTTCCCAGTTACATCCACGTCACTATGGCTATAACTATGACATGCCACCTCCAGAACACCGTTCTCAACCATAGTCCGCAAATCAGCGTTATTAGCATTACTCCAACCGGTCTGCTCCAAGAAAAAAGTCCCTTTCATATTATATGATTCTAATGCGCTTGCCAGATGCTGAGCGTAAGAAAAATTCCCTGCATCGTCAACGCATGGTAAGATAAATCCTCTCCTCACCGTTTTAAAGCGAGGAGACAAGTTTGTTTTGATATTATTTGAATCTGTGTCAGGAATTCCCTCGATAAAAGCATCCCCTGCCCACAGATTTCCAATAATCATGTTATGTTCCAGATTCAACGTGCCGCCGATCTTCTGTATGGTGCTTGCGCCTGAATTTATCAATCCTCCTTGAAATATGCTGTTTTTTACGTTTACGGTTCCACTATTTGCAACTAACGCCTGGCCTTGGGCACCTACGATGACACTATTTAAAAAATGAAAAGTTCCGCTTCCATATAGTATTATAGCGCCTGTATAATCGAAACTCCTGGTGGGCTGAAAAGTACAAAACTTTATGATGCCACTGGTATCTCCTTCGCAGTATACGGCATAAGTTCCGCTTGTGTATTTGTGCTCAAAATTGCAGGCTGCAAAATTAGTTGAACCACCAGTAATCCAAACAAGACTTGTTGTAGAATCACTATTGGATATGAAATTGACGTTTTCCAGAAGCCAGTTGTCTGAGCCATCAGACTTAAATAAGGCTTTAGATCCGCCTGAGGCATAAACCGTCATGTCTTGTATGGTAATATTGTCGGCTCCATCACCTGAAATGGAATGTCCAGAACTTGGTTTCAAAATTGTGTCATCCCTGCCGGCACCTATCATTGTCGTATCGCTGTGATGGGCAGGATCATCAAAATAGCAATAGTCTGCGCCCTCAAATACATCACTATCCAAATAAATCGTATGCGGACCCAAAATGTTGCTTGATGAAATATAATTCAGAATAGTGCGGGGAGACGTTGACGCTTTTTCCCACGTATCATACGGAGCAGTATCTGAGCCTGCCGGGTGAGCACCCCCGCCTTTTGACACATAATAGACCGCTGCGAAGGCGCTAATTTGAAGTGGCAGAAAAAAAATCAAAAAACAAAATATTTGAGCTAATCTTTTCATCGTCTTTTAGGGTACACCCATAAATAACTTCTTATATGGAGGTTGTTATCCGTCATTATGATTTCGGGTTACTGTGATAAGAGTGACTCGTTTATTTTCTGAAATTCCCGAATTAAGGGCATTAGAATGCCAGGGCAATCGCATGAAATCATGGCGCCGCCAAGCCGAGAAGTTCTTTGATGTATTCCAGGTCCCAACCAGCGCGTTTACGGCTGGCTTTAACGCCGATTTTCCGACGGGGATCTTGCTTGATCAGGCTAATGGCCAGACGACGAAGGATTGCGAGGTTTGCCGGTGCATGGCCTGACCTAACACGGCTGTCATCTTCACGGAAAGCAATGTCCAGACACCAATGCAGGCTGTTTTCCACAGCCCAGTGTCCACGTGCTGC
>ENA-OSEO01001779-OSEO01001779.1-sediment-metagenome-genome-assembly--contig:-NODE-1779-length-35721-cov-10.257884_pt1 | contig 35721 bp, 31 predicted proteins | sample MGYA00237883_ERZ534232 | MGnify/ENA metagenome assembly ERZ534232 | reverse complement strand
CTTGGCCGGCATTGCGACCTGGGCCGTTCTTGCCCAGCCTTGCGTCTATTGTTTTATTCTTCCTCGCGCCAGCGAGCCTCGCCTTCTCGTGAGCTCAGCAAACTCTCGACAATGCTCTTTCGAAGGACAGGTCTACGTTCTGCGACGACAACGAATGACGGCTCTTCATAGCGTGCAGCGGATCTTCTGCCGCCAAGTATCTCGAAGTCTTCTAACTCAATCAAGATTGAAGTCGTGTCTGCAGTTCTTGCAGAAACGATTCTCTTTTTTGTTCAGCATGTAGGAAAGATTGCACCTTTGCTGACCAACAAGAGAAGAACCTCAGCTTGAGTGTTTGCTTGTCATATCGTCATTTTCCATAGAACTGCTTCAAGTCATCCTTCAGATCTTCAAGGGCTTCAGGATTTACGTAAATCATATGGCCACCATCATAGCAGTTGTGAATGATACTGGAACGAACTGAATCCGGGATTCTTAGATGATCGATACTATAAGCAACAGCTTCAAAGGGGCATTCAAGATCGAACCTTCCACCTGCGATGAAGACTTTGAGATAGGGAGCTCTAGTCAGTGCATGTGAGAGAGAGCTACTTGCATCAGGAAAGCCCAGATTAAGAGAGTCAGGCATTTCTGGCTCAACTATTCCACTCTCCCAATTCCAATTCACATATACATCAGCATTTCCACTCTTGTAAGGCAAATCTGTATCATATCCGATCTCTCTCTTTATGTAGTCATTTGCACAGGTCTTCAACTGACCGGATAGATTGAACATTGTTCCATCGTTGGAGTCCCCCACATAGGGTCCAATCGCTGTAATTCTAGAATCATATACGCTTAGAGATCGGCCCTTTTCTTCAAGCAGCAATGTCGAAAAGTCAACCTGATTCATCCTTAGATTCCGTTCATAGAAAGCATATGAGCTTATCCCGGTTAGCTTTTCAAGTGTCTCTGCAATATCCCACTTTTCATTGTCACCAAGATTGTCTCCCTTCCAAAGGGCACCTATATACTCTTGACTAACCCATTCATTGGCTTCTTCGACCAGGATTTCTAGATTCCCCGAAACCGTACCATGGTAACAAGCAGACGCAACATAGACTGGAATTGATAAGGCAAGTGCTCTATCCTCCATCGAACTCCATTGAATTGTCCCGAGATCGAAGACAGGAGAAATGAAAATCAGTCCAGAAGGGTAAACTCCAATATCCTGAAGGTGCTCTGAAAGGTAGGATCCTCTAACGCCTCCATAGCTTTCACCAAGGATGTAGATTGGCGACTGCCTTCTGCCTTTTGCGTCAAGATATGATTGTATGAACTTTCCAATTACCACCACATCTTCCCTCACATCCCAGAATCTCTGAGAATCGATTCCATCTGCTACTTCAGTGTAACCTGTGCCAACCGGGTCAATGAAGACAAGATCGGTTACGTCAAGTAGAGTATATGGATTGTCCACTAGTTTGAAGGGAGGTTCGGGCTGACCTGTACCATCTCCACTTCTCTCGACCACCCTCGGTCCAAATGCTCCAAGATGCAGAAACATCGCAGCGGCTCCCGGACCACCATTGAAAGCGAATGTGATGGGTCTAGATGAGTCTTCTTCATCCAGCATTCTCTCGTAGGAAACACTGAATATTCTAACAAGTTCATCTCCGTTATTATCAAATACTGGAAGTAATCCCGCCGTTACTGTATAGACTATTCGCTTACCATCTACTTCAACAGAACCTGTCTTCGAAGTGCCCGAAATCTCATTCACTGCCAGAGAAACAACACAGACTAGTAGAAGTGATAGAAATACCAATGCTAGCTTTCTTGACATAGCGCACCTCCTTTTGGTTACAACAGATTATAATCCTTGAAAGTACATGAACTTACCGCAAGAAAAACACTGAATTGCCAAGCTCCCAAAAACCTTTCTTATAGAGGGTACGGTGTAGGGGTAGTAAGATGCTAAGGACGGATGTTTTCCGTTGACCGTCATCCGTTCTCCAACAGCTCTCGACGGGGGACGGAGGACCGTTGACGGTTGACCTGAGAGAGGCCTCCTGCCGAAGGCAGCATTGCGACCGACGATGCTTTCCGGCTCACTGCGTCTAATATTTTGTTCTTCCTCGCGCCAGCGAGCATCACTTCCCGACGAAGTCGGCCTCACTTCCCCGGACGCTTTTCCGGGCATCACTTCCTGGGATGCTCTTCCCAGCATCACTTCTTGAAATGTTCTTGCCCAGCCTTGCGTCCCACCAAAACCAGCTTAACTTTAGGTCTTATCCAAGGATGGATTTGTGGTCTTGAACTACGAAACAAGGGTGGCTCCTTCTTCACCATGAGACATTACACATTCCCGGCCCCCCACTTCACGAATTTTTAACCAACACTATATTATGACGTCATAATAGTACTGTGTGATACACTGTATACTACTATCAACATAGTACAGAGGTGATGTTATGGACATAGGAAAACTGGCAACGGAAATGAACAGGGGCTTCATTCAACTCTTAGTCATGGTTATGCTCGATGAACCAATGTACGGCTACGATATCGTTAAAACACTCGGAGAAAGGAACTTCTCAATCGACGAGAACACCCTGTACCCTCTTCTACGAAGACTTGAAGAAAGGGAGATTCTTTCTAGCGAGTGGAGAGTTGAGGAGAACAAACCCAGGAAATACTATTTCGTATCGGAAACTGGAAGACAGGTAAGGAAAGAACTGCTGAGAATCTGGAACGAACAGGAACAACTTCTAAAAAGCTTTGTTGGGGAGGAATGAAAATGGAAAGACTGAAAAAGTATCTTGACGATGTGCGAACGTTCTTACCGGGAACCAATCCAAAAAAAGTGGATGAGATTCTTAGAGAGATTGAAAGTCATGTACTGGAAAGAGCAGAGAGGGAACATGGAGAAATTAATGACACTGCAGTCGCGATGACGATCAAGGAATACGGTTCACCAGAAGAGGTTGCGGCAAGGTATTATGAAGGCGGTCCAATCATCGCCCCTCATCTGAAGAACTATCTCTTCATGTACACCGGAATTCTTTTCGCAATTCATCTTGGACTTCATCTTATCGCTTTTGTTTTTGGCGAGAATGGCGCGATCTTTGATTTCAGGGGAACGGATCTGCTAAGCCTTCTCTCACAGCTTCCAGTGACTTTTATATTTGACTTCGGACTTGTCAGCTTGATTCTTTACTTCGTGACGCAGGCAAAGGCTACTGCGAAGCTTCCCCACTTCACATATTTCATAAGAGCAGAAAAGACACCTTCAATGGGAAAGAGAATAGGAGCGCTAATAGGCTCTCTTGTTGGGGCCGGGATAACCTTTCTTGCTTTCACTTACGGACCATTCTATTTGGGCGGCGGAGAGCTAACGGAGATCGCGATAATCGCGTTGGATTCATTCAAGTTCGCGCTATTCCTTGCTTTTGGGCTGCTTGTCATAGATTCAGTATCCAACTTAATCAACATATTCAATTACTCCCGGTTCAGCAAAATCGTATCGAACACTCTTGGCCTTGTCTTTCTCTTCCTGGCCGTTTCACCAGACTATAAACCAGATATTGCATCCTATCTGAGTTTGAATCCCTCAAGTATAGATCATCCACTCCTTGTAGCGATTCTATTCTTGATGGCAATTGTAATAATTGTCGATCTGGTCTTTGAGACGATTAAGTTTTGGGCCAGCAGAATTGTTAGAACTAATTGAGACTATTCGGAATATCTCTGGAGGGGCACTGCCCCTCTTTTTTCTCAATTGGCAGCCATTCTTGAGAACAACAAAAAGAGCTCTTGTTCTTTGACTGTTACGCTTAAGTTTTCGCAGCAGAAACTACTTCTAAGCCTTAAAAAGCTTGTGGTCGCAGAAATCAGTTTAGGTGCGTTTGAGAAAGCGTGTTTGGTTGATTTGTAAGCAGCAAAGTCCGTTAGTGATACAATTCATTAGGCAGTATTCTAGGAGCCTCGAATGACTCCCTTTGTGAGGGTGGGACTTTGGAGTTCTGCTTTCGATTGAGTTCATTCACTGATTCGGGAGGTTAGACTTGGCGGCTTATATTCTAAGAAGGCTTCTTTTCTTACCACTTGTCGCCTTTGTTGTCACTCTAGTTGTATTTGCAGTAGTCTGGTCGATGGGCCCTGATGTGCTATTGAGAGCATACATGACGGGGAACGCTTCGAAATCACCAAACGCTGAACAGAGGATAATCAAGAAGTACGGGCTCGACAGACCTGCAGTTGTCATGTACTTCAAGTGGATTGGCAACACCATTACAGGCGATATGGGATACTCATTGACTGCCAGCTCGTCGGTTTCTGAAGCAATTATCTCAAGGTTTCCAGCAAGTCTCGAATTGCTCGTACTTGCACTTATCCCAATAGTCTTGGTAGGTTCAAGGCTTGGTATAAGAGCGGCGATGCATCCAAATGGGGTCGCAGATTCTGTTTTTGGATTTTTCTCGATAGTAGGATGGGCAACTCCCGACTATATTATGGCTCTTCTGATTCTCGTCGGAAGTTTCAGCGCTTTTGGCTGGTTGCCAATAGGTAATTTGAGTGTAGCTCTCATAAAAGAATGGAATTCTTATACTAATTCCCTGATAATCGATTCCATACTTAATCTGCGCTTCGACATCTTGCTGTCTCAACTGGCAAACCTCGCTCAACCCGTCTTGACTCTCTTCCTTGTGCACTCGGCTTATGTTTTCCAGATAAGTAGGGCAACTGCACTCGACATCAAAAAGAGAGATTTCATTAGGGCTGCAAGATCAAGAGGCGTGAGTGAGAGAACGATAATGTTGAAGCATGTTAGAAAAAATGTACTGATTCCCGTCGTAACTGTTGGAGGAGAGCTCTTCGCATCGCTTTTCGCAGGTCTTGCCTTTGTCGAGACTATCTTTGCGAGACCAGGTATAGGAAGACTGCTGACCAACGCCGCAATAAGCGTTGAAGTACTTACTCTATCGGGCTGTGTACTTCTTATAGCCGCCATGATGATTATTGTGAACATCGTTGTAGATATTATCTATTCTTTTCTCGACCCTAGAATCCTTCTGTGGGATAACGGAACGGCGAGAGTTTAGCCAGGGACTTTTCCTGCATCGGCGTGAGCAATCTCCAGTAGATCTATGTACAGTATAGAAATTGCATAGTTTTTTGTCAGAGTTGGCTTACAATAAACGTTGGGGGTGAGAGTTATGAAGAAAATGTCTCTAATTGTTTGTATGTTGGTTATGGCTTCAATCTCATTTGGCAGCTTCTCCTTGGGGTTAACGAACATTGCAGCAAAGACTGAGTCTTTTTCAGATACTCCTCTCTCCGGGTTTGTTGGAATAGATGTACTTGGTTTAGATTTGCGATACGATTTTGGTCCGTTTTCGGTAGGAGTGGCAACTCCATTTCTCTTATTTACTCTTTCAGAGGACACTGGGGTGAAACCCACTTTTATTATTCCGGGAATTGCATGGTATAGCTACATTGGGCTGAGACTTAATCTAGGTGCTTTTTACTTTAGAGGAGACATTGGCCATACTCTCGCCTTTGGGGAACAGCTGAAACTCGGCTTCTCGCCAATCAGACTGGGAGTGGGAATGAGCTTTAGTCCGAATTACTATATTGAATTGAACGCAGATGCTGTACTTCAGAAATTCAGTGCGACTGTCGGGAAGATCTTTGACTTCAAGATAGGATACAGATTCTAGAAGCAGAAGAGGTGTCTGAATTGAAGAGATCTTTGGCAACCGCAATTTTAATAACTGTGCTGGCAATCTCTTGTCTTTCGAGAAATCCAACGGTTGAAACGTACAGAAATCTTTTCCATTCGGTCATTTATCTGGATATAGAGAACTTCAGTAAAAATCTGACGACAGATAAGATCAATATATCAAGAAATGAGAAGCGAATGCTCTTAGATGGAGACATTCTCATATATCTGACAGATGAAGGCAGCCTTGGAAAGATGCTGATACTTCAGCTCGACAGAGACGAAGATGGCTTCATGTATTTTGACTTTGTTACCTATGACCGGGAAGGCAAGATATCGATCGAAAAGAGAAATGTGAAGCTTCAGGCTTCATTCATTTATGATTTCGACAAAGGAATAATCCCCGAGAAGATCGAGGGAGTCGAGCTATGGTGGCACAACATAGATGATTTGGAAATGTATCTCGTTCCCTGGACTCCTACGAAGCTCGGGAAATACCCTGTGCAAAGATGAATTGAGAGAACAAGACAATTCTCAGAAGAAGTATTCTTGGCAGACAAAAGAAACTCTCTAGAATTGAAACTGCACAAGAAATGTGGGGACGATCTTTAGACTTGTATCGACAAAGAAATCACCTGGCAAGCTAAAGGGAATACCAAGCTCAGCACCGAAGAAGAGTTTGCCGAAATCCGTATTAAATCCATAACCCCCACCGGCACGAGCTAACATGAAGCCTTCCATCTCTCCGAGGTGAAAGAGTCCCTCGATTCCCCCGTGAACTCTCCATGAGGCAAGGTCTTTATAGAGAAATAGTCCAGGCACCAACACAATCGATTCATTGTCGAAGATGACTCCCATCTTAAGCTGAAATCCGAGAAGCCAAGTATCAAAGTTCACCGCAGCAAAGGGCTCAAAATGACCGTGTATCTTGACGCCAACACTGAACCCGACACCAATTACGGAAACGGCAATAACCAGTACCAGAACTATGCAGATTTGCTTTATCAATGTGAGCACCTCCTCGCATGATCCAATTCTACCTTAAGCCTAGGTATTATTCTTCAGTGAAGAATTCAGAGCTCCACACAAAACAGATTCCAGAGCCAATCCAGACGGGAGTGGTAGAATGAGGGTGATGAATCACAGTAGCAGTTGTTTAATTCCCGGTTAACTGTGCGAAGCGGTTCGCACATTTAGTCTTGACGGTGTTTAGGAGGTAAAGATGGCGAGAATTGCGATTATAGGCGGTGGGATAGGGGGGCTGGCCGCTGGATGTTATGCCCAAATGAATGGTCTTGAATCAGTGATACTTGAAAAGGCCAGTCGACCGGGAGGCCTCTGTACATCGTGGGACAAGGGCGATTATATATTTGACGGCTGCATACGTCATCTTGCTGGGCTTAAGCCAGGCACCCCACTCAACAATATGTGGAAAGACATTGGAGCGATGCCTTCCGATATCTACTTTCCCGAGGAACTGGTGAAAGTGATAGACCAGAAGGGCAATGAATTCACAGTATTCTATGATCTTGAAAAGCTTGAAACTGAAATGAAGAGAATCTCCCCTGAAGACTCTACACTTATTGAAGACTACATAAATGCGATACGCAGGCTTTCCAACACTGACCTGATGGAGGTAGGTTTCTGGGGATTCAGAGACTGGTTGAGGAATCTCTTCACATTAATAAAGAACAGAAAGGTCTCTAAATACACCATGATTTCATTCGCACAGAGGTTCAAGAGTCCAGTCTTGAGAACATTCTTCCCGGTAATCCAGTATGGATGGGAAAGCATTCCACTAACTCTAAATCTAGGAGTGATGGCCGGATCGGCGGGAAAGAGATATGGCAGATACCTCGGGGGTTCGGCTGAATTCATAGAATCGGTTGTGGACCGATATAAATCACTTGGAGGCGAGATTCTTTACAACACAGCTGTGGAAAGAGTTATGGAAGATAGTGGAAGGGCTGTCGGAGTGAGGCTTGAAAATGGTGAGGTGATCTCCGCTGACTATGTAATTTCAGACGCATATGGCTACGATACATTCAAGAAACTTATAGACGACAGACATCTCACCGATCGTCTACGCTCAATGTATTCAAAGCCCATAGATAGAATGATGATGGCTTTGCATGTATCTTTCGGCGTGAAAATGGATCTATCTGACAGACCGAATGCATTTTCTCTTTTCCTTGACGAACCTATCGAGATCGCAGGCGATAACTGTTCTATAGTCAACGTTATCAACTATAGCTACGACAAGAAACTGTCTCCGGAAGGGAAGACCAGTCTGAAAGTGATGTATGACACCTACTTTTCTTACTGGGAAGAGCTTTCGAAGGATCAGAAGAAATATGAGGAAGAGAAGGAGAAGATCGGCAACAGAACAATCGAGGCAATTGAAAGATTTATTCCAGGTATAAGAGCCGCCGTTGAAGTAACCGATGTGGCAACGCCTTTGACCACGAAGAAGTTCACATCGAATGCCCGAGGATATGGAAGTAAAGAGGAGTTTCGATTGAGAGATACCTTAAAGGGGTTCCTTAACAAACCGATGACTCTGAAGACTCTAAAGAACTTCTTCGTAATAGGACACTCCATAGGAGGAACAAATCTCTACGGTTGTGCGGCAATGGGCAGGAACGCCGTCAAGAAGATTTGCAAGAAAGAGAAGAAGGACTTCTATTCTTCTTAGCGCTATTCAACGGGTAATGACTATGAATAATAACAAAAGAGAGGAATGCCCGAACGCCACTCCTCTCCTGAAAAGTAGTCCGCTTACTATGTCAGCTTTAGTGATCCGGCTCCGATCTTCTCCTTTGTTTCTTTGTTAAATAAGAGGTAGTTACTGGACGGAAAAGAGATTTCCATAACAGAATCAACCACGAAATCTACTCTTCCGAAAACTACTATTGAGAACATAGTATTCTTGATCTTTGCCCTAACAACTGTCTCCATTCCAGAAGGGAGAGTTGAGTAAATCGTGCAGGTATTCTCTCCTATATAAGGTTTCAGCTCGATGTCTTCAGGCCTTAATCCAATTATCACTTCATCTCCGCTCTTGACTTCATAGTCTTTCTTCATGAGAAGCATTTCCAGTCTCAGTTCTGAAGTTCTTAGGACAATCATCTCTCCTTCAACTCTATCTACTTTCGCATCGAAGAAGTTCATCGATGGATTGCCGATGAAATCCCCAACGAAGACATTCGCCGGCTGATCGTATATTACAAGCGGCGGCGCAAATTGCTGGAGAACTCCCTCTTCAAGAAGACAGACCTTGGTTGCCAGAGTCATCGCTTCCAGCTGGTCGTGGGTAACGTATACGACAGTCGATTCTATTTCTCTGTGGAGCCGTTTCAACTCGGCTCTCATCTCCATTCTCAGTTTAGCATCCAGGTTAGAAAGCGGTTCATCCATCAGAAGAACTTTTGGATTAGGTGCAAGCGTCCTGGCAATGGCAACTCTCTGCTGCTGACCGCCGGAAAGTTCTGAAGGATACCTGTCAAGAAGATCGCTTATTTTGACTAGATCCCCCATTTCCTTTACGCGCTTTCTAATTTCCTCTTTGCTCCACTTCATGTTTTCCAGACCGAAAGCAATGTTCTGAAGAACGGTCATATGTGGCCAGAGCGCATAATTCTGAAACAGAAGGCCAACATCTCTCTTGTCGGGCGATAGGTTTATCTGTTTCTCGCTGGAGAAGACGACCCTGCCACCGATGCTGATTTCACCGACAGTAGGGGTTTCTAGCCCGGATATCATTCTGAGTGTGGTCGTCTTTCCACATCCGGAGGGACCAAGGAGCGTCACAAAGTCGCGGTCCTCAATTGTAAGATCTAGATTGTCTACCGCGTTGACACTTCCGAAAGTCTTTGTCAGATTCTTCAGTATAATCTCAGGCATCAGGTCAACCTCCTATTCCTTTATCCAAACTTGCGCCGGTCACTTTATTGATGATGAAATTGAATATCAGAACTATTCCAATTATCAGAAGGACAATCGCATTGGCGTATTGATTCCAGCCCTTCTCGTTATACTTGAAAAGCATTGTAGTCAATATACTAGTCGCCGGTGTTACAAGCAGTATGTAAAGGGCGAGCTCTCTCATACTAGAGATGAAGGGCAGAAGATATCCGGATATTACTGTTGGCTTCTGAATCGGTATGATTATCTTTACCATCCTTTTCCACCATCTGACCCCCAGGATTATTGCGGCCTCTTCAATTTCCTTGCCGAGCTGTAGAATTGCATTAATCCCCGCTCTGGATGCAAAGGGCAAATACTTCACCGAACCGACAAGAGCTAGAATTGCAAAAGTGCCATAAAGAGGTGGTATAAACCCTCGTTGAACGGAGAACATCGATAAATATATCGCACCAAATGCCATACTGGGAATCAGATATGGGAAGAAGGCCAACCTGTCAACCATATTGGAACCGAACTTTCCTCTGGTTTTGGCGACTGAGTACCCTATGAGAATACCTATGGTTCCAGCAATTAACGCCACTACAAGTGATAGCGAGAAACTGTTGAACAATCCCTGATAAACATACTTGTTCTTCAGAATACCAGGTTCTCCGTTTGCTATATCTGGACTACCCTCTCCAGTCCAGAAAATCGTTGAGAGATTGCTAAAGGAATAATTCCCTGGCTCTACAAAGAAAGACTGCGCCGCAAAGGTCAAAAGCGGGATTATTGCTACGGCAACCAGAATAACCATCATGATTGCCGAAACAGGAGTGCGAAGCTTTCTCAGATTCACTAAAGAAATGTTCCCACTCTTTCCAGTAACAGTTGTAAACCCCTTTCTCTTGCCAATGATTATCTGGTTTATTGTCAGAATTGCCACCCCAACAACTATCATGAATGATGCGATGATATATCCGGCGCCGGGATTAACTCCGTTGATTGTTCTATATAGCTGTGTTGTGAGTACCTGATACCTCACCGGACCTCCCAAGAATGATGGTACTGCAAAGGCACTCATCGCACTTGAAAACACAAGCAAGAATGTCGAAAGGATGGCAGGCATCACTATAGGCACAGTTATCTTGAGGATTATGCGTAAACGGGATGTTTTTAGAATAACAGCAGCTTCTTCGAGGTTTGCGTCCATGTTTCTCAAAATTCCTCCGATCAAGATGAAGGCGAATGGCGCGTAGTGCATACCCAGTACGAGAACGATCGGAACAAATCCGTACGCAAACCAGTCTGCAGTTTCAATGCCCGTTAGGGCCGTGAATATCCCCGGTACTCCACCAATGCTTTTGTTCTTGAAGAAGTTTAGCCAGGCCATAGCCAGTGTCCACGAAGGCATAATATATGGAAACAGCATCATGGTTGATATGGATTTCTTGAACCTCAAATTGGTTCTAGTAACCATCCAGGCGAAAAAACCACCGACTATGAGTGCAAAAGCACAGGTAGCTATTGCTACCAATAATGTATTAATCAGAGGCTTGTAAAACAAGTTGTCGCTTGCCGCACTGTTGAAGACATACTCCCAGTGATACGTAGTGAAATCTCCAACACTGGAACCCCTTATCCTTCTGACTTCTGCAGAATGGACTGTCAAGGTGTCTACACCGATGTAGAAGAGAGGTACAATTGTCAGATATATGAGTACAACTAGAAGAACTACTAGAATTGTATGCTCTGGCTTTGAGAAATATGCGAGTAACCTGTTTACGAGTTTCTTCATAGCAACCACCTTTGATGGGACTAAGACTCCCCCAAAAGGGGGAGCCTAGCAAGTGTGATCAATATGCGTACATATTCCAGAAATCTTCTACATCAAGTCTGTTATTGAAAAGGAATTCGGGATCTTCACCTATCAATACCTTCTCCCACACATCGAATGCATTATCACCAGGATATGGAAGGATAATTGGATTTGACGAGTAAGTTCCTTCAGATCCTGCCCAAGGAGCAAAACCTTCTTCTGTCAATAGATACTCGATGAAGAGCTTTGCCGCGTTAGGATGTACGGCGTTGCTTGTAAGCATCATGTAACTGGGGTAGTAAAAGCCTGCGAAGGGTTCCATACCCATTATAGGTAGAAGAGCAAGATTCTTGGTATCTCTGTAGCGCACTTTCGAATAAGTACAGAGTCCGACTTTGTCGATGCCTTCTCCCCTAATTCCGAGAGACTCGGCCATCGTCGTGTCGCTGTTGATAAAGACCAATCCGTTCTCCAGAACGCCTTTCATCCACTCGTAGCCGGCATTTTCAGTTGTAAGCTGAATAGGTTCGCCGAAATATCTCTCATAAGCCAATTCAAGATCTTTGACTACTTCTGGAGTGGTTAGCATAGTCAGGAAGTTCATATTGACTCCTTCCTGGAAGGGATCCTTGAAGAAGAATCTTCCCTCAAATGCAGGATCGGTAAGTGCCCAGACATTCGTAACGGGCGGGAAAGTGAAAGTCTCGGAATTGTACAAAAACACCTTCGTGATAACGGACAACACGAGAGGATTCTGCATAGACTCAGGAATTACATCCTTCATATCTTCAGGAACGTAGTTTATTAAGTATCCAGGTTCGATTAGCTCTCCGAATACTCTCCCGCCATCCTGAGCTATTACGAAATCTGCTCCTACGATGCCGCTTCCCACTTCTCTAGAGACCTTTTCGATCATCTCAAAGTCCTTCAAGTTATAGGCTTCTACTGCAATTCCATACTTCTCTGTGAAGGCTTCGGCCGCGTTTGATATTCTGCTGGTTATAGAATATACAACGACCTTCCCTTCCTTCTTTGCTGCCTCAAGCAGTTCCGGAGAAACTGCAAGGATAGAAATTCCTAACATGATAACTAGGACGAGCAAAAACGACCTTAATTTCATAAAACACCTCCAAGAATTGAAAGAATATGGTCACGAATTCTCTTTGTGCACCTTCTGCTCTCTATGATCAAGCGAAAGCCTCACACTATCGATTTTTAGTGCTTCGTACAGACGTTCGGCGATATACACAGATCTATGCTTGCCTCCAGTACAGCCCACAGCTATCTTAATGAAGTTTCTTCCACTTCCAGCGAATCCATCTATCGTCATTCTGCACAGTTTGAAAACAGTATTGAAATAGCTTTCTATCTCAGGATATTTCTCTAGGTAATCCTTTACTTGCTTATCCATTCCCGTGAGCTCTATAAGATCTTCGTAATAATACGGATTGGGAAGGAATCTTACATCGAAAATCAGGTTGGCATCATGAGGGACTCCTTCATTATAAGAAAAACTCTCGATTTCGATTCTCATTGGTGGAAATGTGTACCCCCTGCCTCCAATTATTGAAACAATTGCCTCTTTCATCTCTTTCATGTCCATTCTTGAAGTATCGATAACATGATCGCAATGCTCTTTCAGGGGCTCCATGATACTTCTTTCTTTTTGAATGGCCTCTTCAAGTCCTTTCTCATGCTGCAACGGATGTGCACGCCTGGTCTTCTGATAACGATAGTAAAGTACATCATCCTCCGCGTCGAGAAAAACCGACACGATACTTAATCCTCTTTCCTTAAGCGATTCAAGACTTCCTATTACTTTTTCTATTCCACCGAACTTCTTTGCAGTTCGGATATCAATAACAACGGCGCTCTTGTCGATTTCCTGCTCTCCAATCATACTGACAAGTTCTTCGATTATTGATGGAGGAACATTATCCATGCAGAAGAAGCCGAAATCCTCAAGCACATCTATCGCCGAAGACTTTCCGGCACCTGACATTCCGGTCACAACAACTATGCTTGAAGGCATTCGCAGCATCACCGCCCATCCAGAAAAGAAAGTAGCAAATGTGGACAAAAGAGATTGATACAATAAATTATACAATAATCTGGAAGAATTCTACTTTAGAGATCAATGTCGAAGGGAAGGCGTGGAAACCGGGGTTGGGGGTCGGTGGTCGGGGGTTCGTAAGAGCAAGAGAAACTGGTTGACCGTGTTGAACGGTTCTCCGTTCTCCGAATAAAAAACCTGTTCTTCGTTCCAGAGCAAGGATCTGTTCTTCGTTCTTGGTCAAAACCGTAAAGCAGTAGCATCAAGATTCCGAACAGGAGCTTTGTCGGAATGACGGAATCTGGCCTTTAGGAATAACCATTCGCTGTCATCCCGAACTTGTTTCGGGATCTGGGCTTGTGAAGGGCCGTGGTTGGGGGTCGGAGGTTAGGGGTCGGAAAGAGCAAAGTGAAACCGGTTCTCCTTTCTCCGAATAAAAAATCATGTTCTTCGTTCTTGGTAAAAGTGAAAAACGAATCGAGATTCTGAATCAAGTTCAGAATGACGGGTTCTTTCGCTCAGCGGAAAGCGGCTCTTACATTCGAGATCCCGATCAGTTGCATACCGGGATGACCCTTAAAGGAGCATTTAAGCTGTTGTTGTTGATTTTTGCCTTATTCGGGGGACGGGGAACCGTTGACGGACAACGTAGTCTTCGGCTTCAACGGTTTCTTTAAAGAGGCTCTTCTGCCCGCGAAACAGGCCTTGCGTCTTTGAGAGGGCTTCCTCTTCGGGCGAACCGCCGTTCGCCCCTACAGAATCACCTAAGATTGTCATCCCGTAGAGCCTGCCCTGAAGTGCTCCTGTTAAGGGTTCCTATACGGGATCTGGGCTTTTGAGAAACCGGGGTCGGGGGTTACAGGTAGGGGGTTGGTAAGAACAAAGGAACTGGTCTATCGTTGAGCGGTTATTCGTTCGCCGAGGAGAACCTGTTCTTCGTTCTTGGTCAGGGTCAAGAACCAAGAGCGAGATGCCGGATCTAGGTCCGGCATGACGAAAAGTGAGGTTGTGAGAATTCCTTACGGATCGCGATGCTAAAACTATTTCAGATGACTGCATTTGCCGTTTTCTTACTCTAGGCAACTTGCAACTGCTCTTCGAAGGACGGTCCATGATGTTAAACGGTTAACGAAAAATGGCTTTTCAAAGCGTGGCGTTTCATCTAGAGGGCTATGATTGACTTTGGAATTTGACACCTTACTGTCTATAATTTAATGATGTATCAAAATCTTTAAAAGGGGTGAAACTCATGAAAAAGGTTCTTGTAATCTTGACTATCGTCTCACTAGTGATTTCAGCGAGTCTTTTCGCCGCCGAGATCAAGAGAGGAGGTACCCTCAGAATTACCTCGATCAAGCAGGGGATTCTGATCGAGAACTTCAACCCCTTCTCGCCGAACACCAATGAGATGGCAATTGGTGGTTTCTACGAGACTCTCATATACTTCAACCCGATGACCGGAAGGATCATGGACTGGCTTGCAGAAAGCTATGAGTGGTCCGACGACCTTCTGGAGCTGACTTTCAATCTGAGAGAGGGAGTTCTGTGGAATGACGGGATGCTCTTCACGGAGAAAGACGTTCTCTTCACAGTCGGACTGGGAAAAGACAACAGGGCACTGGACGTCGCAAATCTCTGGTCAACAGGAGTCACCGGAGTTCGATCTGACGAGCCGATGACTGTGACTTTCACGTTTTCATCTGTAGACACAACTATCATCCAGAGATTCTCGAGTCTCTTCATTGTTCCCGAGCACATCTGGTCGAAAGTCGATGATCCTCTAACCTGGATCGGTGAAGGAATTCCCGTAGGCACCGGACCATTTATTCTGAAGGAAGGCTCATTCAGCGAGCAGTCGTTCAGTGTGGTCAGAAATCCAAATTACTGGCAAATTGGCGAAGACGGCAAACCTCTTCCTTACATAGACGAAGTCCTGACGCTGACCACAACCAACGAGCAGGTTCCTCTAAGACTCGCCAGGGGCGAATTCGACTGGGCGGGATACTTCGTTGCCAATATCGATGAGGTGTTCGTAAAAGCCGATCCCGAGAACTTCAAGTACTGGCTTCCCGAAGGAAACCTGGTCTTCTTGAATCTAAACAATCTCAAGTGGCCCTTCGATAGCTACAATTTGAGGGCGGCTATAGCCGCAGCGATAGACCCGTTCGAGATTACCAGGATAATGGCCAGTGGTGCAGTCCCCGCTTCGCTAGCCGGCGTAAAGGCAAGCTACCTTAGGCTGGCCGAGAAGGGTCTAGGTGAATACGGCATAGAATACGATCCAGATTACGCAAGATATCTCATTGAAAAGGAAGGCTACAAGCTTAACAGAAGCGGGATTTACGAAAAGGACGGCAAGGCTCTCTCACTGAATCTATATGTGCCTACAGGTTGGACCGACTGGATAATGGGAGCCGAAGAGGTTGCAAGGCAACTGAAAGAGATCGGAATCGAAGCTATCGTTACTCTAGCCGCATGGCCTTCTCCTTACAAAGACATGATGTTCAACGGAAACTACGAAATGCTTTTCGGAATCTCCGTCACTGGAACCAGTCCTTATTACCAGTTCGACAACTGGGTGCATTCCAAGCATTGGGCGCCAATAGGAGAAAATGCGGGCAATTACTACGGAATGCGTTACAAAAACGACAGGATCGACGAACTCCTCGATAGTTACAAGAAACAGACCGATCCTAAAGCCCAGGATGAGATAATGGAAGAGGTTATAACGATCTTCCTGAGAGATCTTCCCTCCGTACCTATGTTCTTCAACCCCGTTTGGTTTGAGTACAGCACAAGAAATTTCGTTGGCTGGCCTAGTGCAGAGAACCCATACGCAGAGCCAAGACCGACCGGAATGGACAAGATGCCGATCTTGCTTTCTATACACCTGAGATAGTTTTTTAGTGCAACCTCGCGGGCAACAACGGCCCGCGAGGTTCATCCGCATTCACGAGAGGAGGTAAGGAAGGCTGCTTGCGCATAAGGAAGAAGCTTTCTGAACAGTATTGGCTTACTTTGCAAGAAAGATCGGACTGTTGCTATTTGCCCTGTTTGTTGCAATTACTCTTAATTTCTTCATTCCGAGAATGATGCCCGGTGATCCTGCGCAGGATCTGATCGACAAGATGCAGGGCATTCCTCCGGAATCGCTCGAAGCAATTAGGGCTGCCTTTGGTGTCGATTCTACCGACCCACTGCTTCTCCAATACGGAAAGTATCTTCTCAACCTCCTGAAGGGCGATCTGGGGATATCCATCTCCAGATTCCCGACTCCGGTCTGGAGAGTCTTGCAGGTCGCCGTTCCCTGGACCGTAGGGCTTATGGGTACGGCAACGATCATCAGTTTCTTTCTGGGTACAGTGATTGGAGTGGGCGTTGCATGGAAACGCAACACGAAACTCGCTTCTTTTACTGTCGGACTCTTCATTTTCGTGCGTTCCTTCCCGTATTTCTGGCTCGGGTTGCTTTTAATATATTTTCTGGCTTTCAGACTCCCTGTATTTCCCCTTGGAAATGCCTATACGCCTCAGCTTCAGAGGGGAACAATGGAATTTTATCTTTCCGTTCTCAAGCACGCCGTACTTCCAGCTCTGACCATCGTAATCTCGTCGATGGGCGCATGGATACTCACTATGAGGAACAACATGATCAACGTGCTGGCCGAAGACTACATCACAGTCGCCGAAGCTAAGGGACTCCCACTGAGTAGGATAAAGACTCTATACGCTGCAAAAAATGCCATACTGCCATCGATAACGGGTTTTGCGATGTCTCTGGGATTTGTCGTTGGAGGAGGTTTGCTGACTGAAATGGTCTTTGCCTACCCGGGAGTGGGACTGATGCTTTATCAGGCAGTTCAAAGCAAGGATTATCCCCTAATGCAAGCTATTTTCCTTTTCATCTCTGTGGCCGTTCTCGTCGCGAATTTCATCGCGGATATCGCTATTCTGATTCTCGATCCCCGTGTCCGGGATGGTGGCAGGTGATGTTAAGAGACACTTTTTCTCTCTTCATAGAGAATCGAAAGGCTTTGTTCGGGCTTATGATACTCGTCTTCTTCTCTGGAGTCGCGATCTTCGCCCCGCTTATCGCTCCTTACGATCCAAAGACGAACAAGGTCGATGTCCTCAGGATAATAGACGAAGAGATGGGCAGAACCACAACGGTTGAAAGGGAGCAAATAGATGAGTTCAAAGACCGAAGAGTCTACACTCAGTCGATCACGACCACATATGAGAAGGTTACAACGAAACTCCCGCTAAATGCCAGGCCTTCAGGGCAGCACTTGCTGGGAACGACAAAGGCCGGGCAGGATCTCTTCTCTCAGATGGTTTACGGGACAAGAATCACGCTTTCCGTTGGGCTTGTGACAGGACTGTTCACTACGATTCTTGCCCTCACACTTGCGCTTGTAGCCGGATATTTCGGGGGCGTTGTGGATGACATCATATCTCTGTTTACAAACGTTTTCCTCGTTATCCCGAGTCTCCCCCTGATGATCGTCATTGCCGCATACATAACCGTAAAGGGAGTAATCCCGATAGTCCTTATACTTGGACTCACCAGCTGGCCCTGGCCTACGAGAATACTACGCTCTCAGGTCGTCAGTCTCAAGAACAGAGATTTCGTAAGAGTATCCAGAATTCTTGGTGAGAAACCGCTATACATAGTATTCAGGGAGATACTGCCGAATATGATCTCACTGGTAATGGCGTCATTCTTCACATCGACGATGGCAGCAATCATGGGAGAGGCTACGCTTGAGTTTTTGGGACTGGGAAATGTATCGATAGTGAGCTGGGGAACGATCCTTTACTGGGCCCAAAACAGCGGAGCTCTTCTGTCGGGAGCATGGTGGTGGTTCCTTCCTCCAGGTATCTGCATAGCCTTGATCGGCACTTCCTTTGCACTCATGAACTTTGCCATCGACGAGATTTCAAATCCCAAGCTTAGAAAGAGATGATTCAGTTGGAAAGACCCGAGAAGACTCGATTACTTCAATGCAAGAATCTAGTAGCAGGTTACAGGATCAAAAGCGGCTTCGTCCACGCTGTGGACGACGTCTCATTTGACCTGGATAAAGGTGGCTTCCTCGGCATAGCGGGTGAATCGGGATGTGGAAAATCAACGCTGGCATATGCAATTATGAGGCTTCTCAAGGACAACGCTACAATCGAAGGCGGAAGCCTCTTGTTCAAAGGCATCGATCTAGTGGGCCTTAGCGAAGAACAGATGAAGAAGATACGCTGGGTAGATATTTCGATGGCCTTTCAATCAGCCATGAATGCGCTCAATCCAGTTCTTTCAGTCGGTGAGCAGCTAACTGATGTTATACACGCTCACGAAGAAGTTACACAGTCCGACGCTCGTGAGAGGGCGAAAGAAGTGCTGAAGCTGGTAGATATTTCCACGGACAGATTCAACTCTTACCCACATCAGCTTTCGGGTGGAATGAAACAGAGGGTCATGATAGCGATGGCCTTGATTCTGGACCCTGAGTTGATCATAATGGACGAGCCGACGACAGCGCTGGATGTTGTGGTGCAGCGAACGATAATCGAGAAGATACAGGAACTGAGAAAGGCACTGGGTTTCTCAGTGATATTCATCACTCACGATCTCTCTTTACTAGTGGAGATCAGTGATACTTTGGCAATAATGTACGCGGGCAAGATAGTGGAGTATGGATCCTCCGAATCTCTTTTCAATCGGCCACTGCACCCGTACACGAGAGGTCTTATGAACTCCTTTCCATCCCTCACAGGTAAGATAAAACGGATGGGCGGAATCGAGGGAAAGCCTCCCGATCTTTTGAAGCCGCCTGAGGGCTGTAGATTTCACCCTCGTTGTCCGCAGGTGATGACAATTTGCAGAGAGTCCTGTCCCGTTTTGGAGAGAATAGACGATCGCCATAGTGTCGCTTGTTTTCTTCACAGAGGAGCTGAGATCTTGTGAACGAGAATATCCTGGTTCTTGAAGGAGTCAACAAACACTTTCCCCTGAACTCTTTCAGAATGCGCGGAAAGTTTGTTCATGCTATGGACGAAGTGTCTTTTTCTCTGCGAAAAGGAGAAGTGCTCGCGATAGTTGGAGAGTCCGGCAGCGGAAAAACCACAACGGCTAACGTAATAAGCAGGATCTACAGACAAACAGCAGGCAGAGTAGCCTTTGAAGGAAGAGAATTGAGCGGCTCCATGTCTCGAAAAGAAGAGCTAAAACATCACAAGAGGGTCCAAATGATATTTCAGGACCCTTTCGGTGCCTTGAATCCGACCAGAACGGTTGGCGGAATCATGGAACGGCCCTTCATTATTCACAGGATTGCAAAAGAAAAGAGATCGGTACAGGAAATGGTAGACAACATACTCGTTCAGGTAGGCCTTGAACCACCCGAGCAGTTCACTCGGAAGTTTCCTCATGAACTATCTGGCGGTCAGAGGCAAAGGGTAAATATCGCCAGAGCCTTCTCTGTCGAGCCAGACCTTATTCTGGCCGATGAGCCCACTTCAATGCTCGACGTATCAAACAGGATGAGCATTATGAACATGATGCTAAACCTCAAAGAACGACATGGAGTATCTTTCATATACATAACTCACGATCTAGCAGGCGCCCGTTATATGAGCGACAGGATAATAGTTATGTATGCCGGCATGATCATGGAGATCGGTCCTGCAGAAGAGGTAATAAACAACTCTTTTCACCCGTATACGAGACTGTTGAAGTCTGCTGCTCCCTCTCCTGAAACGGGACTCAAGCGGAATCCTCTGACAACCGGAGGAGACATCCCCTCGCTGATCGATCCGCCGAGTGGCTGCCGTTTCCATCCACGTTGCCCATTCGTCAGAGAAAGTTGCTCTCTCGAAATACCTCCAATGAAGAAAATCGGGGAAAATCACTATGCAAGATGCATTCTCTAGTCCCTTTTTTGGTGACAGACTCCATTTTTAACATTGATGAAACAAAGACCGAAATTCCTTCCTCTGAGCTGCAAACGAAGGAAATGTCCCACGAATCCTTTGAGAGAAGCAAAGGCCAGCCGGTACAGGCTCTTACCGGCCAAGCAAACTGAGCCAGTGCGCCCTGCTCAGTCGGAAATCCTGCGAGACTTAAGCCATTTGTATGCCTTCGGACTGGATTCCCAGACCCTACGATAGTCTAGGGCATACATCAGAGCTTCCCGCTCCTCATCTCTATCCTCTGATTCTTCGAGCTCTTCCGGCCCAATTTCTCTGAAAAGCGTCTCAACAATTCCGGGATTCATTTTTGTTGCGCGAAGAAGGTACAAATTGGCATCCTGCTTTCTGTTTCTTATAGTGCTAATGAACGCACGCCCCATTAGAAAATCTACGTCTTCCTCTCTAGAATGGTGTTCTAGCAACTTCTCGGCTTTCATGAAGTTTTTCTGTCTGAATAAGCTGTTAAGAAGGCCATGCTTTGCGTGCACTCTGTCTTCCCGGTCTATATCGAGTAGCATTTCATAGATTTCTATCGCTCGCGCCTGGTCGCCTACTCTAATTCTCAGAAAGTCAGCATAGTCAACTAGTAGATCCAGCAGGGGCCTGTTGTTCATACGATCATACTCGAGTGAGTAAGACTCCGATTCAATTTCCTCTAATAAACTTGCCACTCTTGAATAACCGGCTTCCAGAGTGTGTTGGCATTGATTGTTTAAACCTATCTCAGAGTAACTATTAGCCAGCATTGAGTAGAGTTGAAATTCATATGGGTCTCTCTCAAGTGCGTTCTCCATCCGAACAACCCTTTCAGAATTGTCACGTATAGAGGCGAGTCTCATCAATTTGTAATTTCCCGGTGGGAGGTTGTACTCGATTGTGGGAGAATCGCCCGAATGCAGAACGGTTAAGCCGGGAAGAAGTGCTTCTCTTTCCTCAAGAATGATCTTGTGTAGATACTTCGTTGAATGATAGGCCTTTTCAAGAAGAGGAGCGATTTTCATGCTCGAAGATAGATCTATCGGGAGTACAGGTGGGACTTTCGAATCGGAAAGAAATCTATCATAACGCTTCCGATCAGACCTCGAAAGCATTTCTTGAAGAGCTGTTGCTTTGGATGAGTAGCCCGCCTTCTGTGCAACAAGAGCCACAGCTAACTTGGTATTTGAGTCGGTTTTCAATTCAGTAACAAATGTGATCAGATCCTCGAGGGGTTTAGACTTGGGGAGAAGTTCATTTTCAAGGAGGACAGAGCATAATCCACACACTATATCTGTCACTTCTTTCTTTTTCTTACTTCCCAGAAGCATTCTAAGAAAATTCAGAATCGGTCTTCCTGAATGGGAGAAATCTGTATTACGCGCAATTTCACCGAGAATCATTGGAAGAGAATCGTCAACGATCGAATTCTTTACAATGATATACAGAGGGCTGATCTGGTCTTCACTCCACTCAAGCAGATTTTCTGCGACAGCGGCGGCGTTCCTCCTTATTTGCTGATCCTCATTTGTTAGAAGACATACGAGTGCAAGTGCAGACGCACCATATCCTGCCATCGACCCGGCAGGAGTATCTTCGAAAATATATTGCAGGAAAGGAACTTCCACATCTTTGTTCAGACCAAGGGCATAGTGCGCCACTACAGTTTCAATAAGCCCGAACACAACATCGGAATAAGGATTCACGTACTGCAAGTAGAACCTTGGACAGTATTTCGCCAGCCTCACTGCTTCATACTCAAGTTCTTTCTGTTCAGCATCTTCAATCTCCGAATCAATTTTCACAGTATGATGAAGGAAATACGAAAGCACGCTGAGACCTGCAAGAAAATACCATCGGGCCATTTCAGGTCCTCTGAATTCATTTACCCCCATTGCTTCGTAGACTGACTCTTCAACATCTAAACCCGCAGAAGCCTTATCAGGCAAATTATTCAGATTCTCATGTCGGAGCTTGTTGCCAATACTGACGATCTCTTTCGCCGCAGCGAACCTCGTGTCGAATGGTATAGTCTCGTCCCAGACAAAAACACTCCAGTAGTAAAGCACAAAGAATTCGCTCTGCTTAACGATTTCATAGTCCAGAGCAAATACTTCGGACAAGAGCTTCGAAAGTCTATCGAAAGTGCCCGAACAAGACTCGTTCATAAGCTTCTCGCGATCAAAATCAGGTCCAGTGTATTCTATACCCATCTCCAAGAGATCCCGAAGATAGACAATTCTACTCTTCTGATAGTTACTCCACATAATTACCCTCCTTTGTTGCGCGATCTTAGAGGATCAACCAATCTTCACATGAAACTTCGGTTTATTGCAAGCTGTTCACAAGAAACGCCCAACAAGTATGATATCCAAATCTTCAAGACAAGACTCCATTATTGGCATTATCGCACACTTCATTTCTATTCATAAGAATTTGAGCTGAGCCCGTTATCCATCGGGAACAAATTTAGTAGACATTCGTCATTACAGTTATTAGTAGCCTTTGTCAATTAGGTGAATACGCTGAAGATTTGAACCTGTAATGCTATAGAAAGCATCAGGGGACGCATACACCTAAAGAAAACCGAGTTTTGAGACACTATACAGAGAGGTGCCTTTAATTCCTTCTGGTCGACGCATTTCGATTGCTTTGCATCTTTTGCACCAATCAATTTCCCTTCCTCGCAACGAAATTTTGAGAATATCCACAGTAATCATAAATAACAAGTAATAGACGGCGTAAGGGTTCTCTAAAGGAATTCTTTGACATTAGTTTATTCTTCCCGCAATTGATAGAATGACTTGTAGTTTCCAAGTTTGCATAATTTGCATAAGACACTCGATCAATGGAGGTAATTACTGTGGCGACTCTAAGAGAGATCTCTGAAGCGTCTGGCGTATCCATTTCGACCGTATCAAGAGTACTTAGCAATGACGGACGAATCAGCGAAGCCACAAAGAAGAAGGTCTTGAGAATTGCAAAGAAACTCGGATACTCAGGTGAGATAGCCAATGGGCCTGGGAGCAAGGTTGTCATGTTCTTTGTTAGCAATCCTCACAGATCAATCGAAAGCGACGAATTCTTCTCTGGAGTCCAGCGAGGAATATTGAGAGGAGCTGGAGGATCGGATATTCACTGCCTGGTTCAGTCAATCAGAAGCAGAAAGAGCTTCGATGAATCACTTATTCCGCTCGATCTTGTCGAAGGCTTGATCGTTGGAGGCATCCCCATGCCTGACGATCTAAAGACGTTCCTATCGGCGGTAAAGATTCCGGTAGTCTTAATCGGCAAGTATGAAGGTTTGGAATACTTGGCTTCTGTAAACAATGACAATGCCAGAGGTGGTTATCTCGCCGCAAATGAGATTGTCAAACATGGCTACTCCTCAATTACCATTATCACAGGACCAAGAAACGTCTCGACATTCGCCGACAGACTGGAAGGCTTCTTCAAATGTTTGAGTGAAAACAGCTTTCCATTTGACCAGGTGAAAATTATTGAATGCAACTCCTTCGAAGAGAGAGACGGAAGACAAGCCATCGAAAGTCATTCCATAACGCCGGGAAAGAAGGAAGTCATTTTCTGCACGACCGATTGGCTTGCAAAAGGTGTGATCGAGGCTCTGCAGGAAAGGAAGGTCTCTATTCCTTCAGAAATAGGGGTTATTGGATTTGGAGGACTAGATTTCTGCAAAATGATCTCACCAAGAATAACTACCGTCGCACTGAACCCCTATCTTCTTGGAAGAATCGCAGTAACCATGCTTCGGGAATTGATGGATGGCAATTCCGAATCAAAAGGAGTTGTATTTGTAGAACCTTTCTTGATGGAAGGCGAAACCTTAAGGAGGGGAAAGTAGTGGATTTCAGAGATTTAATGGATTCGAAAGACAGACTCTTGGTCGTCAGCCTTCCCGAAAACAGTCTCGAGTACGCAAGAGCCGCCGTTGAGAACGGGGCCGACGCAATTAAGCTTCACATAAATGTGAAGCACCGAGTAACTGGAAAGGCTCATGTTACATGGACCAATGTTAGGGAGACGGTGAAGAGCATTCATTCCACTCTTGGCTGCTGCATGGGAATCGTTCCAGGAGCGGAGGCAATGGCGTCAGAAGATGAGTTACGGGAAATGGGTGAATTCGGTCTGAGTTTCTTTGATGTCTATGTCGACTACGCCCCGCCCTACGTTTTGAAAAACGATCTCTGCAAGATGCTTGCTCTTAATCATACGTATTGCAGATCAATGGCCTCTCATCTCAGAAGATTGGGGGCAGATGCGGTAGAAATATCGATCATCAACCCAAAAGACTACGGGAAAGACCTTTCTCTGGAAGACCTTCTCAAATACCTGGAAGTACTTGAACTTTCGGGATTGCCTTCTTTTATCCCAACCCAGAAAAGGATTACCGTTGACGATGCAGATAGAATTCTCAGTCTTGGCTTCAAGGGCCTGATAATCGGCCCGATAGTAACTGGAACCGATATTGAAAGTTTTTCACGGACTGTCAGGGAGTTCAGCAAAATTGCCAGAGAATGACAAGGAGGTGTGGTAATGAAGAAGTGGTTATTGATTATGATCATCTGTCTTGCTCTAGGTTTCACGGCTCTTGGTAAGACGAAGGTCACAGTTTGGTTTGCAGGTACACCCGAGGCCTTGATGGAGGCTGTGGATGATCGACTAGTTCCTGCCTTTGAGAAAGCCAACCCTGATATTGAGCTAGCTGTAGAATACATACCCTGGGGGGAGCTTTCCACGAAACTGACCACCGCCTTTGCCGGCGGCATAGGACCCGACATATTCATGCATGGTCAGGCCGCAATTGCAGGATTTGCAGAAACGGGTGTAATAATGAGCATCGACAGCCTCATCGACAAGCTAGAGGATCCAGGGGATTTTGGGGGTACTCTGGGTGTCGGTCTTTACCGAGGCAAGAATTTCATGGTTCCAGTGTTCGGCTCTGGCAGACTCCTCGCATATAGGGAAGACTTCTTCATTGAGAGCGGTCTAGATCCCGATGAGCCACCTGTGACTTGGGAACAGCTAAGAGCTTACGCGGAGGCTTTGACAATCTACGAATCCGGCAGGCTAGTGAGGGCAGGTCTTGATATTCCCGTATCAGCAATCGATCTCCAGCAAGTGTGGACAGGCTTCCTCATTGCAAACAACGGCACTCTCTTCGACAACGACTTCAATCCGATATTCAATTCCGAAGCGGGTATAGAGGCTCTAGAATACTACGTGGGCTTGATACGAGAGGCCAAGGTCGCTTCTGAATACGGTCTTACACCGATTGGAAACCTTTCCCCGATTGCGGCGGGCACAGCAGCAATCTGCTTCATGAATAACGAATCTCTCGCAGCCATCAAGGAATACAGCCCGGACGTTTACTCCAAAATTCGCCTCTCTTTCCCACCCGCAAGATACGAGAGAGCCGGTTTCTACTCCTTCGCGGGCTTCATGGTTTCGAACAGCACAAAGAACCTGGAAGCAACTGCAAAGGCTCTTGCCTTTTTGACATCAAAAGAAGGGCTAATAGAAATTAATACTGCTCTTGGCAGTTTGCCACCAAGGCAGTCCGGTGTCGAGGCTGAGTACATAGCAAATGATCCAAATTTGATGAAATTTGTGGAAGGCTCGAAATACGCCTACGGAAATCCAAATGTTCCTTTCTGGGTTCAAGCAAGAGATATTATCTCTAAGTATCTCGAACGAGCAATTATGGGAGTCATGACTCCGAAAGACGCGCTAGACGGCGCAGCTGATGAAATAAGCAAACTCAAGTAATTAATGAAGGCCGGCTTCTCCTCAGGGATGGGCCGGCCATTTATCCTTTAAGAGGTGGAGCGTGAGCAGTGCGGGGAAACTCAAGAGGCGAATAACAGTAACAGCCTTGATCTTCATTGCACCGGTGGTTGTTTACAACTTAATCTTCAAAATAGTCCCTATCTTTGTCTCTCTCTTTCTGAGTCTAACGAAATTCTCGGGGTTCGGAGAAGCCAGGTTCATTGGCCTTGAAAATTACCTCCGGATATTTGGTGACTCGGAGTTTTGGAGAGCAATTCTTGTGACTTTTCAATTCTCAATTGAAGTCCTGCCTCTCAATATGTTGATCTCTCTGTTGCTCGCCTTGCTCGTCAACAGCGCTCTGAAGGGAATGGGAGTTTTCAGGGCAATTTACTACCTCCCGGTTATTACTCCTATGGTTGCTGCAAGTATGATCTGGATCTGGCTTTATGATCCTCAAATCGGTATATTGAATTTCCTTCTTTCACTTTTCAACATACCGCCCGTGAATTTCCTCAGAAATCCAAGCACTGCGCTTCATTCAATTGTTGCCATGAGGATATGGAGAGGAGCAGGCTGGAATATGCTTATCTATCTAGCCGGTCTTCAGGGAATTTCAAGAAATCTATATGAGGCAGCAGCGATCGATGGAGCCTCGTCAGTTCGAAGATTCTTCAGGATCACTCTTCCTCTATTAAGACCTGTACACGTTTATGTTTTGATTGTAGGCATGATCAGCACTCTTCAGTCCTTCACAGAGATGTATGTCATGACTGGTGGAGGCCCTTTACAGTCAACAACTACGGTTGGCCTTCTTATTTACAGAGCTGCCTTCGACTACATGGATATGGGGTACGCAAGCTCGATGTCCTTCGTTCTAGGGATAATTATTATGATTCTGTCCGTTGTCAGTTTCAGATCACGTCAGCAGAAGGAGGCTTAAGAATGAAGAAAAACAAGCTCCGAACTTTATTACTGCTTTCGCTTGCCGCAGTCATATTCGGGTCGCCTTTCTTCTGGATGGTTATCTCCTCGCTAAAACCGAATGCAGAGCTATTCGCCTGGCCGCCTACATTCATACCAAAGGCAGTAACTCTGGAACACTACCAATCGGCACTTACCGCCAGAGGCTTCAGCAACTATTTTCTAAACAGCGCAATAGTATCACTGATTTCGATGGCGTTTAATCTGGTGTTCTGCTCTCTTGCAGGCTATGCCTTTGCCAGACTTGATTTCCCTTTGAAGAATATTTTGTTCATAACACTATTGAGCACTATGATGATACCAGTTCAGGTGACCCTTGTTCCGACTTTTTTGATGGTGAAATCATTCCCTCTCGTGGGTGGGAATGATATTCTGGGAAGGGGAGGAACCGGCCTTCTCAACACTTACGCTGGTCTTGTTATCCCACACATAATGACTGTTTTCGGGGTTTTCATTATGAGGCAGTTCTATATGCAGTTTCCAAAGGAGCTTTCGGAGGCTGCCAGGATCGATGGTGCCTCCGAACTCGGAATCTTTAGAAAGATCTTTCTTCCACTGGGAAGGCCTGCGATGTCTGCCCTTGCGATTTTTACATTCACTCAAGCTTGGGATGATTTTCTCTGGCCCCTTGTAGTTACAAGCGACAGATCTATGAGGACTCTGCAGCTTGGACTGGAAGTGTTCAAGAACAGGTACACTGCTGATTGGGGCCCTCTGATGGCCGCTACGACGGTTTCGGTTCTACCCGTCATTATTGTTTTTCTCGTTTTTCAAAGATACTTCACTGATACAGCTTTGAGCTCCGGAATCAAATAGAGTGGGAAGTGAAGAGATGGATTTAGTTTACGATGTTGTAGTTGTTGGCGGTGGCGTAGCTGGCGTATCGGCAGCCATTGCAGCCTCCAGAATTGGAGCTAGAGTGCTCCTTCTGGAGAAAGACATGTCATTTGGAGGGGTACTAACCACTGCTTTGGTAAATCCGATGATGACCTTTCATTCACCTGCAAGACAGGTGATAGGTGGAATAGGCCAAGAGATAATCGATAGGCTCGTTTCAGTACAAGGAAGTTATGGTCACATAGATGATCCCATAGGTTTTGTGAAGTCGATCACACCATTCGATCCCGAAAAAATGAAATCATCACTAATTGAACTGCTTGTAGAGGAAGGCGTAGACTTTCTGTTCAACTCACTTGTCGCAAGTGTATCGAGAGAGGGGGACTCTATTTCAACAATAACAACTGAAAGCACTGGCGAGAAGAACAGAGTTAATGCAGAGGTTTTCATCGATTCAACGGGTGGGGGAAATCTTTCTATTCGTGCAGGAGCTTATTACAACATTGGAGACGGTAGCCCTTCCAGCTGCCAGCCAATGACACTGGTGATGAGAATTGGAGGTGTTAATCGAGAAGAGATTATTTCTTATGTCAATGGAAACAGAGATGATTTTGTTATCAATGAGCATACCGACCTGAGCTATCTGGGAATTGCCGGTTTCTTCAGCTTCATGAATAGAATTGACGATTATGGAATATCCTTCAAAAGAGACAGGCTTCTGTTCTTCGAGATCCCCTATCATCCCGGTCAGATATTTATGAACACAACGAGATATCCTGGTTATGCAAACACGAGCAAAGAGCTTACTAAGGCTCAAAGCAATGGAAACATAGATGTTTGGAGATTCATGAATTTTCTTAAGAAAGAGATTCCTGGATTTGAAAACTCATTCCTGATTCAAACAGGCTGTCACATTGGAGTTAGAGAGACTACTCACATCGTTGGGGATTACGTTCTGAAAACGAATGACTTGATCGATAGAAAACCTTTTGATGACAGTATCGCCGTTGGATCATATCCGATCGATATTCATTTGCCCAGTTCGGCAGAGTTGAAGACGATCTCAATTCCTTACCCCGGCGAATACCATATTCCAATGCGTTCGCTAATCCCAAAGGGCTTAGCAAATGTCATTCTTGCCGGGAGAGCAATCAGTGCAGATCATACGGCCTTTTCCGCAGTCAGAACCAGCCCTCTTGCAACCGCAACCGGCATGGCTGCAGGTATTACTGCGGCACTCGCTGTGAAACACAGAAGACTTGTCAGAGATGTGAACATCGACCTGATACAGAGGGAGATCATCGAGATGGGAGGAATCCTTTGAAAACAGTAGTTGTTCCAATGGATGATAGACCCCCAAACTACCAGCTGGTTTCCAAGATAGCAGATCTGAATTGTCTGGAGATCGAATTGCCCGATAAAAACCTGCTCGGAAGATATTTGAGGCCGGGAAATTGTGAGGAACTGGCCCGATGGATGCTTTCAAGAGAGGCAGACAGATTCATAGTCTCCGTCGATATGCTTTCTTATGGCGGTCTAATAGCCTCAAGGGAAGATGGGATCAGCACGAGAACAGCTATCGACAGACTTAGCTCGGTGAGAGAACTGAGGAGAAGATTCCCAAATGCCGAAATTCTCCTTTCATCAATTGTCAGAAGAGCATCTGTCTCCGTTTCATCGGCTGGCTCGAAGGAACTTTGGGCGATGCTCAACAACTATCTATGGCTCTCAGGAAATGAAAGAATCAAAGAAGCCGAGGCCGTAGAAGACGAACTACCCAGAGGATTTGTCGGCAGATATCGTGAACTCCGCTTGAGAAATCACGAGGTAAATAAGGAATGTCTGAAGCTTGTTAAAGCAGGTTGTGCAGATCTTCTAGTATTAGCTCAAGAAGACACTTTTCAGCATGGCCCTCAGGAGAGAGAACTGGCTATTCTTGAAGATATGGCGAAAGACTATGTCATAGACGACCGCGTGTTCATACATAATGGCGCAGATGAAGTGATTCAGGAGATGCTTTCTTACAGACGAGACCAAGAGTGCCCCGTCGAAGTCATTTATGACTCAACAGAGACAAGAGAAAAAATCATGGATTTCGAGGACAGAGAGTTTGGGAAGAACGTAGAATCTCATATGAAACTTCTTAGGATGCGACAGTCTTCCGGTTCTTCAACAGGGATTCTGGTTGCTGGCACAAAAATAGACGATTCGATTGAAGCTCTCAAAAATCTCAGTGAGCGTAAGCAGAGGGTCTTCATACTAGACGTTTTCTGTGCGAACGGTTCTAATCATTCCTTTGTTGATACTTACCTGGGTCTGGATCTGAAGAACATCTGGGGATACTCTGCCTGGAATACAGCTTCAAATAGTCTGGGGACTCTTCTTTCTCTAGCCGCCACTTCCAGCTCTTGGGAAGTGAAAAAGAAGGCTTTTGCCGAGTTTTACATCTCGCGGCTTCTTGACGACCATCTTTACCAGGGTATTCTCAGAAACGCTTTGGAGAGAATGGTCGATGAGTCCGGTGGCGACATATACAAAGTCAGCAAATCTAAGGGACTCTTTGAAGACTTCAGAGACAAACTCTTCATGCCTAAAGCAGAAGAGTTTCTTGATAGATTCATTCGTGGGAGGAAACTTGACATTTTCGATTTCTCCTCTTCAGAGAATCGAATATCGATTGAGAAATTCATCCTCCCGTGGGACAGAACTTTTGAATGCGAAATAGAAGTAATGATTCGCTGAACGAAATTTTGTCTAATCCTAAGTGAAGGGGGTATCTCCAGTGAAAAAGAAAGTGGCAATTGTAGGAGCAGGTGTTTGGGGAAGAACTCATGCATTTCTATATAAGGAACATCCAGAGGTTGAACTGGTGGGAATTTGCGATCAGAACGTAGAGAGAGCCGAAAAGTTCGCTGATGAATTCAGTATCCCACGAGTCTTTCCAGACCATAGGACAATGCTGGATGGGCTTGACTTTGACGCAGTATCGATTGTCACTCCGGATTTCGCTCATGGTGCGATTGTGGTAGACTGCGCAAATGCCGGAAAGGATATCCTCGTCGAGAAACCAATTGCAACAACAAGAGAGGACCTCATCAGGATATCTGAGGCGGTGAGCGAGAACAACGTAAGGATCATGACCGATCTTCACAATCGATGGAGCCCTCCCTTTGCAGTGGCCAAGAAGATGATTGATGATGGTGAGCTCGGCAGCCCCGTCAGCGCCTATTTCAGGTTGAATGACGTTCTTTGGGTCGCAACAGATATGCTCCCATGGTCGAGTAAATCATCTATTCTATGGTTCTTGGGTAGCCATTCGGTAGATACATTAAGATGGTTTTTCGGCGACGAAGTCGAGACTGTTTACTCTGTCAGTTCTTCAGGCGTCCTTAAGAATCTGGGGCTTGATACAACCGACATCTATCAAACAATTCTGACCTTCAGAAACGGTTGTATAGCATCGATGGAGAACAGCTGGATAACGCCCAACACAAATCCTTGCGTGAACGACATAAAATTCAACATCACGGGTAGCAAAGGAATGGTTAACCTTGATTTAAGCAACAACCAGATGATCGAGTGCTTCACTCAGAACGAGAGCAAGCATCCTGATGTGCTGGTAAACCACTTTGTCCACGGCAAAGCGAAAGGCTTTGCATATGAGAGTATTCGACATTTCATCGACTGTCTGGTGACTGGAGAGGAGTTCCTCATAAAGCTGGATGACGCCATCAACACCTCGCTTGTAGTTCTTTCGATTCTCGAGTCTGCCGAGAAAAGTATTCCGGTGAAGGTTAAATACCTAAATTCAGACTGAGAAAGCAATGCTCCGGCATCAGCTTTTCGGTTAACTGAATTCCATAGTTCAATATTCTACAAACGGGCGGAGTCTCCGAATCCCTTGTTCTTGAGGACTCATAGAGATTCTCTCTGAAATGAGTGTGCCACTATGTACAACTACGCATCTCGGATTCGGCTGAAGGCCCGTAACTGTTATTTAGTAAGGGAGATACTAGATTGTGCTCCAACTTTATCGCTCAGTAATCATAAGATATTTCGAGTAAAAAGTACGAAGTTGTATGTATCACTTGTCTACTCGTTTCATTTATTTCGGCTTTCCGATTGACTCGCTTCATGCAGATCTCTGTTCAAGAGAAGCAAATTCAAAACCCCTCCTCTGTTAGCAGAGTCATCACAATTCTCCTGAGCGCCGCTGCCATTGGCACAGAGCCTTTACAGCTCGTCATAAAACTTGAGGATCTTAAGCGCCCTCAGAGTCAGCCATTTCGAAGGCTTTCCTTTTTCCTCGACGGCAACAAGTATCTTGTCATTGAATGAGTTCTGCATCTTCCAGAATCCTTCATTGTTTCTCTTGTTTGCCACGATTCTAATTGCATCCTCGAGCCTGGGATCTTTGATTCCCAGCTCGGCAAAAATCTCCAGCAGTTCCAGCAAGTCCGTCTGATACATCAGGGGAAAACCGAATCTCAGCCAACCGGGCTTTGCTACTTTCTCGAGATCGTGGCTTTTCTTGTATATGTGGTGAATAAGAAAATACTCGACCAATTGCTCGATCTTCTCTCTTACCGACTTACTTCGCCTGTCATCGGGAATCGCCGCCAGGGCCTTCAAAGCCTTTGCAACGCCCAAGTGGCATGAGTGGCGTCCCCAGCAAGCTTCATATCTCTCATATAGCTTTCCGGAAGGCGGCTCTTCAATACCATCGTCTGCTCGCTGATAGGAGCAGATCCAGTCGATGGCTCTCTGCACTCTGCTGTCTTCAATGAAGCCTAGCCTGATTAGTGAATAGACCATGTTACCTGTTAAACAGGGGATTACCCCGCTCGGGAGGCCCGTCTTGGTCTTCGCGCTTTGAGTATATGAAAAACCCCCTTGCTCGAATTCCTGAGAGCAACTCAAGATGAATTCACAGGCCTTCTTCACTCGCTCATTCTTCGGATCTGCCCTCATCTCGGCAAGAATGATGAGATTCCAGACCGTTCCACGATACTTATCGGTGTAAAACCTTTCGGGTTTGCCCCAGGAACCGTCTTCGTTCTGGAGATCTAGCAGGGCAGGCACCACACCAATCGTCATTATCGCCTCTTTCGCGCCCATGACTTCAGCTTCGTCTTCTGATCGATCCATGAGAGAACTCAGCGTCAAATATCTGACTGAAGGGTTCTCTTCTTCTAGAAGCCAATCAAGAACCTTGTCCGCCATGCCAATTCCTCCGATTCTGCCTCAACCGATCTATTATATGTCGTTTTCGACTCTTGAAGACCGATTTTTACTCTTTGTATCAAACTGTCTCCATAAGTCAGGGTTGTATGAGATCAAGAAAGTCCGATCTGTTATCATTATTGCGAAAGACAGCTGGAGGTGCGAAATGGAAATAAGAAGGATTGACAGCTCTTACAAAGACAAAATCGTAGAGATCTTCCTGATGTCATTCGAATACTTCGAACCGGAAGAGAGCGAGTTCTTCTTTTCAGATCCATCCCTCTGGGAATATGTCTGGGGCGCATTCGACGAAGAGAAGTTAGTTGCCGCATACATAAGCTACAAATATCTCGCGAAAATCCGTACCAAACCTTTTGAATGCAGGTACGTCGAGGCCGTGGCCACACTGCCCGAATATCGCAGAAGGGGTATAACAAAAGCAATTCTCTTGAGGGATATACAGGAGACTCTGAAAAGCGGAGTAAACATTATTATGCTCGATCCTTTCAAGCATGACTTCTACGTAAGGCTGGGGTTCGGGCTTGGCTTCGAGAGTCTTGAACTGACCTTCGATTTCTCTCTTCTTTCAGATGAACTGGAAGACGACGATCTCAAAATAGTTTCCGGCAAGCTACTAAACAATGAAGAGATGAAAACGTTGATTGAAGAGGCCCGGAAAGTCCTGTGGGAAACCTCTCGTTACACCGAGGCGCTGGAAATTGCCGCTTGCAGTCAGGAGATATTCCACAAGAAGGAGCTGTTTGGAGTCGTAGCCATCGATGCCAATGGCTCACCTCATGGAATGATGGTCTACAGTAAGAAGGAGAGAAAGATGCTTATAGAGAGCTTCTCCTTCGTCGATCTTGCAGGATTATTCGCGCTGAAGAGATTCATACTAAATCATAGGGACCAGATTGCAACTTTCGAAATGAGGAGAATGCCGCCAGATTTTCCAATAGAACTCTTCTTCCATTCGAGATGGCAGGCCGGAAAAGAGCTCAAGATGATAGATGCCTCATCAAGAATGGTAAGAATCCTTCATCCGCTTCCAGTAATTTCGAAGCTCATGGATAGGTCCGTTCGCGGAAATGTTGTTTTGAAGGTGAAAGACGAACTACTCTCCCAGAATAACTGCAAAATCCTGGTCGGAAACGGGAAAGCAGAGATAACTGAAGCAACAGAGGATTTCCAGATAGCGATTTCGGACCTCGTTCCGCTTTTGACAGGGAGGTTTTCGGCCACCAGGCTCTGGAGACTTGGAAAGCTCCTGACCGGCTCGTGGAAGAACATCCCCTGGGGAATCTCTGAAGTTCCGGAGAAGGTTAGCATTCTCGACTCGATCTTCCCAGAAATCATAACGCATAACGCTGTGTAAGAAACTTCCAGCTGATTGATCTGAAGAGGTGATCTGAATGAGAGGAAAGCCGGTAATAGTTGAAGAATACAGTACTGCTTGGCCTAGATTGTTCAAGGAGGAAGCCGAGCGGATTTCTGCCTCACTAAATGAGTTTCAGAAGACGATAGAACATATAGGAAGCACGGCTGTCCCGGGGCTTCAGGCAAAACCGGTAATCGACATTATGATCGGCGTATCATCACTTGAACAGGCCAATTCCTGCGTGCCATTCATTGAAAGAACGGGCTATCTTTACAGACCCGAGCACGAGCATTCAATGCCTGAGAGAAGATACTTTGAAAGATCCGGCAGTGAGATTGACTACCACGTACACATGGTCGTTTTTGGAAGCAAGTTTTGGAAAGAGCACATCTTTTTCAGGAACTATTTGCGTGAAAACCCAGAGGCCTTACAACAATATGCCGCGCTCAAGAAAGAGCTCGCCGAAGAATTCAGAGACAACAGAGAAGCTTATACAAATGGCAAGGCCGAGTTCATACAGGGGATACTGAAACGGCAGAAGGATTGACGTCAGGTCCCGCCTGCTTGATGGCATAGGATTGCGTTTTCCCGTTAAATAAGAAGACCCGCTCTTGCTACTTGCTGATAAATCGTATGCCTCTTTTGGACTTGCCTCCACAACACTCATGTACGCTTCGCAAGAAACACCTGACAACTATTGTCACGAAAGACGACCAGTCTACCGGTCACTAATACGAGAATCTGCAGAGTATAGAGGTCACTTTCCTGCATTGATTTACATGATTAGTCATATGAAAACCGCGGATACTTGCATAATTCTTTCGAGAGCGGCTTCTTTGACTTTCAAGAATCCAGCGTACTTTACGCTAATGTTAAAAATGGAGTCTGTTGTAGATATATAAGCTATGACTTGAATTCTAAGGAATGATTTAACTACAATGATGGTGGCAGTCAGGGAGAAGGTAGAGACTTGGAGTCTATCAGCCTTCCTTATGGAGGAAGAGCTACGTGGGGACAACACTCATCTTCTTCCTGGGAGTACTTCAGGTTCTATGATAAGTTCATCCGGGGAAAGATCCTCAGGAACGCTACAAC
>ENA-OSEO01001776-OSEO01001776.1-sediment-metagenome-genome-assembly--contig:-NODE-1776-length-35756-cov-4.667143_pt1 | contig 35756 bp, 30 predicted proteins | sample MGYA00237883_ERZ534232 | MGnify/ENA metagenome assembly ERZ534232 | reverse complement strand
TCCTCCTAAGTACGTATATCTACTCTAGATTGAGTATTGTACACAGAGGATACTTCTTTATTTCTCTATATTAGGTTATAAAAAACCTTGTCAAGGTAGTTTAAAAGAAAAGAGCGGGTGATGGGACGTCGTGCACCCTCTAAGGGTGTTCGAAGACACAATTTAAATAAAAAGAGCGGGTGATGGGATTCGAACCCACGAATACCACCTTGGGAAGGTGGTGCCTTACCACTTGGCGACACCCGCATTGCTGACGAAAATTATACCGCTAACAACGGAAAAATGAAATTCTTGAGATGAAAAAGGGTGATGAGAGTGCACAGCCTACACCTTGAGAAGATGGTGCCTTATAACTTGACAACACCCGCGCAAAATCATTATTTTTAATAGAAGGTGTTAATAATTAGAATCACCTGACTATTACAACTATATCAACAACTATTCGACGAAATTTCTTCCTAATTTTGACAGCACTTTCAAAACATCTAAGAAAGTGGAATAGAATAAATTCACTATATATATAGTAAATATCTAACGGCAATGAAGTGTAAAATTATTTTGTTAATCATGTTTTTTGGAGGGAAAGATGGCAATAAGTAAGTACAAATTTGACAAATTAATGAATCCATTAATTGATGCACTTAAGGCACTTGGCGGATCTGGAACAAACGAAGAAATTTATGAGAAAGTTGCAGAGTTAGAGAATATTCCTTCTCATGACTTGGATATTCTACACAATGAGGAAAAAAGTGGACAAACAGAAATCGAATATCGTTTAAGGTGGGCTCAGACTTATTTAAAAACATATGGGATTTTGGAAAACTCCTCGAGAGGCGTATGGTCTTTTACTGAAAAGGGGTTTTTAACTGATAAGGTAGACGAAGCCGAAGTTGTACATTTTGTTAGACAACAATCAAGAAAAGGAAAAGAAAAAGAAGTAAGCAACGATGAAACTCTATCAGAAAGTGTGAATTGGCAGGAAGAGTTATTAGAAGTACTGCAAAATATCGATCCTTCGGCTTTTGAGAGGCTTATTCAAAGGGTTTTACGTGAAGCAGGATTTATTCAGGTTGAAGTAACTGGTCAATCTGGTGACGGTGGGATTGATGGTCACGGAATAATGCGTCTAGGTGATTTATTGGGATTTAATGTACTTTTTCAAGCAAAACGTTGGAAAGGGTCTGTAGGTCCAAGTCAAGTCAGAGATTTTCGTGGCGCAATGGTTGGAAGAGCCGATAAAGGACTTCTTATTACTACTGGTACTTTTACGCGAGATGCAAAAAAAGAAGCAACTCGAGATGGTGCGCCAGCTATTGATCTTATAGATGGAGATCAGTTTGCTGACATGTTAAAAAAACTTTCACTTGGTGTTAGAACCAAGCTTGTTGAAGATGTGGAAGTTGATAAGATATGGTTTTCCAACTTATAAAATTTGAAATTCGTAAAAAAGCAATATTAATTTACTTGACAGGGGATGTATACTTAAATTAGAAAATAAATTCTAATAATACGATCCGTTTTTATTATTAAACGCTTGTATTCGAATCATTCGATCCCACACTTTTTCCAAAAACGGTACGAATCGGCATCATCATCCGGCTATAATGAAACTATGAAAGAGATCACCTCGGAACACATCCCCATCAAGCTCTGGGCGGATAAAGTCGAGCCGTTGGCCTTGGAACAGGCCAAAAACCTGGCCAATCTGCCCTTTGCCTTCAAGTGGGTGGCCGTCATGCCGGACTGTCATCCCGGCTACGGTATGCCCATTGGCGGGGTGCTGGCCACGCAAGGCGCGGTCATCCCCAACGCGGTGGGGGTAGATATCGGCTGCGGCATGGTCGCTGCCCAGACGGACCTTACCGGTCTGGATATGCGCGATATTGAAGAAGCGCTGCAGATGATCAGGCAGGCCGTCCCGGTCGGCTTCAACCACCACAAGAGCGACCAGGCCTGGCAGGGCTTCGACCGCGCTCCCGACAGTCCCATCATCCAGCAGGAACTCGCATCCGCGCGGCGGCAGTTGGGCACTTTGGGCAGCGGCAATCACTTCATCGAGATCCAGAAGGGCAGCGATAAGTACATCTGGGTCATGATCCATTCGGGCAGCCGCAATTTCGGACTCAAAGCTGCCGAGTATTATCATAAAAAGGCCGTGGCGATTCTGGATAAAGCGGACGCCAATTATCCTTCACAAGACCTGGCTTTCCTGTCAATGGATTCGGTAATGGGAGAGAAATATTTCGCGGCCATGAATTTCTGTTGCGAGTTCGCGCTTGCCAACCGTGCCTTGATGATGCGCCGCGTTGGTGAAATATTCTCCGACTTGTTCGGAGCGGTCTTCCTCAAGGAGATCAACATCCACCATAACTATGCCGCCATTGAAAACCATTACGGCCGTGAGGTACTGGTCCACCGTAAAGGGGCCACGCTGGCGCAGCAGGGTACCATCGGCATCATCCCGGGGTCCATGGGCAGCAGCAGCTACATCGTGAAGGGACTGGGGAATCCGGAAAGTTTCAACTCCTGTTCGCACGGCGCCGGCCGCAGAATGGGACGGCGCGAGGCGTCACGCAATCTGAACCTGGCCGATGAACAGCGCAAGATGAAGGGGATTGTTCACGGCATGCGCTCCAAAAGAGATCTGGATGAAGCCCCCGGCGCCTACAAGGACATTGACGAGATCATGCGGCAGCAAAAGGACCTGGTCGAAATTGAAGTGTCCCTCAAGCCGCTGGGATCCATCAAGGGATAAAAATTGGCGGCTGATCCCGTGATTTTACGCGGTTCCCTTGACAGATGTTGTATAATAGAACATATGTCCTGCGCGGGAAGATGATAAAGAAGAAATCCAATCATCGGGATTTGAATTGAATTGAATTGTTTCAAGATTCAAATCAATTAAATCGTCAACATTGAGTAAGTGTTCTCCATTGACAAAACATCCGTCTTCTCTTAAAAGGTTGACCGAAAGGCCCTATGGTATAATTTTTTTTGGCTTTCGTAAACACTTTCTTAGGAGTAAACATTGGCGACCAATCCAATAAGTTGGTTGATGGGTTTGTTTTCACTAGACATCGGAATAGACCTTGGGACCGCAAACACATTGGTAAATGTGCGTGGCAAGGGCATCGTTTTGAACGAACCCTCATGGGTTGTTGTCAATAAAAGAACCCATGAAACGATTGCCGTGGGGGCCTCTGCCAAAGAGATGGTAGGACGCACACCTCAAAATTTTTCAGCCATTCGTCCATTACGAGATGGTGTGATTTCGGAATTCGAAATTACCAAAGCCATGCTCGAATATTTCATTTACAAAGTTCATCAGCAAACCGTTGTGCCCATGCCTCGTCCAAGAGTTTGTGTGGGCATCCCCTCAGGCGCGACTCAGGTTGAGAAGCACGCCGTCTTCGACGCCGCCATGGCTGCCGGAGCGCGCGAAGCATATCTCATTGAAGAACCTTGTGCCGCCGCGCTGGGAGCGGGATTGCCGATCGGTGAGGTCACCGGTACCATGATCGTGGATATCGGCGGCGGCACCACCGAAGTGGCCGTTTTCTCAATGGGTGAACTGGTCGTCTCAAGGTCCCTGCGTGTGGCAGGCGACGAACTGGATGATGACATCCTGCAGTACATCCGCAAGAAATATAACCTGCTGATCGGCGAACGAATGGCGGAGCAGTTGAAGATCGCCATCGGATCGGCCTATCCGCTGCAGACCGAGCTTACTCACGTTGTACGCGGTCGTAACCTGATCACGGGGCTGCCCGGTTCAATGGAAGTTTCCTCAGTGGAAATCCGTGAAGCACTCTCCGGATCGGTGCAGGTGATCGTAGATACCATCCGCGATGCGCTTGATGAAGTGCCTCCTGAATTGATCTCGGACCTGCTTGACTCTGGACTTTGTTTGGCCGGCGGCGGTTCACAGCTGCTTGGCATCGTCCCGCGTCTTCGTGACGAATTGAATCTGCGCGTCTGGATCGCGGATGACCCCATGACCTGTGTGGCTCGTGGAGCCGGGTTGGTCCTGGAAAATCTGTCGATGTATGAGCGTTATTTGGTCAGTTTGGATCGCAGCAGGTTGCGAGGATAGAGCCGAATCCAAGCGGGAACAATGAAAAAGCTTTCCCCACGTACTCTTCAATCGATCACTATAGGGTTGGTCGTTCTGGGCATTTTGGTTTTAGCGCTCAGCGGTCTGCTCAATCAGATCGTTGGCAAAGCCATCGATCCGCTCGTATCCGTGCAGGGGTGGTTTGCCAGCCGGGTTCAGGCAGTGGTTGAATTTTTTACCATCCCGCGCGACGTAGCTACCTTGCGTGAAGAAAACGCGGCCTTGCAGAATCAAGTCTCGCAACTTCAATCGGAACTTCTAGAAGCACGTCAGCAGTTGACTGAAACGGATATCCTTTACGCTCTGCTGGATTATGCCCGTTCCAGGCCAGATAACAAGTACGTGGCAGCTTCCGTCATTGGGCGTGATACCAGTCCGTTTGTGAAATACATCATCATCAATCATGGCTCCGACGATGGTATTCAAAAGGGCATGCCCGTTGTAACCGAGCAGGGGCTGGTCGGAAAGATCGAAGCCGTCACGGCATCTGCTGCCAGGGTGCAATTGATCACCGATCCGGGTTCGATCATCAACGTTCGCATCGAAGAAGCGCAGACAGAGGGGCAGGTCGAAGGTTCGGTGACCGGCGATGTTTCCCTAGAGATGGTTGATCCGGGTATTGATTTACTGGAAGGCGATCTGATCCTCACCTCGGGCCTTGGAGGTGTTTATCCCTCCGATATCCTGATCGGACAGTTAATCGCTCCGCAGCAGGAAGAGAATGACCTGTTTCAAAGCGCCTCGATCCAACCGGTGGTGGATTTTGTCAATCTTAGAGCGGTTTTGATCATCACAAACTTCAAACCGGTCGATTATTCCCCATTGGTTGATTAAGAGAAACCAAAATGGGTGTATTTCTAGCCTTTCCCATCATTTTTATACTTGTGTTACTCCAAACCACTTTGGTAAACCAGTTAACTTTATTAAGTGGCTGTGCTGACCTTGTACTGCTGTGGATCGTAGCCTGGAGCCTGCAGAAACAGGTCCGGCACGCTTGGCTATGGGTTATCCTGGCCGGGATCAGCGTTGCGTTCGTTTCAGCGATCCCGTGGTACGTGCCTGTCATTTGTTATGCGGGTGCGGCTTATTTGGCCAAGTTAGTCAATCAGCGTGTATGGCAATCTCCGATCCTGATGATGTTTATGGTTACAATTGTGAGCAGCATTTTCATCAATGTTTTTACTTTTGTGTCTTTGGTAGTTCAAGGAGTAAACATTGGGTTTCAAACGGGTTTAGTGCAAGTGATCATTCCGTCGACGTTAATAAACCTGTTGCTGGCACTTCCCGTTTATGCAGTGGTAAAGGATACGGCACAGTGGCTTTATCCGGTCGAGGTGACTGAATGAACGAAGAGTTTAGAAGAAAAGGACTTGAAAAATGGCGCTTTAAAGCCATATATATATTGTTAGGGGTGATATTGGTTATCTACGTCATACGTTTATTCAGCTTACAGGTAATAAACGGTGATGATTATCTTGAACAAGCCGAGGAAAATCGCTTGAGCAAGGTCAGCGAGGCTACTTCTCGAGGGAACATCTATGACCGCAACGGTATTGTATTGGCTCAAAATGTTCCTTCTTATAATGTAGTGATCACGCCTGCCTATCTGCCGACAGATACCGGAACAACCGAAAACATATACCGTGATTTATCGAAGCTGATCGATGTGCCCGTAACAAACGGAGTGATCAATGATACGACTGTGAAGTATTTCACCCCCTGCCAGACGGAATTTGGTATCAAGGAAATCGTATTGATCGGAGACACCAACGAGCCCTACTCACCGGTAAAAATAAAATGTAACGTGAGTGAAGACGTTGCCATGGTTATACGTGAAAAAGAGGATGATTGGCCGGGTGTCGGGATTTCGATTGAAGAAGTGAGGCAATATCCTACAGGCAATCTGACATCCGAAGTCGTCGGTTTCCTGGGTCCAATCACTGCTGAAGATGAAGATTACTACGTGGATCGTGGGTTTGTCGCGAATAGAGACAAGATCGGTTTTGCGGGCATTGAAAGCAACTTGAACGATCTATTGATGGGAAAGAACGGTTCACGGCTCATTGAGGTTGATAATGCGGGTAAAGAGATCCGCGATGTGGAGCCGCCGATCGAACCGGCTCCAGGCGAAAGCGTTACACTTACGATTGATTCTCGACTTCAGACCGCTGCCAGAACGGCGCTTGTCTCAGAGATAGAATTCTGGAATACCTATCTGGGAAGGATCCTTTCACAAAATGGCGTTGTGATCGCCATGAATCCCAAAACTGGTGAAATCCTGGCGATGGTGTCATATCCGAATTATGAAAACAACAGGCTTGAAAGACTGATTCCGGCTTATTACTACAATCAATTGGCTGAAGATCCGTTAAAGCCAATGTTGAATTATGCCATTGCAGCGGAACAACCGCCGGGATCGGTGTTCAAGATCGCGGCCGCGATTGGCGCGTTGAACGAAGAAGTGGTTACCCCTGAACAACAATTGGAATGTCCAGGTACGATCTCGGTTATCCAAAAATATTCACCAAATGATCCGGGGACGCCAAGGTTATATTACAGCTATGACCGTGAAGGGCATGGAATGTGTGATTTCCTAAAGGGGTTTAAGCTGTCAGATGATGTCTATTTCTACAAGATCGGCGGCGGTTTCAATGATGAAGTACCCGATGTCGGACTCGGAACCTATCGTCTGGCTGAATATTCGCGGGCGCTTGGATACGACCGCGAAACCGGCATCGAACTACCTGGAGAAATATCAGGGCTCATCCCGGATCCGGATTGGAAGCGTATTTATCGCGCTGAAAACTGGTCGACGGGTGACACCTATATTGCCACCATTGGTCAGGGATACGTGCTGGCTACTCCACTGCAGGTACTTCAATCATTTGCCATTTTGGCAAACGATGGAAAATACATGCAGCCCACTATTATTAAAGATATTCTTGACTCACAAGGAAATGTGATCAAACCGTTTGAGCCAAAACTTGTCTGGGATATCACCAAGGACCCCCTGATCAACGTATTGGACGATTACAATGATCCGACCGGTGAAAAGAAGATTGTTGAACCGTGGGTTGTGGCAAAGGTAAAAGAAGCCATGCGCCTGGTGGTTGTCAGCGGTACAGCAGAGGTGCCGTTCGCTGATGAAAAGATCCCCTCGGCCGGGAAGACCGGAACCGCGGAATATTGTGACAACGTTGCCCAGGAAAAAGGCATCTGTACGCCTGAAAACTGGCCCACCCATTCATGGTATGTGGGTTACGCTCCGTATGATGATCCTGAGATCGCTGTTGTTGCTTTTGTTTATAATGGCGGTGAAGGTGCAAGCGTGGCTGCTCCAATTGTTGCCAAAGTCCTGGAAGCCTATTTTGATTTGAAATCAATTGATGCGGCAACTACAGGATACTAATCCAAAATCGTGGATATCAATGGAAACGGAACCTATTATTCAGATTAAAGGAATACGAGAAGGATTATTGATCAATGCCGAGTCTGGATCATGGGACGAACGGCACGATAAACTTTTAAAACTGGTAAAGGAAAAAGGGGACTTCTTCAAAAACGCAAGAGTCTGTTTGGATGTTGGAGATACCGCATTAAGGGTGAAATCGATCACTCAATTGCGGGACCAATTATCCGATATGGAGATCACCCTTTGGGCGATACTCAGCCAGTCTGAGATGACCATGAACAACGCCAAGACGTTGGGGCTTGAAACGAGTTTACCGACGACTAAAAAGGAGGTTGTTGAGGAAGTAGAGCGGATTGACGATACCGGCGAAAAAGCCGTATTTGTAAATCGTACTTTACGCGCCGGCTACCGGGTGGAAGCCAGAGAACACGTGGTTATAATTGGTGACGTCAATCCGGGAGCGGAAATTGTATCTGCCGGAAGTATTATCGTATGGGGAAAGCTGCGAGGTTCAGCGAGCGCAGGGATGGAAGGAAATACAAAAGCGGTGGTTTGCGCATTGGAATTGAGACCCACGCAGCTGCGAATCGGTGAACATGTATTTCCACCATTTTCAAAGAAAGGAAAGACCTTTCCTGAAGAAGCATACATAGAGAATGACGAGTGCAAAATCGAAATCTGGAATAAAGAAAAGGAAAGATAAATATGGCAGCTAATGTTGTAACAATTACTTCCGGTAAGGGTGGCGTTGGAAAAACCACCACCACGGCCAACCTGGCAGTAGCACTGGCCGAAGAAGGATACAAAGTTGTTTGTATTGACGGTGATATTGGTTTGCGCAATCTGGATGTTGTGTTGGGTTTGGAAAACAGGATCGTATATGACCTGGTGGACGTGGTAGAGAATCGCTGCCGGATCAGACAGGCTATGATCCGCGATAAGAGGCTGGAGGAGCTGTACCTGATCCCGGCGGCGCAAACGCGTGATAAATCGGCAGTATCTCCGAGTGACATGATCCGTGTGTGTGATGAACTCCGTGAAGAGGTCGACTGGATCCTGATCGATTCACCGGCGGGCATCGAGCGCGGTTTCAGAAACACCATTGCGCCGGCGGATATCATCCTTGTGGTGACGAATCCGGAAGTTTCGGCCGTCCGTGACGCAGACCGCATCATTGGGCTGGTGGAAGCTGAAGAAAAAGGCCCTATAAAACTGATCATCAACCGTGTCAATCCGTCACTTACCAAACGCGGTGATATGTTATCTCCTGAAGACGTTATTGAATTGCTTGCCATTGAACTGATCGGCGTGATCCCGGATGATGAGAATGTGGTCATCAGCACCAATCGCGGACAGCCTGTAGCGCTTGATCCGAAGAGCAAATCAGGACAATCTTTCAAGAATATAGCAAAACGTCTCCATGGAGAGACTGTTCCGTTTACTTCCCTTGAAGACAAAGGTGATTTCCTGGCAAAGTTTGCAGGCATCTTCAAGCAGGGAGGTGACTGATATGGCAGCCTGGGGAAAATCCAACCGTCAAAGCGCAAATGAAGCCAAAGAAAGGTTAAAGTTGGTATTGATACACGATCGCACAGACCTCTCTCAAGAGGAAATGGATATCATGAAGAATGAACTGCTGGCGGTGATTTCAAAACATGTGGAGATTGACCCTGAGGCAGTAAGAATCACCATGAAACAAGATGGACGTGAGCAAAAACTTACTGCGGATATTCCACTGAAAACCACGGGTAGACGCAAAATCGGATAATTATGTTCAAACGTGAGAATTGGCGAAATTTTGATTTCTGGCTGTTTGGCGCGGTGATCTTCCTGATAATCTTCGGGATTGTAATGATCCGTTCTGCCATTGCCGGGAATATTGAGTTGGCCAATCATATGAACCGCCAAATCACGTTTGCGTTGATCGGCATGGGCGTTATGGTTGTGGTAACGCTGATCGACTACCGATTTTTTAGAAGTTTTTCAAAATTGATGTATATCGTTACGATCTTGTTTTTGGGCGTCATCTTGATTGCAGGAACAACCAGCTTTGGCGCACAACGATGGCTGGAAGTCGGTTTGGTGAACATCCAGCCGGCAGAGATCGCCAAAATTGTATTGATATTGGTCCTTGCGGATTATTTCGCCAAGCAGTACAACAAGGAAAAAAATTTGAAATGGGTGGCTGTCAGTCTGTTAATTGTGGCAGGCATCGTAGTTCAAATTGTTCTTCAGCCGAACCTGAGTACGTCCATTATGCTTTTGGTGATCTGGTTCTCGATGATATGGATCAGCGGTCTGCCACCCAAATTCATTCTCTACATGGGGATTATTGGTGTCGTTGGCGGAATCGCTGCTTTCCCATTTCTGGAACCATATCAACAACAGAGGATTACTACATTCCTGTTCCCTGATCCGAACGCGCGATATGGAAATACCTATAATATCGAACAGGCATTGATCACCATTGGCAGCGGTGGCTTATTAGGACAAGGTTACGGTCATGGAACACAGGTCCAACTGCGTTTCTTGAAAGTCAGAACGACCGATTATATTTTTTCAGCCATTGCGGAAGAATTCGGGTTTGTCGGTACCGTTTTGGTGATTGCTTTGCTGGCTTTTGTGATCGTAAGATGTCTGAGAGCGGCGCGCATCACCAATGACCAATATGGTGCTATGATTGCATACGGGTTTTCAACGCTGATATTCTTCCAAACCATCGTGAATATTGGGGTGAACCTGAAGCTCATCCCGGTTACAGGCCAGACCTTGCCGTTTATCAGTTATGGAGGCAGTTCGCTGTTATCCTTAATGTTGGGAATTGCGTTAATTGAAAGTGTATTGATCCACCAAAAAAAATGACGACGAGAGAATTATGACGGATAACAAACAACCTGCAAGAGTCAGATTCGCACCATCACCGACCGGTCACATGCATTTAGGCAGCGCCCGAACGGCATTATATGATTATTTGATCGCAAAACAGACCGGCGGTTCTTTTATTCTTCGTATTGAAGATACTGATACAAAACGATACGTGCCTGATGCTGAAGCCGAACTGATCAAGGGATTGAAGTGGCTTGGCATCGATTATGACGAGGGACCTGACAAGGGCGGCGAATACGGGCCTTACCGCCAATCGGAACGCAAGGAGATCTACCAGAAATACGCCCAGCAACTGATCGAGTCAGGCCACGCTTTTTATTGTTTTTGTACGCCCGAGCACCTTTCACAAGTACGGCAGGAACAACAGAAAAACAAGGAATCGTTCCATTATGACGGCACCTGCCGTGATATTCCCATTGAGGAAGCCAGAAAACGGATCGCCGCTGGTGAAAAGTATGTTATCCGCTTCAAAACGCCCAAAGAAGGCTCAACAACCGTCCACGACCATTTACGCGGCGACATCACCGTGGAAAACAAGGTGCTGGATGACAGTATTCTCGTAAAATCGGACGGTTGGGCGCTTTATCATCTGGCCGCCATGGTTGACGACCATTTGATGAAAATAACTCACGTGGTGCGCTCTTCCGAGTGGCTGCCGAGCTTTCCGCTGCACGCGCAGATCATCCGCGCGTTTGGATGGGACGAACCCACCTGGATCCATCTGTCGGTTTTCCTGAAACCGAGCGGCAAGGGGAAAATGAGCAAACGCGAAGCCGCAGATGCCATGAAAGACGGTTATTCGATCTTTGTCAAAGACCTTGAAGAGCTTGGTTACACCCCGGAAGGCGTGATCAACTGGATCTCATTAATGGGCTGGAGTTATGACGATCATACAGAATTTTTCACATTGCCTGACCTTGTAGAGAAATTCAGCATCGACCATCTCAATCCGTCACCGGCGGCGATTAATTTCTCAAAGTTGGACTACTTCAATGGTCTGCACATTCGCAATCTAAGTGATGAAGACCTGGCAGAAAGGATTAAACCTTTCCTGGAAGACGCCGGTTACAAACCCGATATTGAAACGTTGGTCAAACTTGCTCCAATCCTCAAAGAACGGCTGCCAACTCTGGATGAGGTCGTAGAAAAAGCTGGTTTCTTCTTCAGAGACGAAGTAGAGTATCCTGCGGAAGAATTGATCGCAAAGGGTCTGGAAAAGCAGCAGTGCTTGGAAATTATTAAACAGACACTCGAGATCTTTTCCAATCTCGACAGCGTGGATAAAGAAACTGCTGAACCGCCCATGCGGGATCTTGTCGAAAAAAGCGGATTCAGCGCCGGACAGGTTTTTGGCATTTTGCGTATAGCTGTTACCGGACAAAAAGTGAGTCCACCGTTGTTTGAAAGTATGGAGATCATTGGTCGGGAAAAAGTACTGGATCGAATTCGAAAAGCTGTAAAGCTGCTGGAATAAGCGTTTTATCAGTCGATACGCTCCGGCAGATACGGAGCGTATTTTATTATTAAAAACATAAAGTGATTATTGCTTTATAATTGGATGAATTAAGAAAAGGTGGTTTATGAAAAAGACATCATTTGAAATGCTTGAAGGCAAAATTGTATTGTGGCTGAGAGATCGCGTTTGTGAAGATGCCGATGATCTTCTCTCAAGTATCCAATTCCGCAAGTTCCTGCGCCGATGTCTGGAAGATTTGCAGAACAAAAACTCAAAATTCCTGGAAGTTTTTGGTCATTCAACGCTCACAAACGAAGACGAGGAAAAGCTTGTTGAAACATTGAAATTCTTGTCACGTCTTTCTTCTGAACATGTTGTGAAGATCGTGGAAGGTTCAGACGTATTTTTCAAGGATAAAAGTCTTTTCTATAGTTTTATCGAATATATCTACAACTATTGGAGACATTTCCAACGGCTCATTATCAGCCAGAATGACGAAAATGACGTTGATCTGCGTCCAAATACAACGTTTGCCCGCACGATCGAGCATCTGACCACTTTGGTACGAAATACTTATCGAGACATTCAGGTGAATATTACCGGGAAGTATCCTCGCATTTATAGACAGGTTAGCGCTGGCGCAGAGATCGCGGCCATCACCAAAGTGAAAAATCTCAACATTCCCGAGATTTACAAGGAAAAGCTGAAGGACGTCGGATTGATCCGCCAGGTGCTTCTATATCCGCCGATCATCTTCAACTCGCCCAATAACAAACGTACGGGATTCTTCGAACCGATCAAGACCAATCCGATTGAGATGGTGAACCCGGATCCATCCAAATGGCTGTGTTATCCCGCCATGGTTGGACCGCAGTTGATCCTGGTTTATTTCCCATTCAACCAATTCGAATTGAATTTCTCGCTTTGCAACCTGTTTGAATTGGCGGCGGGAGCCGACCTGCAGCGGAAACCGGATGCCATCATTTTCTTTGGCGCTGAACCCGATGAGCTTCCTGAAGAACTCAAGAAAGAGTCATTCTATTATGATGACCAGGCAAACGAAATGTTGATCGGTGTGGTACCGGGCTCCGATTTCTTTGGCTATTTTGGATATCTGAAGAAACTCATCCTGACCTTGCACAATATCCGCATGATGAAGATCGGAAGGCTGCCGTTCCACGGCGCGTTATTCAAGCTAAAACTGGTCAACACACCCTCCAAGAATATCCTTGTCATGGGGGATACAGGTGCAGGGAAATCCGAGACGCTGGAAGCTTTTCGATCGATTGCCTCCAAGGAGATCGAAGATATTACCATCGTTGCCGATGATATGGGATCTCTTGCCATCAGCGAAAAGGGCGAAGTTATCGGTTTCGGAACCGAGATCGGCGCTTTTGTCCGTCTGGACGACCTGCAGCCCGGTTATGCCTTCGGTCAAATGGACCGTGCCATGATCATGAACGCCAACCAGGTCAACGCCCGGGTTGTCATTCCTGTAACCACCTATGAAACGGTGATGACCGGTCACAAGATCGATTACGTCTTATACGCCAATAACTATCACAAGATCGAAGACGGCGAGATCGCCATCCGCAAGATCAATGACGTGGATGCCGCCCTGGACGTATTCCGTTCCGGTCGTGTGATGAGCAAAGGCACAACCGCTTCAACCGGCATCGTGCAAACCTATTTTGCCAACATCTTCGGTCCACATCAGTACAAGGAACTGCATGAAGTACTGGCAAAGGAATACTTCGATAAAATGTTCGAAACCAAAGTATTCGTAGGCGAGATGCTGACGCAATTAGGTGTGGCAGGCGCCGAGCGAAACGGTCCGAGCAACGCGGCCAAGGACTTGCTGAAATTGATCAAGGGATAAGAAAACGAAAAACGATGGAGATGACTCTCCATCGTTTTTATTATTAAAATTCTTTCGACTTATAGAATTTAACATGCGTCTGACAAAATTTCGTGGTATTTTAATCTCGACAGACCTAATCATTTTTATCGCAGATAAAATTTTTCAATGTTCATAATAAATCAGGTTGCATTATTTTTATATTCAAATGGAGGCACTCATGAATATAAAAACAGCAAAATGCATCTTAGCCTTTACGCTTGCATCAGTTCTGATAACAAGCTGCAATTCTCAAAACTCAGAAACACCTTCATTGCCTGATCAAACTATCACCAGCCCAACTAAGGCTATCGAAACTGAATCCATTCCCACGGAAACTACTTCACCTAGTATTGAAAATACAGATACTTCTTTCTACAATAATTACTTTGAAGCGAACAAAGAAGAAGCGCTAAAGGGGATATCCACACTTTCGGGAAGTGTAAAGATCAATCAGGAGAATGTGGGAATACAGAGTGGAAAACAAGCGCTCGAAATCGTCGGTACCATTCCCGCAACTAGTTACTCGTCTCTATCAATGGTTTTTGAAATCGAAACATTATTTGACACCCCAACGCTGGACTTTTCCAATAAAACGATACGCTTTTCCTATTTTGTGCCTGAGGATTCTCCAATCGACGTGATTGTGTTGGTGGTCATGGGTGAAACCGGGCAAGTGAGCCTGGCTAATTTCTCTACGATTCAAAATGGGGATGTCAAAGATAAAAACATCTGGCTTGATGCTGAGGTCGATGTTTCAAAGATATACGAAAACACCGATTGGGTTTGGAGTGATCTGTCTGATGAAGAATCACGGACCATTATTAAAAATGCTAAAGAGATAATGCTCGCCGGGATGCGTCTGAACGAGGGACAGGCCGTACAGAAAAGTTTTCTGATCGATAATTTGAAATGGATCGATAATAATGTTCAAAGTGTAATTGAACAGAGTCAAAACACCGAAACAATACGTTCTTTTGCTGATACCCTTGGCCTTAAAATCAGTTCCACGCTGTTACATGGCTCCGATACTTCCATTGATACATACGTTGATCCCTGGTATCGCTTTACACTGGCGACTCAATTCAACATGACCAGTGTCGGGGTACCGGATCCGCCAAAAGAAAAACCGGAAGATATTTCGCAAATTGAATTCGACTATACTCTGGCCGATGAAACCTTGGATTTTGCTGAACAGAACGGCATATTCTTATATGGCGGAACAGGCGGCTGGCATACCGGAAATCCGCGCTGGATCACCGACGGCACCTATGAAGAATTAAAGACCTTTCTTGATAGAAAAATAGAATCAAACCTTACGCACTACAAGGGTAAGGTCTTGTATTGGGGCGTATTCAATGAAATTCTGGACAGCGACGGCATAAGCCTGCATAACCGGCAAAAAAAGGATGTAAATAGTATTTTTTACGGAACAGAATGGGCTCCGTATGGAGGGCGGTATTCACCGTATGTGGATGGCGAAGATACCTCATTGATCGAATTCGCTTTCACCAAAGCCAGATCGGTGGATGCAAACGCAAACTTATTTCTGAACGAATATGGCATTGAGGAAATCGGCACAGACCGGTCGGATTATTTTTATAATCTTGTCGTGGATATGAAGAACAGGGGAGTTCCGATTGACGGGATTGGTATCCAATTGCACATGATGTACCCACAATCACCTGCGCCGGGGACTATGGGAAACCTCAATGACGTTGACAGCTATCTGGAAAAAGTTGATCAAAATGTGAAAAGATATGCAGAACAGGATCTATTCGTTGCATTTACCGAGTTTGAGTGTCAGATTCGCCTGGATGACATTGATCTGTCCACCCAGGAAGGTCAAGAAGAATATATCCGACGGCAGCAAAAACAGGCTGAGATCTACGCTGGCATTATGAAAATCGTAAAAGAAAACCCTAATGTGGCATTTATTAATTTCTGGTCAGTTGCGGACCGGCCACATATGTCGGCTTATGATTGGAGTGGAATGGGAAATCAGGTGAATAACGTGCATAAATTCGTCTATACCGATGCGTTCCTGTTTGACAAGAATTATGAGCCGAAACCCGCCTATGAAGCTGTTTTGAATGTGCTGAAGGAAGAAACTTAGTCGGGGCGAGAGGATTTGCGAGCGAAGCGAAGTCCACCTCTTAAACAAAAAACCAATGGAATCGCATCCACTGGTTTTAGTTAGTCGGGGCGAGAGGATTTGCGAGCGAAGCGAAGTCCACCTCTTAAACAAAAAACCAATGGAATTATATCCACTGGTTTTAGTTAGTCGGGGCGAGAGGATTTGTGAAATACCTCGATGGTAAACCAACGACCTACAATAAAAAAAAAACGATGGGTTTTCCATCGTTTTTTGTCTGTCGGGGCGAGAGGATTTGCGACATGTTTTGGAGTCCGGCCTCATTGTTAAAAGAAAAGGACAGGTTTTTCAACCTGTCTTTTTGGTAGTCGGGGCGAGAGGATTTGAACCTCCGACCTCTTGCACCCCATGCAAGCGCGCTAGCCGGGCTGCGCCACGCCCCGAACAACGAACGGTATTATAGTCTTCTTCGCCTGTTTTGACAATGCTTTTAGAAAATTTTAATAAAAAAAGACCAGAAAACTAGCTGATGTAAGCGATAATGAGTTTTCTGATCTGCAAGGATTTTATTTTATAAAGATATTTTATGGTAGTGACATTTGACTTAAATTGTAAATAATTAGTAAGTTTTATTGCCGAATGCATAGAATGTTGGGACCCATAAAACCCGGGAACCATTTTCTCGGGACGTCAAGTCCAGTTCACGCCAGGAGCGCAGCTTTTCGGATGATACCAACCCATCAAGATCGTGCTCAAGCACGTTCCACTCCGAATTCAGCCAATCGGGGATATTGGATGTTTCAGACTGAAAACCGGAAACGCCGTATGAAACATCCTTAAACCCGGCCTGGGAAAGCAGTTGGGGCAGTTGGCGTCCCATCATGGGGTTGACGCCCTGGTTGATCAACGCTGTGGTCTGCAGTTCAGCCAGTTCCCAGAATTCCCGGGGAGCGTCGATCCTGGCAAGATAATCGGGTTCCGCCAAAGCGACCAGCGTCCCGTGCGGCTTGAGCACACGATTAACCTCTTTCAAGACAGGGGCGGCGTCTTTGACCCATAGAAAGAAATAGTGACTGATGACAAAATCAAACGAATTGTCTGGAAAAGGCAGTTCCGCGGCCTCTGAACAGGCAAAAACAGATTCAGGATACTGAATGTTGGCTTCACTGAGGTGTTGGTAATCGATATCAATTCCAATAACAGGCTGATCTGTTTGTTGTCCCACGTCATTGACAATAACACCGGTCCCGCAACCGATTTCAAGGATGCGGGACTGAGGATTAATGCCTGTTTGGCGGTAAATAAATTGGCGAAGTTCTTTGGTCCAGCTGGCCTGGACGATAAAACGTTCGTGCCAGTCTTTGCTATCCATGTCGGGCGATTTTTACCTGAGACCAGATACGCTGCCATGAATCGGTCAGGAAGTTTCCTAAAACGTCTTCCTTACCCTGGCCGGCTAGCACGTCTCCATCCGGTTCCACATAAAGCCAACCGAATCCGGCGCCCTCCGAACGAGACTCGGCTTGTTCCAATTCAAGGGCAATGGGATTAAGCGCCGAGTAAGGCACAGGCAGATCCCAGACCAATGAGAAGCCAGATTCAATCGCTTTTTGGGTGTAATGAGGGAGAGCTTTCCACAATTCTTGAGAATTTGCGCTAATTGACAGGGATGTAATTTCCAGTTTTTTCAGTTTCTTCAGGATATTTTCAAATTCATCCTTATTATGATCGGAAACGGTTACGTGGACGGTCAGGAAGATATCCTCTGTAATGGTATCTTTCACAGCTTCCCACGATTTATTGCTGGCAGGATTAAGGATGATCATGATATGGTCGAGTCCTGCGTTAAGCAGTTGATGTAGATAGTCTTTTTCAGTGAGTCTTGAGCCGTCGGTGATCAATCCGCAAACCTGCCCGAGTTCCTCGGTAAATTTGATCAGTTCAGGTATATCAGGCCTGATCGTGGGTTCTCCGCCGGTAAAGACGACGTGAGGGATGCCGGCATCCCATGAATTCTTTAAGATCTGTTTCCATTCTTCGGTATCCAGCATTCGTTTTACACGGTCAGCCGGGGCAAAAACCTCTGAATTCCCTTCAGAGACTTGATATGTCAGGGCGCAATCCAAGCGCATGGGGGCTGTATCGCTCTGACTGTGTACGCCAACGCGTTCCATATCCAAAAAGGTTTCGGGATCGAGGTCCGGGGTTGCCACAAGCGTATCAAGGCGTTCCTTGAAATCCTGGAAATCCTTGGCGGCTGTATCTTCGCTGACCTGGTAGCGTTTCATTACTTCGGAGAGCACTGTTTCTTGAGGTGTCTGTTTGATAAGATGATATGCAAATTCAACAGCCGTGGGATTCAAATGCAGAATGGTGCTTGCATTAAGGATCAATATTCCGTTGCCCTTTTCGTCGATACGCAGATGAAGGCGATAGGCAGGACCGGTGTCCATTTTTAGAATAGCCTGGTAATTTCCTGCAGGCAGAGGTTTGGGGGTGTAGAAGGTATTATTGATAAAAGTATTGATCCTGGCTTTCATTTTTCCCTCCGGGAATAACTAATCTTTACATTACCTTTGCGGCCAGCGGACATCCGCCGCCACATTCGCTGAGTAAGGAACAATCATTGCATTTTTGAGGAAGATCATGACGTTCACGCAGGGAGATGCAGAGATCGTGATTCCAAATCTCTTCCCAGGAAGACTTCAGGAAATTCCCCACAGGTTTGTAATAAGACTGACATGGGATGACCGCGCCGTCCGGTTCGATGCACATGTTATATAAAGCGGCGGTGCATCCTTTGACGCCCAATCCCAGTTTCACGGGATCGAAATTGCAGTACTGCGTGGGTGTATACCAGATCAGGCGCTGTTTGTGTTTCGAAGTAATTTCCTTCGCGGATACAAGGATGGGTTCAAGTTCTTTTTCTGAAAGGCCGGTGCCGACGTTGGCTCCGCGGCCGGAATAGATCAGTGCGTTTAAGCCAACTGTTTTTAACCCCAGATCACCGAGAAACTCAAGTGTTTCGGGGATGGCGGCCTTGTTGTGGGTCAGCATGGTGGTATTGGTCATTACATATAGTCGTGAATCCAACACGTTCTTCAGTCCCGCAAGCGTCTCCTGCCAGGCGCCCTGTTGACAGACCATCAGATCATGGATTTCAGGCAGGTGAGACTCAAAGGTGATCTGCACGTGGTCGAGCCCGGCGTCAATCAATTGCTGCAGGTAGTCTTTATCTTTTAGTTTCCTGCCATTGGTATTAATGCCTGTGATCTGTCCGTTTCTTTCGGCGTGTCTGATCAGGTCAGGCAGGTCGTCACGCAGGGTTGGTTCACCGCCTGTAAAGACGATATGTGGAATGCCGATTTCCCAGAGTTTATCAAGTATCGTAAACCAATCTTCAGTCGATAATTCCGGGTGACTGCGCGGACGAGCGTTATAGCAATGTGCGCAGGCATTATTGCAGCGATAGGTCAGCGCCAGGTCCATGCGGTAGGGCGCGGACGGCCTGGAACTAAAGGGCATGGTCGTTTCAAGATCAAGGTCGCATATCGGGCAGGATTGATCAAAAACGAGGGAATTCAATTGTTCCTGAATACTGGCGTAGTCTTTGGCAATCTCTGCTTTGGGCGCATTGAACTGTTTATGAAGCTGGCGGGATGCCTGATCTTGAGGAAGCTCGTTGAGCGCAAGATAAGTCATGGCAGCAGCGGTCGGATTCAATTGAAAGACCCTGCTGGCATTGATGATCAATAATCCGGAACCATCCTGGTCAATGCGCAGGTGCAACCTCGATTTTTCATGTTCAGTTTGCCTTAAAAAGTGATAGACACCAGCAGTGGGAAGTTCCACTGCCGGTGTTGATTTCATATTCGATGACAGGCGATTAAACAGGTTCATAATCAGAATCGTCTAGCGTCCACCGCCGGCACAGGCACAAGCACAACCGGCACAAGCACAGGCGCAGGCACAGGAGTGTCCTCCGCCGCCGCCACCGCCGCCAGAACTTCGATATGTTGAAGGTGGTGGGGGAGGATTGGTCACCTTGGTGACGCCGCCTGTGAAACCGGATAAACCGCCCATAACTTTGGAGGAGAAGTTGGAAACGCTGCCAACCACTGAGGCCGCGAAAGCGGATCCTGGCAGCGTAGGCATCGAAACCGTATGACCACCGCTGCTGCCGCTTGGAGCGGATATCGTCGGCCTTACAGAGCTTGTTGAGACAACAGGACGTGCGAAGGTTGGGTCATAGCGCCACCACCATGAAGGTGCCGGTACAATGATGGGACCGCTGAATACATTCTGCGTACGATCTTCATATTTTTTGTCCAGCATGGTCCAATCCATGACCTCTTCGTAAACCTGGGCCTTGACTTCAGGAGTTGCAGCGGCTTCCACCTGAGTCCAGGCGCGTTTCATAATATCTTCGTAGAAGACGATGGTTTCCTTGCGGCTGAAACCTTTCATCTTCTCTCCAACGCTCTTGATCAGATTTACCATCATGGTTTGCAGCAGCTTGCGTCTTGGCGCAGATGCTTTTTCGGAGAAAGCTGCCAGGAAGTCTGTCTCATACCCATAAAGATCGGCAGGCAGGGGATCAGATTTTTTGATATCCAGTGGATCCTGATTCAATACTTCGGCTGCGTTTTTCTTCAACAGCCCAAAGAGGATCATGGTGAATACTTTGTCCATGGGTTGTTCCATCAAGACGGCAGCCTCAACGGAAGTCAGGCCGCGTTTAACACCGTGACCTTCAAGCGATATCTTTGGCGGTAAATACTTCATCTTGCGCTTTTTGGCGCCAATCGTAGCTGAGTAAATGATCAGACCAAAGAATCCGAGGAATCCAATGCAAAAGATAAAGGGACAAAGGTTGTCGAGATTAAAGTTGACGCCATTGTTTCCAGTCGAAGAAGGCGGCACGTAGGCTTCCTGGACAACGGCACCTTCAGCGAGATAGCGTGACGGGAAACTGGCGCCGAAATAATACTGTGTATAGCTATCAGCTTGATCAGAAACCCAGGTATAGTAAATCCTGTTCTCATCGGTTATACGTGATTCGGGGGCATCTGAACTGGGCCAGTTTTCGGGAACATAATACCTGGCTTCGCCATCCTGAACATCTGCGGGCAGGAGTATTGTTACCTGATAATCTGTATTTCCGTGGCAATATGCGCTGTCGTACCAGTTGGGGGAGAATAACAGACTGGCATAATCTTCAGATTCCGTCTGTGTTGCAGGATAGATCACATCTTTGACGTTCTGAATGTAAGCGTGTACTGTTCCGGTCCCACCGGCCGGAATTTCATTGTCGTTGAGATAGAGCGAGATACCGGGAGAAACAACGTCAGAATTAGTAATTCTGGTAATCGAGACGCCGTCAATTTCTGCCGTAATGTTTCGAAGTTCATATTCATAATTAGGCAAACCGATATCAACGATGTCGATGGCGTGAGCCCCGGAATCATTTGTAAAGGTCATGGTGTAATCAATATTGATCGAACCATCTGTGTTGACATAAACGACTACGGCTTGTTCAGGGACTTGAAAGCGATAATCCTGGGCAAAGACTGGCGATACATTACCGGCCAGCATGATCAGGATCAGGAACACGCATGCGTACCTTAAGAATCTCATAAAAACCCTCCCACGAGTAAAAGAACGATTACCACTTAGGTTCTTCAGTCAATTGATAGACAGTGTGGCAATATGGACAAGTAACCATTGGTGCTCCCTGTACCATACTGACGTTTTCTGATGTCAAAACACCACCACAGGATTTGCATTTCATGGCATCCATCGAGACGTTTCCGGGAAGGTCAACTTTCAGGGTAACGTTGGTGGTTGGATCAACGGGTTTCCGTCTGGCAGCGAAGAATACGATCACCAAACCTGCTGCAATTAATACCAATCCCACCGGCAGCCATCCGGCTTGTCCGTTATAGGGATCGGTGGCTGCAATGGCCATTAATGCGCCAAAAAGGATCAACAGGCCTGCTCCGATAAATGCCACGACTTTCATGTGAACCTCCAAAAATGAATACAAATTAACAATTGTTTACCTTTGGATTATACAATCTTTTACACAATCCTTTGATGATTAGCTGGCGGTTTCACGCTATAATTCGCTGCAAGGAAGGTGAATATGAGCGATAACAATGAAATTGAAGAAATCAAAAAACTGCAGAAAGACATAAATTTTCATTTTTATCGTTACCATGTGCTTGATCAACCAATCATCAGTGATTATGAATACGATACGCTAATCAAAAGGTTGCGCGAACTGGAATCCCGGCATCCTGAAATGATTACTGCTGATTCGCCAACGCAGCGTATCGGCGCATTGGCTGTGGACCGATTTCAGAAGGTGACTCATCCTGCCCCCATCCTTTCTTTGGCGAATTCATTCAATAATGACGATCTGATTGCCTGGTATGAACGTATTGTTAAATTGGATCCAAAAGTGGCCAAATCCGGGTTTGTACTTGAACCCAAGATTGACGGTTTGACCGTCGTACTGCGTTATGAAAAAGGCATACTGGTACAGGGAGCCACCCGCGGTGATGGGGAAGTCGGGGAAGACGTGACTGCCAATGTGCGTACCATAAAGAGTATTCCCCTAAAAATACCGGTTGTGCAGGGTGCGAAAGAAGCTCCTGACGTCTTGGTCGTCAGGGGAGAAGTTTTCATCCTGCGTGATGATTTTATTAAACTCAACAAAGTTCTTGAAGAGAATGGCGAAAAGACTTATCAGAACCCAAGAAATACTGCCGCAGGCTCACTGCGCCAACTGGATCCGGCCCTCACAAGCACCAGACCTCTGACTATTTTAACTTATGCCATTGTGCAAACTTCTGATCCCATGCCGGCTACACAGTGGGGATTGATCAATTATTTGCGCGACATGGGCTTTCCTGTCAGCGATTTGATTGAAAGAGTGGATTCGTTTGATGATGTTTTGAAAAATACCGAAAGATGGATTGCTCGCCGGGATACCATTCCTTTTGAGGTGGACGGGGTGGTAATTAAATTGGATGATCTTCGCGTAGCCGATGAATTGGGATTTGTCGGTAAAGACCCGCGCGGTGCAATTGCCCTTAAATATCCGGCCAGGGAAGTATCGACTATTTTGAAAGATATCGGTGTTAACGTCGGACGTACCGGCGTACTGACGCCTTACGCGATCTTTGAACCTGTAGAGGTTGGCGGTGTGACCGTCAGCAAAGCCACCTTGCATAATTTCGACTTCATTTCAGAGAAGGACATCAGGATCAACGACAGGGTATTGATCAAACGGGCAGGCGATGTGATACCCTACGTCATCGGTCCGATCGTTGAGGCACGTTCTGGCGACGAGAAACCCTGGCAGATGCCGAAAACCTGTCCGTCATGCGGGCAGGAGGTGGAACATCTGGCCGGCGAAGTAGCCTGGTACTGCGTCAACGCGGCTTGTCCGGCGCAGTTGGTGCGAAATCTTGAACACTTCGTCTCTCGCGGAGCTATGGATATCATCGGTCTCGGAATCAAGATCGTGGAGCAGTTGGCCGAATCGGGCCTTGTAGAAGACGCGGCCGATCTTTACAAGCTAACCAAAAACGATGTTTTACACCTGGAAGGATTTGCAGACAAGAAAGCTGAAAACATGATCGATGGTATTCAGGCTTCCAGAAATCAGACACTGGCAAGGCTGATCATCGGATTGGGAATACGCGGTGTGGGGGAAGTGGCCGCGTCTGATCTGGCAAAAATATACAATGACCTTGAAGAGTTAAGCAAGGCTTCTTCGATACAGTTGCAACAGATCGAAGGCTTTGGCCCAAACACGGCCGATGCCATCGTGGACTGGTTTGAACGTCCATCCAATCAGGCCTTGATCGGCAAATTTAAAAATCTTAGTGTCTGGCCGGTAAGCGGTGATGAAGATGAGAACACCGTTGGTCAGGTCCTGGAAGGGAAAACCTTTGTTGTCACAGGAACGCTGCCGAATTTTTCCAGAGACCAGGCAAAGGCCTATATTGAGAAATACGGCGGAAAAACCACCGACAGCGTCAGTAAAAAAACAGATTACCTGGTGGTGGGCGAAAATGCCGGATCTAAACTTGATAAGGCCATCAGTTTGGGCGTTCCCCAATTAAGTGAAGAGGCGTTGTTGAAATTGGTTGAAGACTTGGAGAAATCAATTGATTGAAAAAGCAATTCAATTAAAAAAAGGCAGGCAAAAGTCTGTATTGGCACGTCATCCGTGGATCTTTGCTTCAGCGGTTGAGCGTGTTGATGGAAATCCAGGCAGCGGAGAAACTGTTCTGATTTTTGACGAACATCGAAAGTCGATCGCAAAAGCCGCTTACAGCCCAAACTCACAGATCAGGGCGCGTGTTTGGACAACATCGGACGAAACCGTTGACAGAAAATTCCTTGAAAAGCGAATAAGAGATTCGATCAATCGACGCGACTCATTGAGGCAGGAAGGGAAAACAACTGCACTGCGCTTGATCTACGGCGAAGCGGATGGATTACCCGGGTTGGTTATGGATCAATACAACAAAACGATCGTCATGCAAATCCTGTCGGCTGGCGCTGAATTTCAGAGAAACGACATCATCGGGATTCTGAAAGATCTGTTGAATCCCGATTGCATCTATGAACGCTCCGATGTGGAGGTCCGCGGGTTGGAAGGCTTGTCCGTCCGTGAGGAATTGGTAACGGGTAACTTGCCGGAAAACGGCTTGGTCATTGAAGAAAACGGGATCAAATATCAAATCGACGTTGCCGGAGGTCAGAAGACCGGTTTTTATATTGATCAACGCGACAATCGTCAAAAGGTATCGGGGCTGGCACACGGTAAAGACGTGCTCAATTGCTTTTGTTACACGGGCGGGTTTACGTTGAATGCCCTGGCAGGTGGCGCGAAATCCGTTCTTTCGGTTGATTCTTCGGCGCCGGCTCTGCAGCAGCTAAAACAAAACATTGCTCTCAATGACCTTGAAGACGAAAGGTCCGAGATCATCGAAGGGGATGTTTTTAAACTGCTGCGACTCTTCAGGGATCAAGCGCGTTCATTTGACGTAATTGTGCTTGATCCGCCCAAGTTCGCGCCGACAATCTCGCAGGCTGAAAAGGCATCACGCGCATACAAAGATATCAATCTTCTGGCAATTAAGTTGCTACGGCCGGGTGGAATATTGGTCACGTTCAGCTGTTCCGGCGGGATTACGCGCGACCTGTTTCAGAAGATCGTGGCCGGCGCCGCTCTGGATGCCGGTGCCGATCTGCGCATCTTGGAACAGTTGTCGCAGTCTGCTGACCATCCGGTACTGTTGAGTTTCCCTGAAAGTTTTTATCTGAAGGGATTGATCTGTAAAAAATAAACCCCGGCGATTGCCGGGGAAGGTGGAGATGGCGGGAATTGAACCCGCGTCCGAACGAATAGACCCTCGAACTTCTACAAGCGTAGTTCATCTTCTGTTTTGCCTGTCAGCGTAAAATGAACAAAAGCGCAGACCGGCGAGCCGTTCAGACCCGAAAGTCTTCTTTCGCACTGCCCACGGCGTGCAGCACGGCACTTGAACTTTGTGACGTCCGCTCTGCTACCGGTTCAAGAGCGGAGCAGGAGGACGTGACGCTTCTTAGGGCGTCATTTGAGCTTTGCTATTCGACGCTTACGCGGCGAGAGGCATTGCTGCATAGTTTGTGCGATTGGCACTTAATTGGTGTACGGATTTTACGAGTTCGGTACCTCTCGGCTTGCCGTCCGGGACCAGCCTCGCCCGTCGAAGCCTGTCATCCCCGGGTAATTTAATTATACATTACTTTCCACAGTTCTTTACGCAAGGTAAAATAGAGCAAACTTGATTGTTTATTATTGGAGGACTCATGATCAAATATATTAAGGGAAACGAACGTACCGGGATTCAAACATTGGATGAGGCAGTAGACGGATGCTGGGTCAATGTGATCAATCCCAACGAGAAAGAAATTGAGATCATGAAGGAACTTGGAATTCCCGCCGATTACGTTACCTATTCACTCGATCAAGATGAAAGACCGCGCTCTGAAAAGGAAGACGATGGCACAACATTGATATTGATCAAGATTCCGTTTGACGATACATCAAATGAAGATGTGCCTTATTCAACCATCCCGTTGGGAATCATCACGACAGATCATTATCTAATAACTGTTTGCAAACATGAGAATGAGATATTGAAGGAATTGATCAAATCGAGATATCGTGGATTTTCAACAGCCAAAAGAATAAGATTCATTCTCAGGATTCTTCTGCTGGCTGCCAACAAATATTTGACCTATTTGCGGCAAATCAACCGTCATACTGAATTGGTGGAAGACAAACTTCAGGCGTCCATGCGAAACAAGGAAGTCCTGGAGTTATTGAAATATCAAAAATGCCTGGTCTATTTTGAGACTGCATTGAAAGCGAATGAGTTAATGCTGGAACGTCTTCAAAAAACACCCATGTTCCATCAATATGAAGAAGATGAAGATCTATTGGAAGACGTCTTAACAGAAAATCAGCAGGCCATTGAAATGGTGGCAATCGCAGAAAATATTCTCAGCTCCACGATGGACGCGTTTGCCTCCATTATTTCGAACAACCTGAACGTGGTCATGAAATTCCTTGCATCCGTTACGATCGTTCTAAGCATACCCACCATTGTGACCAGTTATTTTGGAATGAATGTGCCGATCCCGCTGACAAATACACCCTGGGCGTATTTAGGTATTATCGGTCTTTTCATTGTTCTAAGTATCGCAGTAGTTTATATTTTTATCCGAAAAAACTGGTTTTAATAAAAAAACCACTTCCATTCATGAAAGCAGTTTGGTGTGGGCCGAACAGGACTCGAACCTGCGACCTCTTCTGTGTAAGAGAAGCGCTCTAACCAACTGAGCTATCAGCCCGGGTCAATTCTAAATCATAATTATAAATATGTAAATCCAACTTGAAAAATTGTCATCCTGATTGAATAAAAAAACTATCGATAGGGAAAACGCATTTTCTAACTGTATAATTTATTTCAAAAAGGAAAAATATGGATTTTCTGGATCTTCGTACTGTTCTGGTCAGTTATGCACTTTGCAGCCTGATTTGTGCCATTATCCTGATCAATTTATGGTTTAGCAACAAATCAAGATTTACAGGGCTTGATTTTTATGCTTCCAGTTTTGCGATCAATTTTATCGGAATTGTTCTGCTAGGGTTGCGTAATATCATTCCTGATTTTGTTTCGATATTTCTGGGAAACGTACTTCTACTCAGTGGAGTATTTCTGCTTTTTATAGGTATTTCAAGATTTTTCACAATAAGAATTAACAGTCTGTTTAATATCATAATTCTGATCGGATATGCAATCATCCAGCTTTTTTTGATTTATATATACCCAAGTCTTCCTCTTCGGACAATCTTTTTTTCCATGGTACTCACCATTTACAGTATACAGATCACATGGTTATTGTTTTCTTCAAAAGACAAACGGTTCCGAACCATTACCAGGGGATTGGGTGTCATTAGTATCATATATTGGATGATCGGAATCATTCGAATTGGTTTTACGATTTTTGGTTCTTCATCGGATGATTTGTTTAAATCAAATCCTATAGAAATATCAATTTATCTACTTCTTCAAGTTGTCTATATTTTATTAACATTTTACCTATTCCAGATGATAAACAGGCAGCTTTTATATAATCTGGAAGATGATATTGAAATTCGAAATAACATTGCGGCTGAACTGCAAAAAAGCGAAGAAAAATTTTATAGAGCATTTAAATCAAATCCTGCTCCAATGATATTATCTGAAATGGAATCTGGAAAAATCCTAAATGTTAATGATGCTTATTTAAAATTAACCGGTTTTGAGCGTGAAGAAGTACTGAAAAGTACCACAATTGAATTAAACATGTGGGATAATCCTGATGACAGATATAAATTGGTTGAAATCATTAAAAAAGAAGGAAAGCTATTTAACTTTCAATTTAATGGCAGAAATAAACAGGGTGGTCTTTTACATTTGGTTTATTCAGGTGAAAGAATAATACTTAATAATGAGGAATGTTTGATCTCTTCATTACAGGATATAACAGAACGAGTAATCAATGAAAGAATCGTGGCTCTTCGATTAGATTTATGGGAATATTCCGCTGACCATTCAACTATTGAATTAATGACCAAAGCGCTAGACGTTATTGAGTCATTAACCAATAGCAAAATCAGTTTTTTTCATTTGGTAAATGAAAAGAAAAGCGAACTTGTTTTGCAGGCCTGGTCAACAAAGACCAAAGCTGATTTTTGTAAAGCTGAAGGCGAAAACATGCATTATCCCTTGGAAAACGCAGGTGTATGGGCTGATTGTGTTCGTGAACGCAAACCGGTCATTCACAATGAGTTTGAATTAGTGAAAAATCGGAAAGGAATGCCTGATGGACATGCAAGAATTATTCGTGAACTTGTAGTTCCAGTTATTCATAAGGATGTTGTAGAGGCTGTTTTAGGGGTGGGGAATAAAGAATCTCTGTATACCGAACTTGATATTGAAATGGTTGCGAACGTTGCAGGTCTGGTTTGGTTCATTGTCAAACAAAAACAGGCGGACGATAAGATATTAGATTTGAATCGTCAGTTGAAAGACATGGCGATGACCGATGAGTTAACTCAAATACCAAACAGAAGATCCTTTTTTATGAAAGGAAATGAAGAAATCCTTCGAACAAGAAGGTATCATGAACCTTTATCAGTGATCATGTTGGATATTGATAAATTCAAAAAGATCAATGATACCTATGGACATGATACAGGGGATTATGTCTTACATTGCATCGCCTCATTGCTCACTGAGAGTGTACGTGAAATTGATATTGTTGGCAGGTTAGGTGGTGAAGAATTTGCTATTTTATTACCAAATACAAAGGCAAATGACGCTGCAAAAATGGCCGAAAGAATACGAGTAGCTATTGAAAATCGAAGTTGTACGAACAGTGAAATTCGAAAAGGAATAACCGCAAGTTTTGGCGTAGCGCAATACCATCTTGCATTAAGGAATCTGGATGAATTGTTAAGGGATGCAGACATAGCCATGTATGAGGCAAAGAAAAACGGCAGGAACAGGGTGGAAGTATTTAATATGGAAATAGAATCTGAATAGTTTATTCCAGTAAGAAAACTACATGGTAATATTGAAAACCAAGAATTATTTCTACATTATTCTTGCACCAACCTTACATATGGTGATGGATCATGAAATTTGTTCGATTTAAAACCAAAGACAGGCCTGATGGTATTGGCTGGATAAAGGACGATCTTATCGGATTGATAGAAGGTGATCTTTTTACTGAATATCGTCGATTGGAAGCAAATATTCCTGTTGATACAGCAAAATTAGCAGTTCCGGTTATTCCTGGCAAGATCATATGTTTGGGACGCAACTATGCGGAACACGCGAAAGAACAGGGATTTGAAGTACCTGAAACACCTTTGATTTTCTTAAAACCGCCCAGTAGCTTGATCGCTGATGGTGAGCAAATTAAAATCCCTGTTCAAAGCCAGCAGGTTGAACATGAAGCCGAGCTTGCTGTTGTAATCGGGAAATTGGGAAAATGGGTTCCAATTGGAGAAGCTCAAAAATATATCTTCGGATATACGATCGGAAATGATGTAACCGCTCGCGACCTGCAATTAAAAGATGGACAATGGACACGAGCAAAAGGTTTTGACACTTTTTGTCCAATAGGTCCATGGATCGAAACGGATCTTGATCCTTCGGATACCTTGATCACGTGCCGTGTGAATTCAGAACTTAGACAAATGGCTTCAACGAGTGAAATGGTCTTTACTGTTCCGCAGATCATTGCCTATGTTTCATCGATCATGACGTTATATCCAGGGGATGTGATCCTAACGGGTACACCGGCCGGAATCGGTCCACTGGAAGCAGGTGACGAGGTGGAAGTAGAAATTGAAGGGATCGGTATTCTAAAGAACAGCGTCGAACGTGTTTAGCAAAAGGAGTCCTTTTTTTTGGGGGGGGAATACCACCGAAATTTCATTAAAAATACAAATTTCTTTACATCGGTAAAATGCAAGTAATTTTTGCATAATAAAAAATTTTAAGTGTGTTTTTGGAAAAATACATTAATGCGTTAAATTAGCGTTAAGCGGCCGTTAAGAAAGCGTCGTTTCTGGATTTTTTTTACTTGCAAGCTACTATTATTTTCGTAACCCGCTAGTTATAATGAATGCAGGTAATCAGTAATTTTGTAGTAATTATCATTTTTTTCAAGGACACCAACAATGAATATCAGACGAATCTTACATACCGGAATTTTAGCCAAAATCTCATACATGTTTGGTGCTGCCTTGATAATTGCATCTCTTGTTATTAACATTTTTCCACCAAAAGAAGTATCTGCATGCAATATTTATATAAACGGTTCCTCAGTTTGCCTAACTGAAACTGGTACAAGAACAGTAACCTGGAGCGTTCAAAATTATCATGGCACAACAATGACAGTTGTGTCAATAAACCGTTCTGTTTCAGGTATAGTGGTAGGTACGACTATTGCTCCTTGGGCGACAATAACAGGAACAGAAGTTGTTGATGGAGCAATAACAGGTAATATTACCTTAACGGTCAGCGGTTCATTTCCTGATCATTCAGCCATCACAGGAAGTGGTTCTGTAAATTTAGGTGATGTCTGTTTGCAGAATACCGCTACTCCTACCAATACAGCAACATTTACTCAGACGCCAACTGACACTTCAACACCGACCAACACAGCGACTTTTACTGCTACAGCCACGTTTACAGAAACCTCAACACCGACAAACACGGCCACCATTACAAACACACCGACCAACACGGCGACAATAACCAATACGCCGACCAATACAAGTACACCTACAGATACACCAACTGTTACCAATACTCCCACAAACACAAGCACACCGACTGATACTCCTACAGTCACCAATACACCGACTGATACAGCCACACCAACCAACACGGCAACCATCACCAATACGCCGACTAATACAAATACACCGACAGAGACAGCAACTTCAACTCCGACCGATACAGCCACACCGACGGAAACCAATACTCCTACTAATACGAGTACGCCGACTGATACGGCCACTCCGACGGAAACCAATACGCCGACCATTACAAATACACCGACCAATACACCTACCGGAACACAGACGCCGACCAATACGCCGACCATCACGAACACACCCACTGATACTGCCACTCCGACTAACACGGCGACCGATACGGCTACTCCGACCAATACGGCTACCTTCACTGAAACACCTACAAATACACCGACCGACACAGCCACACCGACTGAAACGAGTACGCCTACCATTACGAATACACCGACCAACACGCCGACCGGAACTTTAACACCGACCAGCACACCGACCATCACCAATACACCGACCAATACGGCTACCTTTACTGAAACGCCGACAAATACATCGACCTTCACACCGACATTTACCAGCACTTTCACCGCAACATTCACTTCAACGGCGACAAATACTCCGACAAACACTCCGGTAACGCCGACCTCTACAGCAACAAATACAGCAACCGCGACTTTGACCTTCACACCATCGCCGACTGCCACCGATACTCTGACCCCGACACCGACCGATACGGCTACTCCAACTGATACAGCGACACCGACTATTGTGCCGACCTTGCCGATCCCTGTGACCGGTGGCGACCAGCAGTTGCTTATCCCCGTGACTGGCGCTGACCTGACCAACAACGGTTTCAACAAGACCTCAAAATTCATGATGAACTTCGGATTCGGCTTCATCGGTTTGGGACTGGTTCTTCAGGGATTTTCGAAAAAGAAAAAATAATCAATGATTAAGTAGATTGCTCGGGTACGTTTCATTGGAACGTACCCGAGAATGGTTTATACTGCAAATATGCTTAATAAAATCAAGCAGAAACAAAAATATATACTGATTGGGCTGGGGTGTCTATTAATTGGAGCGGGATTGGCCGGTAACCTGGTCACCTTTGTGCAAAGTGCTTCAACAGACATTACAGGCGCATTCAGGTTTGTGGAAAAGATCAATCCAGTTAGCAATCAAAATTCTGAAGATATTTCATCAGAGGATGCCAGCCTACTCAAGACTGATATTTTTTCAGAATATAGCCTTGATAGCGAATCATTATTTCTTCATCCTTCCAGAAATAGATCATTGGAAGTTCCTCTGATTCCGGAAAAAATTGAAATTCCTGCGATCGGACTTGTCGCACCAGTCAAGATAGCTGAATTCAATTTCACCGATCTGGAAGGAGAGACTTTTGGGCAATGGATACCCCCTGATGAATATGCCGCGGCCTGGCATCCAGACTCAGCCTTGCTTGGAAAAGCCGGAAATACTGTAATTGACGGTCATCACAATGAATTCGGAAAAGTATTTGGAAAACTGATCGACCTTGAATCGGGTGATATTATTTACGTTTATGCAAAAGGCAAGAAATACTCGTTTGTAATTGCGAATAAAATGATCCTCAAGGAAAGAGGAGAGTCTCTTGAGGTGAGGATGCAGAATGCTGAATGGCTGGGCAAAACCGATGATGAAAGACTGACACTGGTAACTTGTTGGCCGGCTGCTTCTAACACTCACCGGTTGATCCTTGTTGCGCGTCCCTATTAATGAAGGCGTAACGGCAACATGTAATTTCCATTCGTATTGCATGGTATAATCCAAAAATAATCTCAATTGTGTTTTTTAAGGAGAATGTTTATGTCCGGCCATTCCAAGTGGGCAACCATTAAACGAAAAAAAGGTGCTGCAGACGCAAAACGCGGTCAACTTTTTACACGACTGACCAGAGAAATTGTCATGTCTGCAAGAGAAGGCGGAGGAGACCCTGATTCAAATTTTCGCTTACGGCTGGCCGTTGACAAGGCCAAAGCTCAAAGTATGCCGAAGGAAAACATTGACCGGGCGATTAAACGTGCCACCGGTGAAGGTAAAGAGGGTGAAGTTTACGAAGAAGTATTGTATGAAGGTTATGCCCCTAACGGAATTGCCGTAATTATTGAGTGTGTAACTGAGAATCGAAACAGGACGGTTGCCGAGGTCAGACATCTTCTGACACGCTCTGGCGGTAACCTGGGAGAGCTGGGTTCGGTGGCATGGCAATTTAAGCGTGCCGCAACTTTTTCATTCCCGTCAGAAAAATATAACTTTGATCAGATATTTGAACTGGCAGTTGAAGGTGGCGCAGACGATGTAACCGAGGAAGACGGCGAGATCACTGTTGTTGCTCCTGTAGAATCTTTTAAAACATTAAGTGACAGGTTCCGCGCAGCCAACATGATGCCGGATGAAGCGGGATTAAGCATGATCCCCAACACTGAAATGGAATTGAGCGTCGACGATACTCTGCAGGTAATGCGCACCATCGAAAACCTTGAAGAATTGGATGACGTTCAAAATGTTTATTCCAACATGAAGATCTCTGAAGAAGCCATGGCGGCGATCGAGTCAGAGTAATTTGAATGTTGGCACTGGGCGTTGATCCTGGGACAGAGACCACCGGTTTTGCCGTGGTCGAGGAAGATGAAAAAGGAGAACTACGCTCCATCCAGTATGGTGTTATCAAGACATCCAAAGAAGAAGAACCGGCTAGTCGCCTTTGCACGATCTATAATGAAATAAACAAGATCATTCAACTCCACCGCCCTGAAACAAGTGCGGTGGAGAAATTATTTTTTCAACGAAACGTAACCAATGCTATTGCCGTGGGGCAGGCCAGAGGAGTAATTCTGCTGGCTTTGGCTAACGCGGGATTAAGTATCAGCGAGTATTCACCCCAGGAAGTGAAACAGGCGGTCACCGGCTACGGTGGCGCAGACAAACGACAAATCCAGGTGATGGTGAAAACCATATTGGAACTTGACGACATTCCGAAACCGGACGATGCGGCGGATGCAGTTGCCATTGCGATCTGTCATCTTCACGCCATTGGGTATCGGAAAAAATTGACGGCGGAGTAATGTTTTGATCACCAGCCTCTCAAACAATCAGATCAAGCAGATCAGGAAACTGCGAGAAAAGAAGTATCGCAGCGAAACAGGCCTCTTCTTTTTAGAGGGAATTCGAATTGTGATCGAAGCTTTACAGACATCAGGTTTTGTTGAACAACTCATTATTTGCAGAGAATTGATCAACGGTGATAAAGCATTGGAAGCCGTAAAAGACGCTCAAGAGAAGAATATCTCGATCCTCGAAGTAAATGAAGACGTATTTAAATCTCTTTCAGGTAAGGAAGGTCCGCAGGGTGTGGCGGCGGTGGCACGGCAAAGATGGAGCAATATTGAGGAAATACGAAACCCTGTTGAAGGAATTTGGATCGCGCTTTATCAGGTAGCCGACCCGGGAAATTTAGGCACCATTCTAAGGACATTGGATGGTATGGGGGGCAAGGGGATCATCCTGTTGGATAACTGTACCGATCCATACGACCCTTCTGCGATCCGGGCTAGCATGGGAACCATTTTTTCAAAAAGCATCACTAAACTGAATTCCGAGGATTTTGTCTCCTTGATCCGGAAAAACAATATAAAAGTTGTGGGAACGTCGGATGCTGCAAAAAAAGATTTTCGAAGTTACCACTATAATAAAGACATGGTTTTGTTAATGGGAAGTGAACGCGAAGGACTTCCTGAAAAACTTGTTGAGGTTTGCGATGAAGTGGTGTCCATTCCAATGTTGGGAAAAGCTGATTCTTTGAACCTGGCAGTCGCTTCATCCATTATGTTGTATGAAATAGCGGCGCAGCAATGGGAATAATGGAGTTGGATTTGTATGATTGCGTCAATTGAAGGGAACGTGACTCAAATTCTGGATGACAGCGTTGTAATTAACGTATCGGGAATAGGGTTTAAAGTCTATGTTACTGCTGAGGCGGCCAGGAATGCGGAACTGCACCGTCCCATCGCTTTATTTACACACATGGTCGTCCGCGAAGACGCGCTGACTCTTTATGGATTTGAATCCGATGAAGAAAAAGAAATGTTCAATTTGTTATTGGGCGCGAACGGTGTAGGTCCAAGGACGGCATTGGCAATTCTTTCTTCATTATCTTTGGAACAGATCAAGAATTCAGTCCTTACAGAAAAACCGGATCTTTTTGGCCGGGTATCCGGGGTTGGAAAGAAAACCGCTCAAAGCATTATCCTTCAATTACAGGGAAAGATAAAAACGTCGACTTCAAGCAAAATTGGCGCAATATCAACTGTAGATGAAGACGTAATTGCCGCTTTGACCGGACTGGGGTACAGCATTGTTGAGGCACAGGCCGCTCTGCAAATGATCGATAAAGACACTCCGGATGAACTTGAATCCAAACTTAGAGAGGCTTTGAAGTATTTTTAGGTTTTTTAGAAAGTAAAACGCATCAATTTTTTCATTCCGCTTAGGAATGAAGTAAAATAGTAACTCAATAAAGACCATTAAGTAACGGTTCTATTGGAGGATTAATGGCGGAATCACTGCAACAGTTCACCGAGGGTTTAACCAGCAGAATTGAATCTTTTGAAACACAGTATCAGGTTAGAAATATTGGTACCGTGTTTGAAGCCGGAGACGGCATTGCACAGGTAAGTGGATTGACTGATGTTCGTTCACAAGAACTCGTGAGGTTTGAGAACGGCGTCATGGGAATTGCTTTCAACCTGGAAAAGGAACGTGTTGGTGTAATTATTCTTGGTGATTACGCTTCGATCTACGAGGGGATGAAAGTTGAAACCACAGGCAGGATCGCATCCGTACCGGTGGGTCATGAATTAGTTGGAAGAGTCGTTAACGCATTGGGTGAACCCATTGACGGAAAAGGTGATATTAAA
>ENA-OSEO01001775-OSEO01001775.1-sediment-metagenome-genome-assembly--contig:-NODE-1775-length-35810-cov-8.719391_pt1 | contig 35810 bp, 34 predicted proteins | sample MGYA00237883_ERZ534232 | MGnify/ENA metagenome assembly ERZ534232 | reverse complement strand
AATGAAATCACGTTATTATATAATTACATATCAGGCCATTACGCGCCTCTTTTTAGATAACTCGGAAAGTCGGGCTATATATACACGTTCATCTCCGGGGCAGTAGAAGGGCCCTGTGGCAGCACTTGAAAATCCGCAGGCTGAACTAACCTGTCCGTTGAAAAGCACCAGCTTGGGTTCACGGTAAGTAAGTCCCATCTGATTAAAGAGTTTATTCCATACATCCTCCGTATCGGCCAGGACTACGCCTACAAATTCTGCCAGTTCCTCTTCCTGGGCTGTTGGTTGATAGTCACCCGCTGTTTCAGTCTGCTGAGGAGCAAACTGAAGTAAATTTAAAATTGCAGACGGATCACCACCTAAGAGAAGAACAATAATAGCAATAACAACAGAAGCAATGCCTCCCCTTATACCAATTTTTTTGCCTGTGCTCATTGCTCTTCTGTCCTCAATATTGGAACTTTGCCTCCTGCCTTTGTAACGCATAATCTTTCAATTTTAGTTATACATTTAAATTTATTACCGGTACCAAAAATAGTTAGTTTTCTTTAAATAATTCTGTTTTTAGTGGGGGCCATGAAATATTCATCTCCTCAAGGGAAGTGAGAACTGTCATGGCAACAAAATAGAGTTTTTGCCAATTGGTGTCTGAGGGCACAACATTCCATGGCACAATATTGCAGGATGATAATATTTTATCGTAAACCTCCATGTAATCATTCCATTTTTTTCTTGTCTCCCAGTCACCGTCGCTGTGTTTCCAGAATTTCCTCTCCATCTGAATCCGCTCCCTTAACCGTTCTTCCTGCACTTCACGCGAAACATTAAGATAGAATTTCAGGATCTTTGTTCCGTTGTGAGCTATAATTTCTTCAATGTCGTTTATCATTTTATAACGCTTTTCGATTACATCTCCGGGATACAGTTTTTCCACTGAAGGCACCAGTATGTCTTCATAGTGAGATCTTATGAAGATTTGCATCTCTCCTTTTGCCGGTGCATTTTTATGTATGCGCCAGAGGAAATCATGATCATATTCAACGGGTGTAGGTTTTTTAAAACTTTTTACTGAGAAGCCTGCCGGATGACAATATTTCAGGAGCCCTTTTGTCAGGCCGTCCTTTCCTGAAGCGTCAATACCCTGAAAAATTATCAGAAGACTATTTTTCTTTTCTGCATACATCTTATATTGCAATTCTCCTATTTTTTTCAGAATGTCTTTAGTCAGTTTTTTTGTTGATTCTTTATCAAGACTATCATCAAAGGTTTTATAATTCATTGTAATTATTTTTTAAGTTACCTGGATGTGCTTACATTAAATAGTTAATAATCAATTTTATAAAAAAAAGATTTTTATCCTCCTTGGTTTATTTGAGACTGAAAAATTAGCAAATAAATTCACCGCTGAAGAAAAAATTACTAAAAATCATTTCATTCCGCTAAAATCAAAAAACTCCTCACTTCAGGCATTCGCTCCTCATGCCTTATGTTCGTCAGACAGATTTGATTTTTTAACGCTTCATTGCATGATTTTCTATACGCATTTTTTCTTAGGCGGATCATTTATTGCTAATTTTTATATTGTAATTTGACTTCTAAAGCCTGTAAAAAGTTAGAAAAAAAATGCACGGCTGAAAAAAATTGTTGAATCTGTAATGAATACCCGGACAATTTATTAAGCAATTATTTCTTATAAAAACTTATTGAGGAAGTATAACTCGCCTGTGTGATTAATACATGTTTTTTAATTTTCCCATTTATTTAATAGCAAACTTTATGAATGAATATTCCTGTTATAATAGCTATAATTTAAAAAAATGTAATCTTTTTTGAGCAAAAGGTGAAAATATGTAAGTAATTTATCAAAAATTGTACATTTGTGTAAACCTCTTGCGGAAAATAAAAACAATATCAAAATTAAAACCAAATATGATGCACCAAAGAGATCCGAAGCAATTTACAGAAGATTTTATGGCATATATTAAAGCCAAAAATCCCGGAGAAGCAGAATTTCACCAGGCAGTCCTGGAAGTAGTTGAAAGCTTATCCGGTTTTCTGATAAAGAATCCCCGTTATATGAATTTGAAAATTCTTGAGCGCCTTGCAGAGCCGGAAAGAGTTGTAATTTTTCGCGTTCCCTGGATTGACGACAAGGGAAATATTCACATTAACAGGGGGTACAGAGTCGGGATGAACAGTGCTATCGGTCCATATAAAGGTGGTTTGCGTTTTCATCCCTCCGTGACTTTAAGTATCTTTAAATTTCTTGCATTTGAACAGGTTTTGAAAAACAGTCTTACTTCCCTTCCCATGGGAGGAGGCAAGGGCGGATCAGATTTTGATCCGAAAAATAAGTCTGATAATGAAGTCATGAAATTCTGCCAAAGTTTTATGACCGAACTGTCGAGGCACATAGGACCCTATACGGATGTGCCTGCAGGAGATATCGGGGTGGGAGGTCGTGAAATAGGCTTCATGTTTGGACAGTATAAGAGGTTGAGGAATGAGTTTTCAGGAGTGCTGACAGGTAAGGGAGTTGGCTGGGGAGGCTCACTTATCAGACCGGAATCAACAGGTTATGGCACAGTATATTTTGCCGAGGAGATGTTAAATACCAAAGGCGACAGTATAAAGGCGAAGACAGTGGCCATTTCCGGATCAGGAAATGTTGCGCAGTATGCTGTTGAAAAGGTTCTTGATCTTGGGGGTAAGCCTGTAAGTCTCTCAGATTCAAATGGAACCATATACGATAAGGATGGCATTGACAGGGAAAAACTTGAATATGTCAAGATGCTGAAAAATGTTTACAGGGGAAGAATATATGAGTATGCTGATAAGTATGGAGTTCAGTATTTTGAAAATCAAAGGCCATGGCATATAAAATGTGATGTAGCCCTGCCCTGTGCAACACAGAATGAGATAAGCGGCAGTGAGGCAGATACATTGCTTAAGAACGGATGTTTTGTTGTTGCAGAGGGTGCTAATATGCCGTCAACATATGAAGCGGAACATAAATTCCTGGATGCAAAGATTTTGTATGCCCCCGGGAAAGCTGCAAATGCCGGAGGAGTTGCCGTCTCAGGACTTGAGATGACCCAGAACAGCATGCGGTTGACATGGACACGCGATGAGGTAGATGGCAAGCTGAAAGATATTATCAAAAATATCCATAAAATGTGCGTAAAACACGGTAAAGAGAGGGACGGCTCTGTAAATTATGTCAGGGGAGCTAATATTGCCGGCTTTGTGAAAGTGGCAGATGCCATGGTAGCACAGGGATTGGTTTAAAAGGAGATCCGGGTTGTTTTACAGTCCGGATTTTTTATGAAGCTTAAGAATCTTTTCATGTAAAAAGCTTATATTTGGTTTAATAATAGATCTTTAATACATGCAAAACTGCAGATGTATATTTTTTAGTTCTGCGGGCATTTTTTTCGTATGGCATATCATTCTTTATTTACGTGATGCATATAAACAGACTCACGGGTAAATATAATAATATCAAAATACGTTGATAATTGAGAATAAAATAGAAAAAATTTTTGGAAGGAGTGCTTCATTTACAGGTTATTTATTTTTATTTACCGGAGTTGGGATTATTATTTTAAAATTCTTTGTTTTAGGAATTATAATAAGCGTCATCTCGTTATTTGTTATTTTTTCATTCTCCGGTGTCGAAGTCGACACGGTGAAGAGGGAGATAAGGCAGTTTGACAAGATATTCGGACTGGTCAAAACAGGAAAATGGAGATCACTGGATCTGTATCGCGGATTAACACTGATCCCTTTTACAAAAACCGAATCAGTTGCAAGTCGTTCGAACCGCATTACATCCCTGACCGAAACCGACTACCGGATATTTTTGGTAAATAAGCTTTCGCGGCCTGAAATAGCAATAAAGAGATGCAAGACAAAAGAGGAGGCCGGTCGCAGTATCGATGAATTTTCAATCTGGCTCCATCTTCCGGTTTATACGATAAAACGATAGCCATTCACATTATTTTTCATTTTTTCCCGTTTATTGCTTTAAAACAACAGAGTAATGAGATTTCTTTTAGCGATATTGATAGTTTTAATATTTTCCTCATCATACGGTCAGCCTAAAAAAAGCGGTAGAGTAAAGAGGAAATACAGGAATGTTGAGCAGATTACCCAAAATTTGCCTGATGTAGTGTTACACGGGAGGGTGCGGGATATTTACAGGAATCCGCTTGCCGGAGCTGTTGTGGAGATAGAAGGGTTAAAGCGGAAAGTCAATACAAATGCCAACGGAAGATTTCTTTTAAAAAACCTTCCGACAGGATTGGTCAGGCTGAAGATATCTTTTACCGGGTATCGTACCAAGACAATAGATTATTACCTGCAGGCCGGAATTAATGATCATTATCTTGCCCTTGATCAGGATGCTGCTCATCTTGATCCTCTGCCCGTTTCTCCGCAGATGAGGGAGCAGGATATTCCTGATATTCCTGCTGCAATATCCGTAATTACAGATCACTCTGCAACAAAGTACATTATTGATGATTTCTCTGAAGTAGCTGATTTTATACCCGGACTCTCTTTTGAAGATTTCGGGGGAGGAGATGCTGCCTTTTCTGTCAACGGCTCTTCAGGCAGTGCCGGATTCCCGGGTCTTTCCCCTTCTGTAGCCGTTTATGCAGATGGTGTCTCCCTGGATATGCCTGATGGATTTTCCTCCTCTTTTTTCGATATGGAGAGGATTGAGGTACTTAAAGGGCCCCGGAATGTCCTTTTTGGCAGGAGAGCTTCCATGGGTGCGGTAAGTCTGGTCAGCAAACAACCCGGTACAGAAATGAATGGGTATGTCTCCGCGGGCGGAGGTAATTTCGGACAAAAAAGGACAGAGGCAGCAATTAATTTCCCGGTAAAAGAAGATTTGCTGTATATAAGGGCGGCAGGCATTTACAATTCACGTGACGGGTACATAAAAGATACAACAGGGCTGAATTTTAACGGAGATAATACAATGGGGGGCCGTTTGTCAGTCAGACTGCTCCCGGCATACTGGCATCAGATTGACCTGAAACTGGAATATCTGAAAGATGATGAACCGGCAGTGGCCTTCAGGAATGCCTGGATACCGGGGATGAACGGGGAAAGAGGACTATCGGGCAATACAGTCCTGCTTAACGGGAGTGACAGCGCAGGAGCTGTTAATCAGCTTCTGGATGCCACGCTGAATTATAAACTGTTCAGGGACGAGCATACTTATCTTTCGTTAATCAGTTCGTACCGGAGGGGCAAATCATCCTCGGCCAGGGATGCCGACGGAACATCATTGCCGGCACTTTTTATGGAATCGGAGACAAATACGATTCTTTTCTTTCAGGAGGTCAGGTATAATTTTTCCAGGAGAAGCAGGACAAATGGTTCTGCAGGAATTAATTATATACGCACCGGCAGTGAAGGTACCGGCAGGGTAATTTCAAATGATACCTATCTGTTTGACCTGTTAAATACTCCCGGCAGCTTTATCATGCCCGGTGAAAGTCGATACCCTGTTAATCCGGTACCTTTGAATCCTTCTCCAATGGCCGGGACAGACCTGCCCGGAGATCATGCTGAAGAGGTGTTGTATAATAATAAGGAGAACTCCCTTCAGGCCTGGCTGCATTTTGACCATCAGCTTACACAGAAGATTTTTTTTAATGCAGGAATGCGAGGGGCTTATGACCGAATAAAAATGTCACGAGAGCCGGTTTATTCCGAAGGATTACAATCTGAACTGGGAAATTACTCCAATGCAGATCCCAACCTGCTATATGCTCCCGGTGCACCTGTCAGCATCAAAAAAAGCCATCTCTATGTTACCGGGAAAGCTGGTTTCACGTACAGGTGGAATGAAGATTTTAACATATTTATAAATGCAATAAGGGGCCGCCGTCCGGGTATGATCCAGTTTACGTGGGATAACCAATCGCGTATTCTGGATGCTGAAATACTGAACAGTCTTGAAGGAGGAGTGAAAATGTCGGTTTTGGAGAGAGTATTTCTTGATGTCACCGGGCACTACAGGCATCATCGCAATGTACATACCCTGTTGTGGGGAGGAACGCAGGGAACCGGTCTGAATGCAGCTTCCGGTAAAGCAACATCGTATGGACTGGATGCCGGCGTGCAGATTGCCCTGCTAAAGGGATTTAACATGTTTGGAAGTTATTCATGGCTGAATGCGGTTTTCGATTCAACAGATACTGAAGGCAGGGATTTTGTCTATGCAGGAAACAGCTTTGCATTTTTACCACGGCACAGCTTTACATCAGGAGTAAGCATTAATCTTGAGTTAAGACCCTCTTTGAGCCTCTTTGCAAATACGTGGTATTCATGGAGGTCACATTTCTGGTTCAGCGAGGCGAACACTCCCGGAACGGAGCAGTCAGCCTATGGTATATTAAATGCAGCTACAGGACTTAAACTTACAAAACCGGCAATCACTTTTACTGTGCACGGATCTAACCTTCTTGATGAAAATTATATATTAAGTGCGGGGCACTGGGGCGGTCAGTTCGGATTGCCAACATTTGTGAACGGTTCACCCCTGATGCTGGGAGTAAAGATGCTTTGGGATTTTTGAAAATTTCTTCATCCCAATTCCGATATAGTCTCAAGCCGGTGCAAATCCAAAATCTGAATATCTTTACCGAATATTTTTATAATCTTGTCTTTACGGAATTCTGAAAGTGACCTGATCACATTTTCTGTGGTCATGCCAATATAATCTGCTATCTCTCGTCTCGAAACAGGTAATTCAAATTCATTGCTCTGATAAATATATTCTGAAAAATAGAGCAACACATGAGCTACCCGTCCTTTGAGGTTTTTGCGTTTAATTTCCAGATTATCAACAATTATTTTATCTGTAGCTTCACTTATTCTCGTCATTAAATCCATTGTGAACATTGCATTTTCCCGGGCATGTTTTTTGACAACATTCAGGTTTAGCATACAGACAACTGTATTTTCCAGGGCTGTTACGGAATATTTATATCTCTCAGATGAAAAAACACTTAATAAACTTACAAAATCGAATGGTTTTGCATAGCTTATGATCTGCTCCTTTGAATCAGAGGATTTCCTTGAAAGCTTAACAAGGCCCTCTTTCATATATATAAATTCCCGGATAGGTTCACCCTCATTTATTATAACATCCCCATAAATAAAACTTTTTTCAACTTTTATTTCACATATATCCGAGAGCTGATCCGACTTAACATGCGAAAAGAACAGAGTCCTTAGCTGGCATTGTTCACAACTGCACGATCTGATAATTTGTTCCATTAATGTTATTTCCGGTTGTCCGCTAAAAATACCAAAAAGTTATGATATATGTTAGCACATGACAATTATCATATCAATAAAGTTAATAAGTCTGTATATTAATTAGTAATTTTGAATAAAATTGAAGTAATAAAAGCTAATAATGAAAAAAATTTTAATATTAGGTGCAGGCACTGCAGGTACCATGATGGCTAATAAGCTCAGGAAATCTTTAGATCATGATGAATGGCAGATAACAATCGTAGATAAGGAGAAAGTCCATTACTATCAGCCCGGATTTCTGTTTATCCCTTTTGGTATATACAAAAAGGAGGATGTCATTAAACCAAAATCAGATTTTCTGCCGGCAGGAGTGAATGTTATCTATTCAGAAGTGGATCAGATCGATGCTGATAATAACATTGTAAAACTTGAAGGCGGTAAAATTTTAAATTACGATTATCTTATAATTGCCACCGGCACAAGTACATATCCGGAGGAGACACCCGGACTGAAAGATAAACTGTGGTATAAAGAGATTTTTGATTTTTATACAATTGAAGGTGCTGTGGCACTGCACAGGTTTTTAAAAGGCTGGGAAGGAGGAAAACTTGTTCTGGCAATTACTGAATTACCCTTTAAATGTCCTGTGGCTCCGCTGGAGTTCGTATTTCTTGCCGATGACTATTTTACAAGTAAAGGCATCAGAGACAAAGTTGATATTACTTATGTAACTCCCATGCCGGGTGCTTTTACAAAACCCGTAGCAACAAAAATGCTGTCGGAATTGCTGGAATCGAAGAATATAAAAGTTGTCCCTGATTTTTATATTGAAAGAGTTGATAATGATTCTAAAAAACTTATCTCTTATGATGAAAAGGAGATACCTTTTGATCTGCTTACTGTTGTTCCCATGAATATGGGAGATAAACTGATTGAAAAAAGCGGATTGGGAGATGATATGAATTTTGTACCTACAAACAAAGAGACGCTTCAATCGGAGCAGTATGAGAATATTTTTGTTTTGGGAGACGCTGCCAATCTGCCAACCTCAAAAGCAGGTTCAGTGGCCCATTTTGCAGCCGAAATACTCTTTGAAAATATAATGAATGTTATTGAAGGACGTCCTCTGAATGCAAAATTTGACGGACACGCCAATTGTTATATTGAGACAGGCCAGGGCAAGGGAGCGCTGATTGATTTCAATTATGATACAGAACCCCTGCCCGGAACATTTCCCCTTCCCGGCATCGGGCCGTTCGGACTGCTCAAAAACACAAAAATCAATCATTATGGCAAGATAATGTTCAGGTGGATTTACTGGCACATTCTGTTAAAAGGTAAAGAACTTCCTGTGGAGCCGTTGATGACGATGGCAGGCAAAAGGCTTGTTGAGTAACCGGAAAATAAATTATCATGGAAGAAAAAACATTACAAATACAAATAGCGGAGTTAAATCAGAAGGTTGACCTGCTCCTTGATTATGTGAATCAACAGAGGCTTAAAACAAATCAGCTTGAAGATTTGGTATCCGATCTGTCTATAGTGGGGAAAGATGTATACGACACCGCTGTAGAGGAATTTGATAAAAGGATGATCGAACTCGATCCGGATCAGGTGACAGCTTTAGTGCTCAGGATTTTGAGGAATGTTGATAATATGAACAATTTCCTTGAGATTTTTGAAAGTGTTAATGATTTTTTGGCTGATGCTTCTCCAATAGTTAATGAGGTTATTATAGATTTCTCGAAGAAACTGGATGAGTTTGACAGAAAAGGATATTTTGAATTTCTTAATGAAACGGGCCGTATAATAGATAAAGTTGTTACCCATTATTCTCCGGATGACCTGAGACAGTTGTCAGATAACATTATTACATTGCTCGATACGCTAAAAGAAGTTTCTGATCCTGAAGTAATGAACGCTGTAAGAAACAGCTTGAAAGCATATAAAAATATTGATATGAATAATATACCGGAATATTCAGTCTTTAAAGTTATGAAAGAGATTAATAAACCGGAAATTAAACAGGCACTGGGTTTCTTTATGACATTTTTGAAATCCTTGTCGGCAGTAACAAATAAAAAAATTAAATAATACTTATTATGGCAGAAAAAACATACGCTGGTAAAACCGTAGAAGTAACCGCAGAAGGTTACCTTGTAAATTCAAACGACTGGAATAAAGAAATTGCTGCAGAGATGGCAAAAGAGGAGGGGATTGAGCTTACCGAAAAACATTATGAGGTGCTGGAATATCTCAGGAAAGAGTCTGCTGCAGGTTCCGCTCTTTCTATCAGAAAAGTGGGTAAGTCGGGCATTGTTGATATTAAAGGATTATATCAACTGTTTCCGGGAGGTCCCCTTAAACTTTCTTCAAAGTATGCAGGTATTCCGAAACCGGCAAGTTGTGTATAATTTAAATTTTTGAATATGACAGAAGTTAAAGATGCAAAACCTTTAAAGAAGGTTATGATTATATGCGCAAAAGCCAACATTGAAGATGTATACGCGGCTTTGGTGCTGGCTAATGGCGCAGTTATGGAGGGTATTGAAGCTAAAATGTTCTTTACTTTCTTTGGATTGGATGCAATCACTAAAAAGCAGATGAACAAACTTCATACAGCTACAGTGGGTAATCCCGGATTACGTATGCCCGGAGGTCTCTCATTCCCCACGTTACTGGGGGCTCTGCCCGGTGTGGAGGCAGGAGTATCCCGAATGATGAAAAAACAGATGGAAGATCTGGATATTCCGCCGGTTGATGAGTTTCTGGATATGATTACCGCCGGAGGAGGTGAGATTTATGCATGCAAACTTGCTGCAGATATGTTCAAACTCAAAAAAGAAGATCTCAGTGAACATGTCATAGATATTATAACAGTAGGTGATTTCTATGCTCTGAGTGCCGGAGAAGGAACTCAGATAATTTTCGTCTGATAATATGCAATTAGTCTTAGAAAAGGAAGACGATAAACATACGCTTCAGTAACTTATTTCTCTTATGTTTAATTTTTCAAATGAGTTATGAAGCTGGTTTATCGTCTTTTTTATTGCATTATCCTGACGGGCAATCCTTTTTTTTCAGCACAGGTCCCCTTAGGAAATAAGATATTAATCTGGTAAAATCACTGCAGAATATCGGGGCACCGGTAAAACGAGAGGTAGTGACCGTAAGGGGAGGTTGTTAACTGATTAATTCTGTTTTATACTATCTTGATAATTACGAAAAACTTATTTTCCCCCGGAACCTTAATATCTGTTTTTAAAAAGGTTTTGGGGAAAATATTTTTATTCAGTGTACTTTAAAAAATGAATTATATTTTTGTATCATAAAAATTTAGCTTATGTCTAGAATACTTGTTATTGACGACGAAAGAAGTATAAGAAATACATTAAAGGATATTTTGGAATACGAAAAATATGAAGTTGACCTGGCAGAAGATGGTTCAAAGGGACTGGAAAAGGTAAAACATACTGAATATGATATAGTTTTATGTGATATTAAGATGCCCGGTCTGGACGGCATAGAAGTATTGGAACAGATGTCGGGAATAGCGCCTGATACCCCTGTGGTAATGATTTCCGGTCACGGCAATATTGATACCGCCGTTGAATCAATAAAAAAGGGAGCTTTTGATTTTATCGAGAAGCCTCTCGACCTGAACCGTCTTCTTATCACCATCAGAAATGCAATGGATAAGTCAACTCTTGTGAATGAGACACGAATACTTAAGAAGAAGGTCAGCAAGAAATATGAGATTATTGGCAGGTCCAAAGCCATTACTGACGTTGTGGAGATGGCCGACCGGGTAGCACCCACTGATGCAAGGGTTTTGATCACTGGCTCCAACGGCACGGGAAAAGAGCTGGTTGCCCGTCGCATTCACGATATGAGCAACAGGTCTGATAAGCCCTTTGTTGAAGTCAACTGCGCCGCAATACCATCAGAATTGATAGAGAGTGAGCTGTTCGGACATGAAAAGGGATCATTCACCTCGGCCGTAAAACAGAGGATCGGGAAATTCGAACAGGCCAATGGCGGAACTCTTTTCCTTGATGAGATCGGGGATATGAGTCTTTCGGCACAGGCAAAAGTGCTCAGAGCTCTGCAGGAAAATGTAATATCGAGGGTTGGAGGCGATAAGCATATCAAGGTAGATGTGAGAGTAGTGGCTGCCACAAATAAAAATATAACAAAGGAGATACAGGAGAACAGATTCAGGGAAGATCTGTATCACAGGATAAGTGTAATAATAATTCATGTACCCGATCTGAAAGAACGTACTGAAGATATACCCCTGCTTGCCAACTACTTTATCTCACAAATTTGCAGCGAGTACGGAATGTCCGAAAAATCGATCACCGAGGGTGCAATCGAAGAGCTGAAGAAGATCAACTGGACAGGTAATATACGGGAATTCCGGAATGTTATTGAAAGACTGATAATCCTTTGTGACAGGCAGATCACAGATAAAGATGTACAACTCTATGCGGCACCATTAAAGTATTAACAGGGGAGAAAAGTCAGCATTCAGGAATCTTCAGAGTTTTTAAATCTGACAGGAATTTATAATGTCGGATTTACAATGTTCTTCAGGTAAATTTTTCTTATTGATATACCTGATCCTGTTTCATTTAAGTCGTATTTCCATTACTATTCAGGCAATCCCCAATCGTTATTCTCTTTATCTTTTATATAAGTTTCAATATGCCTGTCGCGTTTAAAGTCGTATATATCTTTAATGGTAACTATTATTCCCGTTTCGAGTACCTTGCCGAATTTTTCATTTATGGCTGTTCCGAAGGTCTTCATTGAAGGTGACAGATTCATATATGCATTGATCAGGGGAGGAACATTTTCACCATAACTTCTTACTGTCTGAACAAGAATTTTATAGTTTTCAGTATAATTTTCACCTGTAAACAGCGCATCCATCTTATCATCGTCGATGCCGAATACTACCGGTTTTTTAGGAAAAACAAGATTCTCTTTGTCCTGGAAGTATTTTTTAAAAAAGTACTGGATCAGATTTCTGGCTTCACTATGAAAATGTTGATACATAGTTACTTTGCCAAAGAAGTATTTTATTTCAGGGTGATCTACCGTCAATGCACCTAGTCCGTCCCACAGATTATCCAGTGCAAACAGTGCTTTTGAACCGGCCTTGCTCGACTGGTAAGCAGGCTGGACAAAAGAGCGTCCCAGCTCCATTGTATGAGGAAGGTAGTCGTCGATAAATTTTTTTGAAAAGTTGAATAGCCCTGCTGTTGCCAGGTGAATTTTATCAGAATCTTCCATTTTTGTTTCTGAACATGGAATATATCGATAACCTCCTAAAATATCCTGTGCCTCCGGGTCCCATACTATCAGTTGCTTGTAAGGAAAATCGGAGATATCATATTCGTCTATATCAAATTCTTTACCTGTACCACCACCTGCATCCCTGAAAGTAATCTCTCTTAACCTTCCAATTTCCTGCATTATCGCAGGTGAGTCTTTGTGTGTTATGACGTATATTTCGTTACCCCCCTTGTTTGTTTTTCTGAGCAACTTTTCGGGAGTCAGCTCTGCAATAACCTGTTCTTTCGGGAGGGGTGCAATAATGTCTTTCATTCTCATAAAACTTCAAAATTACTTCTTATAAATTTTACCTCTTTCTACCTTATAAAGTCTTAAAGTCAGTATCCCGTATCAAGAAATGAGTCAGCCTGCCTCACTTCCGTCTTTCATTATATTGCTCTGCATACGAATTATTTTAAAATTTGCTACGTTCCTGAAAATACTTTTCTAAAAAAAATACAAGAACGGCTGACAAAATTAGTAAAATCCGTTAAGAATGTTTCTTATATCCTTCTTAATTTGGTTTATTAAAATTTTCCGGAATACTGTATGTTAAATTTTTAACCCACAGCGCCCACTCCTGAGCTGTTTTGGATCTGTCGAAGGTCTGATAGGGGATGGGTTTTCCAAAGTAGAGATGTACATCCGTATTCCGGTGTCTTATAGTTTCATCGGGAAGTAAAAACATTTCCAGGTTCCATTTGATATGAAACAATTTTCTTAGTCTGGCCGCCAGATAAAATCTGTTGGAATTCCGGCCTCCGATGAATACCGGAATTACATCCCTTTTTGAGGCGACAGCCTTGTTAATGAAGTGTTTTTTCCACTCCAGGTCCACAATTTTACCTTTTATTTTTCTGGAAGCCAGTCCCGATGGAAAGATCAGTATCTGTTCGTCTGAATTGTAGGCCTCTGCCAGCAGTCGAGCTGCCTCCCTGCTGTGTCCTCCGTGCTTGTTCACGGGGACAAAGACCGGACTGAGCTGTGGAATATTCATTAAAACATCATTTGTCAGGAACTTGTGGGCACCCAGTTTTTTGTCGACAGTCTTCATGAGTAGCATTGCATCGAATCCACCCAGCGGATGATTGCTGGCGAAGATGAAACGGCCCTTTTCCGGAATATTCTCAAGTCCGTACAGGTGCTCTTTTACGTTGAAATCTTTTACAACCTGGTCAACAAAGCTGATTCCCCTCAGATGACCATGTCTCCTCAGGAGGTCATTGATGAAATCAATATGCATTACCCGGGTTATGAAGCGATAAACGAATGCCGGTATAAGATTTGCCAGCTTCGGACTTTTAGATGCAAATACCTCCTTTATATTTATGGGCTTAAAGGTATCCCGGTATCTGTTTTCCACTTTAATCGCTTTAAAATATCTCAAAAATAATATTAATACTAACATTTTATAACATTGCCGGCCATAAATTAAACTTTATGTCACACGATAACGACCGGATCATTTGTGAATCTCCAACGACTCAACTGCTATCTCTTTTGCATGAGCGTTTTAACTCCCGGCGATACCGTACCGGCAATTTTGGTCGTACTATTATTTTTTTGTTAATGCACTTTTTATTAGTTATTAACCGTTGTTAATAAAATTATTTGTTAAATCTAAATAATTGAATAAGTGACAATTAATATATTGAAAGAACCCTTTTTATGACGATTTGAACCTGTGGTTAACAGTTTTTCAACAATTTTTTTAATTGTAATGTGGTGGAATAAAGTGGAATAAAGTGTAAATTTATGGAATAAATTCATATTTTTACCTTTAAAATCAGGCTTTAAACGGGAGATGACAGAATTTACGGGGACATATTATGCCACAATTGATGACAAAGGGCGCATTGTTCTTCCCTCTGCTTTTAAGAAAGAGATGGGAGAGATGGCCTTGGAACCCCTGGTTGTTGAGAGGAATCTTTTTAAAGATTGTCTTGACATCTATCCTGAGAGGTTTTGGACAGAACGTGTTACAGCCTTTAAGAGCACACTTGATCCGTTTGATGAAGAGGACGATGCATTCCTGCAGTTTTTTTACGAGAATTTCACCAAGGTTGGAATGGCGGCTAACGGCCGTATCAATATTCCTTCCGACTATCTGAGTTACGGTAAGCTGACAAAGAGCGTGAGGCTGATCGGCATGGGACGCTCCATACGTCTCTGGGATGTTGATGCATATGAGAGCAATAAAATGGATAAGTCGACTTTTGCAAAAAGATTTCAGGAGAAGAGGAAACGTACAAATGGCGATAGATGAAACAGGAGTATCACATACCGGTGATGCCGGGCGAGTCGGTCGGGGGACTTAACCTCTTTGACGGTGCCGTTGTAGTTGACGCTACCTTCGGAGGAGGGGGCCATTCCCGTCTGATCCTGGATAAAATAGGAGAGGGCAGACTGTTCGCTTTTGATCAGGATGAAGATGCTGCTGATAACCTGCCTGACGATGACAGAATAATCTTCATAAGGCATAACTTCCGTTATGTGCATAACTTCCTCAGGTTTTACGGAGTGGAAAAGGTTGATGCCGTCTTTGCCGACCTCGGAGTCTCCTCGCACGATTTTGATATCCCCGAGAGGGGTTTTTCCTTCCGGTTTGACGATAAGCTGGACATGCGCATGAACAGGTCTGATACAAACGACGCCGCAAAGATAATCAACAGTTATGATGAGGACTCCCTGGCCGCTGTTTTCAGAAGTTATGGTGAAATAAGGAATGCTTCTGTACTGGCTTCTGAAATAATCAGATATCGCAGTGACAGACCTGTTGAAACCACCGGTCAGCTGAAAGAGATTGCAGTCAGATGTGCTCCCGGAAACGGACAGAACAAATATCTGGCCCGGGTATTCCAGGCATTACGTATTGAAGTAAATGATGAGATAGAGGCACTGAAAGATTTTTTGCAAACCTCTCTGGATGTTTTAAAGCCGGGGGGCCGGCTGGCTGTCATAACTTATCACAGTCTGGAGGACCGGCTGTGCAAGAATTTTATGAAATCGGGTAATTTTTCGGGAGATGTTGAAAAGGATTTTTACGGTAACCGCAGCACTCCCTTTAAGCTCATAAACAGGAAAGTGATAATTCCCGGACAAAAAGAGACGGATGAAAATCCACGCTCCAGGAGCGCTAAACTCAGAATAGCAGAAAAAATATGATATGGAAGAGAATGTGAAAAAGAACAGGAAGAAATCAGGGGTGAAGTCTTTTCTCGGCGGGACAATCCTCACCGATGAACGTGTAACACGGCAGCTTCCGTTTATCAGTCTGCTGGCATTTTTTGCACTGGTACTTATTACCAACAGAAACTGGTCGGAACGAACAATCAGACGCATTGAGGTTGTTCAGGATTCCCTTGAGGAGCTGAGGGCGGAATCTATTACCATGTCGGCCAAACTGATGGATGCAAGCCGTCCCTCTGAGGTTATGAAAAAGATAGAGATGGCCGGCATTGAACTGGATGAACAGGTAAAACCTCCCAGGAAATTAACAGTTAAAAAAAGGAGATAGCGGTGAATATCAGGAGGACAATAATATCCCGTTTTGCAGTGATATATTTTATATTGCTGATTTTCTCGGTGGCGGTTATCTTCAAGATGATCTCCGTTCAGCAGATAAAGACTGAACGCTGGGAGCAGATTGCCAAAAATCTTAAAGAAAATACTGTTATTGTTAATCCTAACCGCGGAAATATTTGTGCAGATGACGGAAGTGTACTGGCTACCTCTGTACCCGGGTACTATGTGCGGATTGACCTCGCTGCCGAAGGGGTGAAGAGGGTTTTTAACAATGAAAGCGACTCCCTGGCACACTACCTCTCCGCTTTTTTCAAAGATGCATCAAAAGCTGAATACAACAGGAGATTAAATGCGGCATTTCGAAGCGGTAACAGAGGATTTATGCTTACTCCCCGCAAAGTAGATTACCAGGAGCTGCAGAAAATTAAGAAATTTCCTATACTTCGGAGAGGCCGTTTCGGGGGAGGGATGATAATTGAACAGGAGAATAAGAGGCTGAATCCTTTAGGTTCCCTGGCACTGAGGACAATCGGCGACCTCAACAAAGGCGCCTACGGAGGTGTGCATGGCAACATAGGGTATACCGGTCTGGAAGGTGCATATGAACAATACCTGAAAGGAATAGACGGGATAAGCTATCGGGAAAATCTCTCCGGGAGATGGATAATACGCACCGAAATAGAGCCGCAGGACGGCATGGATGTTATCACAACAATAAATATAAAACTGCAGGACATTGCTGAGAGTGTTCTTAAGGAACAGCTTGAGAAGACTTCGGCCGACTGGGGAACAGTGATTTTGATGGAGGTGCAGACAGGCGAAGTCAAGGCAATAGCAAATCTGGGCAAGGAGAGTGGCGGATATACCGAAAATTATAACTATGCACTTGGTCATGCCGGCTGCTATGAACCGGGATCTACCTTTAAGCTGGTTTCCCTGATAGCTGCCCTGGAAGACGGTCTCGTAGATACCAGTACCGTTTTCAATACCGGCAACGGAGTATGGCAATACAAGGGAAGAACAATATATGACAGTGACTATCGCTATGGCGGTCATGGTAATATGACGGTGAAAGAGATTTTTGAGAAATCGTCTAATGTGGGTGTGGCCAAGATAATAACCTCCTGCTATGAGAAAAATCCGAAAGACTATGTAAACCGTATCTATAACTTCGGATTGAACAAACCGCTTGGTCTTGAAGTAAAGGGAGAGGGGATTCCGTTTTTTAAATATCCCGGCGATGCCGACTGGTGGGGTACCTCCCTTGCGTGGATGTCGTATGGCTATGAATCCAAAATGACACCGATCCAGATCCTAACCTTTTATAACTCTGTCGCCAATGATGGCTGCATGGTTAAGCCCATGTTTGTCAAGGAGATAAGGGATAACGGCATCCTTGTGCGGCAGATGAAAACGGAGATCCTGAATCCAATGATCGTTACCCGCGAAACTCTGGATAAGGCAAAGAAGATGCTGGAAGGGGTTTGTGAAAACGGAACAGGCAGATCGCTGCAAAACCCGTGGTTCAAAATAGCCGGGAAAACCGGCACCGCCCAGGTGGCTACCGGACAGAGCGGATACCAGAGCGGCATGTACCTGGCCTCTTTCGCAGGGTATTTCCCGGCCGATAATCCCAAATACTCCATGATCGTCACCATAAACAATCCGCGTAGCGGACTCTATTACGGAGGGTCAGTGGCAGGGCCGGTCTTTAAGCAGATCGCAGAGAAGGTTTTTGCCGCCAGACTCCTCTATGATGAGGAGACGGGAAAAGACAGTCTGCCGCCGGGCAACTACACTCTCCCGGAAATCAAAAAGGGAGACCCTGAAAATATTTTGCGCATTACTGAGGAGCTTAAAATAAAGAATCTTTCAGGCAATCCGTCGACAGACTTTGTGACTGTAAAAAATGTTGACGACAAGCTTGTCATGAGTGATGCTCCGGTAGAAGACGGCAAAGTGCCCGATGTAAGGGGAATGAGTGCCAGTGACGCTGTCTTCTTACTGGAAAATGCGGGTCTCCGTGTAAAGATCAAAGGAGTGGGGAAAGTCAGGGTGCAGTCGCTGAACCCGGGCTCAAGAGTTGTAAGAGGTGCTTATGTATATATAACCTTAGGATAATAATGAAGCTGACAAAATTACTGGAACATATTGAATATATAGAAATTACAGGACCTGCTGATCCCGAGGTCAGCAACATTGAATCTGATTCACGCAAAGTGACAAGGGGATCTGCCTTTATTGCCTGCCGCGGACTTCATGTCGACGGGCATAAGTTTATCCCTGCCGCCATTGAAAAAGGTGCCTCTGCAATTTTCTGTGAAGAGCTCCCGGATTCAGTGCCGGAGAGTGTCACTTTCATCAGGGTGGACAACTCAGAGAAGATTACCGGGGTGCTGGCATCTGTTTTTTACAACTTCCCTTCCAAAAAGATGAAAGTAGTCGGCATTACCGGCACAAACGGGAAGACCAGCATAGCTACATTGCTATACAGACTCTTTCTGAATCAGGGGTACAAGACAGGATTGATATCTACAATATCTTACCGGATAAACGAAACAGAAGAGACTGCCTCCCATACCACGCCCGATGCTTTGAAAATACAGAGACTGATGGCTAAAATGGCAGAAGAGGACTGCAAATACTGCTTTATGGAGGTCAGCTCTCATGCAGTTCACCAGCACAGGATTGCCGGAATCGATTTTGCAGGGGGAGTGTTTACAAATATCACTCACGACCACCTCGACTACCACAAGACATTTTCTGAATATATAAAGGCTAAAAAAACCTTTTTTGATGATCTTCCCCGGGGCGCTTTTGCACTTATCAATATCGATGATAAGAACGGACCCGTGATGGTTCAGAATACAAAAGCAAAGGTGATCACATACTCAAACCGGGCAGTCGCCGATTATCACTGCAAGGTGCTTGAGTACCATCTGAACGGCATGCTGCTTAAGTTTGGAGCGAAGGAGGTATGGACCCGCTTTACAGGAAAGTTCAATGCTTCGAATCTGCTTGCTGTTTATGCTGTCTGCATGACACTCAGCCTCGATGGGGATTCAGTTCTTACAGAATTGAGCAACCTTGAGCCGGTAAAAGGGAGGTTTGAGACTATAAGAAGTGCAGACGGTCGAATGGCGATTGTGGATTATGCACATACTCCCGATGCCCTGAAAAATGTGCTGAACGCCATAACGGATATCAGGTCAGGCAATGAAAAAGTAATTACCGTGATAGGAGCCGGCGGTGACCGTGATAAAACAAAACGGCCCGAGATGGCAAAAGAGGCTTTGTCGGGCAGCGACAGGGTAATACTTACTTCAGATAATCCCAGGAGCGAAGATCCGGGAGAGATAATAAAGGATATGGAAGCCGGAGTTGATCCGGGACAAAAAGCCAGGGTTGTCTCGATAGAGAACCGGAGGGAGGCGATAAAAACTGCTGTGATGATGGCCATGACGGGTGATATAATACTGATAGCAGGGAAAGGGCATGAGAATTACCAGGAGGTAAACGGAGTAAAACACCATTTTGATGATGTTGAGGAGGTAAAAAGATTTTTCGGAATTGAAAATTAAGACATAGTAAAAATGCTTTATTATTTGTATGAAATATTGAATAAATATGACATACCCGGTACGGGGATGTTCCAGTATATATCCTTCAGGTCGGGGGCTGCTGTGATCCTGTCGCTTATTATCACTACCGCCTTCGGGAAAAAGATGATAGAGTTTTTGAAGAAGAAGCAGATAGGTGAAGAGGTGCGGGATCTCGGACTCGAGGGACAGAATCAAAAAGCAGGAACGCCAACGATGGGAGGTATTATCATTTTATCCGGAATAATTATACCGGCACTGCTTTTTGCCCGGCTCGACAATATCTATATTCTGCTGATGCTGTTGACTACCGTTTTCCTGGGATTGATAGGGTTTGCAGACGACTATATAAAGGTATTTCTGAAAAATAAAAAAGGTCTTGCCGCGAAATTCAAGATATTGGGCCAGGTCAGTCTTGGCCTCTTTGTGGCTGCAACTCTTTTTCTGAGCGAGGATGTGAAGGTTCGTCAGAATGTCCGGAATGAAGATGGCACTCTTGTGCAGGAGGTCGTTACCGATCCTGAAACCGGACGGCAGGTTGTGGTTTATGCCACAGAAGATGTAAAGTCAACCATAACAACAATTCCATTTGTCAAAAAGAATGAATTTGATTATGCATGGCTGGTAGCTTTTGCCGGCAGGCATGCCGACTGGCTGAAATGGATCGTATATGCTCTGGCAATAATCCTGATTATTACCGCCGTCTCCAATGCGTCAAATCTTACCGACGGACTCGACGGACTGGCAACGGGAACTTCCGCAATCAGCGGTGCTACCCTGGGTGTTCTGGCCTACGTGAGCGGTAATGTCATTTATGCCAACTATCTCAATATAATGTATATCCCCAATGCCGGCGAACTGACTGTTTTTGTAGCTGCGTTCATTGGTTCTACAGTAGGCTTTCTCTGGTACAATTCATACCCTGCCCAGGTTTTTATGGGCGATACGGGGAGCCTGGCGCTGGGGGGCATTCTTGCAGTGTTTTCAGTGATAATAAGAAAGGAGATACTGATACCGCTGTTATGCGGAATCTTCCTTATTGAGAATCTCTCTGTCATGATACAGGTATCATGGTTTAAATATACAAAGCGCAAATACGGAGAGGGCAGGAGGATATTTTTAATGAGTCCCATTCATCACCATTACCAGAAGAAGGGTATCCCTGAGGCAAAAATAGTTACACGCTTCTGGATCGTGGGGATCATACTGGCTGTACTTACAATAGTAACACTTAAAATCAGATAGGTTGGAAAACAGAATTGCCATACTGGGTGCGGGCGAAAGCGGTGTTGGGTCAGCTATACTGGCTCAGAAGAAGGGGTATGGGGTATTTGTGTCCGACAGCAGCCTGATAAAAGATAGATACAGGAGTTTGCTTTCAGATTATAATATAGAATATGAAGAGGGAGGACACAGCGAAGAGAGGATATTTGCATGTGGTACAGTAATTAAAAGTCCGGGTATACCTGAACATGCTCCCCTGATAAAAAAGCTGAAGGAGAGAGATATACCTGTTATTTCTGAAATTGAATTTGCCGGGAGATTCACCAAATCAAAGACAATCTGTATTACAGGCAGCAATGGCAAGACAACAACAACCTTGCTGACTTACCATATCCTGAAAAATGCCGGACTGGATGTGGGTCTTGCCGGAAATGTAGGGAAAAGTTTTGCCCGGATGGTTGCAGAGGAGGAGCATGATATCTATGTTATCGAGCTAAGCAGTTTTCAGCTCGACGGGATGTTCAGCTTCCGGGCCGACGTGGCAGTGCTGATGAATATTACACCTGATCATCTCGACAGGTACGACTATAATTTTCAAAATTATATTGATTCAAAGTTCAGGATAATTCAAAACCAGACAGAAAATGATTTTTTCATCTACTGTGCTGATGATGAAGTAATTCAAAAAGAGCTGGCAGTAAGAGAGATAAAGCCGTTAATCGTTCCTTTCACTTTGAATCGGCCATCTGTCCCGGGAGCGGGTACAGAGGATGATAAACTGATTATAAACATTAAACAAAAACAATTCAGCATGTATATTCTGGATTTATCACTGCAGGGGAAACATAATACTTATAATTCTATGGCAGCAGGAATTGCAGGTATGGTTTTCAAAATACGAAATGAACAGTTGAGAGAGAGTCTGGCAGATTTCAAAGGGGTTGAACACCGGCTGGAACATTTCCTGAAAGTTCACGGGATTGAGTTTATCAACGACTCAAAAGCAACAAATGTGAACTCTACCTGGTATGCCCTTGAAAGCATTCCCGGGAAAATAGTGTGGATAGCCGGAGGCATCGACAAGGGCAACGACTACACAATGCTCAAATCCCTGGTTAAGGAGAAGGTCAAGGCAATAGTATGCCTTGGCAAAGACAATACAAAACTACATGCTGCCTTCAATAATGTAGTTAAAAATATAGTCGACACCTCCTCAATGGAGGAGGCGGTAAAAGCTGCATATTACCTGGCACGGAACGGTGATACCGTATTGTTGTCGCCTGCGTGTGCCAGTTTTGATCTTTTTGAGAATTATGAAGACAGGGGAGAGCAGTTTAAAAAAGAGGTAAGAGATCTGTAATTTATGGTATTAACTCAATCGAAAATATTCAGGGGCGACCGTGTAATATGGATTGTACTGATGTTTCTGTCATTACTCTCCCTTCTTATTGTGTACAGCTCCACGGGAGCGCTGGCATACCGCCAGGCCTCCGGCAATACGTGGTATTTTTTGATCAGACAGGTGTTTTTCCTTGGGGCCGGACTCGGACTTATTCTCGTGATGGTAAACTTTTTATCGGTGAAGATATACTCTATACTCGCCAATCTGCTGATTTACCTGAGTATAGCTCTTTTATTACTCTCGGCTGTCATGAAATACACCGGTATGATCGGGGGAACGGGAAGAACCCTTGACCTTGGGTTTATATCTTTTCAGCCTGCAGAGCTGGCGAAAATATCACTCATCCTGTTTGCCGCTAAGGTACTTGGCAAAAACCAGGAGAACAAGAGACAACTGAAGAGAGCTTTCGTGAAGATATTGGCACATACTGTTGTGGTATGCGGATTGATTTTCATATCCAATTTCTCAACCGCGGCCCTTCTTTTTGCAACAATACTCACTATGATGTTCATAGGCCGGGTGGCAATTAAATACCTGATGCTTGTTGTCGTTGCGGGAATGACCGTTGTGGGAGCCGCATATGTCGTGGCCGACCGGTTTCCTGAAGCGCCTGCGAGGGTGCATACCATTAAAGGTCGAATCGACAGATTCATAAATGGTGATCCCAATTCAGATAAAGGTATTACACAGGCCGATTATGCTAAACTTGCAATTTACGAAGGCGGCATTATAGGCAAAGGTCCCGGAAGGTCTGATGTGAGCAATTATATGGCATCGGCCTATAACGACTTTATTTTTGCAATCATTGTAGAAGAGTACGGCATTATTATTGGGTCAATGGTAATGTTTCTCTACCTGATATTTTTCTTCAGGAGCGTGGTGATCGTGAGGAGGGCCACCAGGACCTTCCCGGCATTCCTGGTAACAGGTCTGTCGCTTATGCTGGTTTTCCAGGCCATGATAAATATCGGGGTATCTACCGGACTGCTGCCTGTAACCGGACAGCCCCTGCCGTGGGTGAGCCTCGGGGGAACATCCCTGATATTTACATCGGCAGCCTTTGGGTGCATATTGAGCGTGAGTTACAGGAACCAGATGGATATCGAAAGTCAAAAGCCTGCTGTTCAGGTTAACATGCCTGACGAGGATTATGAAATGAAAAAATGAATATTGAGCGCGTCATAATTAGCGGTGGCGGTACAGGCGGTCATATTTTTCCGGCTCTGTCGATTGCCAGTGAGATCAGGAAGAGGAATCCTGATGCCGAAATTTTATTTGTCGGGGCACAAGACAGGATGGAGATGGAGAAAGTACCGGCTGCCGGTTATAAGATTATCGGTCTTCCGGTAACCGGATTACCCCGGAAACCGGGTGTTAAGATGATCAGGTTTACCGTTCAGCTGCTCAAGAGCTACCGGCTGGCACAAAAGATCATTAACCAGTTCAGTCCCCAGGTGGTCATTGGCGTGGGAGGCTTTGCAAGCGGTCCCCTGCTGAGGGCAGCCGCCCGGAAAAGAGTGCCGTATCTTATCCAGGAGCAAAACTCTTATGCAGGCATAACAAATAAACTACTGGGTAAAAAGGCCGGTGTCATCTGCGTTGCATTTGACAAGATGGAACGCTGGTTCCCAGCCGGTAAGATAGTCATTACAGGCAATCCGGTAAGGGGAACCCTCTATAACCTCACGGACGATAAAAGTGAAGCCGCCGGATATTTTGGAGTGAAAAAAGAGAGAAAGGTTATACTGATAACGGGAGGAAGTCTGGGAGCCAGGTCAATAAATGAGGCAGTGTTATATAATGTAAACCGCATTGCCGGTGCCGGAGCAGAGATAATCTGGCAGACAGGCTCTATCTATTATAAAGAGATGCAGTCGAGGGTGGAAGGCAAAAAGCCCTCCAATCTCCATCTGCTGGAATTCATATCACGAATGGATCTGGTTTATATCCTGGCAGATGTGGTTATCTCAAGAGCAGGAGCCGGAACTATTGCAGAGTTATGCATGGCAGGGAAACCGTCCATTCTGGTTCCGTCGCCCAATGTAGCGGAAGACCACCAGACGAAAAATGCTCTTGCTCTGGTTGAGAAGGGTGCAGCAATAATGATCCCGGATAAGGAGATGAATGACAATTTAATAGTTGAAGCACTGAAGTTACTGGATGATGAGGCCAGGCGCGTTCAGCTTTCGGAGCAAATAAAGAAGCTGGCCAAACCTTTTGCAACAGCGCATATAGTTGATGAGGCAGAAAAATTACTGAAAAGCCGGTAAGTTAGTTTTTAAGATCAGAACGGGGATTAATAATAAAAAAATATTATTCAAAGAAAATAATGAACAGTCTGAGAAATATAAAAAATGTCTATTTCCTGGGAATCGGGGGAATAGGGATGAGTGCTCTGGCAAGGTATTTCAAATATGCCGGAATGAATGTAGCAGGTTACGACAGGACGCCGACAGCCCTTACTGATGCATTGCAGTCGGAGGGAATTGCAGTACATTTCGAAGATGATATCAGATATATACCATCCGGCTGGGATCCTGCCGAAACATTTGCTGTCTTTACCCCCGCACTACCCGACGATCATCATGAGCTGTCGTGGTTCAGGGAGAAGCCTATAGGTCTGCTGAAGAGGGCCAAGGTACTCGGACTTATCTGTAACGAGAAGAGCTGTATTGCAGTCGCCGGGACCCACGGCAAGACTACCGTAAGCACCATGACTGCCACGATTCTTGATAAGACAAAATCAGGTTGCGGGGCATTTTTAGGCGGCATATCAAAAAATTTCAACAGCAACCTGGTCCTTCCCAGGGAGGGGTCGCCCTGGATCGTTGCCGAGGCAGATGAGTTCGACAGGTCGTTTTTGCATCTGCAGCCTCAGATAGCACTGGTTACAGCCCTTGATGCCGACCATCTGGATATTTACGGCGACAGGGAAAAGATGGTGGAGTCATTTGAGAAGTTTATCTCGCAGATCAAGCCGGAAGGAAAGCTTGTGTATAAAAAAGGATTGAATCTGAACATTCAGAAGACCAGGGCAGAAGTATATACCTACGCTCTTAATGATGAGGCTGATTTCCGGGCACTGAATTTATCACTTCAAAGCGACGGGTATTATACATACGATTTGCAAACACCGGGCGGCACTGTTTCGGACTGCCGGCTTAACTATCCCGGACTGGTGAATGTTGAGAATTCCATATCCGCTTCTGCCCTGGCCTTTCTGGCCGGAGTATCACCTGAAGAGATAAAAGATGGATTGAATGATTACCAGGGGGTGATCCGCAGATTTGATATACGGTATAAAGATCAAAGTCAGGTTTACATCGACGACTATGCCCATCATCCCGAAGAGCTGAGGGCAGTGATAACCTCTGCCAGGGCTCTGTATCCCGGCAGGAAGCTTACAGGTATTTTTCAGCCTCACCTGTTCAGCAGGACAAGAGATTTTGCTGATGCTTTTGCAGCCAGTCTGGATCTCCTTGATGAAGCCATTTTGATACCGATATACCCGGCAAGAGAAGAACCTGTACCCGGAGTGACATCAAAGATGATCTTCGATAAGATGCAAATTGACAATAAATTTTTGGTTGAGAAACAGGATGCCGCGAAGATGCTGGCAGACCGTCATACTGAGGTAGTGCTGACACTGGGAGCAGGCGATATAGACGGCATTGCCGGACAGGTTACCGAAGTTTTAAAGATAAAGTCGTATGTGGCGTAAATTGTTACATATCATTAGTTTACTGTTGCTGACACTCTTTGTGGTGCTGACATTCTCCTTTTCAGTAAATGAGAGAAAGAGAGTATCATGCGCTGGTCTAGAGATAAAATTCAGTGAAGATGAATTAATAAAAGTAAGTGAAGACGAAATAATCAGCCTGGTAAAAAAGGCCGACAAAGAGATCATCGGCAAAGAGCTGAAACATATAAATGCCGATGTCATTGAAAAAGAGGTAGAAAAGCATCAGGCGATCCTTAATGCCGAGGTCTATAAGATAACCACGAAAGACACCGCCTCCTACAAGGGGCTGGTCGGTATCAGGGTTAAGCACCGCGTGCCAATAGTGAGGATCATGTCATCAACAGGCAGTTACTATCTCGATGAAAATTCAGAAAAGATACCCGTCTCCACCAACTATAGCGCAAATGTGCTCGTAACCACCGGTTTTTTTGACGATAAGTTTGCCAAAGAGGAGTTACTGCCATTAATAATATATATAAGGAGCAATGAATTCTGGAATGCCCAGATTGAACAAATTCATGTTGAGGAGAACGGAGATATTATTTTAACTCCGCTGATCGGCGACCATCTTATAGAACTTGGTCTGCCCGAAAATTACGAGGAGAAACTGTTGAATATGAAAGCATTTTACAACCAGGTCATTGTGAAAAACAACTGGAACAAATACGAGAGAATAAGTTTAAAATATAAAGATCAGGTGATAGCAAAAAAGAGATGATTATGGCTTCTAAATCAAATTTTATTACGGTATTAGATATAGGAACATCTAAAATAACAGCAATTGCCGGACAGAAAAATGAAGAAGGCAGGATAGAGATCCTGGGAGCTGCCAGGGTACCTTCTCAGGGAATAAAGAGAGGAGTAATACTTAACATTGAAGAAGCCGCAGCTTCAGTCATGATGGTTTTAAATCAGTTAAGGAGTCAGGCCGGCATTAAAACCGGCGAAGTAAACATTGCCTATGCCGGTCAGCCGATGAAGATACTGGAGCACAAAGGATACAGGTATACCTCCGGTGACAGCGTGGTGACAAAGTCTGACGTTGAAGAGTTATTCAATGAAGCCGGAAATATCAGGACAGACCAGGACTTTGAAATCCTCCATATAATACCGCAGTCGTATATTATTGATGAAGAGATCGCCGAACTGAATCCGGTAGGCATGGCCGGCAGTAAAATTGAGGCAGTCTATAAGCTGATAACAGTTCCCTCCGTTCATCTTGCCAATATCCGACGGGTCATGGAAAGAGCAGGCGTTGAAACGGGCGATGTTGTATTTTCTCCACTGGCCACTGCTGAATCGGTGCTTACCGATGATGAAAAAGAACTGGGATCAATAGTCCTCGATATCGGCGCAGGAACGTCAAAGATAGCAGTATACAACGAGGGGATACTGATACACACTGCCGTTGTTCCCTTTGGAGGAGATGTAATATCAAAAGACATAAAAGAGGGTTGCTCCATATTGCCAAAATGGGCTGAACAGTTAAAAGTTCAGTTTGGAGAGGCATTAGGCGATTTTGCCGACGAGCAGAAGATAGTAACCATTCCCGGTCACAGCGGATGGGAACCCAAGGAGATCTCCTTTAAGAGTTTGGCCTTTATTATCCAGGCACGCCTTGAGGAGATAATAGACAATGTATACTACCAGATAGAGAAGTCGGGCGTAGCAGAACAGATGGGCGCGGGAATAGTAATTGCCGGCGGGACAGCCAGACTTAGTAACCTGGTTTCGCTGGTAAAGTTCAGGACAGGCATGGATGCGAGGATAGCATTCCCCGTTTTCCGTCCCGCAGGGGAAATTAAGAATATCTCATATCCCGACTATTTTACGGCATTGGGAATGCTGAAGATGGGTCTGGCCAAAGTCGCTGCCCCGCAGAAAGAGAGAACAAGGAAGGTTAAAAAGAAGAGTGACAGGGGCTTTTCTCCGTGGTTTAAAGGAGTTGTACAGGGAGTGTTGGATTATGTTGATGACGATGAAGATAGTGTAATGAAATAAAAAAAATGATATGACTGAATTAGTAAATTTTCAATTTCCACGGACGTCTTCGTCCATAATAAAAGTCATTGGTATTGGCGGGGGAGGCTGCAATGCTGTCAGTCATATGTACGAAGAGGGCATAGCCGGTGTCGATTTTATAATCTGCAATACCGATGCGCAGGCTCTGGAAAACAGTCCTGTTCCGGTTAAAATTCAATTGGGAACTACTCTCACCGGGGGTAGAGGAGCCGGCAACATGCCGAAGATGGGAGAAGAAGCTGCCCGGGAGAATTACGAAGACATAAAAAATGTTCTTAAAGAGGACACCAAGATGCTCTTTATTACTGCCGGCATGGGCGGAGGCACCGGCACGGGCGCAGCTCCGGTAGTGGCACAGCTTGCCAGGGAACTCGATATTTTAACCATTGCGGTAGTCACTGTTCCCTCGCCCGCTGAAGGCAAGAAGCGGTTCGGTCAGGCCATGGACGGGATATCAAGGTTAGGAGAGTATGTCGACAGCATGCTGGTGATCAGCAACCAGAGATTACACAGTATTTTCGGTGATTTACCCGCGCGGCAGGCCTTTAAAATGGCAGACAACATAGTAGCCACAGCAGTAAAGGGTGTTGCGGAAATTATCACCCTGCACGGCAATGTAAATATTGATTTCACTGATGTTTACACGGTTATGCACGACAGCCGGGTCTTCATAATGGGCACAGGTCTGGCCACCGGTGAAGGCCGCGCCCTGTCTGCTGTCAACCAGGCTTTGGAATCGCCGCTTCTCGACAGCAATGATATTTACGGGACAAAGAATATTCTTTTAAATATAATTTCAGGGAAAGACGAGATAACTATCGGAGAGATAGGAGAGATAATAGAGACCCTTCAGGAGAGAGCCGGACAGGAAGCTGATATAATCTGGGGTAACGGTTATGATGAGTCGCTGGGTGAAAATATCAGTGTCACCATTCTGGCAACAGGGTTTGTCACCAATCCCAGCAGACTCCTTCAGACAAAGAAGGAACCCGAAAAATTTGATCTGGGAAAAGAGGCTGATACCAAAGAGGAAAACAAGAGGCAATCAGTGCTTGCAGAAGAGGAGAAGACCGATGATGTCATTTTTGAGATGGAAGACAGGAGAGGAGACAAGGAGAGAGAGCAGCAGCCTAAACCCAAAAAAGAGAAGGTCAAATCCGGAAATTCATTCTTCAGCACAGGTAAGAGACGCAAAAAGAGTAAGAAGAGAGTTGATGAACCGGTGCCTGAAGGCAATATCGATAACTGGTTTTACAAGAATTTTGGACTGGGTCGTCTGTTTGAGGACGAGGACCAGACACTTGAAGAGTAACAATTAGTAAACTTTAAAATGCAGACAAATGACTGATAAGACAACAGGTAAAATACATGTTGAATATCCCGGTTCCGAAATAAAGGTTGTGGGTGTAGGAGGAGGTGGCGGAAACGCAATAAATTATATGTTCAGACTGGGCATAAAAGATGTGGATTTTGTTGTTTGTAATACAGATGCCCAGGCACTGGAAGCAAGTCCGGTTTCCACCAAGGTGCAGCTTGGAGCTTCACTCACCGGCGGCCGGGGAGCAGGGAATAAGCCGGAAACCGGCAAACAGGCGGCAATGGAAAATATTGAGGATGTTAAGAAGGCACTCTCGCACAACACCAAGATGGTATTTATAACAGCCGGGATGGGCGGTGGAACAGGCACCGGCGGAGCTCCGGTCATTGCCGAAGCCTGCAATGCTGAAGGCTACCTGACTGTCGGGATAGTTACCATACCTTTCAGGAATGAAGGGAAAAGAAGGATTAAGCAGGCCATGGAGGGAATAGCAGAGCTGGAAAAACATGTAGATGCCCTTCTGGTGATCAACAATGAGCGGATCAGGGAGATGTACGGCGACTTCGGGATATCGGAAGCCTTCTCGAAAGCTGATAATGTTCTGGCTACAGGAGCCAAAGGAATTGCTGAGATCATCACTGTGCCCGGATATATCAATGTTGATTTTGCAGATGTTGAGACCGTAATGCGGAAGAGCGGTCTGGCCCTGATGGGAACAGGCATTGCAAACGGTAAGGACAGGGCAGTTGAAGCAGTTGAAAAAGCACTCAACTCCCCGCTTCTCAATAATAACGATATCAGGGGAGCCAAAAATATCCTGCTCAATATTACCTCGGGAGAAAATGAGGTCACAATGGATGAGGTGGGGAAAATCACTGACTATCTGCAGAACAGGGCAGGTTTTGAGGCAGACCTCATCTGGGGAAACGGAAAAGACGGATCACTGGGAGAAGATATATCGGTAACACTTATAGCAACAGGATTCGGCATGAGTTCAATACCAGTACTATCAGGAGAACACATTGATGAAAAAGAGGTTCACCAGTTGAAGGAGGTTCATGCTTCCGGAGACAACATAAAAGAGAGTAAGCCGGTCGAGAAAAAGGCCAAAAATCCTTCTGAACAGAAGACCATCACCTTCTCGCAAGGGGATGATGAAGAGGCCAAGGAGGTGGAATTTGAGGCGCTTTATCCCAAAACTGTAAGAGACAGGCAAAAATACAACGACAGCACCAAAATGGATTTCTCATCGGCAAGCGAAGAGGATCTCGATGAACTTGAGAATGTGCCCGCTTACAAGAGAAGGCAGTTGCGGATGAACGACCCGAAGTACAGGAAGCAGTTATCCAACTACTGTGTATCCAATGAGAACAAGCTTACCGATAAAAATTCCTATCTTCATGGTCAGGTCGATTAATTAAAAAAATGTAGTCATGACAATTTTTAAAAAAATCAACAACGATCTCAAAGAGGCAATGAAAGCCCGTGAAAAAGATAAGCTGGAAGCCATCAGGAATATTAAGAAAGAGATGATAGAGGCCAGGGCAGCAAAGGGTGCCGGTTCTGAGCTCACAGATGAAGAATCTCTCAAGATAATTGCCAAACTGGCTAAACAGGGATCCGATTCTGCAGCCATCTACAAGGAGCAGGGGAGGGAAGATCTCCGGATGGCCGAGCTGAAACAGGTGGGAGTATATAAAAGCTATCTGCCGGAGAGATTAACAGGTGAGGAGCTCACAGCTGCTGTAAAGAGCATTATTGAAAAGACAGGCGCGTCATCAATGAAAGACATGGGCAAGGTTATGGGTATCGCCACAAAAGAGCTGGCCGGAAAAGCCGACGGGAAAGACATTGCAGACAAAGTCAGGGCTCTTTTATCTTAGTGTCTGAGGATAAACAAGATATATTGACAGGTCAGGCCGGCGTCAGTTAGTCGTCGTCGTCCGCACTGTCCTCGTCAACAACATCAGGAATATCGTCATCTTCAGTAAGCTGATCAGATATGTGATCCAGATCAGCATATTTATCCTCATAATCCTGTTTTACCTCATCCTTGAGGAAGCCGTCATCATCAAAATCGTCATCGTCATCCACAATAGCAATGGCTTCGTTTTCTGTCATCCTGAGCATATAATAAGTATCTTCAGTCTCAAAAGGAAGAGCTGTCACCTTAATTCCGTTCTTATCGAAAAAATGGATAAGGTTATCTGCAAAGCCATCGGAATAAACCAGCTTAATTTGTTCCTGAAGACTTTTATCTAATTTGTTGTAATCCTTGATTACCCTTGGTTTGTTGGTCATGTTAATATTATTTTTTATTCAATCCAATGATTTTTAACGCATAACAGGCATATCATGTTTTCCGTATCTTCATATTTTTTTGTTCTAAAGACTACAACAAATAAATATTTTACATTTGATATATCCAAGAGTTGCTATGTTTTTTTAATATTTTTATTACGGCTTACTTTTCCATAGATACAATTATGGTCTTTACACCAATGGCACTGAGAGAATTGCCTTTCACAACTGATACCCAGTCCGGCCAAGCCGCTGGCCGATTTGATCGGGCTCATGAGGGCAGAATCAGATAATTTTATTTCGCAGAAATTTTCAGGCAGGAGGGCAAATAATTTGTGTTGTTCGGCGACACTCCAGTTGCAGTATCCTGGTGAAAAAGGAGTTGACATCTGCAATCCTCTCTCCCCGGCCTTATTTTCTATTATATCAAGGATCTTTTCAATTGTCTTCTCCACGGTAACCGACCCGATAATATCATAGATATAATACATGAACTGATCATCATTTTCCCCTTCTGCTTTAGCAAAATGCGATATCTCTTCACCCGCGGTGCCAACATAGAGCGCTGCCGAGGTTGCATTTTTCAATTGAGAAAGAACAGTTTTTCCCGGATTGAAAACCTGGCCGTCTATGGTAATTATATTATTTTCCGTATCAGCGGTAATGTTATCAAACAATTTGAATCCCCCTTTTATATGGCAAACAGAAGGAGCTTTTTGAAGCCCTGTTTCGATCCATTCCGGGAAAGGATACGGAGAATTTCCCGGCTCAAAGCCCATAAGCAACTCAATATCTTCCGGTTTTATATCAAGCTCCTCAAAAGTGAATTCATAAACATCCATAAACATCAATATTATAAAATACCATTCAGCGCCGGCAATCCGGTTAGCGGTATCTTTTGCAATAATATCAAAAATATTATTAATCATGCCCTTCCGGAAATTCTTTGTAAGATTATTCAGATAAAATATTTTAAAATCGGGATAAAATGTAATTTCAGGAGATAGCATTTTCGGAAAATAATTACCTTTATATTTTATGGATTGCAGTATAAAACAGATATTTCAATATTTATAATTCTATAAAAGCAGATACATATGAGTCAATTTTTACAAGAGAGAAAAGCAAGAAGAGAATTTTTAAGGGAGCTGTCGATTATTGCCGGAGCGGCCGTGTTGCCGGCAGGCATTCTTTCATCCTGCAGCAGTGTTCCGGGGTCAAAAATGAGAATAGGTCTGGTCACATATCTGTGGGCCCAGCACTGGGATATCCCGACGATAATCAGGAACTGCACCGAAGCCGGCATAGGAGGTGTTGAGCTTCGTGTGGAACATGTCCACGGAGTCACACTTGATCTCACCGCCGCTGAGCGCCAAGAGGTAAAGAAACAGTTTGCCGGCAGCGCAGTTGAGATTGTAGGCATGGGAACTAACGAGCAGTACGACTGGACTGATCCGGCCAGGCTGCAGGAGTCAGTTGAGACAACCAAAAAGTGGCTGCAGTTAAGCAAGGACATAGGCGGATCAGGAGTAAAGGTCAAGCCGAACCAGTTTCACGAAGAGATACCACACAGTCAGACACTCGAACAAATAGGCAGGACCCTTGATGAACTTGGGAAGTATGCCCTCGACATGGGTCAACAACTCAGGCTTGAGGTACATGGCAGGGGAACCCAGGAGTTGCCGAATATTGCCGAGATAATGAGTTATGTAAAAAATGAAGGCACCACTGTATGCTGGAACTGCAATCCTGAGGATCTCATCGGTCAGGGACTTGAATACAACTTTAACCTTGTAAAGGACAGGTTTGGGGATATCTGTCATGTACGTGAAATGAATTTAGGTGACTATCCCTACCAGCAGTTGATGGATATGTTTGTAGCTATTGACTATAAAGGATGGATATTACTGGAATGCAGAACTGATCCCGCCGATAAAGTCGCAGCCTTAAAAGAGCAGAAGAAAGTCTGGGAGGATATGGTAGCAAAAGCACAAGCCAAACTATAGACTTATTAGTCCTCATTGTCGGGCAATATAGCCCCCCAAAAAATAACTTGAAAAATTTGCTAGATTTAAGCGTTGCCCCATACAGAGAAAACCGTAATATCTAAGATGCTTTAACATCACTTTTAAAAACTAGAAATTTGAATATGGCTAATTAAGGGAAGCTTTCAATTACATAAGGAGGTCAAGAGATAAAGTATCTGTCATTGGTTATTAGATAATGAAATTGAAAATATTGTTGATGAGATAAATTAAATTTTAGAAACAAAATCAAACACTTTTTTTAAAAAACGTTAATAAAATAAACCTATAGGTTGATTAAATGAAAATAATTCATATATTTGGAGAATGTCTTTATGCCATGAAATACGATGGTGAAATGAAAAATGAGTTTAGTCGGTTATTCGATTTATGGAATGATCCTGAGTTCCTTGAAGATTTTTTTAATGAACATTAAAAAGATTTGACTAGTGGATTTTGGAAAACTACAGGAGTATTTGATGCAATATTGGAAACATATGAATGCGCGGCTGAATTAGAAAGAAAATTAAAAGAGCTTGCAGAATAGGGTAATAGTGAACATCTTCCAGGACTTGAAACAATCTTTAAACCTTTACATAATTCTCAATCAAGTTTATACACGTTAAATCTTAGTAAGGCAAAGGTAACATGGTTACGAATTTATGCACTTAGAATTGATAAAGATGTTTATCTTATTACTGGTGGCGCTATAAAGCTTACTTTAATGATGGAAGCAAGAGCACATACGGAAAAAGAACTTAGAAAAATGAACATGTGTAGGGATTATTTATTAAGTCAAGGTATTGTTGACAAAGATGGTTTAATTGAAGAACTTGAAATTTAAATATTATGAGTAAGGCACTAGATAAAATAAAGAAAATTGCTACCAGCGAAGAGTTATCTTGGTTAGATGAAGCAAAAGAACGCCAACTAAATAAAGTGTGGAGAAAACGTTCATTTCAAATTGCAGCTAGAATCTTAATTGAGATTAGAAAACAAAAGCGAATTAATAGGATGACACAAAAGATGCTGGCTGAAAAAATGGGTGTAGCCCCACAGTATATCAATAAAGTAGTTAAAGGTCAGGAAAATCTTACATTAGAGACAATAGCAAAATTTGAAGAGGTTTTAGGAATTACATTAATTAATATTCCTGAACCTCAATTGAATTCTGAAATGGAATTTACAGATTCTATTTCTAGTAATAATATTGCTCAACAACAAAAAGACTACCAAAGCTATTTTCATAAAGTAATTTATTCTAAGCCTGAAGAAGAATCTAGTTTACCATTTGAAGATAATCTAATGATTGAAACAGATTAATAAGTGCCTATAACTTTTTCAGGAATGCAATCCGGTTTTTTCATGACGGATTAAGTCTCTATCCATTAAATTAACAGTAGAACCATAATTGCCGGCAAGAAAATGATTTAAAAGAGAGTTATAGTTATATTTTGGGATAAAGATTTTCCCGCTGCATCTGTTTATAATGGATGAAATCATTAATTTCGCACTATCAATAAAAGCCACTTTAGCTCAGTCGGTAGAGCAGCTCATTCGTAATGAGCAGGTCGCGGGTTCGAGTCCCGTGAGTGGCTCGGGGGAAGAGAGCGAAAAGCTCTCTTTTTGTTCTATAGATCAACCATTTAGGTTTTGTCAATCAACTTTTATCAAGAAAAAAGGGAAACATACGGGAAACATTTCCAGTTAATAAATTATATGAACTTTGTATCAAAGATAAATTTTTTGTCGTCAGTATAATATATCTTCATAATAAAAATATTCACATTATTGTCCTATCTTCTCGTGTTGACTTCCATATTAACCAGTTCATAATATCACCAACTTAAAACAATCATCCTTATTATTTTACCGCCTTTAAGAATTAGTCACAGGTATTTGTGAGCCGCTTACACTTCCAATACACAATATAAAGAATACTTCACCCAGACAGATCTTCAGCCAGCATTTCAGCTTGTTTTTTTCGTAGTTTCGTATTACTATCACCTATTGTCTAATAGCCTTTCTGAGC
>ENA-OSEO01001771-OSEO01001771.1-sediment-metagenome-genome-assembly--contig:-NODE-1771-length-35919-cov-4.337732_pt1 | contig 35919 bp, 27 predicted proteins | sample MGYA00237883_ERZ534232 | MGnify/ENA metagenome assembly ERZ534232 | reverse complement strand
GTCCTGGTGATCGGCGGCGGGAATGCGGCACTCGGCGCGGCGATAACCGCCCGGGAGAAGGGCGCAAGCGTTCTGATGCTGGAATGCGCGCCAAAGCACTTCCGGGGGGGAAACAGCCGGCACACGCGCAATATGCGCCTAGCCCATGAGACCGATTTTAAACCTTACACCGGCGCCTATCCGGCAGACGAAATGTGGGACGACTATATCAAGGCAACCGGTGGTGCAACCGATCTGGAATTGGCCCAAAAGGTCATCTACAACTCAGCCTCCGTTCTGGACTGGATGAAGGAACACGGCGTCCGGTTTCAGCCTGCCATTACGGGAACGCTTCATTTAAGTCGAACCAACGCATGGTTCATGGGCGGCGGCAAAGCGATGATAAACGCTTTATATCGCAGCGCTGAAAAATTGGGCGTTCATATTCGCTACAATGCCGAAGTGGTCGGGCTGGATGTCGTAGAGGGCCGTTTCCGCAGCGCGACGGTTCTGATGGACAGCCGCAGAACCGAACAGATTGACGCCAAGGCCGCCGTGGTAGCGGCCGGCGGTTTTCAATCCAATCCGCAATGGCTCAGAGAAGCTTGGGGCCCTGCCTCTGACAATTTCCTGATACGCGGGACGCCCTATGACACCGGCACCCTGCTCAAGATCCTGCTGGATCTCGGTGCGGAACCCATCGGCGATCCTACCCAGGCGCACATGGTTCCCATCGACGCCCGCTCGCCGAAATATGATGGGGGGATTGTCACTCGTCTGGATTGCGTAATCCTCGGCGTCGTAGTGAACAAAAACGGCGACCGCATGTATGACGAAGGAGAAGACTTCTGGGGTATGCGATACGCCATCTGGGGGCGCCTGATTGCTCAGCAGGAAGACCAGATTGCGTATGTAATTATCGATTCCAAAACCTTCGATCTGTTTATGCCCTCGGTCTTCCCGCCGATCACAGGTCAAACCATCGCGGAAGTGGCACAGCAGTTCGATTTGCCGGTCGCTAAGGTAGAAGCGACGCTAACTGCCTATAATCAGGCGGTTCAACCCGGAAATTTTGACCACACCGTCCTGGACGACTGCAAAACCAGCGGGCTGACACCCCCCAAAACACACTGGGCGCTGCGAATCGATCAGCCGCCCTTCTATGCCTATCCGCTTCGGCCGGGACTGACTTTCACCTATTTCGGCGTCAGGGTAGACAAGCGCGGCAGCGTTGTCATGAAAGGCGGGAAACCGGCCGGAAATATTTATGCCGGCGGAGAAATTATGGCGGGCAACATATTGCCGAAGGGATATATGGGAGGGTTTGGCCTGGTAATCGGTAATGTCTTTGGCCGGACTGCCGGGGCGGAGGCAGCGGGCTATGTGAAAAATGGCGGCTCACCGCAACGAAATTCAACGGCAAGGGAGGGGCGCAGCAGTGACACAGAATAATCTGATCAGCGAGGGGCAAGAAATGATGAGAATCTGCAATTCCTGCCGCTATTGCGAAGGATTTTGCGGTGTCTGGCGAGCGATGGAATACCGCCGCGACTTTCCCGCAGGCGACCTCACCTATCTTTCAAATTTGTGTCACGATTGCAGCGAGTGCTACTATGCCTGTCAATATGCCCCGCCGCATGAGTGGGCGATCAACGCGCCCCTGACATTTGCCAGAATTCGCGGCCGGTCATACGAGCAATACGCCTGGCCGGGAGCGCTGGCTTGCGCTTTTCGCGCCAATGGGTTGGTGGTTTCGCTGATTTCGGCTCTGGCGCTCATTGCTTTCATGTCCGGGGTCATTTTCATACAGGGCAGCGGCGCCCTGACGACGGCCGTTCCCGGCGGCAATTTTTACCAGGTTGCCTCCCATGCCACTCTGGTCGTTATCTTCGGAATCGTGGGCCTTTTCAGTGCCCTGGCGCTGGTAATCGGTCTGCTCCGCTTCTGCCGCGACATCGGTGAACAAGTTTCGGATCTGTTGAAACCTTCCGTACTAGTAACCACTTTTAAGGAAGTGCTGCAACTGGAGTATCTGGACGGCGCCGGATGGGGATGTACCTACCCGGGGGATGAAAGCTCACAATTGCGGCGCTGGTTTCATCATTTTACCTTCTACGGGTTTCTACTTTGTTTTGCGGCCACAACCCTCGCCGCTGCTTACCACTATGGGTTCGGGTGGCACGCACCTCACGACTTTACGAGCCTCCCGGTGATACTCGGAACCGCGGGGGGTATCGGACTGCTGGTCGGTCCGGGCGGTCTCTTGGCGCTGAAGCTGCGCCGTAATCGCGAAATCACCGATGAGAAACAGTGCGGGATCGACACCGCCTTTCTGGTGCTACTGTTTTCGACCAGTGCCACGGGCCTGCTGCTGCTGGTGTTGCGTGAAACGTCGGCGATGGGGATGGCATTGGTGATTCATCTGGGAATCGTTATGGCCCTATTCCTCACGATTCCTTACGGCAAATTCGTCCACAGTATTTACCGGTTCGCAGCCATTGCGAAGTACGCCCTGGAGCGTGAACGCAAGCAAACCATCGGCGTTTAGCAGCACGCTCAATCCGACGGCGGCCACATGACAGGTCCCTTGGTCAGCCCGCAGGCAGCGCATTGATTCCGGTGCAACAATTTGATATAGTCGCAAGTCAGAATCCGGATACGTTTCACAACCTGCTTTTAGGGGAGGATGCAAATGTCAAAAACAAGAGATACCAAAAAAGAAGACAAAAAAAAACCGTCCAAATCATTGAAGGAAAAACGTAAAGAGAAGCAGGAAAAAAAGAAAGGCCAATAGAGCGTATGCAACCCGGTGGGGCCGGAGTCAATCCATTACGGCGACGGCTTCCACCTCTATCAGATATTCCGGCATTGCCAGGCTTTGGACGATCAGCAAGGTGTTGGGTGGAAAAGGTTCCGTAAAGAAATCCCGGCGCACATTTTGAAAACAGTTCCGGTAGTGGGAATGCGTCAGGAACGTGGTCATCTTGACGATATGTTCCAGACTGCCCCCGGATTCTTCCAGGATATGCTTAAGGTTGGTCAATACCTGGCGGGCCTGGGTTTCAAAATCCCCCCGCCCGACGATTTTGCCGTCTTTGTCTTTGGCAACCTGACCGGCGATATACAGGGTTTTTCCGGCTTTGGCGACGTGGGAGTAGCCGTCGGTGGGGTGCACGCTTTTGAGCTTTAAGATTTCATGTACCATGGCGGTTCCCTCCTCACGCCTGCCGGATTCAATCCAACAGCATTGCATTAATTTTCATGGTCGACCCAGGATTCAGGTAATATATAAGGCACATCTCCACAATAAGTCAACCGCTTTGAGCAATGAATATAAAATCCCCCTCTTCAGCGGTCTGATTGAACAGGCACTGCTATCGATGAACTGAAGTAAGCATTATAATTTTGGAAATTGAAATTTTTCTCGACTTCAGGTATAGTCAATCACTTAGTCGGCGGGAATTGCTGTTAAAACACAGACGGCGCCCGAAAAATCAACTTTTTATCGTCCCAGGAGCAGCGCATGTCGGTTATCACCATATCCAGAGGCTCATTCAGCCACGGCCAGGAAGTAGCGGAGCGAACCGCCAAAAGATTGGGTTATGATTGCATCTCGCGTGAGATTCTGATCACGGCATCCAAAGATTTTAACATTCCCGAGATCAAGCTTTTCCAAGCCATTCATGACGCTCCCACATTTATGGATCGCATTCTTTTAAGAAAAGAAAAATACATCGCTTATATCCAGTCCGCCGTTTTGAAAAACCTGAAAAAAGACAATGTGGTGTATCACGGATTTGCCGGTCATTTTTTCGTAAAAGACATACCACATGTTCTCAAGGTCCGCATCATTGCGGATATGGAAGAACGCATTCGCATCGTGATGGAAAAAAACGGCCTATCCCGTGACGCGGCTGCCGCCGCCATTCACAAACTGGATGAACAGCGCCGCAAATGGAGTCAACAACTGTATGGCATTGAAACCGCCGATTCCAGCCTGTACGATCTGGTCATCCACATCGATAGAATCACGGTGGGGGATGCTGTGGACATCATCTGCCATAAAATCGGTTTACAGCATTTTCAAACTACCCCGGAATCCCGTCAGCAGGTAGAAGATCTCAGCCTGGCCGCTGAGGTCAAAGCCGCCCTGATCGATCTAAAACCCGATATCAAAGTTGAGGCGCGACAGGAGACGGTGCGGATAACGGCAAGTGCTTCGCCGGCCCAGAAATCAAAACTGGAAAAGGAGATGCGTACAGTCGCCGCAACGATATCCGGAATAAAAAATCTTGAAATTAACTGGCTATCTGTTGCACCTTACAGCATTGATTAGAAGATAAAACCCATGAAAATATTAATTGCCGAAGATGATGCCATCGCCCAGAAAATGCTGAAACGAAAACTAGGCGGTTGGGGCTATGAGGTTGTTACCGTTACTGACGGCCATGCGGCCTTGGAAAGGTTTCAGCAGGACAGCGCGCTGCGGCTGCTTCTGCTGGACTGGATGCTGCCGGGAATGGACGGCATTGAAATTTGTCGCAAATTAAAACAGCCGCCGACCGACACGCCCCTGTATATCATACTCCTGACTGCACGGGATGATGAGAATGATATCGTCGCCGGACTCGACGCCGGCGCCGATGACTATATTACCAAACCGTTTGCAGACAACGAGCTGCGCGCAAGAATCAATGTGGGGCGCCGGATGATCACCTTACAAAATGCACTGCTGGAAAAAGAAAAACTGCACGCCGTCTTTGAAACCGCCGGGGCCGTCTGCCATGAAATGAGTCAGCCGCTGCAAGTGATATCGGGGGTTGCTGAGTTGCTGCTGCTGGATGTGAAAAACACCGACCCGCACCATGAAAAATTGATGACCCTCATGCAGCAAACCGAACGAATGGGTGAAATATCCCGCAGGCTCATGAAGATGACCAGGTATGAAACCAAGAAATATCTTAAAGGCAAGATCGTAGACATCGCCAAAGCATCGGAAGAAACCATTTAGCGGATGAATTTGACTGCCAATAAGCCAAAAACGGAAATCAAAGCATACGGACTCCGCCTGCTGCTTTCTCGCCATCCCGAAGTCGCTAGGCTGAAAAGGAAACACGCGCCTTCCGTTCATGGAAATAAGTTTTGGAGCACAAGCTGGCTGCTGATCGACCACATTAAAAAAACCCGCTTGAAACCCGGTTCTAAAATCCTCGAAATCGGCTGCGGATGGGGATTGACCGGCATCTTCTGCGCAAAAAAATTTGATGCCGCGGTAACGGCCGTGGACATCGACCCGGATATCTACCCCTATTTGGATCTGCACGCCAGGATCAACAGGGTCAACGTGGAGTTTCTGAATAAAGGCTTTGATCAGATCAGCAGCCGGCGCCTGCAGGATGTCGAAATGATCATCGGTTCGGATATCTGCTTCTGGGACAATCTGATCGATCCCCTGCGCCGCCTTATTCAACGGGCCCGGCGGGCTTCGGTCGGCCGGATACTCATTGCAGACCCCGGGCGTCCGACATTCGACAGCCTGGTTGAAGCCCTCTCTCCGAAAAGAGGAGTGGAGGTCCTCGATCGCGAAATACATAAGCCCCGCCGGATGAGCGGAAAAATACTACAAATTACGGAAATAACCCGGTTGTTGAACCTATAGCGCCTCTTCATTGTTCTGATAAAAATGGCAAGAAGGAGGCTTCCATAAAAAATTTGCATCCCCACAGCCGGGATCTGATCGGCGGTTGCATCATGACGATCTTTCCCCGGGTGTTTTATTTCGCCGGGCAGTGTTCCGCTTGATTTTTTTCTTCGCCCGGCGAAGCGTTGCGCTCAGGATTTCAGGATCCACCGGCTTCTGTAAAAAAGCAAATGCGCCCAGTTCCATGCACTTTTTCCGTTCGGACGCGGAGCCATGCGCCGTCATGCCACTGGGCCTGCCAGGCATGAATAAAACCGGAAATGTTGATGAGATCGATGACCGCCATCAAAATGATGGCCGCCAGGACAGACAGGGGTAAATAATAGAGCAGCGGCGTAAAAAACAGGAGCACGAGGGCCACCGCCAGCCCGGTAATCACCCCCGCGAGACCGGAAACCGCACCGGTCTGCAGATTGACCGCCGATCGGGAAAAAGATCCGGAGGTGGGGTAACTGCTCGTAAAGGAACCGAAAATATTGCCGAGGCCCTGACCGATCAACTCCTGATTCGGATCGATTCGCTGTCCGGTTTTGGCCGCCATGGCCTTTGCGATGGAAATGGCCTCCATGAATCCCAGCAGAGAAATAATCGCGGCAAAGGTCAGCAGATGAAAAACAATATGAAATTCCATACGGGGAAATGATGCCGCCGGAAGCCCCTTGGGGACAAATCCGACCACTTTGCCGCCGGAGGTTAAGCGGATCGAATCGATCCGGATCGGCTGGTTGTCTATTTGGATACGCCACATCCGACCATCCTGTTGACCGTCACGGGAGGCTTCATTTTTCGACCGGAATACCCGGTTCCCTTCGGGATCGCGCAGCCCCGCAAGATCGATATCCCGCAATTTTTCACGATACCTCTCGGCCTGTTTTTTTTGCGCATCCATATGATGCGTCAAAACCGCAACCTGATGTTTGAGTTCCAGTGCCGCCAGCGGATGGAGCACTTTAGCGCTCCGGCTCAGTTCTCTGTTCAGCTCGCTGCGTTTGACGGAAAGCGACTGGACACTGTGCATCTCCCGGTTGTATCGCCGTATCAGATTTTTGACCTCCTGGGATTGGATTGCCGGCAGGGCCACCGGCGTCTCCCGATAAAAATCCATTCCCCACGACAGCAGACTGGTCACGACAACCGCCGCCAGTATGCCGGGAACTCTGGGGGCCAGCCGTTTTAAGCTGTACATCATAACAAAAGCCAGGACCCCCATACCCAGCGTCGGTCCGTGGGTGTCGGCAGCGACGGTTTTGATCAAACCGAAGGCGGCATCAAGGTGATTCGGAGCGCTATCCAGATCGACTCCGAAAAGATTGGGCAGTTGCGATGAAGCAATAATGATGGCGGCGGCATTGGTAAAGCCGTTTATGACCGGAAGGGAGAGAAAATTAATAACGATGCCGAGTCTCAGGATACCTAAAAAAAGCTGGATACCACCGACCAGAAGCGTCAGCAGCAGGGCATAGGCGATATAGCCCTGGCTTCCGGCTGTCGCCAGCGGCTCAAGGGTCACGGCCGTCAGCAGTGAAACCACCGCAACCGGCCCGGACGCAAGCTGGCGGCTGGAACCGAACAGAGCCGACACCAGCGGCGGCAGGAAGGATGCATACAGACCGTAATACGCCGGCAGTCCCGCCAGCTGCGCATATGCCATCGACTGCGGAATCAGCACCAGGGCCACGGTCAGCCCGGCGACGGCATCGGACTTGAAACTGTCGAGCCGGTAATCCTGGAACCACACTAAAAATGGAAAAATAGGTCGCTCCAAATTCAACCGCCAAAATTAAAGGTGTGAAGAAACCGGTATGGCATGGTAACAACTGCTGTTATTTGAAAGCCGGCCGAAAGTCTCGATCCAGACCTCCGGCAGCGCCTTAAAAAAATGGATGCCGGGGAGGAAAAACGGCTGATTAGCTCCGGAGCGGGCCGAAAGAGGCCTCAAAAAGTTCAAAAACCGCTTTGCGGCCGTCATCGGTCAGATTTCGGGTGCCGGTCCCGGCAAACGTCTGATCGGTAATCAGCGGCTTTTGGGCTATCCAGCTGTTATCCTTCCAGGCAAACCAGCCTTTGCGTTCCTGGTCGTACACACTGACCGGGCGGTTAAAAAGTTTGGCCAGCTCAACTCCCCAGCCGGTTCCTCCCTTAACGGTGTCATCCGGCTGTATCCAGCCGACGGCAATCACGCAATAGCCGTTGTTGACCATATGGAAAATGGACTGGATCACCTTGCGAATTTTATCAGCCTTTGAAAAGGTGCGGCCCACACGCAGAGAAACAATCTCCATGCTGACATTGCCCTTTTCAAGTTCCGCCGGGCTCAGCACCCGGACCCCTCGGGTGCGTTCGATATCGTGCCCCTCAAATGAAAAGTTAACTTCCCGAATTCCCCACCTCTCGGCAAGCTTCCCGAACTCGGCTTCGGCGCCCTTGTGTCCCCCGCTGTAAAGCGTAATATGCGAACGGTCTGTCATGATTTCTGTCTCCTTTGTTTGAATTCTGTAATAAAACCGAATCTGTCAAAATAAATGACCGGCTCTGGAATTTGTTTTCTTGACCCGTGTGTCCTTATTTTATCTTCATGCTGACGGCGCGCAGGGTATGACGTTTCTGGGCGCCAAGTTCGGTCTTGCGCATGCGAATGGAACGGGGGGTCACCTCAACCCGCTCGTCCTCACGGATAAAACTGACGGCCTGCTCCAGGGTTAAGAGCTTGATCGGCGCCAGGATGACATTCTCATCCTTATTGGCGGCCCGCATGTTGCTCAGCTTCTTTTCCTTGCAGGCATTCACGTTGAGATCGCTGCCACGGTTATGTTCCCCGATGATCATCCCTTCGTAAACCGGGTCGCCCGGGTTGATAAAAAGCCGCCCGCGCGGCTCCAGGTTATAGAGGGCATAGGGAACGGCCGTTCCCGTCCGGTCGGCCACAAGCGAACCGGTAAAGCGGCTGGGACTCTCCCCCCGGAATTCACCATATCCGTCAAAGTAGGGATGCATGATGCCGGTGCCATGGGTATCGGTGAGAAATTCGTCCCGGTACCCGATCAATCCCTGAGAGGGCACGGAATATTCAACCCGAACCCGGCCGTTGCCGTTATTGGTCAGGCCGATCATCTTGCCTTTACGGATAGAAAGCTTTTCGGTAACCACACCCATAAAGCGTTCATCACAGTCCACCAAGAGTCGTTCCATGGGTTCGAGTTTGCGTCCGTTTTCGTATCGGTAAATGACCTTGGGTCGACCCACACAGAATTCGTAACCTTCCCGCCGCATGGTTTCAATGAGGATGGCCAGCTGAAACTCCCCGCGACCTTTAATCAGGATACTTTCCTGTTCACCGGTTTCCTCGAGCTGAATGGCCACGTTCATCCGAAGCTCTTTCTGCAAGCGCTCGCGAATCCGACTGAACTGGACATGCTTTCCTTCTTTTCCGCTAAAGGGGGAATTGTTCACCGAAACCTTGATGGAAACCGTCGGCTGTTCAACTCGAATCCGGGGAAGCGCCCGGGGGGTTTCCTGATTGCAGATGGTATCCCCGATCTGGACCTCTTCGATGCCGGCCAGCACGGCAATGTCTCCCGGGTGGATTTCTTCAACCGCTTGCAGATGAATCCCTTGAAATATCTGTAGCTTGGCAACTTTAAGGGGCGTCTGCCGCCCGGCATCCCCCAAGCATACCAGATTGTCCCGGGCATGGGCGGTTCCGTTGAAAATCTTTCCAATTGCCAGACGGCCGACGTAATCCGAATATGCCAGGTCCGAAACCAGCATCTGAAAGGGAGCCCCCTGGTCATAGGCGGGTCCGGGAATTTCTTTAAGGATGGTTTCAAATAGAACGTTAAGATCCCGGCCGGTCTCTTTGAGGGTTTTCTGGGCGATCCCGTCTCTGCCGATGGCATACAGCAGCGGGAATTCGAGCTGTTCTTCGGTAGCGCCCAGATCGATCAGCAAATCATATATTTCATCCAAAACCGCCTCCGGCCGGGCATCCGCTCGATCGATCTTGTTGATGACCACAATAATCTTAAGCCCGGCATCCAGGGCCTTTTTAAGAACGAAGCGGGTCTGGGGCAAAGGACCTTCGGACGCATCCACCAGCAAAATCGCCCCGTCCGCCATGGAGAGTGCCCGTTCCACTTCTCCGCCGAAATCGGCATGCCCGGGGGTGTCAATGATGTTGATGCGAACGCCCTGCCACTTGACCGAGCAGTTCTTGGCTGCAATGGTAATCCCCCGTTCGCGTTCAAGTTCAAGGGTGTCCATGAGCCGCTCGTTCACATTCTGATTGTCGCGAAACAGGCCGCTCTGGCGGAACAAGGTATCCACCAGGGTGGTCTTGCCGTGGTCGACATGCGCTATGATGGCAATGTTTCGCAAATTGTCGTTTCTCAACTCTCCCGCCATCTCTCCGGTTCTCCCAGTGTTTACAATGGATTAAAAACGACCCGGCAGGTCGCGCCAATCCTTAAAGGTTATGATCTTTCCTATAGAAAGATGGGGGAGTATAAGCATAAAAATATAAATAACAAGGAATTTCCTAAAAAGATAAAGTCAGATAGCCGTGTAAATTCCACGCCGGATCCGGCGGATTTTACCTGTTTTGTTTAACCGAAAGATGATATTGCGGAGTTTTTTATCTTCATATCCGATTCGCTGCCGGATATCGGCAAAGTCAATCCCATCCTTGGATGCTTTGATGATATCCAGCACACTGTCCGAGGCTGTTTTCACAAAGCCGCCGTTCTCTGACCCGGTTTTAGCGCTATTTGTTCGGACGATACGGCTGCGCCGGCCTGAAACGGCCATGGCTTTCATCAGTTCTTCCAGTCGATCCATTCGGTTTATCACTTTTTCTATGTCGTTCTTGGTGGGGATGTTGTAATTCTGCATGAAGAACTTTACCATTGCATCAAAGCTGATCGATTTTCCTCTTTTTTTTGGCATGGGTCCCCCTGTTTTAAAGATCCGCGACGGCATTCCCCCAACATGAGAATTTTTGGAAAATACTCAATTCTCAAGTTTGAGGAATATGGAATTTTTTACCACGGAACATTTATCGACGAAACTATGCGAAAACACTTTAAAAGTCAAGCTTCGGATCGAAATCAACGAATACCTGAAACTCCTCGGCCTGCTTTGCACCGATCCCAAATCGTTGATTGGAGCATTGAAATGTAAAACCTTTCATGTTAATAAATTCGGGTTTAGGGATTTATATGCCGAAGAAAATGTTTCCCAAAATCGAGGGCTTTGGTTTGACTTCACAAATGAGAGGGGCGGCTGTGTCGATTCCGTTTGACTCCACATACGAATCTCCCTCGGGACTTGCCAGGCGGGAGCTGGATGCAGGCAACGCCATGAGGCGGGGAGGCGATAGTCCCGACATCGTCCCGGAAATTGCGACCTATTTCATCACCCGGGAAGTAGTTATAACCCTGCACGCGCGCAGGGTTCAAATGCATTTTTCCGGCGACTTGTCATGAAATCGCCTGCCCGTATTCTCCATATCCAAAACCTGTTCCCCAAAAAACAGCTGGGTCAAAATTTTTTAAGAGATCCCTCCACTGCCGAAATGATCGTAGAGCGATCGCAACTGACGCCCCGGGACGTCGTTCTTGAAATCGGAGCAGGCCTTGGCGCCCTGACGATTCCCCTTGCCCGGTCCGCCAAAAAAGTTTACGCGGTTGAAAAGGACGGCCCCCTGGCAGAAGTGCTGGCCGGAATCGTGAGATCCAGTGATTGCAACAACGTCACCCTGATCAATCAAAACATTCTGGATATCGATATCGAGCAACTGGCCCGGAATGAAAACTGCAAACTGGTTGTTGTCGGCAACCTGCCCTACAATATATCTTCTCAAATTTTGATCCAACTCATAAAGGCCCGCAAGGATGTCCGATTCTGCGTTCTTATGTTCCAGAAAGAACTGGCCCGGCGAATCATGGCTCCGCCCGGAGGCAAGGATTTCGGCCGTTTATCGGTCATGCTGCAATATTGCGCTGAAATCAAGCGCATGGCCGAGGTAAAGGCCGCGCTTTTTTATCCCCGGCCCAAAGTCAATTCGGAAGTAATAGCCGTTCATTTTAAAGATGCCCCGGATCATGCGGCCGAAGATGAGGCCTTTTTTTTCAGGGTGGTAAAAGCAGCATTTTCCAAAAGGCGCAAAACACTAAAGAATGCGCTCTCAAGCAGCGAACTCAAAATTGGCACGACAACTGCCGGATCCGTGCTCGAAAGCACGGGGATTGACCCTATCAGGCGCGCAGAGACTTTGTCAGTGGAAGAATTTGTTAACTTGAGTAACGCATTAGGTTTAATTGTTCTTCAGCTTCCTTAAACGAATTGCGTCACATAAACTCCGCCATGGAGACCGTCCGGTCGCCGAGCATGTTGACATAGCTTCCCATCTCGTTGTCGTACCAGCCGTATATGACCGCTTGGGTCAGGGGCACCCGCACAATTTTTTCAGCCAGTGAGGAAATCAGATCGGCATCAATCCCCAGCACTTTTTCGAGATCGATCTTGAGTTCGGCGGTGCGGGTATGGGTCTCGTATCCTTCGATGATGGCCGCCGCTCTCGGCACCCCGATCACATCGCAAGATACATTCTGTTTGACGGAATAATGCAGGTAGCCGTTCGGATCGCTTTCGGCCGACTTGCGATAGATGGAATTGATGGTTTCCCGGCGGATCGAGTCACCCGACAGCTCTTCCTGCAGGTTCAGCACCAGAATGATCAACGAGCCGGTGGTGCTGGGAATGCGCACGGATTCGGCAATAAATGCGATCTGCTTCATTTCCGGTATAACCAGCCCCAGTGCCTGGGCGGCGCCCGTCGTGGTCAGAATTATATTGTTCATGACGCTTCTGTTTTTTCTCAGATCTTTTGCGCCTGTCTTCGGCAGACGGTCCAGTACTTCCTGGGAACCGGTGACGGCATGCACCGTGGCCATGGAAGCCGATAAGATCCTCTTGGGACCGAAAAAGTTCATGAGCGGCTTGATCATATGAGCCAGACAGGTGGTGGTGCAGGACGCACTGGAAACTATTTTATGACGCCGGGGGTCATAATCATTGGGATTAATCCCCATCACGGTCGTCACGGCGTCCTCGGGCATGACCCGTCCCTTGTCTTTAATTTTAAACGGCGCCGACACGACCACTTTTTCAGCGCCGGCGTCCAGATGTCCGCGCAAAGACCCTTTGGGGTCGTCCGGCGGCAGCGTCGGGTCTAGAAACTGGCCGGTGGTGTCCACCACCAGTCTGGCGCCAACGTCTTTCCAGGCGATATCGGCCGGATTTCTGGCAGACTGTAAAAACCGGACCCGGACGCCGTTGATGCGCATGCTGCCGGTATTCTCGTCCAGTTCGCTGATGACCGGCTTGGCCTGATATCCATGGAGATAGGCTCCCAGCCGGCCATAGGTTGAATCTCTTTCGACATAATGGGCAATGTCCGCAAGGGAAGTCCCCGCCCGGCGTCCGATGTTGACGACCAGTTCGCTAAAATATTTGCGCCCTGCATGGTGCCAGACGGACAGCTTTCCGATTCTGCCGAATCCGTTGATTCCCAGCTTTAATTTGCCTTCATGATCGCTTGTCCCCTCCATATTTCCCCCTTTCTGAGACTGTGAATCCTCTATCCTTGAAAAGCGTCCCCATCCAAACCGGCAAAGGTGAAAATGCTATGCCGCTTTGATTTTCAGCAGCCCGTCATAGACAGACCCCTGCTGCCCGTCGATACTGATAAAAGCTCCTGCTTTTAATTTTCGGGTGCTGAAAACGCAGGTCCGTTCTTTTTCATGACAGATCAGATTGCCGCAGCCCACCACGCACGTTTTTCCCAGCCGGTGGGCAACAACCGCCGCATGCGACGTCAAACCGCCCCGGGCCGTCAACAGGCCGTCGGCTGCAAAAATCTCGCGGATATCATCGGGAACGGTATCGCTGCGCACCAGTACAAGGGACGTTGCCGGTTCCAGGGTTCTCCAGTTGTCGATCTCCTCCAGGCTGAACACGATCCGCCCGCTCATGGCGCCGCCGCTGACGCCGATGCCGTGACCTAAAAATTTCTGTTCGGAGGTTTCATCCAAATCAAACGTGATATAATCTTTGCGTTCTCGCATGGCCATGTCGCGCGTCTGTAGCAGGAACAAATGGTCCGGCGCGGGCGATTCAAACGTAAACTCCATCTCCTGGGGGCTCCATCCTTTTTCATAAATCAGATCATTGGCCCATTCTTCCAGCTTGTTGTAAATATCCGGGAAATGCGTCTCCAGGGTAATATCGGTGTCTCTCTTTTCAATTTCCTGCTGCGCTACGGATACCGGCAACGTTTTCACCAGCCCGGAAACCACGTCTTCGCCCTGGTTTTCAAGGGTAAAATCCCCCCACAGCCGTAAACTATCGCCGGACCACCTGGGGTTATGGGTAAAAATGACGCCGGTGCCGGACTTATCGGAAAGATTGCCGTAAACCATGGCCTGAAGGGTCACCGCCGTGCCCCAATCGTCCGATATCCCCATGATCCTGCGGTAGGCTTTAGCCTTGGAAGAATCCCAGGAATCGAGAACCTTTCCGATGATGACGTACAGCTGCTCGGAAGGAGATTCTTCGATGTAAATTCCGGCGTCCTGGATGCGCTCTTTGTAGGCCAGCGCCACCTGTTTCATCTGCACGCCGGTAAAGCTGCGCTTGAAGGGAACGCCGAATCGCACTTTAAAATCGTCGATAATCGCATCGAAATCATCCCGTTCAAGATCAAAGGACATGCCATAGCACTGGAGAAATCGTCGATAATTATCCCAGGCAAACCATTCGTTGCCGCTTTGCGCGGCGATCCCGGCGGCGATTTCCTCGTTCATGCCCACATCCAGAAACGTATCCATCATTCCCGGTTGTGAAATGGACGACCCGCTGCGAACGGAAAAAAGCAGTGGATTTTGAGGACTGCCGAAGGTCTTCCCGGTTTCCTTTTCCAATTGCGCAATATGCTGAGCGATCTGCTCCCTTAAATTCTGTTCGGCCGGCGGATAGGCTTTAATGACATCGAGTGAACGAAACACCTCGGTGGTGATAATAAAGCCGGGGGGTACCGGTAGACCGTATTTTTTCAGCTTGACCATGTTCAGGCCCTTGTTCCCCAGGTGGATGATCCCCGACACCTGGTTTTCAGCCTGGTTGATAGACGAAAGTGCGCTGCGGTGGTCATACAGGAGGAGCATCTGCAGTTTGTCTTTGGGCACTTTTTCGGACTGCTGGAAAATGGTGTTGAGGATGCGGCTTAAAAAGAGATCCATCTGTTGAAGCCCCAACGACAGGGCAATCCGCTCCCGAAAGAAAATTTCAGAGATCCGGTGCGTTATTTTTTCAGAATCGACATCGCGATCCCGGGGCAGATATTTCGGAAGGATCTGATCCACCGGAAGATAGTTCAGGATCCGGTCCAGGTTGCGCTCATGGATGTTATTGAAATAATCGTTGACGATATTCTGGACCGCCTGGGCGAACCCCTTGAAAATATCCAGGTACTGCGTAAAGGTAAATCCTCTGACTTCCAGGGAGTGGGACAGAAAGTCGAGCTGCCGCTCAAACTCAACCGATGATATGCCGTCGAGCTTCAATGCTTTATTAAACAATTTCAACCGTTCGTAAACCTGAAAAAAAGTCGCTTTGGTGATCAAACCCAGATCGATGGTGTCCACCAGCTCCTCAAAAAGAACATTGATGAGCGATTCAATCCGGAAGGTCAGCCCCAGGGCATCAAATTTTATTTCATGGTAACTCCCGTACATGGAAGGGATATCAACGGTAAAATGCCGTTTTTTATAAATATCTTCCCGGATTTGAAAGGTTTCGGGCGACAGGATGATTTTTTTCAGAATTTCCAGAAAATCCAGCAGGTCGAAAATTTTTTTCTTCAGGTCTTTTTCAGCCAAAGCGTCTCTTAAACGATTTAATTCCGGAAAGGCTTCCGCCCCGAGCTGAGCCAGATAGTGCTCCATCCCGCCGGCGTCCAGGCTATACTTCTGGTTCAGCAGCCGGTAGAACGCGATGGCCAGTTTGACCCTTTCCAGGTCCTGCGGGCTATCCGGCGCATACCTTTTCAGCAAGCCGTCGATTTTCTGCGACTTGGCCGCCAAAAAATCCCCGGGTATGTCAATGCCGTTTTCCAGCAGGTATGACAGCACATTGTGGACCCCGTCAATGAAGGACCCACAGGTCTTTACCTGATCGTAGATGCTGGGGGGTATAAATGCTTTTAAACCGCTTTTGTCTTTTGTTTTCCAGAAGTTCAAGGTGGCATCCATGAAATGGATGATGCGGTTGCTGCTCTCCACATGGCTTTGTTTTCGCAAAAAATGAATCAACACATCCTTACGGTGTGAGATTTCATCAATAGTTGTGGATATGTCGCGAAGCTCGCCCTCGGCGCCGATATCGTTGAAATAGGCCGGAAAAAGCCGCGCCAGTTGCTTGACCAGATTATAAACCGGCCCGATATCGCTGTTTAACAGGTGGGTGATATCGCGGGGAAAGAGATCGGTGTCCTTTATAAACACGCCGCACAGGGAAAGATGAATGATCAGCGCCGAAAGCAGTCGGGGCGACCATTTGGGATTCAGCTCGATCAGCTCCAGCCAGGTTCTGATATTCAGGATATGGGCGCTGTTGACCTTGATCTGCCAGTCGTTGCCGACACCGCCGATCCCGGGTGTCTGGAATCCCAGATCGATCATTGAATCAATAAAGTAGTTTATCAGGTCGCTTTGATCGGTCTTATAAACGGCTTTACCCATATTGAGCACGCAGGTCAGGGCCGTGGCCGGAAAACGATTGGTCCGAGTTTTTAATATGGAGAAGGTTTTCTGAACCAGCTGCTGGACGGTTTTGACATCCTCATGGCCGATCAGCCAAGTCAGGGTCCGGTTGATGTCCCGCAAGGCTTCTTCGTGGATAATGGAAAGACCCGCAATATTCATGATGTGGAAAATAAATACCAGCTTCCACATGTTGCCCTGGTCATGCGCGGACCCGGCCGCAAAAAGCTTTTGAGGAATGCCGCGGTATTGCTCCACGATCTGATGATAACTCGGCAGTTCCACCAGACGGTTGAAAACGGCCCGGGAACCGCCCGATTTCTCCTTGGCAAGAGTTTCCAGGGTTTCATTCAGCTCGCCGATATCCGCATGGGTAAGGCCCCTGAAAATATCCTCCAGGCGCTCCGGTTCGGGAACTGCGCCGATCTCCTTGACGAACCAGTGTAAGGGATCGTCTTCTTTCAGCCAGTAAGCGTATGTTTCCTTAAAGTATTTGATTAAGAGGGCATTGACGGGTTTTAAATCGAGGTCGCCGTCGGCAGGCAGTTTCATCAGTAATTCCGCCAGGCGTTTGATCTGATAAAAGCTCTTCAGAAAAAGAAAGAAATACTCTTTTTTGAACCGCCGGATCTGATGAAACGCGTTGTTGAGGACCGGCATGAACCGGCCGGTCTCGGGCCCTGCGGCCTTAATGACCTTCTGCAGAAACAGCAGCAGGTTGTCGGCCGCCTCGGCCTTCACCTCCAGTTCCCCCGCTTCGCTAATGGCATTGGCGAAAACATCAACGATGAGCGCCGCGGCCTGTGGTCCTTTGGAATGATGGATGAAAAGGTGAAAATAATCTAAAGAATAGCCTCGGGCTTCCTTGACGATAAACTGCCAGTTTCGATAGGGATGGGAAAGTTCCTTCAAGAACCCGTTCAACCCCTCGGCCAGGCCGTAATAATCCGCCATTATGTCCTGGAGTGCCGCGTATTTGGGGTCGATCCTCACATCGACCTGATAACTGGCCAGATTGACTTTAAGCGCCCTGGATTCAATCATTAAATTCTCCTGGAACTGAAGTGAGACTCTTTATACAGGGTAATGTACCAAAGGTCACTCGGGTTTTCAAGGGGATTGAAAACAGCCCGGTTTTAAATCCCCTGCATGCGATTCTTTTCAATTGAATGATTCTATCGGCTTGTGATAATGATTTAAGATAATGCCGAAGGTCATTTACGCATGACCTTCAATACAGTCTGTAATCGGAATAGGATGAACGCTTGAGTTTCCGAAACCCGGAACCCTTTCCCCTGACTGATGGGGGAGAGCCTAAACCATCTGGATGTTTTGTATCGTCATGTTTACCGAAAAGGCCCTGCAATCCGTATCGGCGATTCTCGTTAACGCCAACCAATCCCAATCCAAATCTTTGTTCATTAAGGAATCTCTGGAGATTCTGATCGATCTTTTCGATTGCACCGTTGCATCCGTTTGGCTTTCCGGCGGCGATCTTTATCAACTCGCTCAAACCGGATTAAGGCTTCCGGCAGCATCCCGCCTTGAAAACCGAATCGATGATCGTTTTTCGACGGATATCCGGACGGCTGAAAACTTTCCGGAAAATCTGGCACACTGGCTCCGCCGCAGGTCCCCGTCGCCGGCCTTCGGATTCAGCTGCTGCAACGGCATCTGCTGGACCGGAGATATCCGCAGGATTGAGTCTGAAAATCAAAATTCAGAAACGAAACTTTCCATTATTGCCGATATGGCCGGCAAGAGCCAGGCTTCAGTCATGCTGTCAATGTTTGACACCCGGCTGGACGGCAGGGGGATATGGCTGCTGTCCAGCGATCGATTCGATCATTTTACGCCTGAGCGGATATCCGGCTTCAAAGCTGTTTTGCCGATACTTGAAACCGCTTTTTTAAACTGGCATACCCAGTTAGCCCTCCGGGAACGGGTGAAGGAACTGACCTGTCTTTACCGGATGGCGAGGGTGGACGAGACGGCCCAAAAATCTCTGGAAGAGGTTCTGCGAGAAATTGTCGGAATTGTTCCTTACGCCTGGCTTTACCCTGAGGACGCCTGTATCCGGATTAAACTGGATGAGCACATTTTTACTCAAACCGGTTTTCCGGAAGATCAACCGAAACTGACTGCCGATATCATCATTAAGAACTCTCATCGCGGCATGATCGAAGTCGCTTATCGTCAGGACCATCCCCCGCTGGATGAAGGCCCGTTCCTGCAGGAAGAGCGAAAACTGCTCGATACGCTTGCCAGGGAACTGACCCTGATCATTGAACGCAAACTGTTTGAAAAAGAGAAGACTGAAATTTTAGACCGTCTCAAGCACGCCGATCGGTTGAATCTGATCGGGCAATTGTCGGCTTCCGTCGCCCACGAAATCAATGAACCGCTTACGGCGCTGCTCGGTTATGCGCAGCTGGCGGCCAAGTGCCCGGGGCTTCCGGAACAGGCCCAGGCCGATATCGACAAAATCATTTCCACTTCCCTGCATGCGCGCGAAATTGTTCGCAAATTGCTGATGTTCGCCCGCAAAATGCCGTCTCGCATCGGCGCAGTGGACGTCAACGACGTCTTGAAGGAAAGCCTGCACTTTTTCGAAACCCGCTGTGAAAAGGAAAAAATCGCGGTTGAACTTTGCCTGTCGCCAAACCTCCCTCCGATCCGGGCCGATGTGAGCCAGCTGCGACAGGTTTTTTCCAATCTGATCCTGAATGCCATCCAGGCCATGCCCGCCGGCGGCCGGCTGTCCCTGGAAACCCGTGGCTGCGGGGAAGAAATCCATGTGGCGATTCAGGATACCGGCTGCGGCATGAGCCGGGAAGTCATGGAAAAAATATTTATTCCCTTTTTTACAACCAAACCCCATTATCAGGGAACCGGCTTAGGACTGCCCGTCGTTCAGGAAATCGTTGCCGCTCACGGTGGAACGGTTTGTGTTCAGAGCGAACCGGGTCGTGGAACCCGCTTTGACCTTCGCTTTCCCGGCATGGGGCCGTTATAAAAGACGCATCGGCATGAAAACAGACCGGCACATTTTAGTTGTGGATGATTCCGTCGACACCGTGGAAGTGTTGCGCCGGAACCTTGCCGCGCGAGGATACCGTACGACCACCGCCCCGTCGGCCGAAGACGCCCGCCGTATTCTCGAAAGCACCCCCGTCCACCTGGTAATCACCGACATCCGGATGCCCGGCGCCGACGGGCTCGATCTGCTTCGCTATGTCCGGGAGAATTACAAAGATATCGGCGTGGTCATCATGACCGGATACCCCCGCTACGATGAGGCGATCCGGGCGATGAAGACCGGCGCCGAGGAATATCTGATCAAACCGTTTACCGACCAGGAGCTTTTCAGTGCGCTGGACGGCGCCTTTGAAAAACAGCGACTGCGGGAAAATCTGGGCCGCCGCACCCTGCCCCGGGCAAAATACGGCCTCATCGGCCATTCGGAGGGGATGAACCAGCTCTTTAACGAAATCAACAGGGCCGCTGACACCGATGCCACCCTTCTCATTCAGGGGGAAAGCGGTACCGGCAAGGAACTGATCGCCCGGGCCATCCATTATGAAAGTTCTCGAAATTCGGCCCCCTTTGTTCCGGTTAATTGCGGCAGCATCCCCGAAACACTGCTGGAAAGCGAACTCTTCGGCCACATCAAGGGCGCATTTACCGGCGCGGTCCGGACCAAGGCCGGATTTTTCCAGACGGCTGATACGGGGACGATCCTGCTGGACGAAATCAGTGAGGCCAGCCCCCCCATGCAGGTGAAACTGCTGCGGGTGCTTCAGGAAAAAGAAATCTACATGCTGGGCGCAACCCGTTCGTTAAAGGTGGATGTGCGCATCATCGCCGCCACGAATAAAGACCTGGCCGCTTTAACCGCAAAGGGCGCCTTCCGGGAAGATCTCTTCTATCGCCTCAACGTTATTTCGATCAGCGTTCCTCCCCTGCGGGACCGAGACGACGACATTCTCCTGCTGATTAACCATTTTATTAACAAATTCGTTCAGGAATATGGGAAAACCCCGCCGAAGATTTCCGACCAGGCGCTTAAGACCTTAAGCGCCTACCACTGGCCCGGCAATGTACGCGAACTGGAAAACGTGATCATGCGGATTCTGTCGATGACCCCGGGAGATATCATCGAGGTGCCGGATCTCCCCTCCCTGATGCGGTTTTCTTCCCTTATGGCCCGAAAGGCCGACCGAACCCTGGCAGCGGTCGAGGCTGAATATATTCGCAATGTTTTGGCTGAAACCGGCGGCAACAAAACCGCTGCGGCCGAAATTCTCGGCATTAATCGCAGAACGCTCAGGGAAAAGCTCAATAAGATCAAACCGGCCTGATCTGAAAAGGGGCTTTCAGGCGTCAGCGACTCTCTTGTGGCGACTGACATCCGGCATCTGTTTTTTCCGGCTTAGTTCAGAATCCTTTCCGGGCACTTTCTGCCCGCCGGCCATAAAATGCCCGCTCCCTCTATTTCAAATTTTTACCTTCCGTACAAGTATATCAAATTAAATTAGTTGGTTAAATATTTGTCAGGTTGGCACATAACGTGCTTTAGCGTGTGGGTGGAAGCCGAGCGGCCGCATCCGCCAACCGGGGCACGTTAAAGGACCGTTTAACGCTTCCTCAAACACACAGGAGGACGAAAATGAAAACCATCGCTCTTAAAACCCGCCCGGCCGCAACCTGCAAAATGGACCTTTGCAGCACCTGCGTTCATTATCCCGATTGTTCTTTCCGGAACTTATCGGCCCCCTCCGTTTTTTTCTGTGAGGAGTTCAGACTCATCCCCGACTGGACCGAACCGGTCGGAAAAAATAGAATTCTCTCCGGCCCCACCCTCGTCCGGCTGAATCCGGCACCTGCAGCGGCCGATAAATCCGAGCTGATGGGGCTCTGCCGCAACTGCGCCAACCGCCGGACGTGCGTTTACCCAAAACCCCCCGGCGGGGTCTGGCACTGCGAGGAATATGCCTGAAAGCGACGAAAACTGCCGAACCGGCCAACACAAATTTACCGCAACACTCTGAGGATCATGAATCAACATCACTGGGAAGAATTTTCTCAAAAGTTAAAGAACGCCATAGACGCCCGTCACCGCCAGGCGGCCGGCAGCATGTCGTGGCTGCTGCAAAACATGCCGTCTTATTTTTTCATCACCATGAGGGAAAAGACCGATGCGCTGATCAATCTGGCGATTCAGCTGCAATCGGTTGAAAGCAACCGCAAGGTCACGCTGGTTGATCGGGAAGAAGAACTGCTTATCGCCCGGCTCGACCGGCCCGGTTCCCTTTACGACACACTGAAAAATCTGTGGGGCAGGGAAATTTCGTATGCTGAAATTACGCACTCCATCGCCCCCATTCCCGGCGCTGACGTTGCCCTGGAGGTCCAGCGGTTCGAATTTGACTTAAAGACCGCTCAGGCGCTGCCGCTGGACGCCCAGAGCAATATTCCCCCAAAAATCCGCCGGTCGGTTGCTGAAGCACTGAAAGACCGCTACCCGGATTTTAATTTCAAAAAATTCAGGCGCACGATCGATCTGTTGTGGCATCATCATCCTTCCTATGTACGGATTTCACCATTTGAAAGAATCGCCAGAATCCTCTGGGTCTATCAGCAAACCCGGCGCAACAACGGATTTTTCTTCGACGTCGAAACAACCGAAGCCGGGAAGGCTCCCAGAGAGTCGCGCGTGCTTTTTGGTGTTGCGCTGCCACCCCGCAAAGAATTTCTATCCCAGGTCATGGAGGTTTTCCAGCGGCTCGACATCGGCGTGCGCCGGGCCTACAGCCTGACCCTGACCATGGACGAATCGCCCTGCTTTTTAGGAAATTTTTATGTCCGGGCGCACAACGGCGGCCTGGTCGGCAAAACATCGGCCCTCTGCCAACAGCTGCAGACGGAACTTTACAACACCCAGATCCTGGCCGCCGAGAGCGGCGCTTACACCAACTTTCTATCGGGCCGGATCATGACCGGCGAAGAGGCGTCCCTGACAGAGGCGCTGATCGCATTTTCCCATACCATGCTCAGCCACTGCCAGCCGGACCGGTTTGATCTTGAAACGGTCCGGTCGTCGTTTTACGCACACCCCGATCTTGTCCTGATGCTGATCAACCTGTTTCGCATCCGTTTTGATCCGCAGATTGAAGATCGGGATGAAATCTACCGCCATACCCTGGCCGAGGTTGAAAAGACCGTTTGCGGATACAACAGCGGTCAGCGCTACCTGGACGATATCCGCAGGACCATTTTCAAAACGGCGCTGCTCATGATCAGCCATACCCTGAAAACCAACTTTTTCGTTCCGGAGAAGCACGCTCTGGCTTTCCGGCTCGATCCGGCTTATCTGTCCGAAATGGACCCGGACCTGCTGTCGGATCTGCCCGCAGCCGTTCCGTTTCGCATTACCTTCTTTTTCGGGCGGCACGGCGCCGGCTATCATATCGGTTTTTCGGATATCGCCCGGGGCGGCTGGCGGACCATTATCGGCCGAACGCCGGATGAATACGTGACGGCCTGCAACAATCTGTTCCGGGAAGTGTTTGTTTTAGCGCACACCCAGCATCTCAAAAACAAGGATATCTACGAAGGCGGCAGCAAACTCACCGTGATCCTGGATGCCCGGGATCTGAACAGCTCGGATGCCGTCACCCAGCGGCTTTACAAACTCCAGTTCGGATTTATACACGCCTTTTTCGATATTTTTGTCACCCGAAACGGAACGGCCGGCGACGAGCGGGTGGTCGATTATTACCGCGAAGATGAACCCATTGAGCTGGGACCCGATGAAAACCTGCATGACGAGATGATCGAAATGATCGCACGGCTGTCAGTGGATCGCGGCTATCTCTTAGGTATCGGCGTCATCTCCAGCAAGCGCATCGGCATCAACCACAAAGCCTATGGCGTCACCTCCAGGGGGGTGGTAAAAGCCGCCGAAATCGCCCTTAAAGAGCTTAACATCGATATCCATCACGATGGATTTACCGTCAAAATGACCGGCGGACCTTATGGCGATGTGGCCGGGAATTCCATTCGCCAACTGCAGGAACAATGCCCCGGCGTCAAAATATTAAGCATCGTTGACGGCGGCGGCGGATTGTTCGATCCGGCCGGCACCGATCCGGAGGAACTCGCCCGCCTGATTGCAACGGCCGACATCGACCGGTTTTCTCCCGACGCCCTTCATCCCGGCGGATATATTCTGTTTCGCAAAGAGCGGCATCTGGATTCTTTTCGTGAACTCTACCGCAAGGCCGTTCGAACCGGTACCGGCATCGAAAATCACTGGATCACCGCTGATGAATTTCACCGGGAAATTGCAGGGCTCACCTTCGCGGTCAAAGCCGATCTGTTTCTACCCTGCGGCGGCAGGCCCGAAACCATCCACGCAGCCAACTGGAATCAGTTTTTCTCCGAAGGAGGAGAACCGAGCAGCCGGGTAATCGTGGAGGGGGCCAACTCCTTCATCACGCCCGAAGCGCGCATCTGCCTGCAGAAGCAGGGGGTTGTCCTGCTGCGGGACGCCACCGCCAACAAGGGCGGCGTTATCTCCTCTTCCTATGAAATTATCGCCAACCTTTTGATGAATCAAAAGGAATTTCTCAAGCATAAGGAAGCCTATGTGGCCGACGTTATTGAGATACTGAAAAGACGTGCCGGGGAAGAGGTAACCCTCATATTTAAACGGCATCGTGAAAATCAGGAAAATCGCTTATACACCGAAATCAGCGACGATATCAGCCGGGAAATCAACGACCACTATGCCCGCCTGTTTCACTATATCCAGAAAAGGGAACACATGGCCGATGAACCGATTTTCCGCCGGGTAATTCTGAATCATCTGCCGGCCGTCATTCGCAACCATCCGAAATATAGAGCCCGGATCAAACGGTTGCCTTCAAAAATCAAGTTCGCCATCCTGGCCGGCGAACTTGCCGCCGCCATTGTCTATCACGGGGGCTGGGAAGGGGATTTTGAAAACCGTCTGAGAGCCTTTGTAAAAGGTAAATTTTCCGCCCGGGAGGCGGAAAGATGATGAAAGCCTTCGCCACAGCGACCCACCGCTCTGTGGCACGAACGCCGGCAAACCTCCGGCGGGATCCCGGGGAGCAGGAAAAAAATGCCGCAGCCCTGCTGCGACCCCAAACCGCTGAACTGACCGAACGGATCAAGGAATTGAACTGTCTCTACGGCATTTCAAATCTTTTTGAAAATGAGGGCGTTTCCCTGTCGTGGATACTGCAGCGCGCAGTGGAGCTGATCCCGTCCGCCTGGCAGTATTCCGAAAATGCCTGTGCGCGTATTTTGCTGAACGATCAGGTATTTAATACAAAAAAATTCAAGGAGACGGCCCTGAAACAGAGCGCCGAAATTGTTGTAAATGGTCAAACGGTGGGCAGGATCGAAGTTTTCTATCCTGATGCGGAGGCGGCTGCTTCCGCCGGCCCGTTTCTGGATGAAGAAAGGCGCCTGCTGAACGCTGTTTCCGAACGCCTGGGCAAAATCATATGGCTGAAACGGGCGGAAGAATATCTGAAAGAAAGCGAGGAACGTTACCGCATCCTGACCGAACAGGTTGCAGAAGGGGTAACGCTCGTTCAGGATGGCCGCCTCTGTTATGCGAACCCGGCATTCTGCACTTTTTTTGGACTGGGGCGCCCCGAAACGGTCATGGGAAAACCCGTCGCCGCCCTGAAGATCGGCGCTATCACCGACATCAAAACGGTTTTTGGATCGCTGCGCAGCGATGGCGGTTCTGAAAAAAGCGAAACCGTTTTTTCCTCTACCCGCGATGATCAACCCAACTGGTATCAGGCCTGCCGATCCCCCATCACCATCAAGGGCCGGCCGGCCATCCTTTCCACTTTTAGGGACGTTTCCGAAATCAAGGCGCAGGAAATAGCCGCCAGTATCAAAGCCGAAAGCCTGCATCAGGAAAACCTGGCACTGAAATCCACCCTGAAGGATCGCTACCGCTTCGGTAATCTCATCGGAAAATCCACCGCCATGCGGGAAGTTTACGAACTTATTCTGAAAGCCGCGACAACCGATGCAAGCGTCGTTATTTTCGGAGAATCCGGGACCGGCAAAGAATTGGTTGCCCGGGCCATTCATGGACAGGATGTCCGGAGAAAAGGTCGATTCGTCGCGGTTAACTGCGGCGCAGTCCAGGAGACGCTTTTCGAACGGGAATTTTTCGGTCACAGCAAGGGCGCCTTTTCCGGCGCCCACGCCAATGCCCCCGGTTTTCTGGATCTGGCCGACGGCGGAACCCTTTTTCTGGATGAAGTCGGTGAATTGACGAACCCGATGCAAGTCAAACTGTTGCGGGCAATCGAAGGGGGCGGTTACTGTCCGGTGGGTAATACCAAATCCCGCTTTTCCGATTTTCGCGTCATCTCGGCATCGAACCGTTCGCTCTCGGAAAATATCCGCACCGGCCGCATGCGCAATGATTTTTTTTTCCGAATCCAGGTAATCCAGATAACCCTTCCGCCGCTACGGGAAAGAAAAGAAGACATCCCGTTGCTGGTAGAACATTTTCTTAAAGAAAACCGGAACGATACCCAAACGGCTTGCGTTCCGGGATGGCTTCTTGACCGGCTGGCCGATTATGATTGGCCTGGAAATGTCCGCGAGCTTAAAAATGTGCTTCAGCGCTATGTGACGCTCCACCGGCTGGAATTTTTTAACCCGCACCGTTTTGAAAATGCCGCGCAGAGTCCGGCCTCGCTGGAAATTCAAAAAGCAGTGGCGGGTCTGGAAAAATCCATGATTTACAGCGCCATCGGGCAGGCCCGCGGAAACCGGACCCAGGCGGCGAAACTGCTGGGGATATCCCGTCGTGCGCTTTTCAGAAAACTGAAAATCTACAAAATGACAATATCGCCCGCTGCGGGCGATAACGCCCATGCTGCTGTACCGCTTGAAATCGAAAGGTAAAGCTGATTTTTACGGCAACCGGTCGGGCGATTCTGGCACCTGCTGACTTATACATGCACTCCTGAAGTTTCTGATTCCGCACCAAATCCATGGCCTGGAGAGCTTTCAATTATTTGGCACTGTTTTTGCTCCCATAAGTCGCAGGATTAAATTTTCGGCAACCCGACAGGGACTCAACGGGCAGAGAACGGTTCGACATGGAGATCATCAGAAATAAGGCGTCCGGGAAATACTTCATTATCATCAGCGACTATGAAAACGGAACAGGACTCATGGTCACGCCGCAGGGAGAGGTCAAAGGGCTGGAGCTTCATCTTTTCGATTCAGTGGAGGCCGTCGACCCGGACGGTACATTTACTGGCAAGTTGCTCAGCCGGCCTCAAATCCAAAAATACCGGGAGTATCTGGACACCCTGCTGCCGAGGAGCTGACGCCCGTCAAATACTACAAATAGGAGAGAGAACAAGTGGATAAAGATCCTTTCGGCAACCTTCAGGAGTGGGGCGCGGTCCTTGAGCAGCTTGATGAGCTGGAGCAAACGGACAAACTGGGCGATTGCCAGGCCGGCCTGATTCGAATTCTCAGATTCAAAGGGAATTGGCGCTTGCGGGAAACCGTGCTGAAATCCCTGGCAAAAATCGAGACGCCCGAGGCGCAGCTGATGGAGGAAGTGCTCCATCTCATCATGGACGACAATATCTACTATGAGGCCAGAATTCTGGCCTGCGAAGCGCTGCAACAAATCATCAAACGGCTCCGGCTTCGGCAAAACGGCAACGGGGCCATTGCCTTAGCGCCGATTGCAGCCGAACTGAATTTACTGATGAAGGCCCCGCAGCCTCCGATTTTTTTTAACGCGATCGACCGTTGTCTCCAGGGCATGCGATAGGCGCTGTTGATTCGTCCTTATCAGGAGTGTGCACTTCATCTGCAACCATCTTGCCATGAAAGGAAACCAAAAAATGATTATCGGGATCCCCAGGGAAATTATGCCGGGAGAAAACCGCGTGGCCGCCATACCCGCAACCGTTGCAAAGTTTGCCCGCCTCGGCTACGAGGTGCATGTGGAGACAAACGCCGGCCGGGGCGCTTATCATAAGGATAGCGCTTACATCGAGGCCGGCGCCAAAATTGCGGCAGACGCCGCCGCCCTCTATGCCGGCGCCAATCTGGTCCTCAAGGTCAAGGAACCGATGCTGAACATCGATCACAGCAAACACGAAATCGACCTGATGCGACCGGGAACGGTCCTGATTGCCTTTCTGCATCCTGCCGCGCCTGGAAACCATGCAATGGTCGAAAAACTCCGCGATATGAATATCACTGCGTTTACCATGGATGGAATCCCACGGATTGCAAAGGCCCAGCGGATGGATGCGTTGACGTCCATGAGCACGATAACCGGTTATAAAGCGGTCATGATCGCCGCCTCGCATCTGCCCGTCATGCTGCCGATGGTCGGAACGGCGATCGGTCCCTTGAAGCCGGCGAACGTGCTGATCGTTGGCGCCGGCGTTGTCGGCCTGCAGGCTATCGCCACCGCGCGGCGGCTCGGGGCAGTTGTCAGCATCGTCGATATCCAGGCCAAAGCCCGGGAAGCGGCACAGAGCCTGGGCGCCAAAGTCGGAGGGTTTGAAGTCCCCGATGACATCGCCTGCGAAAAAAACGGATATGCGAAAGCACTGCCGCCGGACTGGCTCCGCAAAGAACAGGAAGCGATTTTCCCCCTGCTGAAAGAGGCCGATGCCGTCATTCTGAGCGCCCTGGTCCCCGGGGAAGTTGCCCCGCTGCTGATGACCCGGGAGATGCTCCTCGACATGAAACCGGGATCCGTCATCGTCGATGTCGCCATTGATCAGGGCGGCAACTGCGCGGCAACCGTTCCGGGGGAGCAGACGGTTTTTAACGACGTGTTGATCTGCGGAACCAAGAATATTCCCGGATCGGTCCCGGTCCACGCCACCTGGCTGTATGCCAACAATATTTTTTATTTTATTGAAAATCTTTACAAAAATGCTCACGGCAAGTTCGATATTCAGGATAAAATCGCCCGCAGCGCTCTTGTCACCGACGACGGAAAAATTCTGCACAGGGGAACATTAAAGGCAATGGCGCGGGGTTGATCACATGTTCATCAACATTAAAAAATCAGAGAAATCATGAAAACGCACCCGTGTCGGGCATAGGTGCGCCGTGGGAACGCTTCGTGCGACTGCCTCACTAACAGCAAATTTCAAGGAGGTTCGGGATGGTAAAGACAAAACCGGAACTCAAAATGAAGCGGCAGAAGGTTGTATTTTTATTTGAATCAGCCGAGGCCCGCGAGGTTTTCCTGTCGGGAGATTTTAACAACTGGAACCCCAAATCACACCCCATGAAAGATGACGGAAACGGCAGATGGAGCCGAATCGTAATGATGCCTCCGGGAAAATACGAGTATAAGTTTATAGTAGATGGGCAGTGGATGGAAGATCCTCAAAACAACCAGAATTGTTCGAACACTTTCGGGACTTGCAACAGTGTGCTTATCCTGTATCCGAAATAGGTAAGCCGGATTGCAAAAATGGCTCGGCGGGAGCTTGCCGAACCATCACGCGCTCTAACCATATCGATGAGGTAATAATATGACCGATATTCTTTTCATGGCTGCAGTGTTCGGCCTATCTTTCGGGGTCGGGTACATTCTGATCGCCGATGTCCCGCCCTTGCTGCATACGCCATTGATGTCGATGACAAACGCCATTTCAGCCGTGGTTATTTTCGGCGCTCTGGTTCTGTTGTCCATTCCGCAGGGAGGCTTCGAGTTGACACTGATGGCAGCAGCGATTATTGCAGCGTCCTTCAATATTATCGGCGGGTTTTTTATTACCGATCGAATGCTTAAAATGTTTAAAACCGAAACCCCGGTTTTTAGCAACGATCCGTCCGGGAAAAGAGATAATAAATAACAATGCCTGCACACTTTGTCAGCGGCAACACGGAAGAGCGTAAATGCATATCAGCCCAAACCTGATTCTGGATCTTATGATCATCCTGGTTCTACTGGGAGGCATCCATCTTTTTAACAAACCGGGAACGGCCAGACAGGGAAACCTGATGGCGGCAGTTGCTCTGGTATTCGGAGGGGGAGCGACCCTCTGGCACAATGGTCTTTTCTACCCCGGGCTGCTGGCAGCGGCAATGGGAGCCGGTGCTGTTTCGGGGTGGCGACTGGCCCTGCGGGTCAATATGCTCCAGATACCCGCCATGATCGCATTTCAGCATGGCGCCGGCGGATTAGCTGCATCTCTGGTGGCCTACATTGAACTGGCCGACAATGCCGTAACGTTGGGAGGTGTAAACCAGGCTGCCGGTATCATCAGCCTTGTTATCGGCGCCGGGACATTCAGCGGGAGTTTGATTGCCGGCGGAAAGCTGGCTGCTCGAATCCGACAGACACCGTCTATCCTGCCGCACCACGGTCTGTTGCTACTGCTTACGATATTCTTGATTGCGGCACTTGCCATCCTCAGTATTTTTTTCATAAGACCGATAGCAGTGTTTTTCCTGATCGGGATGACACTGTTTGCCGCTCTTCTGGGAGTTCTTTTTTCCATAAGGATTGGTGGCGCAGACATGCCGGTCCTGATTTCGTTTCTCAATGCCACCGCCGGTCTATCCGCGGCATTGTGTGGCGTTGCAATGCAGAACAGGCTGTTGATCACATTCGGCGCAACGGTGGCTGCATCGGGATCTATCCTAACACATGTCATGTGCAGAGGGATGAATCGGGGAATTCTAAAGGTTTTTACCGGAAGCAAGGGTGGCGTGAAGTTTCAACCGGCAATCATATTTAATCTTGACGGGACAGTTCCGAAAATGGAAACACAACCGCCTTTTCGCAATAATACCCCGCTGGACAACCTGCTGGCGGCGATTGCCGCAATGAAGGAGTCCAAAAATATCGTGATCATCCCGGGCTATGGTATGGCCGTGGCGCAGGCACAATTCAATGTGGTCAAACTTTCAACAAGACTTGGCGAAATGGGAAAAACGGTCCGGTTTGCGATTCATCCGGTGGCCGGAAGGATGCCGGGCCACATGCATGTTATGCTGGCTGAAGCGGAAATCGATTACGGCCTGCTGTATGAAATGGATACGATCAACGAAGAGTTTAAAGCCGTCGATCTGGCACTGGTGGTAGGCGCCTGTGACGTTGTCAATCCCGCCGCGATGGCCATTGAAGGGACTCCGCTTTCGGGCATGCCGATCCTGATGGCCCATAACGCCAGGAAAATTATTGTTTGTAATCTGGATGAAAAACCGGGATATTCCGGCGTGGAAAATTTGCTCTATCAGAACCCCAAAGCCATACTTCTTTTCGGAGACGCCCAGAAGACAACGTCGGCACTGATTGAAGGACTTTCTGAGCAGTTTGCGGACGAGATGTCCGGTACCGTACCCTGAACCTTGAGACAGCAGTGCTTTAAGCGGCTGAGGATGGAAAGTTCTTCATACCCGGCCATGCACGCATACAGGTGCTGAAGTTTCTTGACAAAAATAACGCACTGATTTAATTTTCAGGGGACGGTAGATGTTTTTGGCGCTTTCACATGAAAGAAAGCTGCCTTTTTGCTTATCTACTTTCTTTTTTTTTATCCTTTTACCGTGGCCCTCTCTTCCCATAAAAAATGAAAAACAAAAACAGGCTGTTAAACTTATCGATGGTTGAAGAAATTCAAAAGTCCCGTCAAAATCCACCTTCATGCCGATGGCATGATCGTCTTCTTTTTGATCGGAGGGACCATGAGCTGATTCGGATTGTCAACGATGTATGCGCCAGGGGTCACGATTATGACTATGCCCGTCGGCAATATTACGCTTATTTTCATCCCCACGGCATCAAAGAAATGGCTGAATCAAGAAGCTTGCGAACAGCCTATGCGATGGTTCATTTACTTACATCACTGGAAATCGGGGGAATGGATGATCGCCTCGGCGCACTTCGCTCCCTGCGAGCTGAAGTACTGGATATCGCCGAGGGCCCAATGCCGAAGAACACGGCGCGGGTTTTAATGCAAATCATGAAGGACATCGTTCGCACCCGGCAAGACCTTAGACGGCAACTCGAACTGGCTCACGATTTCCGAATTACCGCTTCGGGCAAACCCCGGGTGGTCCGAAGGCAGCTCAGTCGCTATCATCTCCTTGAAATGCCGGAAGAGTGGAATCAAATTACATTCGACGACCATGTCCATGATGTCAATACCAAGGGGCGAAAGTCCTCTACCCACCTGATTATGGATGCCTGGATAAAGGGCATCCGGCGATTGCGGGTCGTTCATTACAACTATATTGAACCGCGCTTTGCGGCCGAGCTTTTGGAAGCCGCCCGGGCCATGGAAATCGACATCCGCATCGGAATTGAATTTTCAGCCAGGTTCAGAAACAAGTATATTAATCTGATCTGGGCGCCCAGAGGGTTCCCGGATTCCCAGGCTGTTCTCTGTTTTCTTGAAGAGCCGGAGGTTGTGAAACTGATGGCGGAAGGTCGCAAGGTTTCCACCTATCAGCAGTCTTATGTAATAAATTTGCTTCACGCGTTTAATCGCAACCACCTGTCGAAGGTCGCAAGCGCCTGCGGCATAGAATTGGCGCCGATTGATGAAAAAGAGTTTCTCATGTTTGTCGGTATCGGTCAAAAGTCGACTTTACATCTTGAAAAATTTATTCATCAAAAAATTTTAGCGGCGCTGCAACAAAAAGCGCGACAACTCCGAGAAGACTATCAACGAGCTTCCGGGGATGAACGTCGCCGGATTGACGCATGGTTCGAAGAAAAAAATCATCTGGACATAGAAACGCTGGTTGCAGGCTTCCTGTCCCCTTCCAGCAACCCCGATATCCCTGATCCCTCCGTTCCATCGGACGGCCCGGAAGTTCCGGCGATGATGAAGCTCACGCCGGTTGAACTGCTCAACCGTCTGGCGGCCTTACAGTCAAACTTCCGGGTTACCTTGAATCTCACCAATCTTGAAGTCGAAGATGTGCTGGAATTGATTTACGAGTGCGATGGGACGATTTCAAGACTGGAACTCTTCAACCTCAAAGACTGGGCTTCAGGAAAAACAGGACATATTTCCGCTATCAGCCGACTCCAGGAAGCCATCAACGGACAGAGACCCATCGTTCTGAAGCAGTTGATTCAAGAAATCATTCGGAAAGTGAAAGCCGATAAACGGCAACCCCAAAAGACGCGGATTGAAAAACTGACTGCCATTCTTCACGATATCATCTCCCTGCAGATTATGTACAAAGCAACACCGTTAAAGGCCCGCCTGGGAAGTGATTCCACAGGACGATTATTGCGATCGCACGGCATGGGCCTTGCGGTAGTCGCGACACTGCCTCGAAAAGCGCGTAAACAGATTAAGCGGGATATCGGCGCCGGGAGAGAAATTATTCCCATTCGAATCACGATCCACAAACGCTACACTTTCCTGCCTCGCAAGAATATGAACCATCGGGTCTTGTATGTCGTCAAATCCATTCCGCTGCTGAGACGGCTGGGTTTTAGCCGCAAAACGGACTGGAAAGTTCTGATTGATGAAACGCGCTTGGCTGAAAAGGGAAATGTGGTTACCCTGGGCGGAGCCGAGAAAGCGATTAATAATGAACTTTCTTTACAAGACCTCGGACAGAATCCGCAACCCAAGGGAATTCCATGGGGGTACTTCAATTCCCATTTACGGAACATACTAAAAGTGGTGATCGGATTTGTGCCGGCATTCGCCACCTTCGCGCTCACAAAGGACTGGTGGCTGCTGACTTATTTCGGCGCTTTTATTTGGTTCGGCATCACCGGGGTTCGCAATGTGCTTCAGTCCGTTTTAGGCGGCGGCGGGTTTCGCCGATCTCCCTTGCTGAGATGGAACGCCTATGTCAGCTGGGACCGGATCGCCGATTCGCTCCTTTTTACCGGATTTTCAGTGCCGTTGCTGGAATATTTGGTAAAAACCGTCATTCTGGATCGAATGTTTAATGTTACGACCGCAACCCAGCCGGTCATACTCTATTCGGCAATGGCGCTGGCCAATGGGGTCTATCTGTCCAGTCACAATGCCTTCCGTGGGCTCTCAAAAGGTACTGTTTTCGGCAATTTCTTTCGCAGCATACTATCCATTCCGATTGCTATCGGACTCAATTATACCGCAGCGGCCATATTGACTGCCGCCGGAGTAGCCGCGGCCGCCGGGGCGCTTCAATTGTGGGCGGCGATCATATCCAAGACCGCTTCGGACATTGTAGCCGGCATTATCGAAGGCACCGCCGACCGTTTCATGAATATCCAGCTGCGAATTCGCCAATATTCCAAAAAGCTATCTGATTTGACAGACATTTACACTCAATTGGAGCTCCTTTTTCCAGAGACCGACGCCTTTGAATTCTTAAAAAACCCTAAGCATATCAGGGAAAAAACCCATGCGGAAGCGCAGGCATTGGAAAAAATTATCTGCATTCACGCCCTGGACGGCCTTTATTTCTGGATGTATCAACCGCGCGCCCGCAGCGCACTTCGTCAACTCCTGAACTCAATCTCGGAAGAAGAGCGGCATATCTGGGTCACCGCTCAGTTCACTTTGCAGCGCCAGAAAGAAATCAGCCAGATGTTTATAGACGGCATCCTCGGACCCGATTTTGGCCGTGCGCTTTCGTTTTATTTGTCCCGTCATCTGGAATATCTGAAAGAGATGAAGTATTTCGCTTAGACGTCGTTTCAATACTTCGGATCAGGTTTGCGAGCAAGACGCCCCGCCCGCCAGCGGCGTGACAATTCAATGCTTTCAGTTCTTGACCAGATCAGAGGTGCAGTTGGGACAGCGCGTTGCCTTTATCGCGATGGTGCTCAGGCAGAACGGACATTCCTTTGTCGTCGGTTCCGGCGGCGGTGCATCCTCTTTGCGATGCAGATTGTTAATCCCTTTGATCAACAGAAAAACGGCAAATGCAACGATTAAAAAGCTGATGACGGAATTAATAAAAACACCATAGTTTACCGTGACAGCCCCGGCCGCCTGGGCATCGGCAAGGGCCGCGTAAGGGGCGGCGGCCTTTGCGCCCTGCTTCAGGATGACAAAAAGGTTGGAAAAGTCGACCCCGCCAAGGAGCAGCCCGAGCGGGGGCATCAGCACGTCCGCTACCAGACTTTTGACGATGGTTCCGAAAGCTCCGCCGATGATGATGCCGACGGCCATATCAACCACGTTGCCGCGCATTGCAAACTCTTTGAATTCTTTTAGCATATATTGCCCTCCTTTTTATTTGTTAAGCAATCCGGGGTGTTTTCATACATATCCGTATCCGCTGAGACCGTTATGGATTTTCCAAGTCAGATGATCTTTATTTATATATATATTTTAATAAAAATCAATCGAAATTTTTAATATAATCGGGTTGTTTTGCTATAACTTGTCAAAAAACCAGCGCTAATTAAACGGGTTTTGCTTGCACTAAAAGATTTATCGGATTATCGTAACCATTATCTGAAAAATAATTGTCGCCAAGAAAATTTAGGCTCACGTTTGTGAATGTAGGTATTTGATTCATAGCAACCAAATGAACATTGAAAGGAGGATATGATGAAACGAAAAACTTTAAGGGTAATTTTGATGGCTCTGGTATGGGCGTTGATCGTTTCAGGCAGCGCAGTTGCTGAGATTCGCGAGGGTTTGTTTTCAGTAAGCCCCCAGCTGGGCGGCTATCTCTTTGAAGGCAATCAGGATTTGGAACATGGGTTTACCTTCGGGCTGGGCGCCGGTTATAATCTCACACGGAATTTAGGTGCTGAATTCGTTTTAAATTACCTCAACACGGAAACGGACACCGCTGGAACGGATGTGGACGGATATCTGTACCGGATAGACGGCCTTTATCACTTTATGCCCGAAAGCAGGCTGGTTCCTTACATTGCCGCCGGCATTGGCGGGATCACGCTCGATCCGGACAACGGGGACAACGACACGAGTTTTTTAGTGAATTACGGCGGCGGGGTAAAGTATTTTTTAACGGAAAAGATTGCCGTGCGGGGCGACCTACGCCATGTCATTACCTTTGACGACACCTATAACAATCTGATCTATACGCTGGGAGTCGATTTTCTTTTTGGCGGGAAGAAAAAAGCGGCGCCCCTTGCGGTGGCGGCTGCGGCTGCAGACCCTGACAGTGACGGCGACGGCGTGGTGGACAGCAGGGACAAGTGCCCGGAAACCCCCAAGGGGACCACGGTGGACAGCTTCGGATGCCCCCTGGATACCGACGGCGACGGCGTCTATGACTACCTCGACAAGTGCCCCGATACCCCCAAGGGCGTCACGGTCAACAGCTCCGGATGCCTCCTGGATACCGACGGCGACGGCGTCTATGACTACCTCGACAAGTGCCCCGATACCCCCAAGGGCGTCACGGTCAACA
>ENA-OSEO01001769-OSEO01001769.1-sediment-metagenome-genome-assembly--contig:-NODE-1769-length-35950-cov-3.549856_pt1 | contig 35950 bp, 27 predicted proteins | sample MGYA00237883_ERZ534232 | MGnify/ENA metagenome assembly ERZ534232 | reverse complement strand
TTTTGACCGATCACCCTGATTGGGCTGACCAGCGGGGAAAAATCCATTTCTGGAACTTCCTTCCGCCTTCAGGACTTGACCGACTCCTGGCTCTGTATGAACGGGTTGCTCATAAGACGTTGCGCATTTCAAAAACTTTTGGCATCGAAGGAAAAAAGCTGCTTCGCCCGGAAGACGATTACAATGCTCTCAAAGATTTCAACTCAGCCTATGAAGGTGCGACCACTGAAGCTGAAGCGATGCGCCTGGCATATCGCGAGCTTCTAAATCAACACCCCGGTTTAGAAGAGCAGTTAAAAACCATGCCCCTGAGGGTTTTCAGTGGGAAAGCACACACCAATTCAAACTGTCAGGCTGTGTTCTTCTGTTACGCCTTACCCGCGAAAAACACAGTGACCGGCGAATGGAACAGCGAGGCCTCGTTTACACAATGGTACCTTTTCGATCTGGAAACGGAAAAAATCTTAGAAGATACAGAACAAATCAACCAGGTGATTCAATCCTCGCCTGATACTCAGCGCCATGTGATACTTGATCCAGACTTGCTGGTCAGTGTTCGAAAAAAAGTGGAAAAACATATCACGAACTCTTATCTTAAATCAGTACAGGCCCCAGTCGGTTTAAAACCGATTTTAAAAGCCTGGATGGAGCTCAACTAAAGAGGGAAACATGCCAACTATTTCAGATATCAAAGCTGTCCAGGATTTCAAATCACTGATCAAATATCTGCGAACCCACCTGGAATGGCCGGTAGATGAAGACGATGTAGATGATTTGACGTTTGATTATTCTCCTGATGAATTGGGTTTGGATGAACACGCAGCCGTCAAAATCAGAGAAATCAAACAACTACGACCGCTGACGGATGACCAACCATGGGGAATCTTCTGGATCAATTTTGAGCCCAAAAAACTTCCCGTGGTGGTGATGCGGCGTATCCTGGGAGCTCTGGCAGCGAAGAAACGCGGATCAAAAAATGACCGCCGCGCCGCCTGGGATCTGAATGACCTGATGTTCATTTCTGCGACAGGGGAAGGCGAAGAACGGGGGATTTCCTTTGCCCATTTCCAACAAGAAGCCGGCGACTTACCCACCCTGCGTGTGCTGGGCTGGGACGGGGCCGACACCGTACTCAAACTGGATCATACCGCAGCTACTCTGCAAGAACAATTACGCTGGCCTGTTGACCCGCAGGACAGTGAGACCTGGCGACAGCAATGGTCTGGCATCTTTCGACATCGCCTGGGGCATGTTATCCGCACAGCGGATGCGCTGGCAGACCGCCTGGCACAGCTGGCGCGGGGCATCCGTGATGCCAGCCTAACCCTGATGGAACACGAATCGAACCATGGACCGCTGCACCGTTTATATAAAGCCTTTCAAACAGCCCTGATCCATGATTTGACAGAAGCAGATTTTGCGGACACCTATGCTCAGACGATTACATATGGTTTGCTAACTGCGGCAATCTCCAGAACGGATAGGGCCGCCGGGACGCTTGGAACGGCTCTGATCGCTGAGAACCTGACTGACATGGTCCCAGTCACCAATCCCTTTCTGCGCGAGATGCTGCAAACCTTTCTTAAGGTGGGGGGTAACGAGGGTGGGATCAATTTTGATGAGTTGGGCGTGCAGGACGTGGTGGAGCTGCTGCGCGGGGAGGAGACCGACCTGCCGGCGATCCTGCGCGACTTTGGCAACAAAACCCAGGGCGAGGATCCGGTCATCCATTTTTATGAACATTTCCTAAGCGCCTACAACAAGAAACTCAAGGTGCAGCGCGGCGTTTTTTATACACCTCAGCCAGTGGTTTCTTACATTGTGCGCAACGTGCATGAACTGTTGCAAACCGAATTTGGTTTGGACGATGGATTGGCGGATACAACTACCTGGGGCGAAATGGCCCAACGCAATCCGGACCTGAAAATACCGGAGGGCGTGGCGTCTGATTCGCCCTTTGTGCAGATCCTTGACCCGGCTACGGGTACGGCCACTTTCCTGGTGGAAGTGATCGATGTCATTTTCAACACGCTTTCGGCGAAATGGAAACAACAGCGGGTGAGCCCTGCGCAACAGAAAGCCGCCTGGAATGACTATGTGCCAAAGCACCTGCTGCCACGCTTGTATGGGTATGAATTAATGATGGCACCCTATGCCATCGCACATATGAAGATCGGCTTGAAACTCTACGAGACCGGTTATCGATTTGGAAGTGGTGAGCGTGTAAGGATTTACCTGACAAATTCTCTAGAGGAACCCTCGCCGCTAGCAGAACAAAGCGCGGCCAGTTTGTTTGAGGCACTGGGACATGAGGCCCAGGCGGTCAATAATGTGAAACGTGATGGGCGCTTTACTGTAGTGATGGGCAATCCGCCATACTCCGGGCACTCTGCCAATGCCAGTAAAAATGCGGATGGTTCATGGAATTTTATTGGCAGCTTATTACAAGATTATTATTTTGTTGACGGCAAACCACTGGGTGAAAAGAACCCAAAGTGGTTGCAAGACGATTACGTCAAATTTCTGTGTTTTGGGCAAAGACTTATTAATCAAACAGGTACTGGCGTTTTATCCATGATTACTAATCATGGATATCTTGATAATCCTACCTTTCGGGGTATGCGCCAGAATCTCATACAATCCTTTTCACAAATTTGTGTACTTGATTTGCACGGCAATGCAAAGAAAAAAGAAATCGCTCCTGATGGATTAAAGGATGAGAATGTTTTTGACATACAGCAGGGGGTATCTATTTGCATTTTAGCCAAATATTGGCAAAGCAATGAAGAATTGCCTAACGTATTTCATTCTGATTTGTATGGTGATCGTGATAATAAGTATAAAAGGTTGGTCAATTTATATTTAGACCTTTCATCGAAAAACTGGCAAACATTAAATCCGATTCAACCATATTATCTGTTTAACGAACGAAATACAAATTATCGTGATGAATATATAAGCGAAGCAAGTATAACTGAGATTATGCCCAAATTTGCAAATGGGCTATTTACAGCACGTGATAGCTTAAATATCCACTTTACGCGAGATAGCGCGATTAACACAATCAGAGATTTTGCATTAATTGAGGTAGAGGAAGCACGCCAAAAATACAAATTAGGGAAAGATGTAAGGGATTGGAAAGTTTCTTTTGCTCAAAAAGATGCGCGAAGTAGTGGATTAGACAGAAAATATGTCAAAAGAATTCTTTATCGTCCATTTGATTACAGGTTTACTTATTACACTGGACATTCCCGAGGCTTGCATTGCATGCCGCGACCTGAAATCATGAGCCATATGATTGCAGGTATGAACATGGCTCTGAATATTGGAAGGGCAGGTCAAAACATTGATATACATACGGTATGGGATTTGATTTTCTGTACCGATTCATTAACGGATTTAAATCTTTACCGACGAGGTGGAAATATTGTTATTCCATTATATCTATATGAAAATTCTCAGCAAATAAAACAACACTCATTTTTTGAAATCATCGGAGAAAACGACAAACACCGTCCAAATATCGATCCAAAGTTTATTGAAATGCTTGAAAAAAAGTTAGGAGTGATTTTTCTTAATGACAGCAAAGGGGATTTAATTAATTCTATTGGACCAGAAGATTTCTTCTATTACATTTATTCGATTCTTTTCAGTGTGTCCTACAGGCTGAGGTATGCCGAATTCCTCAAAATAGATTACCCGCGCCTCCCACTCACCAGCAACCTGAATTTGTTCTGCAGCCTGTGCGCACTGGGCGAGGAACTGGTGGCGCTACACCTGCTGAAAGAGCCTGTATTAAATACATCAATTACAGCTTTCTCTGGCAATGGCGATGCTTTAGTTCAAAAAGGATACCCCAAATATAAAGAGAATGTTGTTTCCATCAATGCAGACCAAGGCTTTCATGGCGTTTCCCAAGATGTTTGGGAATTCCACATTGGCGGATACCAGGTGTGCCACAAATGGCTGAAAGACCGCCGGGGGCGCCAGCTTTCCGAGGAGGATATCAGCCACTACCAGAAAATCGTGGTTGCACTTCAGGAGACCATTCGGTTGATGGGTGAGATTGATGAGGTGATCGAAGAGCACGGCGGCTGGCCGATCCAGTAAGCGGTGCAGTGGTTATTCCTTAGCTCCACCCAAGAGTTAAGTCATCATTTTTGATGGATAATTCAAAAGGTATAAAGCCTATTCCAAAGGGAATATCGCCTTTACCTGCTTGATTGTAGGTTCCAATACTACTGATACACTTTCATGAGTTCTTTTGGGGTATTGTTAACAAAAGGAGGACGTATGACTACACCGACAGAAACATTGCCCGATAATCATTTTCCAACCGTAAAACATGGATTGAGAATATTTAGATTGAGAAGAAGCTTGGAATTGTTGGAAAGAAATTATCATGAGTTAAATGAGTTTCTAGATACTATAAAGGATCCGCAAACTTTTATTAATATCCTTAATGGAGATGATCCATACAAAATAGACGAATTAATCTTAGAAGTAGAAAGGAGATTAATCAATTTTGTTTCGATGGCAAAAGCACTTGTTGATACCAACCGCAAATTAATAAATGAATGGTATCAAGATACAGAAATTCTTGCAATTTACAGTAATGAAATTACTCGACGATTTTCAAGTAATGAGATAATTCTATTTACGCATGATCTTAGAAATTATGTTTTGCATTATGGTTTACCTCAGGTTAAAGCTAGAGGATCAAGTGTAATAAAAGATGATGAATTAATTCTTGAAGCTGGATATGTACTAAGAAAATCTACTCTTCTAAAATGGAAAGGATGGAATTCACGAGCAAAACAATTTCTTGAAAACCAGGAGGAAAACATTTTCATCGATGATTTTGTTGACCAATACCATGAAATTATTGCCTCCTTTTACGAATGGTTAATTGAGGAACTGAATAAGTGAGACAGATCTGAAATTGCCAACTAACATCTTCCCTACTTTTGGTTGACAATATTAAAAATGCAACCAGTTCGGAAGTTTTCCACAACCCGCTTGGTTGTAGGTTTGAGACCATTTCAATCGGTCTTTCCATAGGAGGCGCATCTGAGATGCGCCTTTTTGATTTTAAATTCCGGTGGTGGCGGGCTTTGGCTCTCCAGTGTTGGTTTTGGTTTTAGCCAGCAGTAGCCCCGAGCCTGAAAAGCCGCAGCCGAACGCGGGGATGTTTTTCCCCGCAGTGAGGGCGGGACGCCGGAGCCCAAGAGCCCCTATCCCCTGACGGCACACATCCTGCGACAACGCTCCCCGCCGCGCAGGGGATGCGGCTATAATTGAATCACGATAACCAATAAAACCTATCCATCCGCAAAACACATGGATTTCAAAAGGAGTGCAGCTATGACCCAAAATATTCACCAGCCCAACCGGGTTGCGATTGTTGGCACAGGCAATGTGGGGGCGACCTTCGCCTATGCCCTGTTACTGAGCGGCCTGGCCGCGGAGATCGTGCTGATCGATGTCAATAAATCCAAAGCCGAGGGTGAGGCGATGGACCTCAACCACGGGGTGCCCCTGGCCCACCCCACCCGCATCTGGTCCGGAGAATACGCCGACTGCGCCGGGGCGGCGGTGACCGTGATCACCGCCGGGGCGGCCCAGAAGCCCGGCGAAACCCGCCTGGACCTGGTGCAGCGCAATATCCGCATTTTCAAGCAGATTGTGCCCGAAATCGTGAAGCACAACCCGGAAGGGATCATCCTGGTGGCGACCAACCCGGTCGATATCCTGACCTACGCCACCTGGAAGATTTCGGAGCTGCCCAAAGAAATGGTGCTGGGTTCCGGCACCATTCTGGATACGGCCCGCTTCCGCTATCTGCTCAGCGAGCATTTCGATGTGGACCCCCGCAGCGTGCACGCCTACATCATCGGCGAACACGGCGACAGCGAGGTGCCGGTGTGGTCGCTGGCCAATATCGCCGGGATGCGGCTGCCGGTCTTCTGCGCGGAGAACGGGATGGACTGCCAGGATGACGCGCTGAACAACATCTTCTGCAAAACCCGCGACGCGGCTTATGAGATCATCGAGCGCAAAGGCGCCACCTATTACGCGGTGGGCAACGGCCTGCTGCGGATCGTGGAAGCCATTCTGCGCGACCAGAGCACTGTCCTCTCGGTCTCAAACTACATCGAAAATTTTTATGGGGTGAATGATGTTTATCTGAGCCTGCCTTCGATTGTCGACCGCGGCGGGACAGAACGGGTGCTGCGCCTTCAGCTGGACCAGGAAGAGATTGACGGCTTCCGGAAATCCGCGAATGTGATGCGGGAAATTATCGACCAGCTCGAATTCTAAACACCGCTTTCCATTGTTAAAAAACAAACCCGCCTGAAGGCGCTCACGCTTTCAGGCGGGTATTCCTTTTAAATATTCACTATCCCCGGGGGATCAGCCCACTGCCGCCCTGAGGGCAGCCTGCAGCAGGGTGTTCGCCCCATCCACGCAGTGCTGCCAGGCGGTATGCTCGCGGGGAGAATGGTTCGTCCCGTCTTTTGAAGGCAAAAAGATGATTCCGGTCGGGCAGCAATCCGCGAAGGACTGCGCGTCATGCCCGGGGCCCGAGACAATGCTGGTATGGCTCAACCCCAGGCTGTCGGCGGCGGCCTGGATGGCGGCCTGCATGTCCGGATCCATCACGGCGGGCCGGCGCGTTCCCAGGAATTCAACTTCCAGTTGCAGGCCAAAAACACCAGCCGCGCGCCGGGCTTCGCTGAGCAGCGATTTTTCCAGCATTTCGAGCTGCTGGTCTGACGGCGCCCGGAATTCGAGAGACAGGGTCACCCGCTCGGGGACGATGTTGAACGCGCCCGGGCTGAAGCGCATCTCGCCAATGTTTACCAGGCAGTTGGGGAATTCCTCCAGAATCAGTTCTCTGGTGGAAAGGGCAAAAAGGCTCGCGCCCTGCCCGGCATCCAGCCGTTCGGCCACCGGCACAGTGCCGGCATGGTCTGCCCGGCCCACAAATGCCAGCCTGTAATGGCTGGTCCCGGTGATGCCGCTGACCACGCCCAGCGGGAAACCGGTCTTATCCAACTGGCTGCCCTGTTCCACATGCAGCTCAAGGTAAGCGGCAATCGTTTCAAGATCGCGCCTGGCGGCCAAAATACCGGCCTCGCTCAGCCCGGCCCGCTCAAAAGCGACCCGCAAAGCGGGCTGGCTGCCGCGGCGCGGGCCGGATAAATGCTCCGGGGCCAGTTTGCCCGTGAGGGCGGAACTGCCCAAAAAGCTCACCAATTTTCCTTCTTTATCGGTGAAATCAATCGCTTCCAGGTCAACCGGCAGGTCCAGCCCGGCATCAGAGACCGCGCGCAGCACTTCAAGGGCCGCCAGGACCCCCAGCGCGCCATCAAACCGCCCGCCGGGCACAGAATCGAGGTGAGAGCCCAGCAGCAATGTTTTCGCGCCCTGCTTTGAAGCTGCCAGGACTGCCGAATGGTTCCCCGCGCCATCCACCCTGACCTCAAGGCCGGCGCGCTGAGCCTGTTCCCGGAACCATGCCCGCGCTTCCAGATGGGCCGCGCTGAACGCCGGGCGGCTCACACCGCCATCCGATGTGCCGCCAATCCGGCTGAGCGCTTCAAAATCCTGCCTGAACCGGGCTTCATTGATCCGAATGTTGTTCCATGTTTCGATCATCATCTGCAATGTACTCCCAATGGGTTTATTTTTTTGTGCAACGATCCGGCTCAGGCGAGGATCCCCTTAAGGCCGCCGCCGGTGAGCGCTTTCAAACGCACCGCGCTGATCTGGTTCCAGAGCCGTTGGGGCGCCGCGGCGGTAACCCGCAGGTAGTTGTCGGTCAATCCTTTCAACTGCCAGCCGTCCGGCCCGAGTGAGTCGGACGCCTCCCACAGGACAGGCATCGTCTGGCCGATAAACTGTTTGCGGTAGCGCTCCGCCGATTGTGCTAACACCTGCCTGAAGGCGGCGTTGCGCTCCTTTTTCCGCTGAAGGTCAATCTGGTCGGGGTAGCCCGCCGCGGGGGTGCCTTCGCGGGGGGAATAGGTGAAAACATGCCCTGCCGCGAACTCCATCCGCTCCACAAAGGCCAGACTTTCCTCAAAATCCGCCTCGGTTTCGCCAGGAAAACCGGCAATGATATCCGTGGTGACCGCGATCGCGGGGGAAACCTTGCGCGCCCGCTCCAGCAGCCCGGCGTATTCCTCCGGGGAGGTCTTGCGGGCCATCCGCCGCAGGGTGCCGCGCGCGCCGGATTGCAGCGGAAGGTGGAGGTGGCGGCACAGGCGCGCTTCCTGCCACAGGTCAAAGAAGCGGTCGCCCAGATCCCAGGGCTCCAAAGAAGAAAGCCGTACACGGGGGATATCTGTTTTGGAGAGGACCGCTTCCAGCAAGTCGGCCAGCCCGCGCGGGGTTTCAAAATCCTGGCCCCACGAGCCGATCTGCACGCCGGTGAGCACAACCTCTTTCACGCCCCCCTCCTGGGCGCGCCGCACATCGCGGATCACTTCGGCGATGGCGCGGCTGCGGCTTGCACCGCGGGCCACCCGGGTGATGCAGAACGTGCAGTGGTTATCGCAGCCGTCCTGGGCCTTGATGAACGCCCGGGTGCGGAGATGGACGCCGGGGAGGGGTTCGCGCGCCAGCGGTTCCAGATCAAATTCTGCCGCCGGCAGGCCGAGGATACCGGCCACCAGGTTTTCTTTCTCTTCATTGACCACCACCCGGTTAACACCGGGCAGGGCCGCGGCCCCAGCGGGGTCAAGGGTGGCCCAGCAGCCGGTCGCCACAACCTGTGCCGCGCCTGCCCGCCAGGCGTGGCGGATCTGTTTGCGCGAATCAGCCGCGGCTTTTGCCGTTACCGTACAGGTGTTTACCACAACCAGGTCGGCCTGATCGGGCGTGCTGACAATCTCGTGCCCGGCAGCGCGGAACTGGCCTGCCATGCGTTCAATTTCACTCTGGTTCAGGCGGCAGCCAATCGAATCCAGGAATATTTTCATAAGCTAAACCAATAAAATCTCAACCCGTTTCACAAATGATTTGCACACTCGATAAGACCCGGCAGTTGTGCCGGGTCTTATGGTGTTGTTCAGCCAATCATAAAACAGAATTTACGGATTGTAAACGATGAAATTATCAAAAAAGATATCGACACCGGATTCGTCATACGATCCGGCGATCACCCCCACCTCGCCGTACATGAAATCAAAGTCATCCACCGCGAGCAACTGCTCCCCGTTGGCCGAAAGGACCAGTTTGGAGCCCGCGCATTTCGCCTCCAACCGGTTCAGCGCGCTTCCCTTCTGAATGGCTTCAAAGTAATCCATATGCTCACCGCTGATCAGGTTGTATTCTCCCTCTTTAACCTTCAGGATCCCGGCGTAACCGTCGCTGCTGATCAGCAGCGCGTAGAAATTATCCGGATCTTTGTAACGGCACAGAATCCCGAAATCGTTGTTATCCGGACCGCTCATCCTGGCGGCTTCAACCGTAATCCGGGTATCCAGATACTTCTCGCCCGGAGTGGACCAGTAATCATACTGCGCTTCCCCCACAAAAATCCGCAGTCCCCCATCCTGGTACTGCACCTTTGAAACATCCTCTTCGAGGGTGCTCCACCCGCTTTTGGGATTGGAAAAATCATCTTGAAAAAGCACCGCGCCTGGCCTGGGAGTATCCTGGGTCTGGCTCAGGACCTCAGGCCCGGAACAGGCCAGGCTCATCAGGAATAAAATGAGCAGGATTGGTAATGCGGCGGGAGTTCGCTTCATGCCGGTTCCTCCGGTTCAAATGATAAAAATTTCTCTCGATCTCCCGGGATAGTTCACCTTTCCAGCAAGCGCCTGGCGATGATCGCGGTCGGGCTCTCCGGTTCGGCATAATTGGCTGCCTTCCAGAGGTGTGATTCGGCCAGTTGGGATTGCCCTTTTTGAAGATAAAGCTGCCCCAGGTGGAGATATGCCGGAGCATATCGCGCGTCCTTCTGCATAGCCAGATGCAAGAAACGTTCCGCGCTGGTCAAATCTTCCAGGTTCAGCAAAACCCAGCCCATCAGGTCCAGCGCCGCGGGATCATTGGGGGTCAGCAGCAGCACTTTGCGGGCAGAGGGCAGCCCCATCGTCCGCGGCTCAAAACTGTGAACGATGGCAAACTCAGCCAGCGCCCGCCAGGCATCCACATTGCCCGTGTCCAGTTCCACCGCCCGTTGAAAATGTTCCGCGGCCGAGAAGAGGTTGCCCATCTCCACCAGCACATTCCCCAATTCGAGTTCCCAGACCGCTTCCTGCGGGTTCTGGTTGGCCAACCGGTTCAGGTACACCAGCGCCAGGCCGGGCTGGTTGTTCTGCCGCCAGTACAATGCCAGCAGCGATTGGGCCGTGACCGAGCGGGGATCAAGCCGCACCGCCTGCCGCAAGGCGGGCAGTCCGTCCTGGCCCAATTCCTGCCGGGCCTGGCCCAGAAAGGCCCATCCCTCGGCGTAGTCTGGGGCCAGGTCTGTGGTCCGCTCAAACAGACCTGCCGCCGCGTCCCATTCTCCCTGACGGGCCAGCGCCCGCCCTGCCAGCAGGGAGCGGTAAGCCTGATCGCTTTCCAGCGACGCCCGCAGGAGATCTTTGCTGAGCGTTTCCGCTTTCCCCGAAACGGTTTCCTCTTTCGCGGCCGCCTGAAGGTAGCCCAGGGATGTGTTCAAATCCCTTCCGGCTTCCAGCACGCCAAGCTCATAGCGCGCGGCGCCGTCCGCGGAGCCCCGCGCCAGCCAAAGGCGCAGGGTGCGGGCCGCCCCCTCCAAATCTCCCCGCGCGCGCTGCAGGTTGGCAGCCTGTCTGAAGGCGGCTTTGAGTGTTGGGTCGATTGAAGCCGCCCGCAGGTAGGATTCAATCGCTTTATCCGCGGAACCCGCGCCCTCATAAGCCTTCCCCATCGACAGGTGCCCCGCGGCGGTCAGTTCGCCGGCGCGCTGAGCCTTCGCCAGCGCTTCAACCGCCTCGTTCCAGTTCTCCTGGGCTAGTTCGTGCGCCCCAATCTCTTCCCACAGCTCCCCGCGCCAGGGTTCAATTTCCAACGCCTGGTAAAGATACCCGTTGTACTCCCCGGGAAAGCGCTCAGACCGGGCCAGCGCCGCCGACACCAACACCTGGTCCAGCCCAAACGGGCGCGGCCACAGGTTAAATGCCAACGCGGCCAGCACAGGCAGCAGGATTAAAAAGATCAGGTCAGCACGGTCTTCACGGGACATAAATTAATTATAAATCCGCGTTCAAGCCAGACCGCGGATTTCAAAAGGCTAAATCGGTAAAAAGATCATTCCTGCGCGCCGTAGCGCTGCCAGTGAACGCGATTCGCTTCGTATTGGGTGCGCGGCGCTTTCTCTTCTGCCGGAACCCCTACCAGCACCATCCCCAACGGGGTCACCTGCTCAGGCAGCTCCAGGGTGCGCCTGACGTGCGATTCAAAATTATGCACCGGGTGCAGGCCGATCCACACCGTTCCCAGTCCCATCCCCACCGCCGCCAGGAGGATGTTTTCAATCGCGGCCGAACAATCCTGAATCCAGAAACGCTTGCAGGCCTTGTTGCGGGCCACTTTAGGGTTGCCGCACACCACAATCGCCGCCGGCGCGTTATGCCGGGCGAACATCAGCTTCCCCTTCAATTTCGCCAGAACCTCCGGGTCTGTCACCACCACAAACTCCCAGGGCTGGCTGTTGCAAGCCGTTGGCGCCGCCATCGCTGCTTCCAGCAGCTCTGTAAGCTGTTCTTCAGATACCGGCCGGTCCTCATACTTGCGGATGCTGCGCCGCTTCAGGATCGCTTCCATCACTGGATTCATCCCATCCTCCTGTCGATAAAGTTTATATCCTTGTGTTGACTCAACCTGCCATCCCGTGGTTGATCAAAAAACAGCAGACCCATCTATTCCAAAAGGGCCTGCTGCACTGAGAACAATGTTTGCTAAACCCGGCGGAACGCGTTTTCCACCAGTTCCGGCTCAAAAAATCCATCGGACTGGCCCGAAACCGCGTACTGGTAAACCGCCGCGGTGTAAATTCCGGATAACGTGGAATTGACCAGTCCAAGCAGCAGGAACACCAGCACCAGACCGGCACCAATTACAATCGCCATCACAGTCGATTCAAGCACAGAAATCGCGAAAAAGATCAGCGCTGTTCCGGACAGGCCAATCCCAATAAAAAGAAGCGCGAAAATACTGCCGAGGCCGATGTTCCCGGCGATCTGTTCGCCCCAGGTGCGCTTCAGCAATTCGACGCTGCGTTTGATGGCGTCCAGCGGGCCGACATCTTCCACCGCCAGCACCGGCACCACCAGAAAAGTCGCCAGGTTCCAGGCCAGCCCGATCAGGTCCACCACGAAGCGCCCCAACCCTTTGCTGCGGTCGGAGATCGATTTCAGGATCACGCCCACAGTCGCCGCGATCAGCGCGTAGCCCACAATCGGGCCAAAATGCTTGCTCGCGATGCGGAAGCCGTCCTTCACCGTGGGGTCGCCGCCCCGCAGCCGGATCAGCGCCGCGCCGACCAGGGCTGTGTTCATATAAAAAATGACAGTGTACTGCACAACATAAAACAGAAACAAGACCACGTACCCCACAATCTGAAAGTCTTTGGTGAAAAGACTGTCAAAGAGGTTCGCGAAAATGGATGGAATAATAAAAGCAGCGGAAACGATCAACACACCGATCGAGGAGATGATTGGAAAAATCAGCAGTTCTTTATCTGCCGCCAGCACTTTCGCGCTGGATTTCACCAGTTCCCAACTGTTAGCTAAACGACCAAACATGTTATCCTCCTTACCCAGATTTCAAAAAGTGAAAGAAATCCACGCCCTGCCGGGTTCAGTCCCCATTTTTGTCCGGAGGCTGGCTGTGACGCCCGCGCCCCAAGGCCTGTGAGCGCTCATAAGCCGCCCAGATCGCGCGCGAGATGGCCGTCCGCAGCCCGGCCTTTTCCAGGTAATACAGGGCTGCCGCGGATGTCCCGGCCGGTGAGGTCACTTCATTGCGCAGTTTGGCGGGATGGTCTTTTTTGAGATCGTAATACTCCACCGAGCCGCGCAGGGTGCCGATCACCAGTTTCTCGGCGGTGCGCCGCTGGAACCCCAGATGGACGCCGGCGTCGATCATCGCCTCCATGAAAAGGAAAGCGTAAGCCGGACCCGACCCGCTCAGGGCCGTAGCCATATCCAGAAAACGCTCCTCTTCCTCAAACACTTCTTCCCCCAGTGCTTCAATGATCATCCTGGCGCGCTCGATCTGTTCCGCAGTAACCTCTTCCGCGGCTGTCCACACCGTGATCCCCTTGCCAATCTGGGCCGGGGTGTTCGGCATCGCCCGGACCACGCTTTGATGGGCCAGCCCCTGCTGGATGACCGCGATCGGAGCGCCGGCTACAATCGAAAGCACCAGCGCGTCCGCTGGAACCGCGCCGTACAGATCTTTCAGCACCCGGTCCAACGTCTGGGGTTTAATGGAGAGGATGACGATCTGCGCGTCTTTTACCGCTTCCTTATTATCGTAATACGGCGGGACGCCATACAACGCCTTTAGTTCTTCTCCCCGCTCAACAATGGGACCCGCGGCCCGGATGTTTTCCGGCTCTGCCAGGCCGTTCCGCAGCAAACCGGCAATGATGGCTTCTCCCATTACCCCCGGCCCCACCAAAGCAATAATCGGATGATTTTCCATAAGACACACCTGCTTTCAGGATTTTCCAGCACGCCCGCTGGCAGCCCAGCGCGCGAAAATGGCTGTAGATAACAATCTTCCGGCGCTCTTTTCCCGGATGGCAATTTCGCCGCACGAAGTTTCACCGGCCTGCCCTTCCATCATTTCCAACAGCGCTGTTTCAAGGGTAATCGGAGAGGCTTTGACCGCGTACGCGGTGATCACCGCGAACTGCGGAGACGGGCTGACGATCTTACGGACAGCATCCAGCAAGTCTGCCATCAGCTTAAAGAATTCCCACACTTCGCCCTTGGGGCCGCGTCCAAACTTGGGCGGATCCATGATGATCCCATCATAGGAAGCGCCGCGCCGGCCTTCCCGCTGCACAAACTTGAGCGCGTCATCCATCAGCCACCGCACCGACCGGTCGCCCAACCCGGAGCTGCGCTGGTTTTCCTGCGCCCAGGTGATCACCTTCTTCGAGGCATCCACATGGGTGACCTTCGCCCCGGCCTGAGCCGCGGCCAACGTTGCCACGCCGGTGTACCCAAACAGGTTGAGCACTTTGATCGGCCGCCCGGCCTGGCGCACCTGGTCGCCAATCCAGTTCCATTGCGAGGCCTGTTCCGGGAACACACCCAGATGCCGCGAGGCAGTGGTCTGCAGCCAGAGCTGGTAACCCTCAAAATTGAACAGCCAGCGCCGGGGAATTTGGTGATAGTAAACCCAATGCCCGCCATTCTCCTCCGGCGTGGAAGTGAATTCCGCGTCTGCCTTCTTCCATTCTTTATCGAGTAAAGCAGGCTTCCACAACGCTTCCGCTTCGGGACGGACCAGCACATGGTCGCCGTAACGCTCCAGTTTGCGCCCGTTCCCGCTGTCTAAAAGCTCATAAGTTTCACTGTCCGGCATCGTGAGGATTTCCAGCCGAGGGGTTCGATTTCTTTCCAGTTCAGTCATTTGTCATCCTGAGATAAGATTTTCCAGGCAATTTTTCAAAACTTGCCGTTTTCATGAGTATACCAGTTTTCAACCCGCGCCCGCGGGCGCGGTAGAAGAAAACCACAAAACTGACCGTTTTCGCTGTACTTTTCCTTTAAATGAGGTGATAACACCCTCCTCCGCAATAGATTATAATGGTGCCAACCCACTCCGGTAAACCAGAAAGGACACATTGCATGAAATACGACTTCGACCTCCTCCCCGACCGCCTGCATACTGAAAGCGTCAAATGGCACGTCTTTGACGAAGACGTGCTCCCCATGTGGGTCGCGGATATGGATTTTCGCTCGCCTGAGCCGGTTATCCGGGCCCTGCAGGAAAGGGTTACCCACGGGGTGTTCGGTTACGCGATGGAAATGCCGGAGCTGCGGGAGACCATTCAGAATCGGCTTCTTGAAAGATATCACTGGACAGTGGCTTCTGAAGACATTGTGCTGCTGCCCGGTGTTGTCAAAGGCTTTAACATGGCCTGCCACATGTTTTCTGAAGAAGGCGGCAGCGCATTAATCCAGACACCTGTTTATTCCCCGTTTCTTTCCGCGCCCGCGAATGCCGGGCTGGAGCGCCAGGAAATGGAGCTGACCCGCGCGGAGGATGGCAGTTACCAGATCGATTTCGACCGCTTTGAAGCGGCCATTACCAGCCAGACCCGGCTGTTCATCCTGTGCAGCCCGCACAATCCGGTTGGCAGAGTCTTCCGCAAAGATGAACTCGAGCGCATGGCGGAAATCTGCCTCCGGCACAACGTCGTGATTTGTTCCGATGAGATCCACTGCGACCTGATCTTCTCGGGGCAGCGGCACTACCCCACGGCCTCCCTCTCCCCGGAGATCGCCCAAAGCACGATCACCCTGATGGCACCCAGCAAAACCTACAATATCGCCGGCCTGGACTGCTCCTTTGCCGTCATCCAGAACCCTGATCTGCGCCGGCGGTTCCACGCCGCCGGGAAAGGGCTGGTGGGGCACGTCAACCTGATGGGCCTGGTCGCGGCGCTGGCCGCTTACCAGGACGGTCAGGATTGGCTCAACCAGGCGCTCACCTATCTTGAGGCCAACCGCGATCATCTCTGCCAGGCCGTCAATCAGGAGCTGCCTGGAGTCCGCGTGGCCAGCCCTGAGGGCACTTATCTGGCCTGGCTCGACTGCCGCGGCGCGGGGATCGCGGGCAGCCCGCACCGTTTTTTCCTGGATAAGGCCCGGGTGGCGATGAACGATGGCGCGGCTTTCGGAAAAGGCGGCGAGGGCTTTGTCCGTTTGAATTTCGGCTGCCCGCGTTCCATGCTCGACGAAGCGCTGGCGCGGATGAAACACGCCCTGCTGAACAACTGATTTAGTGGTTCTCTTGCTGTGTTGATGAGATATCGTTATCATACGTTGGGTTGATCTTGTTGGGTTTCGCTTTGATCCTTTCCAGGGTTTGACCGGTTGCGCGTTGCCCAATTCAACCTATTATAGAGTTCAACGATTTAGCGAGCAACTTTGATGAATGTTCAAGAAGCACACCAAACTGACAGGGAAGCCAGGACCTGTCTCAGCCTGCTGGGAATCGGGTTCCTGATCCCGCTGGGGTTTGTAGCCGCCTACTTCATCCTGTGGGCTCTGGGCGCTTTCCTGGTGATCGCTGACCCGCAAAAGAACGTGGACGCGGCCGTCGCCCTCAGCGGCGGCGAGCTGGACCGGGTGCGCGAAGCCGCCCGGCTTTACACCGAGCAAACCGCGCGCTGGGTCATCCTCACCGAGACCGGTGAAGAAGTTCCGGAACTGGGGGAACAGTATTTCATCCTGCGCAAGAATGAAGCCCTCAAGTCGGGGGTGCCTGGCGACGCGATCCTGGTGACGGATCACACGGTCACCAGCACCCTGGATGAGGCCCAGGCAGTGCGCGAATTGCTGCAGAAGACCGGGTTGAGCTCGTGTATCGTCATCACCGATCCCTTCCACAGTTTCCGCACCCGGCTCATCTTCCGCGATGAGTTTGACGAGACCGGCCTCACCGTGCGCGTCCGTCCGGTGCGCGACCACTGGTACCGCTCCCGCACGTGGATGTTCAGCCGTGCCGGTTGGGAAGCAACCGTACTGGAATATGCCAAGCTGTTTGGGTATTTTCTGGGTGTTAAGGACGATGGGTTCATATAGCTTTGCCCGCCAACAGCCTTTCAGCTTTCGGGACAGGCATGGCCCAGACACAGCGCATAATTAACGCTTAATCAGCAAAATGATCTCTCAAGATTTTCGCTCCATGAAAGCGTTGAAAGCTTTTTTTCTGAAGCAAATTCCAGCTTTGTTGTACCACCCAGAGTTTCTTCTGTAAACAACGAGCAAGTCAACAAATGGTACTGAGTAGATATGGTTAATAAAATTTCTAAAGATAATGGGATTTTACTCTCTTCCAATCTCGATTTCCTGATAAAAATTTTTCTTAGCGATGACCCCCAAAATGTTACCTTGGCAGCAAGAGTGCTTTTCGAAAGATTGTCAGTTGACCAAGCAATTGATCTATTGGAAAGAAAAATCAAGCATCCAAAAAACCATGATTACGCTGAACCTTTTCCATTAACTCTCAAAATCAAGCGGATTCTGATTTTACCTGAAGCGAAACATATTTTGAAGGAACTTGATCCACGTTTAAAACTGCAAGTTTATTCAGAGTTAACTGATCCTGAAAACTTTGCAGATGAAATCATCCAAAGCTGCCAAGCGGCTGCACAATATGATTGGATTCTATTTTTAGAAAGAATAAGGTGGAAAACACCAAAAAACGGAAAGCTGAATCAATTCTTTATTACCCACTACTTAAAAATTAAGCCTGGGCAAGCTTTTCGACAAAAAAGCACGATAAACGGTCAAGTACATACCAATACTATTCCCATTAACGAAATCATTACCTATAACATTTTTGATCAATTTTTCAGGCATATTCAAAGTGCTGTAACACCTTCGTCATTCAAAATTCTTTGGACAGCTGATGAAGTTCGTAAAGCCTTAACGACTGAGGATGTGGCATTAGCGAGAGAATGGGCGACAAACCAATTTTCACGACCAGCTACGCAAAACAAAGACCGTTTCTTCCTGAACCAAACACACAATTTGGAGAAATTGGGGAAGCTGTATTTGCGAAGATGTTATCGGCTAGATGTGCGGAAAAAGTAGCTTTTTCCTTTTATGAATCCCTCAACTTTTCTGTCAAAGACATTTCTATTACGCAACTGAAATCAGCTTCAGGTGACTGGCAAACCCATGACCTTGAATTAAGGCTGTCAGATGCAGACCCAGTCATCAGTGTTGACGTAAAAAATGCTAGAACACCCGTAAACAACAAGAACCGATATGTAGAGCACTGCGTACAGCGATTCAAACACAACCGCTGGAACAGAGCTGAGGTCAAGGTCGTAGGGATTCTTTCACCCTATATCAAGCCTGATCAGATGGTTACAGGAAATTTCAAGGTTAATAGTGAGTTTGGTAAAGTTGATATCCCATACATTCGAGTTCTTGGGGAAGTCACGTGTTCTTCGATTTATCAATATGGAAAAACATTTTCGGCAAAAAATTTCCAGATACTACACAGTAAGAATGCTGTTTCGCCCTGGTTGTTTGATTACCCTGATACTTTCTATGAGTCCCAGAAAGAAAGTAGGGAATATCTGAGATTGCTTAATGAAGAGGTAATTCCAGATTGGAATATCTGCAAATCTCGAAATATAAATCCTATTCCTGCGTTTTTAGCGATTAGAAAGCCTCTTCCAGAAACCTGGAAGGAAAACCTGAAGCCTTGGCAAATTGATTTCTTAGAAGAATTATATAGTAATTCTGGGGCACGAGTTATTCTACCCATCCTTTACCTGACCATACTGAAGCACTTCTTGAAAATGTCCGCATGTGAGGAGGTTGGAGATTATCAACCTTCTGATTATCGCCCCTTAATCTATCCAGCATGGCTTATTGATGAGATTGATGATCAACCACACTATAAATACCCTCTTGGAATCTTTGATCCACTTTCGCTCATTAGCGATTTCATCAACACGTTATCTCGCCTTTGGACCCATCGCAACGAGATTCAACTAAATCAGTTTACCTACTTCCGTTTCAATGGTTTAGGTCTGTTGGAAGGGAAACGTGCAGGAGAAAATGTTTTTATAACCATCATTGCTTATTGCGGTGGAGAAATCGAACAAAAGGGAAAGTGCGGTTTCAGCCCCCTAATTATCGGAGTAGACAAAGTTTATCCTTGCGAAGAGTGTGGAAAGCTGGTTTGCACAAAATGTGGCTACTGCTCAGATCCCAAGAGATGTTCACTATGTACCCCACGGATGAAAAATGTCCAGAAGCAAAACCAAAAGGCCAAAGAGAATCCTGAATCGACAGAAGAGAATATACCCTTTTAACTGAAGGGGATTTTTGCCCCAAGCCCACAAATCCATTGGTGGCCTATGAAAAAAAAATCAAGCTTGCTCCAGAAAAGCTTAAGGGGTCCACTACATACTTCTCCTACAAGATTTTTCCTGCCTCAACAAATTCAATGCAATATGCCGTAGAATTGCAAAATTTTCTGCACTGTTTCCGGCACAAACACGTGAAACTCCTTATTTTGACCATTTATGAGTCACTGAAACCTGTCCCCTGCTGGAATACATCCAGAGCCTATGGAGCATAGTACTCTGACTATATCGACCATGGAAAATTTGATCACTGAGAGAATCACTGCGCATGGCGGCATCATATTCGGAAATCCATTGGCCAAGTAAAGGCTTCTGATCCTGTGGGGCAAGAACCAAATCTGGCAGACACTATAAAATGAATAAACATTAAATCCTCTTTTTTGATATGATAGAAATATGATCAAAATCATAACGATTTATTTCTTTCTAAGATCACACCGGCTGTGATTTTAGCATGCCCTGAAGGATGATGAGGAAACTGCCATGAAACCAGCAGACACTCAAAACAACCCGGCTTTTACATCCCGTTTTCCCCTGGCGCACACTTTTTCCATTGTTGCCCGCGACCCTGAAACCGGCCAGATGGGGGTTGCTGTGCAATCCCACTGGTTCTCGGTCGGGGGGCTGGCGCCCTGGGCTGAAGCCGGGGTGGGGGTGGTCGCCACCCAGTCCATTGTAGAGCCCAGCTACGGCCCGTTGGGATTGGAGTTAATGTACACCAACAAATCAGCGTGCTCTGTCATGAAAGCGCTGCTCGAGCCGGATGAGGGCCGCGAATTGCGCCAGGTCGCGATGGTGGACAACAAGGGCAGAGCCTGCGCGCACACCGGCTCGCGCTGCATCGCCGAAGCAGGACATGAGATCGGCGAGCAATTCTCCGTGCAGGCCAACATGATGGCCAATCGCGATGTGTGGCCGGCCATGGCCAGCGCGTACCGTTCAGCACAGGGCGATCTGGCTGACCGGATGCTGGCCGCCCTGGTGGCCGGTCAGGAAGCCGGCGGCGATATCCGCGGGCGCCAGAGCGCCTGTATCCTGATCGTAAAAGCGCGCGCCTCAAAGCGCCCCTGGGAAGACACCCTGATGGACCTCCGGGTGGAAGATCATCCCACGCCTGTTCAGGAACTGAAAAGACTGGTGCGGCTTTACCGCGCGTATGACAGAATGAATGAGGGGGACCGTTTCATGGAGAAGAATGACGTGCCCGGTGCTTTAGAAGCCTACAGCGCCGCCGCCGGAATTGCTCCGGAGATTGACGAGCTTCCTTTCTGGCATGCGGTAACCCTGGCAGACCTCGGCCGCCTGGACGAAGCCCTGCCAATTTTCAAAAACTTATTTTCTCACAACCCCAATTGGGCCGACCTGCTTCAGCGTCTGCCCGCTTCTGGTTTCCTGAAAGACGACCCTGATATGATGCGCCGCATTCTGGAAACAACCCAAGAATAACAGGAGGGAAATATGTCCCTGGAACAGGTCAACCAGATAAAAGAACAGTACAAAGAATCGATCCTCGCCAAAGATCATGTGGTTGGCGTGGGAACCGGTTATAAAATCAGCCGCGGACGGCAGACCGACCGGTTGTGTGTCGTGACCCTCGTCCGGGAAAAAATCCCCCAATCCGGCCTGCCGCCCCAGTCATTGATCCCCAATCAACTGGACGGCGTAGCGACTGATGTGATCGTTGTTGGCGAGATCCGTGCCCAGCAATCCCCAACCGAAGTATTCCGCCCGGCGCCTGGCGGGGTGAGCATTGGACACTTCCGCACCACAGCCGGAACTTTCGGCTGCGTGGTGCGCGACCGTGAATTTGGCACCCGCTTGATCCTTTCCAATAACCATGTGCTGGCGAACAGCAACCTGGCCTCTCCCGGCGACCCCATCCTGCAGCCCAGCGCCGTGGATGGCGGGCGGGTCAAGGATCATACCCTGGCTTACCTGGTGCGATTTGTTCCCCTGAAATTCGGGATCGAGAAAGGGACCTGTGAAGTCGCTAATTCCCTGGCGGATTTGACCAATAAAGCTGCTGAATTGTTCGGCTTCAACCACCGCATGGAAGTGATCCGGTTTGATACCGAAGCCGCGAACCTGGTGGATGCCGCTGTGGCCCGTCCGGCCAACGATGAGGATATCCGCGATGAAATCCTCCACATCGGCGCCGTCGATGGTTACCTGGAGCCGCACCTGGGCCAGGGTGTGCGCAAATCCGGGCGCACCAGCGGGCTGACCAGCGGCACGATCACCGTCTTGAACGCCTCGGTAAATGTCACCTACCTCGACAATAAAATTGCCCGCTTTGAAAACCAGATCATCACCTCGCCCATGTCCGAAGGCGGTGACTCCGGCTCGCTGCTGGTGGATGGAAACGAGTTGAAAGCGGTCGGGCTGCTGTTCGCGGGTTCCAGCCAGGTCACCATCTACAATCCCATTCGTGCAGTTCTGGACGCGCTTGAGGTGGACCTGTGAACGGGCCGAACAACACTTCAAACCAGTACGAATCAGTCCAGAGCGTGCTGCAAACCCATCAAGACTCGCTGATGTCTAAACCCAACGTAGTCGGCGTAGGCATAGGTTTGCGGGAGGCCGGCGGCATCCGCACCGAAACCGTGTGCATCGTCGTGCTGGTATCTCAAAAAGTCCCCCGGGCGCAGCTCTCTGCCGGTGCGCTTCTCCCCACCGAACTGGATGGTATCCCGGTGGATGTCCAGGAAGCAGGAAAAATCAGCGCGCAAAGCTGAAAAGACGGCCGGTGGAAGCACAATCTGCCAGCCTGTTGACTTTGACTTTTAATTTCTCTATAATTGGTTCATCCTAATCTCATCTTTTTTGCCTTCTGTAGATCAGGGGGTGAGAGCTCAAGAAAATCTAATTGTCCGACAATTTCTCGTCAATCGTTTACGGGATGCTTGGATCCGAAGGTCAACAATTGGTCGCCTGTCTGAAAGTTACCACTTTCAGATAAAGCCTTCGAGGAGCAAATGCGAAACCGGCCCATCAGGCTGGTTTTTTGCATATTAATACCCGGAACATGTTTGCGACCATGGTACAACAAAAATCGAAAACCAAAGGAGGTGATTGTCCGAACACGTTGCGTTCGTTTTATTTCGCCGCAAAGCAAAAGTAGTATCGGCGAAACCATCACAAATACTCAATCTGATTTCATAACTTGCGGAGGGAAAAATGAAGAAAAGATTGACTGCACTCACCCTGATCCTGATCCTTTCCATGGTGATAGCAGCACCCGCTTCTGCCCAGACCGGTGGAAGCGATACGCCAACCCACCCATTGACTGTCATAGAAACAGTGGATGATGGCAAAGAAGTCTATATCATTCAGCTTGAGGCCAATCCGGTTGTTGCCTATGAGGGAGACATTTCCGGGATACCGGCCACAAAACCGGCTGAAGGGCAAAAAATCAACCCCAACAATGCCAAAGTCAAAAAATATGTCAGCTACCTGAACAAGGAGCACGATAAAATCCTCAAACAGGCTGGCGCGGAAAAAGACAAAGTGTACGATTACGTGTACGCTTTCAACGGTATGGCCGCGGTATTGTCAGCCAAACAGGCTGATGCGATCGCCAAAATGCCCGGTGTTCTGGCCGTAGCGAAAGATCAAAAACGCTATGCCACTACCGACAACAGCCCTTCCTTCCTTGAACTTAATACGGATGGCGGTCTGTGGGAACAATTGGGCGGCGTGGAAAATGCTGGCGAGGACGTCATCATCGGTGTTATCGACACCGGCATCTGGCCGGAGCATCCCAGCTTCTCGGACCAGATCGACCTGGTGGACCGCCCCGGTAAGAGCGGGAAACGCACCCTGGCATACGGCCCGCCCCCTGCCGATTGGTATGGTTCCTGTCAATCCGGTGAACTTTGGTCGCAGGATGACTGCAACAACAAATTGATTGGCGCCCGTTATTTCCTGGACGGCTACGGACATCATGGCATCATCCATGATGATTACAAATCCGCCCGCGACGCGGACGGGCATGGCACCCACACCGCCTCAACCGCGGGCGGCAACTATGGCGTCTCCGCTTCGATCAGCGGCAACGATTTCGGAATGATCTCCGGGATGGCGCCCCGGGCCCGCATCGCCATGTATAAAGCGCTCTGGAATGATGGCGGCGGTTATTCTTCCGACCTGGCCGCTGCTATTGACCAGGCTGTCGCCGACGGTGTGGACGTCATCAACTACTCGATCGGTTCCGACACCCCCGGACTGCTCGGGCCGGATGATATCGCTTTCCTGTTCGCCGCTGACGCTGGCGTCTTCGTTGCCACTTCCGCCGGCAACGCCGGCCCCGGCTACGGCACGATTGGCTCACCCGCCTCGGTGCCGTGGGTTATGACGGTCGGCGCCAGCACCCAGAACCGCACCTACCAGGGTTCGGTTGTGCTTGGCAGCGGCGCGGAGTATTTCGGCGCGTCGGTGATGTCCGGCACTGAAGTGCTGCCCTTGGTGGACGCTGAAGATGCCGGCTCCGAGTTGTGCATCCCCGGCGAACTCGATCCGGCTGTTGTCTCCGGTAAGATCGTCCTGTGTATGCGCGGCGCGGTCGCCCGGGTGGATAAAAGCCAGGCAGTCTATCTGGCTGGCGGCCTGGGTACCATCCTCTACAACACCTTTGATGGGGATACCCAGAACACCGACACCCATTGGACCCCCACTGTTCATATCAATTACACCAACGGCTCGGCGGTCAAAGCCTACATCGACGCCATGGGAGCGGGAGCTACCGCTCAAATCACCGCCGGGATCTACACCCCGATCACCGCGCCCGACATGGCCTCCTTCTCTTCACGCGGGCCTGATCTGGCCGCGGAAGACATCATCAAACCCGATGTCACCGCCCCCGGGGTCAACATTCTGGCTGGTTCCACCCCTACCCCGCTGTTAGGGCCTGGCGATAACCTGTTTGCCTTCCTGGGCGGCACCTCCATGTCCAGCCCGCATGTGGCTGGCCTCGGCGCGCTCCTGGTGCAGATGCACCCCGATTGGAGCCCCGCCATGGTGAAATCGGCCCTGATGACCACCGCCTACACCGAAGTGATGAAAGAGGATGGCGTCACCCCGGCCGACCCGTTTGATATTGGCGCCGGGCATGTCCGCCCCAACACCGCTGTCGATCCCGGGCTGGTCTATGATGCCGGATGGAATGATTATCTGGCATTCTTCTGCGGCGCCGGTGTGGCCGACCAGATCTTCGCAGATCCACAAGGCACATGCGGTCGTCTGGAATCTTTTGGCTACTCAATCGACCCCAGCGACCTCAACCTGCCATCCATCGGCATCGCCCAGCTCACCGGCTACCAGACCGTCACCCGCTATGTGACCAACGTCGGTGACCCGGCCACCTACACCGTCGCAGTGGAAGCCCCGGCTGGCATCGATGTGGTTGTCAATCCCGCCAGCCTGACTCTGGGCAGCGGCGAAACCGCAGCCTACCAGGTTACTTTCACCTCGCTGCCTGAAGCGGAGATGGACCAGTGGGTGTTTGGCGCTCTCACCTGGAGCGACGGCGTCCATGCGGTCCGCAGCCCATTGGCGATCCGCCCCAGCGCGATTGCCGCCCCGGCTGAAGTGAAGGGCACCGGCACATCCGGCTCGCTGACCTTCGATGTCACCTTCGGCTACAATGGTGACTACCTGGCGATGGCTCACGGCCTCGAACCCGCCAACATGATCAACGCCACCGTGGTGGACGACCCTGCCAACGACATCAACACCGCCCTCACCACCGGAGATGGCATCAACATCCACATGGTAGATATTCCCGCTGGCGCGGCCTACGCCCGCTTCTCCCTGTTCGATGAGTACACCGACGGGGCGGATGACCTCGACCTTTACGTCTTTGATCCCGAAGGCTACCAGGTCGGCGGCAGCGGTTCCGGCACCTCGGCTGAAGAGGTCAACCTATCCTTCCCAGACCCCGGTTCGTATTTCGTCGTGGTCCACGGCTGGCAGACCGACGGCGCGGACGCCAATTACACCCTGTTCACCTGGGCGTTTGGCGCTGACACAGGCAATATGACCCTCAGCGCCCCAACCACCGCGGCCCTGGCCGCGACCGAACCGGTCACTGTGGATTGGGCTGGCCTGGATGCCGGCACGAAATATCTGGGAGCTGTCTCCCACAACAATCCAACCGACAACGTCATGTATGGTCTGACGGTGATCCGGGTGGATACCGATTGATCTTGCTGTAACGCGTACCGATGAAAAACCGCCCGCCGGGACCCGGCGGGCGGTAGTTTTTAAGGTCAACAGGTCACATGGAACAAGCCGATCACCGCCCCCTTTGCTTTGTTCCATGCCCGCAGCGCCTCCTGGACCGGTAAGAGCTGGACCGGCAGCCCCTTCTCCTTGAAAAATTGTTCGGCTTCCTCAGAAAGCCGGACCTGATCATACTGCCCCGTCCCGACGATCAGCTTCTCCGCGCCTTCCTCATAGGTGTGCCGCGCTTCCTCCAGCGAGATAATGTGGGAGGTCCCATAGATCGCCTTGGACAATTTTTTCTTGCGCTTTTTTACCTTGCCATCCAGCCCGATATGAATATCATGCCCGTATTTGATTCCCTCAATGGTCATGCTGCCAAAAACACATCCATTAATTTCAGGTTTCATGGTTATCACCTCACATCGCACAAAACCGAATGCTGATTCTATTTTACAGAATTCAACGGCGCGCTGAAAGTGGATGTTCGTGATCGCAGCCCGGATGGGACGGCCTGGCACCGGCTCTGTTTACCCCGCGCAGCCTGGTCTCGCGTCTTTTCCGGTTGGGTGATACAAAACAGCGGACGCCCACATCGGGCATCCGCCGCAACTGGATCGATCCCTTATTCCGGGTTTAACCCCTGCTTAGACCTTGTGACCGCACTCCGCGCAGAACCTGGCATTGGGCTGGAGCTTGGCGCCGCATTCGGGACAATTTGTGTCCACAAGCCTGGCCCCGCAGCCTGGGCAGAACTTGGCGTTGGTCGCCAGCGGCTCGCCGCATTCCGGGCACGAGGCGCGGATCGTCTCGCGCCAGTTGGATTCGGACAGCTTTTTATCCTCTTCCGACATCTTGGCGTGCGCCCACACTTCCTCCACCGAGCGGGAAGCCTACGCCGCGCTCATCTCCACCCCCAGGTCTGGCGCGCAGTCCTTGCACAGGCCCCGTTTGTGGTTCCAGCACTGTTCCACGCACACCCACGTCTGGCAGCGCGGGCACTGCTTGAAATCCCCTCCGACCTGTTCCACCGCGTCCACAAAGGCTTCATCGTGTGCTTTTTCCCAGCCCGCGGAATGCACCCGTTCGCTCAAGGTGGAGGCTGCCCCGAAGATCCCTCCCAGCAAGCTGCTGGCAGTATCCATCACATTGGCGATATTGCCTGTCATGGACGGCTTGAATTGGGTCCGGTAGCCTGAACCGCAGCGGTTACAGAAAAACTCAAACTGAAAGCCGCGGTCGGTGCTCAAATCGCTGTAATTCCTCACAAACACAATTTTTTGGCTCATATTTGCTTCCCCATTATCCTTGTATTTCAATCGATATGATGTAATGTATAGTTCCATACCATTAATAACCTCAACCGCAGGAAATTGCAAGCGGCAACCGGGCCAGTTTTCCTGGCCTGGCAAAACCCTCTCCTGGCAGCCATTTTTAAGGTCAACCATACTGCAAGGAATATGGATCATGCTGTAAAATTAAAATCCTCATACTAAAGCGCACGACACAGGAGGGCAAATGCTGACCGCATCCGAATTAAAAACCGAACTCCAGAGAATTTCCCGTTCCCCTGGCCATCTCCCCCGGCAGGAAGCCCTGCCGCGGCTGCTGGAAGCCATGGCCGCCCACCTGGGCAGCCCCGACCCCGAGCTGCGGGACGACCTGATCTACGCCGCCTTCGCCAGATGGATCCCCGAAGGGGCACTGTCCGTCCCGCAGTTGAAACAACTTTTATTGACCGCGCTGGATGACCAACACCTGTTTTACCGGATCGGTGAAAATGGCACGGATTCCGTGTTCATCCGTTCCTTTTCGATGCTGGTATTACCCCTTATTGTCTATGCGCATTTGAAAAGCCCCTTTCTCTCACCGGATGATATCGCCAGCATCAAAACCAGCCTGCTGCGCTTCACCCGCCTTGAGCGCGACCGCCGCGGGTATGTCGAACCTCACGGCTGGGCTCATACCGTGGCCCATACAGCCGATGCCGTCGATGAACTGGCCAAATGCGGTGAATTGGAAGCGAAAGACCTTCTTGACCTGCTGGGCGCGGTGTACACCCTCCTCACCGAGCCCCGTCTGGTATATGCTTTTGAAGAAGATGAGCGGCTCAGTGTGGCAGCCGTGACCATCCTCCAGCGCCAGCTCCTGGCATTGGAGGATTGGGAAGCCTGGCTGGACAGCCTGCTGGCCCTGGCGCAGCAGCCCCTGCCAACCCCACAGGCGCTCTGCCAGCGGGTCAACATCAAGCATTTCCTGCGCGCTTTCTATTTCCGCCTCCGCCGGCCAGAAAACGCGGAAGCGTTGCACTCCGGTACACGCGAGTCCATTCTCGCCAAACTGGAAGAAATCTTGCCGCGCATGGTGCGGTTCTGAAATCTGGTTGGGTTCAGACCCCAAACCCATTTGACTTTTTGGCGTACCGAAACTAAACTAGAACCATGCTCGCGAACATCAAAGCCTGCGCCGTGATTGGATTGGAAGGGAGAATCATCGAAGTTGAAGTCGATTTCTCCCCGGGGTTGCCGTCGATGGTCATCGTCGGCCTGCCCGACACCGCCGTGCAGGAAAGCCGCGAGCGCGTCCAATCCGCCATCAAGAACGCCGGGCTGGCGTACCCCCGCAAGCGGGTCACCGTCAACCTGGCTCCTGCCTCGGTCCGCAAGGAAGGTCCTTCTTACGACCTCCCGATCGCCCTGGGTGTGCTGGTGGCTGGTGAGCAGATCCCTCCGGAAGCCCTCGAAGATACCCTGGTGATCGGCGAGCTCTCACTGGACGGCAGCCTGCGCCATGTGCGCGGCGTGCTGCCCATGGCCGCCACCGCCCGCGAGGAGGGATTCCACCGCATCATCGTCCCCACCGAAGACGCCGGTGAAGCCGCCCTGATCCCCGACCTGGAGGTGCTCCCGGCCGTTTCGCTGAACGAGCTTTACCTCCACCTGACCGGGATGGAATTGATCGCGCCCCACCCTGGCAGCGAGGTGGAACCGCAGGAACTCACCATCCAGACCGATTTCCAGGAGATTAAAGGCCAGGAACACGTCAAACGCGCTCTGGAAGTGGCCGCGGCCGGCGGGCACAACGTCCTGATGATCGGGCCGCCCGGCTCCGGCAAGACCCTCCTGGCCCGCGCCCTGCCCGCCATCCTGCCCCGCATGACCATTGACGAAGCCCTCGATGTGACCCGCATCTACTCGGTTTCTGACCAGCTTCCCCCGGGCGTGCCCCTCATCCAGAACCGCCCCTTCCGCGCCCCGCACTACACCATCTCTCACGCCGGACTGGTGGGCGGCGGCAACTGGCCGCACCCCGGCGAGGTCTCCCTGGCCCACCGCGGGGTGCTCTTCCTCGATGAGCTGCCCGAGTTTGGCCACCGCGTGCTGGAAGTCCTCCGCCAGCCGATTGAAGACAAAACCGTCACCATCAGCCGCGCCCAGGGTTCGCTGACCTTCCCGGCCAACTTCATGCTGGTGGCGGCGATGAACCCCTGCCCGTGCGGCTTTCACGGCGACCCCGTCAAACCCTGCACCTGCGCCCCCTCCACCGTCACCCGCTACCAGAAGCGCATCTCCGGCCCCCTGCTGGACCGCATCGACATCCACATCCAGGTGCCGCGGGTCGAGTACGCCAAACTCAGCGAAGACCGCCTGGGCGAGCCTTCCCAGACCATCCAGGAGCGGGTCGAAACCTCCCGCGAGCTGCAGCGGCAGCGCTTCCTCAAAGGCGAGCTGCCCTTCCCCAACGCCATCACCTGCAACGCCGACATGCGCCCGGCCGAGCTGCGCCAGTTCTGCACCCTCGATGACACCGGACGCAAGCTGATGCGCACCGCCATGAACCAGCTCCAGCTCTCCGCCCGGGCTTACCACCGCATCCTCAAACTGTCCCGCACCATCGCCGACCTGGCCGGCTCCGAGACCATCCAGCCCCCTCACCTCGCCGAAGCCCTGCAGTACCGGCCGAGGATGGATGTGCTGTAGAAATTAGCAAAAATCCGCGTTACAATAGAATCAATCCGGTTTATGTGAAACCAATCCGCAAGACACATGAACCAGAATCATCATGAACTCCCTTTTTTTTCACCCGATCACAAAGCCCGCAGCCGGAAAACCCTGCCGGTCGGTCCTGCTTGTGGCAGTCCTCCTCTTGCTAAGCGGGTGCGCCCCACCTGCTGCCCAGCCGGGAACCCAAACCCCACCCACCACCCGCGGCGAGGCCGCCAGCCCTGAACCATCCTCACCTGCCACCCGCCAGGCAGACTCGGCTGGCGGGGAATTGGATTTCCCCACCATTACCGTGGACGATGCTGGTGAAGAAACAGAATACCGCGCTGCCAGAGAGCAGCTTGTCGCACACGCCATCCTCGCTCAAGATTTGCAGGATGAAGCCGTCATTAACGCCATGCGCCAGGTTCCCCGCCATCGCTTTGTCCCCGCCGACTATCTCAATTTAGCCTACCAGGACACCGCCATCCCGATTGGCTACGGCCAGACCATCTCCCAGCCGTCCCTGGTGGCTGTGATGACCGAGCTGCTTGAGTTGGAAACCGGAGAGAAGGTGTTGGAGATCGGCACCGGCTCCGGCTACCAGGCCGCTCTGCTGGCTGAGTTGGATGGGGTGGAAGTCTGCACCATTGAGATCGTGCCGCATCTGCACGAAAGGTCCTCCAAAATTCTCCGCATATTGGGATACACAGACGTCCAAACAATGAACGCAGACGGTTACTACGGCTGGCCCGAGTACGCCCCCTTTGACGCCATCATTGTAACCGCCGCCCCCGATCATGTCCCCGCTCCTCTGGTGGAGCAGCTCGCCGAAGGCGGGATCATGGTCATCCCCATCGGCCCTCCCGGCTGGTACCAGACCCTGTGGAAATTTGTGAAACAGGATGGGGAACTGATCGCCTACAACATGGGCGGGGTTCGCTTTGTCCCCTTCACCGGCGAGGGTGTCGAAAGCGCCAGAACTCCCACCCCATAACCCCTCAGCGCAGCCTCACTCAAGGTTTTCTCCTGGCGACACCCCATGCCAACAGGTAGCAGCCTGTCCCAACCCAAGTAGTGACCCCAAACCCAAAGCTAAGCGCAAGCAGAGAAGCCAGGATGGAAGCCACCACCGAGCTGGCCCCATTTACCGCCCACACCCAGGCCACCATCCAGCGGCCTGTTGGGTTGTTTTTCCCTTGCCCCACGCTTCGCGCCCACGCCAGCCCGCCCGGGAAGGGGATCCCCATCAGGAAGCCAATCGGGGCGATCAGCATGATGGTGAACCCCACCCTGACGGTCAGTGGAAAACCCAGTGTGGCATACAGCAAATCAGGCAGCAGAAGCGCGTAAAGCCCAAGCAGCCCAACAAGCCACAACACAGCCCGCGACAAAGCCAGCCTCCGGCTCCCGATGCTGCTCCCCAGCCCAGAAAAAAACAAGATGCAGAACAAAACCACCGCCATCGCGTAGGCGGGCTGGTCTAGATACAGGATGAAGCGCTGGATCAGCGGCATCTCCACCAGCATGAATGCCAGACCGATCAGCCCAAAATAGAGCGGCACCCGTTTTGTGCGCTTCCATGCAGCGGGCCTCCGCATCACTGCCGCTGGTAGCAGGATAAGAACCCCCGAAAGGATCAATGACATGATAAAAATAACCAGAATAGCCACATATCCCGCACCCCCGAAGGGCTGCCAGGTGCTTCCCAGCTCGCGCAGGATGTCATCGATCTGCAACCATTTGAAATAATGACCAAAAAAAGGGTGGTTATCCGTTGGCGGCCGGACATCATAAGGGTAACTCTTGTAAAAGGAATTGCGGGGCGAAGCCTGCAGAAAATCTTGGAAAGTCCGGTAATAGACCTCTTCGGGGAGAATGTTGAAGCGGTTGATCTCCGCTTCCTGAATACCCGGTGCGTATACCAGATCAAACGCTTTTTCGGAAGCAAAACTCCGGATGGTGTCCAGTTCACTCTCCTGGTAACTGCTTTTCTTGATCAGCAGGGTGCCGGTGTTATAGCCGCGCAGCGCCACGATCCGGGTCAGCGGGTCCAATCCCTGCTTCTCCAGCGCGGTGACCGCCAGGGTAAAGGTCCGCAGCCATTCACTCGGTTCCTCCTGCAGCCAGCGCGTGACCAACAGCATTCCATCCGGCTTCAAGCTGTCGATCATATTAGATACACTTTCAACCGTGTAACGGTAATCCTCTCCCAGGGAGTAAGCGCCCGATCCAACCGGGTGATAGCTGTCCGTGAGCGGAAGCTGGATGATATCATAAAGCTGCGTACACCCGCGCAGGAAACTGCGCCCGCTGGACCTGACCAGTTCGACCCTTTCCCCAACATAAATATCCTGCGCTGCTTCAAGAAGAAGCGGGTTGCCTTCAGCAACAGTAACCCGCTCCGCGCCAGAGGCAAGCGCAGCCAATACATCCAACCCGCCCGCCGGCTCCAAGACCAGCGCCTCTGCCTGGGGGCGAAGGCGAAAGGTCGCGGCAGCCGGAAGATATTCCGCAAAGTCCATCTCCGCATCCGCGGGGGCGATTACGTTCAGATTGTCCCCATCCACAAACAGCCCGTCCATCGCCGGCAGCGGTTCAAGGTAGCGGTAGCTCAATCCGGGGACAGAATGTAGGCTCGCGCTCCTGACCACGTCCACTTTTGAGAAGCTGTTCCACCTGCTGCTGACCACCCGCGCGTCGCCGTATTGCAGGACGTAAGAAATGCTTTTATAGGGGGAAATATGGAGTTCGAAGAAAGCCGGGAACGCGCCGGAATGTATTCGAAAGCCCAGCAGGACCAGGGAAGCGGTCAAAACTGCCCCAATGAAAACAGGCGCGCCTGCCAGCCTCAATTTGCCATCCCAGGTTTTTTTTCTCTCCCCGATCGTGAACAGCACCCCCGCCAGCGCTGCTGTGGCCGCACTCAAAGCCGCCGCTCCCTCTCCATCCACCCACTGCGGCGCCAGCACAGCCCCCACACAGCCCGCGGCAGAGCCCGCCAGGTTCAGGGCGTACACTTCGCCGCCCGAAGTACTGTATCGCCTCAGCATCATACTGATGACCATCCCGCTGAAAAAGAATGGAGATGCCAGGGCGGCATAATGAAGAAACAAAATGGCGATCTGGGAAGGGTCCACTGCCATGCTGAAAGAGTCAAATGGCACCGTGTTGACAAGCACATAAGCCCCCAACATGCAAGCACCCGAAGCGCCAGCCAGCCATGGAAAAGCCTTCCCCTCCGCTGTGAGCGTGGCCTTTCGCATGGCCAAAAAGGTGCCGCTGGCCCCGAACCCCAGCAGCGCCATGCTCACCACCATGAAAGCGAAATGGTAAAACTGAGAAACGGAGAACAGCCGCGTCAGGTTGATCTCGAAACACAGGGTGGCCGCTGAAACCAGCACCAACCCGCCTCCCTGCGCAGAGATGCTTTTGAAATCAGAACACGGTGTTTGATCAGGTTTACTTTTCTCCATGTTTAATATATAGCACAAAACATCGCTGACAGACCCAATTGATTTTTATGAATTGAAATTCTCTATCTTCTCAATTGGCTACGAAAACGGAGCGGCACGGTTCAGGGCATAAACTTCCATTCAGAATGAGAGAAAAAATTGCGGGTTGACAAACTGGTTAAAACTTCTATAATTTTAACTGGATGGGTTAACCCATAAACCCATTGACGGGAGAAGCCAATGGATAAAAATATACTTCGTTCAAGTTTTAAACCCATGTACCTGCAAATCAGCGACATCATCCGCGAGTTAATTGAAAACAAAGAGCTTACACAGGGAGATCGGATATGGTCGGAACGCGAGATCATGGAAAAGTTTAATGTCAGCCGAAACACCGCCCAGGGAGCCCTGGAAGAGCTTGTCCGCAATGGTCTAGTCAGACGAATTCAAGGAAAAGGGACTTTTATCAATGATGCCAGAGTGGATTATGGGCTCCAAAACTTGATCAGCTTCAGCGAAGCAACCCTAATGAAAGGGAAAACGCCCCATTCCAAAATACTCGCGTTTACCCGGGAGGAGGCTTCCAAGACCGTCGCTCAGAAACTGGGCCTCGAACCAGGCGGCATGGTTTTCCGGTTAAGCCGCTTGCGGCTCTCAAACGATCTCCCGATGATGCATGAGACCTCATATCTTCCGGAAGCCCTTTTCAAAGATTTATCCAAATTTGATTTTACTGAAGAATCCCTCTTCGATATCCTTGAAAACACCTACCATGTTCAAATCAGCTGGCAAAAGCAAATCATTCGCCCCATTATATCCACCAAAGAAGAAGCGGAATTGCTTGGTGTCAGTATTGGCGTGCCATTAATTCTCACCGAGGGAGTTACCTATCTGGTTGACAACACTCCCGTTGAAGTAAACCAGTTGATTTACCGCAGCGATTTATATGAATTATCAATAATCTCCAAACGCAGGTAGAAAGGAAACATGATGAATTTTGGTTTAGTTGGGAGTGGAGGCCGAGAGCATGCGATTGCTGTCGCCCTGTGCAAACAGAGCGAGCGCGATCATTTATTTGTGTTCAGCAACAGTGTCAACAGTGGAATCGAGCATTTGTCTCAAGGGTATTGTGTTGGTTCATTGACTGATTTTGATTCCATGATCGCCTTCTTCAAAGAAAAAGCTGTGGAATTTGTGGTGGTCGGACCTGAGCTCCCATTAATTAATGGTGTTGTAGATGCATTGCGTGAAAACGGCATTCCTTCAATCGGTCCAAATAAGATCCAGGCTCAAATTGAGGGCAGCAAATCGTTTATGCGCGATTTATTGGAGAACCACGTAGGCTGGGGCAGCCCAAAATGGCGTGTTGTCAAAGATACCGCAGAAGCCCGCAGTTTTATCGCTGAAATTGGCGAAATAGTGGTCAAACCGATTGGGTTGACCGGTGGTAAAGGTGTACAAGTGATGGGCGTGCATCTGACTTCAATTGAAGAAACGATTAAACTGATCGCCGATCTGATCCACACGGATGGCGAAGTCCTGTTAGAAGAGCGTCTGGTTGGAGAAGAGTTCTCTCGAATCGTATTTATTTCGGACGGTTTGATCATCCCCATGCCGGTTGCACAAGATTTCAAATATGCTTTTGAAGGTGACACAGGGAAAATGACCGGCGGAATGGGGTCATACACGATGGCCGGCGGATCAATGCCTTTCCTTGAAGATAAAGACCTCGAAATGGCGGATCAGTTGATGCAGGAAGTCGTCGTTGCGTTGGAGAAGATATCCGGTGCACCTTACCGCGGATTCCTCTATGGTCAGTTCATGGCAACCCGCAACGGCATTTGTGTGATTGAATTCAACTCCCGTCTGGGAGACCCGGAAGCAATCAATGAAATGGCTTTATTAGATTGCGACGCGGTGCAGGCATTTTTCGATATTGCCCATGGGAATTTGAAGGAAGACGAGATTAAATTCTCAGATCAGGCTTCTTTATGTAAATATCTGGTGCCTGCCGGGTACCCCGACGAAAAACAAGATCACCTCATCTTTTCGTTAGATGAGGATCGCATCCGCAAAGCCGGTTTTGATATTCGCTACTCTTCGGTGGTGAAAGAAAATGGGCAGTGGCGCACTCTCGGGTCCCGAACAATCGCTGTGGTAGGTATGGGAGATACACCGGGCAATCTTTCGGATCGGCTTGAAGAACTGCTGAAAGAGATTGAGCCCAATGGGCTGCGTCACCGCCATGATATTGGAAAAACAACCACCCTGCAGCAAAAAGTGGACAGGATGAGCGCAATTCGGTCAGGGAGACTCTAAATGTTGGATCTATCTCTGTTGGAAAAATTGACAGATGCCCCAGGTGTTTCCGGAAGAGAGCAGCCAGTTGCCGATGTGATACGTCGGAATCTGCCAGCCGATTTTGATGTCCTTCAGGATCCGCTGGGGAACCTGGTTGCGCATCGTCCCGGCCCCGACTTAAAAGTAATGCTGATTTCTCACATGGATGAAGTGGGATTAATTGTGCAGCGAATTTCTCCACAGGGATTTTTATTGGTAGAGCGGATTGGCGGCATCAGCGTAAGAGCGTTGCCGGGCAGCCAGATGGATCTCTGGACAGACCTGGGCAGGCTGCCTGCCCAGGTCGGCATTTTGCCCAGCCATCTGGATCATCAGGAGCAAGTAGACCTGAGCAGATTGTATATCGATATTGGAGCGAAGAGCGATAAAGCCGCCGTTAAAAAGGGTGTGCGGATTGGGGATGTGCTGACCTGGCGCAATAATTTCCAACGCATAACCTCATCTTATTTCAGCGGTAAAGCACTGGATGACCGGCTGGGATGTTTCGCGCTGTTGTGCCTGGCACAGGAACTGGCGGAGACCACGCCCCACAATGATTTATTCCTGGCATTTGTAACCCAAGAGGAAACCATGTTAAATGGCGGCCTGCCTGTGGTCCACCGGTATCAACCCGATATTGTCATCGGCGTGGATGGAACTCTGCCGTTCGATACGCCCGATACCCTGGGGATGCAAAGCGATATCGCATTAGGAAATGGCCCGGTTCTGAAATGGATGGATGCCATCCGCGGCAAGCTGGCCGCCTACCTGCCCGATCTTCGGTTGAGCCGCCAAATCCGCCGCCTGGCTATCAACCACAACCTGCCTTTGCAGCAAGA